>WNFU01007435.1_pt1 | contig 12965 bp, 10 predicted proteins | sample 5400121 | NCBI WGS metagenome assembly WNFU01 (sample SAMN13153360, study PRJNA577476) | soil metagenome | isolation source: 100 cm soil or saprolite under grassland replicate 1 | place: USA:California | collected 2016-06-15 | reverse complement strand
AGCTCGACCAGGCGGGCCTGGTCGGCGAGGACCTCCGGGTCGGCGAGCTGCCGCTCGACGTCGCCGTAGGTCCGCTCGATCTCGTCCAGTCGTTCGAACACGTCAGCCGCCCTTGGCCAGGTCCTCCTCGGCGGGCGCGACGCCCGGTCCGGCGACCAGCCGGGAGGGCAGGGCCGCGACCCTGGCCTGGTCGGCCGCCGGCAGGACCTGCTCGAGCGCGCGGATGGCGACCTCGTGCATGTCCGGGGTCGGTGGCTTGGTGGTGAGCATCTGCAGCCACAGGCCCGGCTTCATCATCGCCTGCACCAGCGCCGAGTGCTCGCGGCCGGCGCCGAGCCGGATGCCCTCGTAGGCGATGCCGACGATCACCGGCACCGCCAGGATCTGCAGCGGCACCCGTACCAGCAGCGGCGGCCGGCCCACCAGCGAGAACGCCACCGTGAACAGCACCAGCGTGACGACGAACAGGATCAGCAGGAAGTTCGTGCCGCAGCGGACGTGCAGGGTCGGGAAGCGGCCGACGTTGCCCGGCTCCAGCGGCAGGCCCGCCTCGTAGCAGTGGATCGTCTGGTGCTCGGCGCCGTGGTACTGGAACACCCGCCGGATGTCCCGCAGCAGCGAGATGACCAGGATGTAGACGAGGAAGAAGCCGAGCCGGGCGACGCCCTCGACCAGGTTGAACACCAGGTTGTTGGGCAGCATGCGCGACAGCCAGTTGGTCCCGGCCGCCGGCGCCAGGATGAACAGGGCGGTGAAGAACGCCGCCCCGATCCCCAGCGACCAGCCCATCTGCCTGTCGCTGAGCTGCTCGTCCTCCTCGAGGGCCTGGTTGCCGGAGATGGCCAGCGCGCGCACGCCGATGACCAGCGAGTCCACCAGCACCCCGACGCCGCGGAAGAACGGCAGCCGGAACAGCCGCACCCGCTCGGCCAGCGGCCGCAGCGGGTGGCGCTCGAGGTAGATCTCGCCCTTGGGGCGGCGGACGGCGAGCGACCAGACGTCCTGGCCGCGCATCATGACGCCTTCGAGGACGGCCTGGCCGCCGTAGTAGAACGGCCGCCGCTCCCTGGCCTGGTCGCTCACCTCGCGGGATCCCGTGGCGGTCAGGGGGTCGTCTCGGGCGACTTGCGCTTCCCGTAGCGGCGCTCGAACCGCTCGACCCGCCCGCCGGCGTCCACCAGCTTCTGCTTGCCGGTGTAGAAGGGGTGGCACTTGGAGCAGATGTCGACCCGCAGCTCGGAGACGGTCGAGCGGGTCTGGAACTCCTCGCCACACGAGCAGCGCACGGTGGCGGTCACGTACTCGGGGTGAATGCCCTGCTTCATCGTTGTCTGATCCTCATGGTCGGGTGCCGGTGATCCTATACCCCGAACCACCTGGGCGGTTCAGGCATTCCGCGAGCGCCGCTAGCTGATGTTGGCGCGCTGGATGTGACGCAGGAACTCGGCGTTGGTCTTGCTCTGTCGCATCCGGTCGACCACCAGCTCCAGGGCCTGGGCCGGCTCGAGCGCGCCGAGCACCCGGCGCAGCTTCCAGGCGACGACCAGCTCCTCCTCGGTGAGCAGCAGCTCCTCCTTGCGGGTCGAGGAGGCGTCGACGTCCAGGGCCGGGAAGATCCGCCGCTCGGACAGCTTGCGGTCCAGGCGGACCTCCATGTTCCCGGTGCCCTTGAACTCCTCGAAGATCACCTCGTCCATCCGCGAGCCGGTGTCGACCAGGGCGGTGGCCAGGATCGTCAGCGAGCCGCCCTCCTCCAGGTTGCGGGCCGCCCCGAAGAACCGCTTGGGCGGGTACAGGGCCGAGGAGTCGACCCCACCGGAGAGGATCTTGCCGCTGGCGGGCGTGGCCAGGTTGTAGGCCCTCGACAGGCGGGTGATGCCGTCCAGCAGCACCACCACGTCGCGGCCGTACTCGACCAGCCGCTTGGCCCGCTCGATGGTCAGCTCGGCGACCTGGCAGTGCTCCTCGCTCGGCCGGTCGAAGGTCGAGTAGATCACGTGCGCCTTGGTCGAGCGCTGCATGTCGGTGACCTCTTCGGGCCGCTCGCCGGTGAGCAGGATGATGAGGTACACCTCGGGGTTGTTGGCGCTGATCGCGTTGGCGATCTGCTTCATCAGGGTGGTCTTGCCGGCCTTGGGCGGCGAGACGATCAGCCCGCGCTGGCCCTTCCCGATCGGGCACATCAGGTCCATGATCCGCGTGGAGATCTCGGTCGGGTTGTTCTCCAGGCGCAGCCGCTCCGCGGGGTAGAGCGGGGTCAGGTCCTTGAAGTCGCGGCGGTTGCGGGCCTCCTCCGGCTCCAGGCCGTTGACCTTGTCGACCCGGGAGAGCGCGGCGTACTTCTCGGAGTCGCGCGGCAGCTTGACCGTGCCCTCGATCTCGTCCCCGCGGCGCAGCCCCATCCGCCGGATCATGGACAGCGGCACGTACACGTCCTCCTGGCCCGGCAGGTAGCCGTTGACCCGCAGGAAGCCGTAGCCGTCCTGGGCGCGGATGTCGAGGGTGCCGGTGCGGCTGACCTCCGGACGGTCGTCGGGCTGCTGCCGGTCCCGGTACTCGGGCCGGTCGAGCAGCGCCACGTTGCCGCCCTGCTCGTTGAAGCCGCGGTTGCGGTTCCGGTTGCGGTTGCGGTTGCGGCGACGGCTGCTACCGCCGCCCTGGCCCTGCTGGTTCTCCCAGCGGTTGCCCTGCTGGCCGCCCCAGTCGCGGTCGCGGCGCTGGCCGCGGTCGCCGCCGTGGTCGGGCTGTCCGTCGCCGCGGCCGCCCTGCCCCTGACCCTGCCCCTGGCCCTGCTGGCCACCGGAGGCCTGGCCGGCGTCGGCCTGCCCGGCGTCGGCCGCCTGGGCCTGCTGGCCCTCGGAGCCGGCCGCCTGGCCGCCGCCCGGGTTGGGCTCGGTCTGTGCCGGCTGGACCTCCGCGGCCACCTGCACCTGCTCCTGCGCCCGCTGACCGCCCTCGGCCGCGGACGCCGCCGGAGCGGCGGACTCGCCGGTCGCCGCGACGGGTGGCAGCCCGTCGGCGCGCTCGCCGTTGCGGGCCTCGCCCTCCGCCGGGCGAGGGTCGGCCTCACGCTCCACCAGGCGAGAACCGGCCCCGGCGGACGACGGCTGGCCGCCGTTGCCGGCCGCGTCGAACTGCGCCTTCTGCTCCGCCGCCGCGCTGGCCTCCTCGGCGGTGCCGGGCAGCTCCTGCTGGTTGGCCGCCTGGGCGTCGGCCGCCTGGGCCCCGCCGGCAGCGGCCGCGCCGCCGCGCCGGCCCCGACCCGAGGAGCCGGAGGAAGGCACGAACTCGACACCCTGGGCCTTGGCGATGATCGCGCCGATCAGGTCGGCCTTGCGGAGCCGCTGGTAGCCCTGGACACCCATGGACGAGGCGATCGCCTGCAACTCGGGCAGGACCTTCGCTTCGAGGATGTCGCGTTCGGTGGTTGCCATGTTCACCTTCCCTGTGGGTGGTAGACGCCGGCTGGCGTTGGAGCCGGCGTCGCGTGGGGAGCCACCCGGTTGCCGGGGTCTTGAAATGGGCGCCTGGAGGCGGCGCCGTGCGGAGAACTCGCCTCGCTCCTAATCCTGTTCCCGTCGACGGGGCCCGGCGGTGCGGCGCACGCCGCGAGCCGCGAGCTGAAAACGTCGGATCGCGTGACCCGGTCGACTGCTCGAACGGAACTGGTGCTGGTGGTGGTGCCGCCGCTGGCCGGCCTCGCCGGGCACCACCCCGATCGCCAAACGATCCGTGAATGTCACAGGAGTCGCCGAAGCGATGAGCCGAGATGGCGGGGGCGTCGACCGAATTGGCCAGCGACTGAGACCTCTTGCATTGTACGAGCCGGACCCGACGGAGCGCAACAGCCGTCACTCCTCCATCAGCACGCGGACGTCGCCGTGCTTGTCCAGCAACGAGAACCCGGTCGTCTCCCCGTGCCGCTGGAAGACGATCGAGATGGTGGAGCGGCCGACCCGCAGGTCGTGCAGCTCCACCGTGTTGAGCCAGCCGGGGAGCTGTGGCTTGTTCACGTTCAGGGTGTTGGCCGGCGCGTCCGCCGAGATGCCGAGCATCGCCTGCAGCAGCAGGAACGGGGCGCCGGCCGCCCAGGCCTGGGGCGAGCAGGCGACCGGGTAGGCGACCGGCCGGTTCGGCGACCGCCTGGTGAAGCCGCAGAACAGCTCCGGCAGGCGCATGTCGTCGACGGTCACGGCCATCTCGAACATGGCGGTGGCCAGGCGGTTGGTCGCCTTGGCGAAGCCGTACCGCTTCAGCCCGGCGCCGATGATGGCGTTGTCGTGCGGCCAGATCGACCCGTTGTGGTAGCTCATCGGGTTGTAGGCCACCGCCGACTTCGACAGCGTCCGCACCCCCCAGCCGGAGAACATGTCGGGTGCCAGCAGGCGGCGCGCCAGCGGCGCCGCCTTGTCCTGGTCGACGACGCCGCAGTACAGGCCGTGCGCGGGGTTGGAGGAGATGGTGGCCACGGGCCGCTTGTCGCCGTCGAGGGCCATCGCGAAGTACTGCTCGGACTCGACCCAGAAGCGCTCGTTGAAGGCCACCCTCAGGCTGGCCGCCTGGGCGCGGAGGGCCGCGGCCCGCTCGCCGTCGCCGAGCGCCTCGTAGACGTCGGCCAGGCGCAGCTTGGCCAGGTAGACGTAGGCCTGCACCTCGGCGAGCGCGATCGGCCCTTCGGCGAGCTTGCCGTCGACGTGGACGACGGAGTCGTGGGAGTCCTTCCAGCCCTGGTTGGCCAGCCCGCGGGGGCTGGAGCGCTGGTACTCGAGGAGGCCGTCGCCGTCCGGGTCGCCGTAGGTCTCGACCCACTGGAGGGCCCGCTCGACGTTGGGCAGCAGCCGCCTGCAGAACCCGAGGTCGCCCGTCCAGCGGTAGTAGGTGCCGAACAGCAGCAGCCACAGCGGCGTCGAGTCGATCGAGCCGTAGTACGGCGTGTGCGGGATCTCGTTGGCGCCCGCCAGCTCGCCCTGGCGCAGCTCGTGGAGGATCTTGCCGGGCTGGGCGTCGCGCCACTCGTCGACCTCGTCGGCCTGGAAGGCGGCGAGGACCTCGAGCGTGGTGCGGGTCAGGTCGGGGTTCAGCAGCAGCGTCTGGTGGCAGGTGAGCAGCGAGTCGCGGCCGAACGGGGCCACGAACCAGGGGATGCCCGCGGCGGGCAGGTTGCCGTGCCTGGTCGGTGTCAGCAGGGCCCGCAGGTCGCGCAGCCCCCTGGCGAGCAGGGAGTTGTAGAGCTGGTTGTCGGTCCAGACGCGCGTGCAGGAGCGCTCCCACGACTCGTAGGAGCGCCGCAGCTCGTGCATGGCGACGTCGAACGGCTTCTCCGGGAGGCTGGAGTTGGCGGCTCTCGGCTCCACGGTGAGCGCGATCATCTCGGTCTGGGTGGGCTCCAGGCGCAGCCGCCAGGCGGCGACGACCTGCGCGCCGCGGACCTCGATCTCGGTCGGTTCCAGCTCGAACGAGATGCGGGTCTCCCGGAACACCCCGTCCTGACCGGCGTAGGCGAAGGCGACCGAGCTCCGGTCGGCCTTGGGCCGGGCGAGCTTGCCCCTCGTCGCTCGCCGCAGGCCGCGGACCTCGAAGATGTCGGCGAAGTCGGTCCCGAAGGTGAGCCGGAGGTTGAGCTCCACCGCGGTGGCGTTGTAGTTCCTGACCCGGATGCGCTCGAAGAGCCGGCCGTCGATGACCCGGGTGCGGCGGATGTTGACCGTGCCCTGGACGGCGGTGACCGTGCCGTCCTCGTCGACCAGGTCCTGGTTGGTCAGGTCGACGTGGCTGGCGAAGGCGCGGTCGGCCGAGGTCGACAGCAGCAGCGGGGCGTGCCCGTCGACGTCGAGCATGAAGTCCGACAGGTAGCGCGTGTCCCGCCAGTAGAAGCCGGAGCCGATGGCCTTCTCGGCGTCCAGGTTCCCCTCGGCGTCGGCGCAGAGGAACATCTCGCCTTCCTTGGTGGACCAGAGCCGCTCGGTCCGCGCGTGCATGACGGCGACGACGCCCTTGACCAGGACACGGTTGACCGAGGCGTCGGCCAGCACGAACTCCTCGCCGGCGGGCGAGGTCAGCTTCTCGGGCACGGGAGACTCCGCGTCATCGGTCTGCGGCATGGGAGCTGCCTCATCCTTCGGCGGAGAGGCAGAGCACTTGAGCCCGCAGTCTACCGCGCGCGTCCAGCCTCCCTCCGGCGGCCCTGAGACCGGGGGGCTACCGCCTTCGGCGATCCTGACTCACCGGGGCACCTCCTTGGGGGTTCCCCGGACCCCTCCGGAGCCCCCCGGACCCCCAGCCAGCGCGCCGGTGCGGGTCAGCTCGAGCTGGTGCACCCGCCAGCCGTCGGCGGCCGCCGTCCGCAACGCCTCGCCGGCGTCGGCGACGGCACCCGGCGCCGCCGGCCGGCCGCAGAGGACCAGCAGCGACGGCCCGGCCCCCGACACGAAGGCGGCATGGCCACGGTCACGCAGCAGCTCGAGCAGGCGGGCCGCGACCGGCGTGCGGGCCAGCCGCCACGGCTGGTGGAGCAGGTCCTCGGTGGCGGGCAGCAGCAGCTCGGTGTCGCCGGCGAGCGCCAGTGGCAGCAGCGCGGCCCTGCCGGCGGTGTGGACGGCGACCTGGAACGGCACCCGCTCGGGCAGCAGCCGGCGGGCCTCGGTGGTCGGCATCGGCGCCGGCGCCACCAGCGCGACGGCGACCAGGTCGGGATGCAGCGGGGCGGCCCGCTGGCGGGGGCGCCCGTCCTCCATCCAGGCGACGGTGGCGCCGCCGTGCAGGCATGGAGCGACGTTGTCGGGGTGGCCCTCCAGCTCGCAGGCGAGCGCGAGCAGGTCGGCGTCGGCCAGGTCGGGCGCGACCAGCTCACGGGCGGCGAGCAGGCCGAGCACGACGGCGGCGGCGCTGGACCCGAAGCCCCGTCCGAGGGGGAAGCCCTTGACCAGCGAGAGGTGGAGCGGGGGCAGGCGCGTCCCGGCCTCGGCCGCGAGCCGCCGCATGGCCACCGCGACCAGGCTGTCCGGCCCGGTCGGCAGCAGCTCCGCCTGCTCGCCGCTGACCTGGATGGCGTCGGCCGGGCCGGGCACGGCCTCCAGCTCGTCCCACCAGTCGATGGCCAGCCCGGCCGCGTCGAACGCCGGCCCCAGGTTGGCGCTGGTCGCCGGCGCCCTCACGCGCACGGACGCGTCCATGGCCCTCGCCTACTGGAGGCCGAGGGCCTCGGCGGCCGCGACCGGGTCGGGCGGCACGGGGCTCGGTGGGGGCGCGCCGGCGAGCGCCCAGTCCGGGTCCTTGAGCCCGTTGCCGGTGACGGTGCAGACGACCAGCTTGCCGCGTTCCACGCCGACGTCGAGCAGGCCGGCCACCGAGGCGGCCGAGGCCATCTCCACGAACACGCCCTCCTCGCGGGCGAGCAGACGGTAGGCGGCCAGGATCTGGCGGTCGGTGACGGCCGCGAGCCGCCCGCCCGACTCGGCCACCGCACGGCGGGCGCCCTCGGCCGACGCCGGCCGGCCGATGCGGATGGCGCTGGCGATCGTCGCCGGCCGCTCCACGGGCCGGCCGATGACCAGCGGCGCGGCCCCCGCGGCCTGGAAGCCGAGCATCGCCGGGCGGCCCGCTCCCATGCCCAGCTCGACCGCCTCGCGGTAGCCGAGCCAGGTGGCGGTGATGTTGCCGGCGTTGCCGACCGGGATGCAGTGGACGTCCGGCGCGCGGCCGAGCGCCTCGACGATCTCGAAGGCGACCGTCTTCTGGCCCTGGATGCGCAGCGGGTTGACGGAGTTGACCAGCGCCACCGGGTGCCGCTCGGCCAGCGTCCGGACCAGCGCAAGGCAGTCGTCGAAGGAGCCGTCGACGGCGAGCACGGTGGCGCCGTGGACCAGCGCCTGGGCGAGCTTGCCGAGCGCGACCTTGCCCTCGGGGACCACCACCGCGCAGGTGATCGCCGCCCTGGCCGAGTAGGCGGCCGCCGACGCCGAGGTGTTGCCGGTGGAGGCGCACAGCACCGCCCGCGCCCCGTCCTCCAGCGCCCTGGACACCGCGACCGTCATGCCGCGGTCCTTGAACGACCCGGTCGGGTTGGCGCCCTCGACCTTGAGCCACACGTCGCAGCCGGTCCGGGCCGACAGCACCGGCGCCCGCACCAGCGGCGTGCCGCCCTCCAGCAGGGTGACGACCGGCGTGCCCGGACCGACCGGGAGATGCTCCCGGTAGCGCTCGATCAGCCCGGGCCACGCCCGTGGGTGATCCAGCTTGTTCACCGGGGCACCCCCTTGGGGTTCCCCGGACCCCTCCGACTGATCCACCGGGGCACCCCCTTGGCGTTCCCCGGACCCCTCCGGCTCACCAGCCCAGCACCTCGTCGGCCTCCTCCCCTTCGACCCGCATGACGCTGGCCAGGTTGCTCACCACCGGAAGCTGCTCGAGGCCGTCGAGCACGCGCCGCATGGCGCCCTCCCGTGCCAGGTGGGTGACGAGCACGAGCTGGGCCTCCTCTCCCTTGCCCCGCTGCAGCACCGAGCGGATCGACACGTCGTGCTCGGCGAACACGGCCGCCACCTGGGCGAGGACGCCGGGCCGGTCGGTAACGTCGAGCGCGACATAGTACTGCGTGTCGACGTCCTCCATGCCGCGGACCCGGCGCTCGTACAGGCAGGTGCAGCCGACCCCGTGGGCGCCCTGCAGGCGCGCCCTGGCCACGGCGACCAGGTCGCCGACCACCGCCGAACCGGTCGGCCTGCCGCCGGCGCCACGGCCGTAGAACATGAGCTGGCCGACGGCGTCGCCCTCGACGAACACGGCGTTGTAGGCCTCGGTGACACCGGCGAGGGGGTGGCCGCCGGGGATCATCGCGGGGTGGACGCGGGCGCTGACCTCGCCGTTCATCTCCTCGGCGATGGCGAGCAGCTTGACCGTGTACCCCATGCGCGCGGCCGCCGCGATGTCGGCGGCGGTCACGTCGGTGATGCCCTCGCGGTAGACGTCGCCGGCCACCACCCGGGTGTTGAAGGCGAGGCTGGCCAGGATGGCGCACTTGGCGGCCGCGTCGAAGCCCTCCACGTCGGCGCTGGGGTCCGGCTCGGCATAGCCCAGCTCGGTCGCCTCGGCCAGCGCCTCCGCGTAGCCGGCGCCGGTCGAGGCCATGCGCCACAGCACGTAGTTGGTGGTGCCGTTGACGATGCCGAGCACCCGGCGGACGCGGTCGCCGGCCAGCGACTCCTTGAGCGGGGCGACGATCGGGACGGCCCCGCCGACGGCGGCCTCGAACTTGAGGTCGACGCCGGCGGCGTCGGCCGCGTCGAACAGCTCGCCGCCGTGGGTGGCCAGCAGCTCCTTGTTGGCGGTCACGACCGGCTTGCCGAGCCGGATCGCCTCCAGGATCAGGGAGCGGGCCGGCTCGATGCCGCCCATCACCTCCACGACGACGTCGACCTCCGGGTCGGCGACGACCGCGGCGGCGTCGCCGCTGATCCGGGTGGGGTCGACGGCGGGGTCGCGTTTGCGGGTGACGTCGCGGACCGCGACCCGCTGCAGCGTGATCGCCACCCCTGCCCGGTCCCGCACCGGCGTGGCGTGCTCGACCAGCAGCCTGGCCACCCCGGTGCCGACCACCCCGCACCCCAGCATCCCGATCCTGAGCGCCGCCCCCACGTTCCCTCCGTTGTTCGTTCCCGGACTGCCGCCCATCTTGCCCGACGTCCCGCTTCGCGGCCCGCCGGGACCGCCTCGTCGGCGGGTCCAGGCCGCCGGATCGATCCCGTATGCTCCGCTCGGGAGCAACCGCAGGAGGGAGCACCATGGCGACCGCGACCGCCTACCTGGACCGCGTCCTGCCCGCCATCGACCGTCTCGGCGAGCGCTTCGCCGCCCTGGTGACCTCGGCGCCCGACCCGGCGGCCCCGATCCCCGACTCCGCCTGGACCGTCCGGGACGCGACCGCCCACGTGGTCACCGTGGCACGCCGGTACATCGACGGCCCCGAGGGTCGCGGCACGTGGGTCCCCGACCCGCGCGACCTGGCCGCGCTGAACGACACCCAGATCGAGGCGCTCGGCGACCTCGACATGGGCGAGCTCGCCGCCAGGCTGCGGCGCGACCTCACCGCGCTGGCCGCCCAGCTCCGGGCCTACGGCACCGCGCCGCCCTCGTTCCGGTTCCACGGCGGCGAGCCGGTCGCCGCCGACGTGGCCCTCGGCATCCTCCTCGGCGAGCTGGTCGTCCACGGCTGGGACATCGCCAGGGCCGTCGCCCGCCCCTGGCCGATCGACCCGGGCGACGTCGAGCTGATCCTCGACGGCGTCGAGCCCATCCTCCCCGGCTGGGTCGACCACGAACACGCCGGCGACCTCACCGCCACCTTCGAGGTCCGCCTGCGCGGCGGCAGCACCCGCCGCTGGTCGTTCCGCAACGGCCGCCTCGACACCACTTCACCCTCCACCGACCGCCCCGACGTCCACATCTCCGCCGACCCCGCCGCCCTCCTCCTGGTCTTCTACCGCCGCGAGTCTCAGTGGTCCCACATCGCCCGCGGCCACATGCTCGCCTGGGGCCGCCGCCCCTGGCTCGCCTTCACCCTCGCCACCCGCTTCCACACCCCCTGAGGATTTCAAAGAAGCGACCGGCAGGCCAGGCACCCAACGGGAACAGAAGGGACCCACCGTAGGGGCGGCCGGGGGGCCACCGCCCGACCGACTGTAGTTCCCGGAGGAAGGGTGGTGGCCCCCCGGCCGCCCCCCCACGGCGAGCGAAACGAGGACGAGGGCCCGGGCTACATCCGCTCCGGCGCCGCGACCCCCAGCACCCCGAGCGCATTGGCGAGGACCTGCCGCGTCGCCATGCACAACCACCAGCGCGCGCTGGACACCCCCGGATCGTCGGTGAGGATCCGGCACTCCCCGTAGAAGCGGTGGAACGCCGCCGCCAGCTCCTCCGCGTAGCGCGTCAGCCGGTGCGGGGCGCGCTGCGTCGCCGCCACCACCACGATCTCCTCGTAGCCGGCGATCCGGCGGAGCAGCACCTGCTCGAGCGGATGGTCCAGCAGCCCCAGGTCGGCGGCGTCCGGCGGGACGGGCGCGAACCCCACCTCGCCCGCCTGCCGGATCACGCTGGCGATGCGGGCGTGCGCGTACTGGACGTAGTAGACCGGGTTGTCCATCGACTGGCGGGTGACCGCCTCGATGTCGAACTCCATCGGCGTGTCGACCGAGAAGCGCAGCATCGTGTAGCGGGCCGCGTCCTTGCCGACCTCGTCGATCAGGTCGTCGACGGTGACGATGTCGCCGGCCCGCTTGCTCATGCGCACCGGCTCGCCGGCCCGGACCAGCGAGACCATCTGGCCGATGACGAACTCGGCGGTGCCCTCGGGGTCGCCGAAGGCGCGCACGACCGCACGCAGCCGCGGGATGTAGCCGTGGTGGTCGGCGCCCCACAGGAAGATGAGCCGGTCGAAGCCGCGCGCCCGCTTGTCCCGGTAGTAGGCGACGTCCTTGCCGAAGTAGGTCGGCTCGCCGTTGGAGCGGATCATCGGGCGGTCCTTGTCGTCCCCGAACCGGGTGGAGCGCAACCACACGGCGCCGTCGCGGTCCTCGACCACGCCGCGCTCGCGCAGCTCCGCCACTGCCGCGGCGATCGCCCCGGTCTGGTGCAGGGTCCGCTCGGAGAACCAGACGTCGAACTCGACCCCGAGCCGCGCGAGCGTCCGCCTGATCGTGTCGAGCATGCGGCGGTAGGCCCATTCGGTGATCTGCGCCCGGCGCTCCCCGGCGTCCAGGTCGGCCGGGCCGGCCCCCTGCTCGGCCTGGAGCGCCTCGGCCAGCTCGGCGATGTAGCTGCCCTTGTAGCCGTCTGGCGGGGGCTCGGCGGGCCGGCCGAGCCGGCGCAGGTAGGCCGCATCCACGCTGGCGCCGAGCAACTCGATCTGGGTGCCGGTGTCGTTGAGGTAGTACTCGCGCCCGACCTCGTGGCCGGTGGTGGCGAGCAGGTTGGCGAGCGCGTCGCCCGTCGGCCCGAGGCGGGCGTTGCCGACGTGCAGGGGGCCGGTCGGGTTGGCGGAGATGAACTCGACGTTGACCCGCTCTCCCCCGCCGAGGTCGATCCCGCCGAACCTCGGCCCCGCCGCCAGCACCCGGCGGACCAGGTCCTCGAACCAGCGATGCGCGAGGCGGACGTTGACGAAGCCGGGCCCGGCCACCTCGACGCCCTCGATCCAGTCGGGGGCCTCCAGGTGGGCGACCATCGCCTCGGCGACCGCCCTCGGTGGCGCCTTGGCGGCCTTGGCCAGCGCCAGCGCCACGTTGGTGGCCCAGTCGCCGTGCTCGGCCAGCCGTGGCCGCTCCAGGGTCGGTTCCGGGAGCGCGTCCGGGTCGAGCGCCAGCGCCCCGGCCGCGGACGCCTTGGCCAGCGCGTCGCGGAACAGCTCGGAGAGCTCGCGCTGGACGGCGAGCTGGCCGCCGCTCATGGCGCCCCCGCGGTCGGCGCCCCGCGTCCCTGCTGGGCGAGGATGCCGGCCACCAGGTGCAGGAGCTGGATGGGGTCGAACGGCTTGGTGACGTAGGCGGCGACGCCGAGGTCGGTGCCCTTCTGCACGTCGGACTCCTGGGCCCTGGCCGACAGCAGCACGATCGGCACCGGACCGCCGGCGGTTCCCGCGAGCCGGCGGGCGACCTCCCAGCCGTCCAGCTTCGGCATCATGATGTCCAGCAGCATCAGGTCCGGCTTGAAGTCGGCGAACAGCGCCAGCGCCTCCTCGCCGTCGGAGGCCACCTCGACCGCGTAGCCCTCCAGCTCGAGGTTGACCTTGAGCAACTGTTGGATGACCTGGTCGTCGTCCACGACAAGGATGCGGGGATTGGACATGCGGACAAGACCTGAGGAAGGGGCTCCGGATGAGCGCGCGACGCGAGTTCGCGGAGCATAGCACAGGCCCTTTGAGCAGCAGGTTCGCGTTTGTCCGGGGATTGCCGCCGCGCCCTTGATGCGCACCG
>WNFU01007433.1_pt1 | contig 12970 bp, 17 predicted proteins | sample 5400121 | NCBI WGS metagenome assembly WNFU01 (sample SAMN13153360, study PRJNA577476) | soil metagenome | isolation source: 100 cm soil or saprolite under grassland replicate 1 | place: USA:California | collected 2016-06-15 | reverse complement strand
GTCTCGCCCAGATGGAGTCAGCCAACATCTCGAACCGCGTGAAGGCAGCCTACGAGGCTATCGCCCAGGTCGGCCGCTGGAAGGGAGGGACACCTCCCTTTGGCTGGCAAGCCGCGCCGCACGAGTCCGGCAAGGGCCAACGGCTGGAACTGAACCCGACCGAGGCAGAGATCGTCCGCGAAGCCATTGACCGAGTCCTCAGCGGAGAGTCGGTCCGGTCCATCTGCGGAGACTTCACCACACGGGAGATCCAAACGCGGCGTAAGGAGGAGCAAACCGGGGACTACTCCACGCGGTGGTACGGCACGTCACTTCGCAAGCTCCTCCGTTCACCGATCCTCATCGGCCAGCATGTCGCCGGAGGAACCAAGGAGATCGACAGCAGTGGTCGAATCCTCCGCGTCGTCACACCCCGGATCGTGACCGATGAACACGGAATCCCCATCCAGTCGCATGAACCGCTCATCGACCCGCACACGTACCAACGGCTTCAGGCCGAACTCGACAACCGTCGCCAGCACGGCCGACGGCGGCCGAACTCGACCCTACTCACCGGCCTCGTCTTCTGCGGCAAGTGCGGCAGCCGCATGGCTGGCCGGTCGAGCGACGCCCCGAACGCATTCTTCGGCTGCAACGCCCGTACGCAGTTCGGAGACGCCAAGTGCTCGGGGAACACCATCAACCGCCACTACCTGGAGCAGTACGTCATCGCACGACTCTTTCAGAAGTTGACTCCTGACCGTGTCGCCGCCGCCCGCGCCGCCCTGGCCGCGCAGAAGTCGGACGCGCCGCACCGCAGCGCGACGGACTCGAAGCGAGCCACACTTGAGCAAGCCCTCGCCATCCTGGAGGAGGACCGGACGCAGGGCCTCTACAACAGCCCGACGGCCGCAGCCCGCTTCCGAGCGCAGTACGCCGAGCTGATCGAACAACTCGACCAGCTCGCCGAGCCCACGGACGAGGACACGCCTGCACCGGACTTCTCGATCCTCCAGGGACGCCCTGTGGAGGAGGTCTGGGAATCGCTCGACAACCTCTCCGATAGGGCGAGGCTTCTGCGCCAGGCGATTGATCGGATCGAGGTCAAGGCGGGACGTCGAGGAGCCCCACGAGGCAGCAACCGAGGCGCACGATTCGACACCGACCGGGTAGACATCCACTGGTCAGCGGTTCTTGGCGGCTAGCTCGTCCATGAGTCGAACGAACTCGATGACGACTTCATCAGGAAGGGGCGGCTCGTTTTCGGTCGAGTGACGAGCCGCCTCCCAGATTTCCCACCGAATCTTCTCGCCTCCGACACTGACGACTCGCGGTGCACCGGCCTTGCGCCTGATGCTGGTTGCTCCGTCGCGTCGGTTGGACTTACTCATGTCGCGCCTGTCACCACGTCTCGGGCAGCGCGGCGCTGCTCACGCGCGTCCTGATCCATCGACCAAGCGAGCCAGGCGTCCCCGGCAGTCGAGTAGCCAATGCCCTCGTACATCAGCGAAGCGACGGCCTCGACCCCATCGGGCGGGAGTAGGCGCCCGTCGCGGTCGAGCTGCACGGCCGGGCCGTAGCGCCGCAGGTTGGACCAGGAGCGGCGTGCGCCGCGCAGGTCGCGGAAGGTCGTGGAGTAACGGCGGCTTCTGGTCAGGAAGTGGCCCCGGTAGCCCAGCATGTGTGCCCATCGCCGCAGCCCGAGCCCTGCGAGCTCGGGCCGACCGCCGAGCGTCCAGCAGGCCCGGATCAGCCGTGCGGCGTGGTCGGGCAGGTCGAGCCGCGCCAGGTCCCGAGCGCTCCTGATGGGCCGATCGAGCGCCGGGCCGACGGTCTCGGCGGCCTTGGTCGCGTACTTGGCGACGTAGCGCGCGACCCGTTCGGCTGACAGTTCGCCGGCCGCCTCGGTCCCGCCGATGACCCGGATGTCGAGCTGCTGGCCCCAGCCCACCGCCTCGGGTCCCACCCACCCGCCCTTGGCCGCCGCTGGGATCGGCGCCCGCGCGCTCGCCGCTGCCGCGCGGATCGCCTCGATGAGCAGGTCGATAGTGAGCGCTTCGGGCGGCATCACGACCTCGCCCGCCGCGTCGAGCCCGTCAAGACGGATGATCGCGTGGTAGTGGACCTGTCCACGCCGCTGGAACTCTGCCACCTTCACGTACGAGACCCGGACCACCTTGGCCAGCTCCGAGCGTGGCACACCGGCCAGTCGCGCCAGCGCTCGCGCGATCGAGATGGTGGTCCGACGCCACAGCTCCGACGCCAGCGCGTTCCAGATGACCGCCGCCTCGTAATCGTAACAGTCCAGGCACAACGGCAGACCGAGCGCCGGATCGTCCTCCTCGTGGCGATGCCAGCAGCCGAGCCGCCGGCCATGCTCGCAACGCTCCCCCAGCCGCCCGGCGTGACACGGGTACACCGTGCCCGCCTCCTCCCGGCGCACATGGACCCGCCCGAAGCCCGGCGCCGTGAAGGTGACGAACACGAACGGATGACCGCTGACGGTCTCCGGGACACCTTTGCCGCCACGCAGCCCGGCACCGATCAGCTGATAGGCGTCATAGCGGTACGTCCGCGCGCACGACTCGCACTGCGACGCGCGCCGGGTGCCGCACGCCTTCAGGATCACGCCGTCCGGCTCGGCGTCGGTCGAGTATTGGTCGCGTAGCTCCCCGCTCGACGTGTCCACGTGCTCGACCTCGCCGGACAGCCGGACCGGGCGGCGACAGTAGCCAGCGCCCGCGACCTGCTCGGCCCACCGCGCGTACTCGGTCGGGTCCGCTGCCCGCGCCACCACGCCGGCCAGCGCCATCCGTTCGTGCCGGCCACCGGATGGCGACCGCGGCGCGCCAGCGTCTACCCTCGTTCTCGCCAAGGGGATCACTCTCCTGGTGGCGGAGCCGGGCGCGGCCACTCCCCAAAGCGGTCCCGCGCCCAGCTCCAACCCGCACCCAAGCCCGGCGGCCGACAGCACCGCTGACCGACTCGGCCCGTTCTCGGATCGCCGCGCTACTCGTCGGTGCCCGTCGGATCCCGTCCGCCCGGGTCCAAGCCCAGCCGCTCGATCAGATGGCCGCCCGGCCGGCCAGCCCGCAGCGCCGCCGCACGCTCGGCCAGGGCGACCAGGTCGTCATCGTCCAAGTAGCAGGCCCGCATCCGCACCGGCTGGCCGCCCTCGTGCAGCAACAACCCGACACCTCGCGCGGCGGGATCGACCGCCGAAGCGGTATGCCCAAGCGACGCCCAGCCCTGCCCGAGGATCGTGTCGGACGCCTGCGGAGTTGTGCACCGGAACGCCCACCGGAACCCGAACAGGTCCGGATCGCGGACGGGATCACATCGGTGCTCGGCTTCTGCGTGGCCGCCAGCACCACGATCCCGACCGCCCGTCCACGGCTCACCAGGTCACGGAGCAGGTTGGCGAACTCCGCGTTCTGCCTGCGGTCCGGCCCATTGAGGTAGTGCGCCAGCTCGTCGATCACCACCACGATCAGCGGCATCCCGATCCCCGGCCGGATCTTCCGCCGGTTCGAACGCAGCAGGACCCGGAGACGGATATCCAGCTCGGTCTGCAAGCTGAGCAGGACCCGAATGGCGTCGTCCACGTCGACGCCAACCGTTCGCGCGGCCACGCCGCCCCAGCAGGCCAGCTCGACCAGCTTGCCGTCCAGCGTGATCAGGACCGCGTCAGGGTCCAGCGCGGCCGTAGCCACCAGCAGGGACAGCGCGACGCTCTTGCCTGCGCCCGGCTCCCCGCCAACCAGGACGTTGCGCTCCGGCAGCAACATGGCGACCCACTGGCCGTCCTCGTCCACCCCCACCGGGATCGGCGCCCACACCGACAGCCGCGCCGCCTCTCGGTACGGCCACGCAAGCACGCCCGGCCCGGCCAGCGGATCACGGCGCACGATGGTCACACTGGCATAGCGCGCGTTGCCCTGGTCGCGGAGGACGCGCAGCTCCCTCGCCTCAAGGCAGGCAGCGATCACCTCGGCCTGCTCAGCCAGTTCCGAGGTTCGCCCGCCCGCCGGGATCTTGACCCGCAGCCGATCCCCAACCGGGATCGGCTCGACCTTCACCGCCCGAGGTATCCGATCGTTGTGGGTAGCCAGCCCCGCATGCCGCACGCCGACCGACCACTCGCGCCGAACGCGGGCGCGATGAAACACCAGCCTCATCGACGCGCGCGCCCACCACGGCCACAGCGGCACCGACAGCGCGGCCAGCGCCAGCAGCACCACCGCGCCCGCGCGGCCCACCTGCCGTGACAGCACCGCCCAGGCGCCAATCGCAAGGACGACGGCGGCCAGCTCGACGCGCCACAGCCACACGGGCCGCAGCACGAACCGGACCAGTAGCGCCGCGGCGGTCGTCCGCGCGCTTGGCCGCAGGGTCGGCGGCGTCTGCTCGACCAGCGGCGGCGCCTGCTGCGTGTGGTCGAAGTGGTCAGACATGGGCACCACCCGCCAGCACACCCTGAAGGAAATGCACGATCGCCTCCAGGACCGCGCGGCTGATACTGACCGCCACAGACGGCGCGACCACGATCAGCAGCACGAGCCCGAGGAACACAGCAACACGCTTCAACACGAGGAGATCCCTCCCGCCTGGTGGCAGGGACGGGCGCGGCCACTCCCCAGCGGTCCCGCGCCCGCCCCGAACGGAATGAATAGAGGTGCGGGCTACGACGCCTTGGGCGGCGCCGGGCGCGCGTTCGGCCCCAGCGGCTCGACCCGGCGCGCGCGGAACGCCACGCCAGAGCGGCCCTCCATCGTCCACGGCGTGGCCACCAGGCCGAGCACGCGAACCTGCGCGCCCTGGGGCAGCGCGGGCGGCTCGCCCGGCACCTTGACCGTGATGACGTTCGCGCGGCCCTCGATCAGCGCGACCAACTGGACGGCGAACAGCGGCTCGCCCGTCTCAGGGTCGGTGCGCTGGCGGTTGGTGCCGCGCTCGCGGATCGGCTCGGCGCTGGCGCCCACGAGGAACGTCATCGCCGAGGTGTCGATCGGCAGGTTGAACATTTCCGCTCCCTCCTTGCGGGGACGGCAATTCGGACGCCGCTACCGTAGGAACGAACGGCTGTTCGAGCCCGCGTTCGCTCGGTCGCCACCGACCAACCAGCGCGGTCGACGGCGCGATCGAGCATCGGTCGTGCTTATACGGCCTGTTTGGACTGCAAGGTCACCGCTTACCGACCAAGGCGAACGCGATTCGTTGTTCGCTATTCGCGGCCATGGCCAGCGGTGGCATTGACGTCATCGCGGGCGGGTCTCGCGGACGCACCGGAGGTGCAAGAAGGGCACCGTATCTCGCTCGGTCGTCGTCTTCACCGGCTCACGCAACGATTCGATGACGAGCCCCGCCGACTCCAGCGCCGTAGCATAGGTCGCCAAGGGCCGATGGACTCCGTGGTAGGTCATGCGATGCCCCGGCTTCGCAACCGTCTGCTCATAGCGCTGCTCGACGTCATACGCCCCCGCCAACTTCGAGGTCACCAAAGGATGGAGCAGCGCTATACACAGCCGTCCACCCGGAGTCAGGATCCGGGCGGCCTCCCTGACCGCCCCTGGGAGGTCATCGAAGTCGTGCAGGCACATGAAGGCGACCACCAGATCGGCGAGGCCGTCGCGCACCGGCAGCCTGGCTGCGTCAGCGACGGCGACCGGGTGTCCCTCCGGATGCGCCGCGGCCGCGCGGACGAACGGCAACGCGGTGTCGAATCCAATCACGCGATAGCCCGACTTGGTCAGGATGCGTCCCAGGCGACCCTCACCGCAGCCAATGTCGATAGTGAGCTTGCCCGGTGGGGGAAGAAGATTGAGGAAATGCGGAAGGTGGAATTGCCAGAAGTCATCGTCCAGCTCGGGGGATCTAGCCCATGCGATCCAGTCGGCCGCCTCGCTCTCCCATGTGCTGCGCAGGGTCGTTCGAGTAACCTCAGCGGAGATAACCTCCACCTCCTCTGTGTTGCCGCTCCGTCAAACGCGCAAATCAAACACAAGTGGTCCACGGAGCAACGAGCCGGCGACCATGGTCGCCGGCTCATGGAAGTATGCCTACGCGCTGCCAAGGGCCGGGCGCGACCCCGGCGCTGGCAACGCCATCGGTCGGTAGGTGCGCGTCACCTCGGCCAGCTCCTTGACCGCCGGAAGGGTGGCCCACCCGGGCCCCAGGCTGAACGCGCTCAGCAGCTCGTGGGCGCGACGCTTGATCGGATCGGTCTGCAGGTGCCGAGGCACCGCGAGCGCCTGAATGCCCACCCGCGCCGCCTCGCGCGGCTCCGGCCGCTTGGCCTGCAACAGGGCCATCGCGAGATTGAGGCGCGCCAGCGCGAGGTTCTCGAAGTCGAACCGCTCATCCCTGCGCGCCCCCAGCGTCTCGTATCGGCGGATCGCCTCGCGCGAGAACTCCTCGGCCCTGGCATTGCCCGCACGGACACACGCGGTACTGGCGTAGAACGTGAACGTCTCCGGCCCGAACGGCGATTCCACCCCAGGCTCCAGCACAAACCGATCCGGGAGCGTCGCCTCCGCCTGATCGAGCGCCTGACGCATCTCCTCAGCGAACCCCGGTCCCAGGCTCGCCAGTGCCCGCGCCTCGTTCGCCCACAACCGCGCCGCCGTGTAGTCGGTCGCGTACCGGCGCGCCTCGCGGACGATCTGTAGCGCCTTGTCGAACCGGCCCTGATAGAACGCGATCCCCGCCTCGCAGCTCGCGGTTGAGGCGAGCAACAGGTGCTCGTCGAGCTGTTCGCCAAAGTGCCGAGCGATCCGCAGGTGCGCCCGCGCGGCCTGATGGTCGCCCAGGTTGAACGTGAACCGCCCCTGGTAGTAGGCGAAATGCCCGGCCAGCAGCTCCAGGCGCGCGCGTTGCTTGCTGGAGTGACGGCCTTCCTTCAGCAGCACCGCGACCTTCTCGAACTGCTCGTCCGCAACCGGCAGCAGTCGCGGAATCGGCTGCGTCGTGGCCTTCTCGGACAGCCACAACGCCTTCTCGTCGTACTCGTCGAGGGTCAGCGGACCGATGTTCGGGCTCTCGACGTAGCGAAGGAATGATCGCGCCCGCGCCGCACCGGCCGCGACCAGTGTGCCGAGTGTCTTGATGGCCTCGCGTCGGTTCGCGTCGTCCTCCCGAGGGGTCGCCTGCGCGTGCGGCTCCATTGCCAACGTGCCGCCAGAGTAGCGCGGCTTCTGCGTACTTGTCGTCTTCGCGGAAGACTCCGGCGATTGGTTGGTCCGCCCGCTGGAGGGTCCCGGCGCCCGGCCGAGGAACTGCCGGCGCCGCTCGGCTCTGGCGCGCTTGCGCGCCTCGTGCTCGGCCAGCAGCTCCGGGTACGCGCGTACGAGCGCACCGCCCAGCTCGCCAATCTCATCGATCCGCGCGACCAGAGACGGGCTCGGCTTGGCCTTGCCGGCTTGGACGTCGCAGAGGAAACCATGCGAGATCCCGAGCTGTTCGGCGAACGCCCGGACAGTCAAGCCCCGGTCGCGCTGCACCGAACGGACTTGTTCACCGAACGCCACCGCGACCGGCCCGGGAGCCTCGTCACCTCCTGGTTTGCCGCTCGATTGCCGGCCGTCGGTACCCATCCAGACAGCACCTCCGCGGTGTTCGCCCACAAGCGACCAAACGCTGTCTTGCAGACCAGAAGCGGCCTAGGTTCTCCTGCCCCCATCAACTCAACAACCAGGCATAAACCCTACCATCCGGTGGAGACAGAGAAGCAGCTCAGCAACGCCAACTAACACAGAACACGGGAGGAGGCGAACAGATGACCGGCACACAAACGGCGAGCAGCCGCAGCCGCGCGCTCGCGGCCCCGACCCACTTCGACGCGTTCACCGCTGATCCGCCGTTCCTCACGCCTCACGCCAGGACCAGCAGCACTCCCAAGGAGTGAACTACCGCCATGATCACCGCGTTCCCCGCTGCATCCGCGCAGGTCCCGCCGGGCGGGCTCGCCCGCGCCGGCCGCAGCGCGAACATGCTCCATGCGTCGCGCAAGCTCCCCGCCGCCTCACCGCCCACCTAGCGGCACGGCCGCTCCACCCTTCCGGAAGGCCCGAGCCCGGCCGAGGACTACCGCCTCGGACCGCGCCTCGTCGGCAACCGGTGCCGGCCCGGCCGGGGACTACCGCCAAGCAGACCCGGCCGGGCTCGGCAGTCCGCATGATGCCATGCGGGTACAGCCGGGACGAATCTCGAACTCCGGCCGATAGCCGCAATCCATCGTGCGCCGTCTTGCCGGAAGGGCTCGCCCAAGGCCGGGCCCCCGCTCGGCCTTGGCCACCAGCCAGGTGCGACGCAAGGAGCCCCACATGCCCGACGCTCTCGACTTCGACTCGAACGCAGACGCCGCCCGCTTCTACACCACCCTCGGCATCGCGATCCTTCCCAGCCACCATCCGGCCCGGCTTCCGGGTCGCAGCGAACACGGCCGCCACCTGTACGCCTGCTCCTGCAAGAACCCCGACTGCGACCGTCCCGCCTGCCACCCGATCGGCGCCCTGACCATCGAGCACGCCACCGTCAACCCCGACCGCGTGGCCGCCTGGTGGGCTGCCAGTCCCGATGCGAACATCGTCACGCCCGCCGGCCACATGCTCGACTTCATCGAGCTTCGCCGGCCCGTTGCAAGTCAGCACGTCGCCGCATGGCTTGCGGCTCATGGCATCGACGCCGCTCCGATCGTCCATAGCGCGCCCGGCAGCCTTCAGTTCCCTGTCCGTGCCAGCGAACCGGCAACGGCCCGCTACGCTCCCCTCAGCCGCGGCGGAGTGCTCCGCCATGCGCTGAGGACCTTCATCCTGCTGCCGCCGAGCAAGCGCATCGACGGTCACGCCACGACGTGGCTACGGCCATTCGATGAGCGCACGGTCATGCTGCCCGATGGCGAGGAGCTGTTCAGCGCCCTGACGCAGCTCCCAAGCGACCGCGAGCTGCACGCCTGGTACCACAACCAAGCGCCAGACCCTGACGGCCAGCTCTCGGGCACCCGACCATGAGCGGCATTTGTGCCCGGGTGTTTGCCGGTCTCCGGCAGCTCCGTCAAGCCATCGCCCGCCCGAGGCCCCAACCGCGCCGCAGCGGCCTCGCCGAGCGGATCGCGACACTCGCAGACGACCTCGTGGCCGTCATCGAAGACGCGGCCGAACTCCGGCTTGCAGCGCCGACGCCGGTCACGAACGCCGTCCTCGACCTTCGCGCCTGGTCGGCACGAGCCTTCGACGACAGCACAAGCCGACCGACCGCGGTCGACGCGACTCGCCTGCTGGCCTACCTCCGCACACTGCCCGATCGGCAGCTCCTCGCGCTGCTGGCCGACCTTCCCTGGCCACGCCTTGACACCCTGCTCGACGCGATCAACGAGTCGCCGACCAGCGAACGGCTGCTTGTCCGCCCCGGCAGGTCGAACGGTCAGCCGCACCCGCCGCGCGGCCAAGCATGAGGAGGTCCCAGATGGCCCAACGATCGCATCCTGTAACCCTGCGCGATGCCGCCATCCGCTACGCCACCCACGGCATTCCCATCCTGCCCGACCAGCTCGCCAACTGTCGGCCCGACCTCGCCGCCGGCGCGCCCGTCTGCGCCTGCCGTCGCCGCGACTGTCCAGCGCTACCAGTCCACCCGCCGCGCAGGCTCGACCAAGACAACGGCGCACGGCCCGCGAGCCACGTCGGCCGCTGGTGGACCGCTAATCCCGACGCCGCCATTGCCACCGTGGCTGGCGCCGCGTTCGACGTGATCGAGATCCACAGCGCCATTCCGCCCGACGCCATTCTCGAGTGGCTGTCCCACCAGGGCCAGCCGGCTGGCCCGGCCCTGTACGTCAGCCTCGGACGCCTCCAGCTCCTCGCCGCGCCCGACTCCTACCAGGCCGACCGGTACGACAGCGCCGCCGCCGCGATCCTCTACCTGGCGCCGGGCTCGCTGATCCTGCTGCCACCAAGCCGCCTCGACGACGGCCAGTCCGTGACCTGGGAGCGGCCCCTAGATCCGCCCGCCGACCTACCCGACGGCGCCGAGCTGTTCTGGGCTCTCGTCGAGCTTCCCGTCAACCAGCAGCTCGCCGACCCCGACGTCTACACCTTCCCCGCCGCGGTCCAGCAGCCGCACCATGCGGGCGCTCGGTGGTGAGGAGTCAGCTACGCCTTCCACGGCAGCCGATACGACCAGGACGATAACCATTCGCGATAAGGAATCCTCCAGTCTCCCACTTGATGGCCCGGCCGCCGCGCCGCGTCACCGAGCGTCCGGCCGCCCGTGGACGGGCAGCCCGGACGAGACCACGGCCGACTCTTCTTCCTTCCTTGCGGTCGGCTCGGAGGTCGGGAGGCAGGCCCAGGGCCAGCGCGTCATCTGGCCCTGGGCCGTCGACTGGCCAACGGATCAAGGAGCCCCGGCGCATACACGACCATCCGACGGACAGACTTCGAGCCGATCGCCAACACGGCCCGCCCCTCTACCAGCTCCCCGACCCCAGCACCTACGCGCATTCCACAGCGGCCGGCACGACTAGCACGACTACAGCGTCCGATAAGGAGTCCACCAAGGGCAGATGCAATCTCTCCCCGTCCGACGATCCGGACTATTCCAGCCTCCCTCTTGGTGGCGCGGCCCGCTCCAAGCGCCCGCGCGTATGGCGCCGAGCGTCCAACGGCCCCACCGGGCAGCCTGGGCGAGACCACGGCCGACTCTTCCTTCCGGTCGGCGCGGAGGTCGGGAGGCCCGCCCCAGGCCAGCGAGCAAGGCGCCGGCCTGGGGCCACTACCTTCCCGTCACACCGGGAGTCCAGGGCATGTCATGCCCGAACATCCCACCAAGTTCGAGCCGACCGGCCAGACCTCCGCCCGGCTCGGAATCGTGGTTCCGCCGACATGCTGGTGAGGAGTTTCCTTACAACGGATCAAGCCCGCCTCGGGCACTGCGCGCGGCGGCCTGACGGCCGCCGTGCTCGGCCCGGCCAGCCACTACATCCAGTGGAGGCTACGAATTCTTCTCCGGACTCGATGGCAGAGGCGATGGAGTCGAGGACTGTGATGGGCTAGCGGGACTGGTAGGGGGTCTTGGCTCAGGTCCTGGCGTATTCCCAGGCTTTGGTCGCCATCCTTCCTCTACGCGCTTGGGTCGCCGAACGATCCGATCATGGTCATTTCCCACTCTCAGATTTCCTTTCTGGTGATACAGCCGAAGGCCCTCGAGGAGGACGTGGTTCGACGTATTTCCCGGACGAGGGTGTTCTACTCGTCCACGTCCCACCCGTGTTTCTCGAACGGCCTACTTTACCTTCTGCCGCAGTCTTCTTGGAGACCGACTTGGCCGACGCCTTCCCCCGGTAGCCGCCTTCCTTGGGCGGGAGCCACGGCTTACTCTGTCGAGCCATCAGCTTCCTCCTCTGACGCCGGGGCTAGGAACTCGACTACATCAGCCTCTGTGCAGCGCACGTAGACGCCCAGTGTACCTTCTAGCCTCTCCCCGAACGACCCGTCCGGCTTCATATGGTAAGCGGCCTGGATGAAGAGGTCCCTCGGGTCTGGGAACGAAGAAGCGTAGGAGTCTTGACCGAACCATCCCCCAACCCATTGACCGTCTTGTGTTCGAACCCTAACGAAGCATTCCTCTCGATTTTGGAACATGAAGTCCCATGCCGAGGGAGTTGGATCGTAAGTTGTCTTAAGCGTCAAGCCCTGCCTGAAACGAAGGTAATTAACGTACGCAAGTGAGACAGGGACTACGACCATCAATATAAGACCCAGCAGCGCTATGGTTCGGGGATTCGTCGGAGCATCCCTAACCACACGAACCAGAGACGGACCCAACAGCAGCGCATAAATCGCGTTCAATCCAGCACTGAAGCCGATTGCACGGAGGACCCTGTTCGTAACGTCCTGCTCATCGGGCGTCGGCCCAAGCAGACGCGACCGAACCGCTTGATAGACGGCCCCTGGTATTACGAAAACCAGAAGAATCAAGAGTTGAGGGACATTCTCCGGAATCGTCAAAGCCGTGACACTCCCCAGCAGGGAACGGAGGACCTGTCTCTACGCGCCGTCTACCGTCTCGCGAAGCTGCGTCCGCGAGTCCGCAGCGCTACCGAGCTGCGGAGACCGATTGCGTCGCCGCGCGGGATGCCGGGGCGGTGTGCCCCGCCCCGGCGCCGCTGCTACTTCTTCGGCTTGCTGTCGCCGCGCTTCTGGCCTGCGTCGCTACGCTTCGAGCGCCACGAGCCATCCTTGTTGCGCGAGCGAGGCTGCTTGCCGCCCCCTTCGTCCTTGACGTAGGGACCCTTACCAGCTCGACGGTCCGCCATGGTGGCCACCTCCAGTCCGAGTTGGACCGCAGCCGCCCGCAGAGATGTCTAACCGCTGCTAGAGTTCGGTTGCACGCACGTCAACACGAGCTTCATCGGCTGTAGTCGACCCCCGCGCGAACCACCGCGCGGGGGTCTTCTCACTCAAGAAGGAGGATAGGGCCAAGCAGGGAGGCCGTCAACGAAGGACCACAACATATTGTGGTCTTGATCGCTCTCTAGGTACCACAAGTTGTGGTTTTTCCCCAAGCCGCTCCTGCCCGGCAGCGCTGACCCTAGGTCAGCGTCAACCGGCCGCGAACAAGTTGGCTCTTGAGCCGCTTCGCGGCAGCTCCATCGATGGCCAACTTCTTCGCGCCTGATCGGTTGACACTCTGGTCGACGTGCCCCACCAGGGCCGCGATCCTCGGTGCAGAAGCGAGCGGCGCCAGTAACGAGGGGGAGGGGACCTCCCCCTCGACCCCCTCCCCTCCCAGCGATGCCGCGAGATGACACGATTCCCAGATCAGGCGTGGCATGATAAACTACCAGTTGGTCAGTCCGCCTGGATGAAGGCGCAGGTATTGACGACCACCGCGTCGGCCCGTTCCGGATCGGCGACCATCCGGAACCCCGAGGCGGACAAGAGGCCCGCGACGTTCTCGGAGTCGACCTCGTTGCGGCCGCACCCGAGCGTCA
>WNFU01011350.1_pt1 | contig 12973 bp, 14 predicted proteins | sample 5400121 | NCBI WGS metagenome assembly WNFU01 (sample SAMN13153360, study PRJNA577476) | soil metagenome | isolation source: 100 cm soil or saprolite under grassland replicate 1 | place: USA:California | collected 2016-06-15 | reverse complement strand
ACGAACGACGCCGTGCGCTTACCGCCTGGCTCGGCTTCTACAATCGACGACGACCACACCGCAGCCTCGGCCGCCAAGCCCCGCTCGAGCGCTTACAAACGCTCAACCGGAACAACGTCCTCGGGTCCTACACCTAGACGGCGGCCGCGCACCTACCCGTTCCCGGGGGGCCCGGTTGGTTGACGCCCGGGCCCGCGTCGGCTCAACCAAGCCTGCCCGTGCGGTCCTCGACTCAGACAGCTACATGGCCAGTCGTGCGTCGGACTCGGAGCGGCGCCCGAGCACCTTGTCGATGAGGCCGTACGCCACCGCTTCCTCTGCGGTCATGAAGTAGTCGCGCTCCATGTCCTTGGAGACCTTTGGGAGCGGCTGCCCGGTGTGCTGGGCGACGATCTCCTCCATCCGCCGCTTGAGCGCGATCGTCTCTCGGGCCTGGATCTCGACGTCGCTCGCCTGCCCCTCGAAGCCGCCCCAGAGCTGGTGGATGAGGATCTTCGCGTTCGGGAGCGCCATCCGTTTGCCCTTCGCTCCGGCGGCAAGCAGGAGCGCGCCCAGCGACATCGCGATCCCGACCGAGATCGTCGTGATTGCGGGCTTGACGAACTGCATCGTGTCGTAGATGGCGAGGCCGGCGTAGACGGAGCCGCCGGGGCAGTTGAGGTAGAGCGCGATGTCCTTGTCGGGGTCGTCGGACTCGAGATGGAGCAGTTCGGCGATCGTCAGGTTGGCGATCTCGTCGTCGATCGGTGTGCCGAGGAAGATGATCCGCTCGTTGAGGAGACGCGAGTAGATGTCGAAGGCGCGCTCGCCGTGCACGGTCTGCTCGACCACCATCGGAATCAACGGGTTCATCGCTGCTCCCTGTCTCTGTGCTCCCAGGTTCGTCTTTGCGCCTTCAGGCGAACCAGCAGGCTGCGCTGGTGCTCACTCACTCTATTCAGCTGCTTGCTCTCGAGCTCGTAGGGTTCGCAAAGTCGTCCGCGGCTCCGGAACGCGTCGGACTCGTTAGGTTCGGCGCTCGTGCCGTCGTCGAGGGAGGGCTCGTTGCTCTGGTCGTTTGTGTATCTCGTCGTTCGGAACCAGTTCGCGCTTATGTGGTTGCTGGCACGGCCGCGTCGCTCGAAGGAGCTGGAGATCCTCGCCCTGCGTCACGAGCTGGCGATCCTGCGCCGGCAGGCTGCGCGGCCGAAACTGACCCACGCTGATCGGGCGTTGCTGGCAGCGCTGAGCCGCTTGCTGCCACGGGCCGCCTGGTCAGGCTTTCCTGTCAAGCCGGGGACGCTGCTTCGCTGGCACCGCCAACTTGTCGCCCGCCGCTACCCGCACAGAGCGCTGGGTCGGCCGCGACTCGAGTCGTCGCTGCGGACGATGATCCTGCGCCTCGCCCGCGAGAACCCACACTGGGGATACCGGCGCATCGTCGGCGAACTGAAAGGCCTCGGCATCAGCGTCTCCGCGACCTCCGTACGCAAGGTGCTGCTTGAAGAAGGGCTGCCACCGGCTCCGCAGCGCAACCGGTCCTCGTGGCGAGCGTTCCTCCAAGCGCAGGCGGCGAGCGTGCTCGCCTGCGACTTCCTTACCGTCGACACCGTTTTCCTGCAGCGGATCTACGTGCTTTTCTTCATCTCGCTCGCGACCCGGCGGGTCGAGTACATCGCCTGTACCTCGAATCCGGACGGCCGCTGGACCAGTCACCAGGCACGCAACCTCGTCATGCAACTCGGCGACGAGCAGCCGTTCCGGTTCCTTATCCATGATCGCGACAGCAAGTTCAGCCACGCCTTTGACGAGGTCTTTCGCACCGACGGCATCAAGGTGATCCGGACACCGGTTCAGGCGCCGAACGCGAACGCCTTTGCGGAGCGATGGGTCCGCACCGTCCGCTTCGATTGCCCCGACCGGATCCTGATCCTCGGCCGACGCCACCTCGAGCACGTGCTCCGCGTCTATCGCCGCCACTACAACGAGCACAGGCCACACCGGGCGCTTCGACTTCTCCCACCGAACGGCCGCGATCCGACGCTGCCGAACACGACGGCTCGTCTCCGCCGCCGAGATCTGCTCGGCGGACTCATCCACGAATACGAGGCCGCCTGAGTTTGCGAACCCTACGCGGTGTACGTGCTGAGTCAAGTCCCAGGACGTGACTTAGGAACGCCGGGATTTGGAGGCGGAACCGAGTTTTGACATCTCCAGACCCCGCGGTCAATGGCGTGCGAGCTCTCACGTACTTGCCGCGATCGGATTACGCTTCTGACGCGTGCAGCAGCGGGTTGGAGATGAAGGTGTCGAGCAGGGCCTGAGAAGGCAGGCGGAACTCGGTCGCCTGCTGGCCGCTGCCGTGGGCTACCGAGTGGTGGCGAGCGACGGTGCGCCCGTCGGCTGGCTCGATCACGTTCGGTGCGAGCGCTACGCCGATCACCCCGACGAGATCGTCGTTCGCCGCCGTGCGCTGCCGCCGAAGCGGTGCCGCGCTCTTCCCTTCGGCGCGGTCGCAGAAGTGAGTCCAGGTCAGAGAACGGTCGTTCTGCGCCTCGACCGAAACGCGCTCGCGCGTTCGCCGAAAGCGTGATCTCGTGGCAGTTCGGCGCGTCGATGCTCGTGGTGACGTTCGTCTTTTGCTGAGAGTCGCCACACGCGGGGTCGGGAATCAGGCTGGCAGCGCGATCACGCTCAACGCATTCCGCGTCAGCGACAAGCGGATATTTACAGGATCTTTACTGTCCGTGGCGGGAGTTACGGCGGTCGTTGGGCTCTCTCTTGTTGGGGGTGTTTCTTGCCCTCGACTCGAATCCGAGAGAGGTGTTCTTGATGCGCAGGACAGTTGTCTTCTTGGCGGCGCTGGCGGCGACGCTGCTCGTCGTCGCCGCTGCCGCGACGGCAGCGGGGGCGCCGTCGGTGACGATCTCGCTCTCGCGGCCGAGCGTCGTCTACGGCGGCAGCGTCAGCTTGTCCGGGAAGGTCTCCGATACTAAGGCCGGCCAGACTGTGAACGTGCTCGCCGAGCCGTATCCTGCGACCAGCTTCAGCGCGCTCGGCAGCGTCACCACGACCGCCGGCGGCCGCTGGACGGACGTCGTCAAGCCAACAATCGAGACGTCCTATCAGGCAACCTGGAACAGCGCGACCAGCACGACGGTGACCGTCAAGGTGCGGCCGCTGATCGCGCTGACGCTCGTCAAGCTCTCCACCGGCACCTTCTCGACCAAGGTGACGGCGGCACGTTCGTTCGCCGACAAGTTCGTGCTCGTGCAACGGCTGACAGCATCCGACCTGGCAACGGTGAAGAAGCTGACGCTGGACGACAACTCGTCAGCCACCTTCCAGGTCCGTCTGCATCAGGGCCGCAACCGGCTGCGGGTCGTGATGTCGACCTCGCAGACCGCACCCGGCTACATCACCGGCATGAGCAAGGTACTCACGGTCAGCCGCTAACCCGAAACCCGCGGCGACCTCGTCGAGGCGGAATAGAAGAACAGGAGCGCGGCGGGCTTTACGAGGCGGCCGCGGGCCCTTTAGCCGTCCGGAGGTATCGGTCGCAGCTAACGGTGGGCGCTCATGTCGTCACGCGCCTTTGCGCACGCGCTCGTGCGCGCAAACGCGATTTCCTTGGAGCGGGTTTCTTGGCGGAAACGTCGGCCGTCCGTCTCATCTCGTAGGGTTCGCAAACTCATCCGCGGCCGTCGATGTGTCTCGTCGCGAACCGAGTTTTGACACCCCTCAGCGTAAAATACGGTGCGTCGATCCCCAGGTTTTCAGGGAAATCGAGTGTGCGACCCCTGCGGCTTGCCTCCGACGGGAACTGCAACCCCGCCGCGCTCAGAGGCGGTGCGCTCTCCTTTATCTAATTACGCGCAGCGACCGGCTCGAGCCTGGGAGGTGCCAAGACTTGCGTTCCGCTTTAACCTCGGGATCTCTCGTCGCGAACGGAGTTTGGACACCCGCACGCTGAAGCTCGAGCTCGTGACGCAGCACCAGTAACTCGATGTCCTTCACGTCCAGCCCACGGCGACGGTCAACCTCTCAGTTTTTCGGCGTCATCCGTGTCGGGCGTCAGCACTCGGTTCCGCCTGCAAATCGGGATGATTCCGCGCTGTGAACAGAGTTTTGGCACCCCACAGGATGGCATTGCAATCCCCGTTAGCCGTACTAGTCTCGCGGTGTGACGTGCGGCGCGCTCGCGCCTCCTGATGCGAGCTCGACCTTTGGCATTTGTTGGAGAGCATCTCGCTCTCGCGGAGAGAGGAGGAGAGATGAAGCGTTTTCGAAGCAGGCGCGCGATCGTCATCGTGCTTACCGCGCTTGCAGCTGTCGCCGCGACGTTCGCTGCGGCGGCGGTGGCGGCGCCCACACCGGGTGTCGTAGCCGGCGGCTTCTGCACGTACCGGACCGGCTATTTGGCGACGAGCACCCAGGCCGCGCAGCGAATCAACACGTACTTCGCGGCGGGCGCGGTCGGCTCGGAGATCTTCCACGTCGGAAACGTGGAGACCCCAGCCGACGATCCGGCCACGTACGCGTACACGTGGCGGAAGACAGGCACGCTGGTGCCGGTCGGGAAGGGCAAGAACGCCGTGCAGGTCGACTCCGGCGTCGCCGCGTTGCGACAGGCGGTCGGGGAAGCCGGACGCCCGGGCGCCTTCTCGATGAATGCAACGAACCCGACGAACATGGGTACGGGCGGAATCCTCGGCGCGCAAGCGCTCGCGGAGAAGGTCAATCAGGGCTTCAGCGAGGTCTTCGTGACGCCGGCGACCGGCTTCTCGGGCCTCAGTTTCGTCGACATGGACGGCGTCGAGCTCGACGGCGTACCGCTCACGCCGGCACAGGCGGCAGCGGTCAACGGGCAGGCGACCCTGCAGGTGCGTGAGGCCGCGGACGCCGCCCTAGGCGGAGGGCCGCTCCCGTACAGCCTCTCCTTCGCGCAACTGACGAGCCTGATCGATCTCGTGAACGGCTCGTTCGAGTCCTGCGCGCCGTCGGGCTTCGCGCAGGCCCACATCTACCAGCCCTACGTGACCAGCAGCGCGTTCGCCGGGAGGCGGCCGTCGACCGTCTCCACGTTCGCGTCGAAGCCGACGTACAACACCTTCTCCGGCGATGTCGTTTCCGTCTCGCCCAGCACCGGATGCGACGCCAGCTCGTATTCGACCTTCCCCGCCGGCAAGATCGCTCTGATCGAGCGGGGAGTGTGCACCTTCTACCAGAAGGTCTCAGTGGCGACCGCAGCGGGCGCGAGCGCCGCGATCATCTTCAACAGCGCACCAGCGGCAGGATGCCCAACGGTGCCGACGCCTGGGGCCAATAACTGTGAAGCCTTGGTCGGGATGGGCGCTGCCACAGGATTGGCCCCGCTCCCGATCCCGGCGGCGTTCGTCCAGCGGTCGACGGGAGTGGCGTTGCGGGACGCCACCCCGCCGGTGACCGCCTTCGTCCAGCAATGACAGCGTCGATGGGGAGCTAGTCCAGCACGTAAGGATGGGGGGGAGGGCCTGCTCTGCCGGGCCCTCCCCGCGGCCCTGCGGGGTGTCAAAACGCGCGTTCCGCCCGTAAGTCTTGATTTTCTCGTCCCGACCCGGGTCTTTGACAGCCACGGGTCAATGTGCTGGAGGGGGTGGGGGAGTAGGCTCGCGGGAAGCACAGCACCGCTCGGAAAGGAGCGCCGATGTCAACGGAGGAGGAGAAGGCGATCGTTCGCCGGGTCAACGACGAGGTCTGGAGCAGGGGTCGGCTTGATGTGATTGACGAGCTGATCGCGGACGAGTTCGTCGCGACGGTGATCGGGGCGCCGGAGCAGATCCGGGGCCCGCAGGGGTTCCGCGAGTTCGTCGTCATGTACCGAAAGGCGTTCCCGGACTTGCGCATCACCATCGACGAGCAGATCGCTGAAGGCGAGAGCGTCGTCACGCGTTGGACGGCTACCGGCACGCACGAGGGCGAGCTGATGGGGATGGCGGCGACCGGGAAGCAGGCGACGACCGCCGGGATCAACGTCAACCGCGTCTCGGGTGGGAAGCTCGTCGAGGGCTGGGGCCTGTTCGACCAGCTCGGTCTGCTGCAGCAGATCGGCGCTGTCCCGGTGCCGACGCGCGTCTAGCCAACTGGAGGTCGTCTCGAGGGCCGCTGATGCGGCCCTCGTCATTTTGGGGGTCGCCGCGAGGCCGGCGGCTGCCGATGACGATGAGCGTCTCGGAGTCAGTGGTGTTTGGATCTATCCCCCAGCCGGCGTACATGCCCTGCGAGGAGTGCGGTGCCTCGGTGCCGGTTGGCGAGCGCGACGAGCACGTCTGCTCGGAGCGACGCCGGCTCGAGTACCGGCTGTTCCAGCTCCGGGCGGAGCTCGCGGTGTTCGAGGAGCAGTTTGCGGCGTACCTCGAGTCCCCGCAGGGGCGGTTCGCGCTCTGGTACGCCGAGCGGGAGCGCCGCCTCAAGCGGGCCTGACGAACAGGCCCGCGGCGCTTCGGACGCCGCGCCGGCGGAGGATGCGTTCCGCGAATTGCTTCGGATGCCTCGACCGTTGCACGAATCGGCGAGGCGACCTGCGCTGCTATGAAGGTAGTGACACCGGCAGCAGGGAGTCCGCATGAGCGTGCCGATTCCGATCGTGGTCGAACAGACCGCGTACGGGGAGCGTGCGTTCGACATTTACTCGCACCTCCTCAACGAGCGGATCATCTTCCTCGGCGACCCGGTCGATGACGAGATCGCGAACCTGACGATCGCCGAGCTACTGCACCTCGAATCCGAGGACCCCGACAAGGACATTGCGCTCTACCTCAACTGCCCCGGCGGCTCCGTCTACGCCGGATTGGCGATCTACGACGCGATGCAGTTCGTCAAGCCCGCGCTCACGACGATCTGCGTCGGGATCGCGATGTCGATCGGGGCGCTCCTCCTTGCCGGCGGCGCGCGGGGGAAGCGGATGGCGCTCCCGAACGGCAAGATCCTCATCCACCAGCTCTGGGGTGGCTTCGAGGGCGAGGCGAGCGACATCGAGATCCAGGCGCGGGAGACGATCGCGCTCAAGCGGCGGATGGAGGAGCTGATCGCTCAGCACACCGAGCAGCCGCTCGAGAAGGTCTCCAAGGACATGGAGCGCGACTACTTCATGAGCGCAGAGGAAGCCGTGCTGTACGGGATCATCGACAGGGTGCTCACGCACCGCTCCGCCTGAGGCGTCACCACCGCAGGCTCGGTCCGTCTGCGCAGCGATGCTCGGCCTCTCCGTGGCACCGATCGCGGTGTCGCGCACCGTCGCCGGGGATGCGGGGACCGCGCGCTTGGACAACCCTGGAGAGCAGCATCACGACCGCGATCGACAGCGCGAATGAACGCCCAACGGAAAGCGGCCGTCCACGAACGTGCCGGCGCCCCTGCGCCTCGCCGCGAAGCCCAGCCCGCAAAACGTGCACACCTCCGCCCCAAGCGGGCGGGAGCGATACTTCGGTCCGTGCCGCTCGAGCCCCCGGAGAGATGGGACGAGGTCGAGGGCGCCCTCCAGCGCGAGTTTCGGTTCAAGGACTTCGCGCAGGCGATCGACTTCGTGAACCGGGTCGCCGAGATCGCCGAGGAGGCCCACCACCATCCCGACATCGCCGTGCACTGGAACCACGTCACACTGCGATGGTGGACGCACACGACCGACGGGATCCACCCCCACCGCGACTCGAGCGCCGAGCGCCGCGAGGGTGCAGCGCAGATCGCGCCCGCCGGCCCTGTGGGGAGCCAAAACTCGCGTTCCGAGGGGCTCGCAACATCTGCGGACGCTGCGTGCGGAGGGACTTGTCCGTTCCTGCCGCGCGAGGGGTAGATGGTCATGTACGCCTTGACGGGGGGCCGGGAGGTCACCTCGAGGGTCTGACTCGGTCCTCGAGAACGGGGCTCCTAACGCGGGCCCGGTTGGTCGGGCGCGCGATTGACTCGGTTCCGCGCCAGGCGGATGATCGCGCCAGCGTGAAGAACGCGAACCTCACCGCCGTCGGCGCCGTCTGTGCTCTGCTCATGGTCCTGAGCTTCGTCGTGGGCATCGTGCTCATGGCCTCCGCGGGGGTGCAGGTGCTCATCCCGGAGACCGGGAAGGACGGGCTCGACTGGATCAAGGACGTGGACGACGCGGGCGGGCTCTTCTTCGCCGGCGGCTGGTTCGTCGTCATCGGTGGGATCCTCGGGCTCGTCGCGTTCATAGGCTTCTACGACGCGCTCCGGCACGCGCACCCGGTCATGATTCTCGCGCCCATCCTCGGGGCTGTAGGGCTGATCTTTGTCACGATCTCTCACTTCCTCCCGCTCGCACTGGCCTACGAGTTCGTGCCCGGGTACGTCGACGCGAACGCCGCCGCGAAGGCCTCGCTCCAGGTGAACTTCGACACCTGGGCGATCACGAGCCTCGTCGCGAACTACATCGGGGACGCGCTCGTCTGGGGCGTCGTCCTCCCGCTCTACGCCTGGGCGGTCCTCAAGACCAGAGCCGCGCCGCGTTGGATCGGCTGGGTCGGGCTCGTGAGCGGCGGCGTCGCCGGCTGGCTGGGGCTGCTCTCACCGGTCTCGAGCGTGATCGACGACGTGACGTTCATCGGCTTCGTCGGCTTCTTCGTCTGGATGGCGGCGATGGGCGTCGCGTTGCTACGACGCCACCGATCCGCCGAGGACCTAGCCCCGGCCGCCGTTCACTAGATCGGGGCGACTCAGATCGCGGTGGGGTGCCGCGGCTCGTAGAGCAACATCTCATGCGCCCCCGGGCAGCAGCATTGTCACGCCGATACCGAAGCGCTGGTCCCGCACGGAACTCGATCCTCTTCGCCTGCAGGTACGCGATCCCCACCCGCCATCGCCCTGGAATCGGCTCCGGCTGCGGCCCAGAGATAGCCGGTCACGCCCTGCGTCCTCATTCGATCTCGCACGATCTTCGTGCGTCTTCCTTGGTCGTCCCCGCCGACGGGGTGTTTGATGCCGCTGTGATCACCCTGTATGGCGTCCTCAAGTTCCTTCACATCCTCGGGGCAGCGATCTGGCTCGGCAGCAACGCGACGACCGTGGCGCTGCGAGCGCTGGCCGTGCGAACCGGGGAGCAGATCCGGACGCTGGTGCTCATTCGCGAAACGGACCGAATCCAGCTGGCACTCGTCTCGCCTGCCGTCGGCCTGCTCATCGGGACAGGAATCTGGCTTGTGCTCGAAGGAGGGTGGGGCTTCGACCGCTTCTTCGTCTTCGGCCTCTCCGGCGTCGCCGCGTCGGCGATCTTCGGCGCCATAATCACGTCCCCCGCGTTAAAGAAGCTCAAGTCGATGAGCGAGTCGCAGGGGCTCTGAGTCTTCCGAATTTGGATCGCTGATCCTCCAGGTTCAGATCGGGCTCGTTTTCGCGTAGGGTGCGTAAATTCGGTCAGCCGCACCGATCTTGCGTTCCGCCTGTAAGTCCTCGATTTCTCTCGTCGCGAACCGAGTCCTGACACCCCACAAGGTTTTCATCCGGGGAGTTTGTCCGTCCCGCCGTAGATGGTCACGTTGTCGGGACGGTCAACCTCTCAGTTTTTCGGCGTCATCCGTGTGGGGCCCCAGCACTCGGTTCCGCGTGCAAATCAGGATGATCCCCCGCTGTGAACAGAGTTTTGGCACCCCACACGCGCTAGCAGCGGCGCGTCTCGAGCTGCGGGGTAAGCCGCTTGCAAGGCCAGTCATGACCACTTGAGGCTGGGGCGGCCGTTGACATGAGTATGTGCGGGTCGTAGCTTGGCCGGGTGGGCGGAGGTTGGGGCAGCGGCGATTACGGGGCGAGCAGCCAGGTGCCGCAGGAGTTCGTCTGCTGGCATGTCGGGAAGCTGGTGCCGCCGACAGGCTTCGCCGCCTACCGCGTCGAGGCGCGCTTGCGGTCGGAGACTGGCAATAAGCGGCGCACCGAAGTGGCGACGCTCGTGCCGCCGCCTTTCATCAAGCCGGCGCAGCAGCAAAAAACTGCGAGCACGGACGCTGCGACACCCCAGACGACAACGGGAGGAAGGTGATGAGCGATCAACCGACGTTTGGCGGTACGCCGCACCTCGACTACGCGCCTGGCCAGATCGTCCTGCGGGTAGACGAGGGAGCGGTCAGGCCATACATCGAGGCTGGCGCGGCCATGAGTGTGGAGTCAGCGCGTCGACTGCCCGATAGCGTTGGCGAGCCGCTCGACTTCCTTCGCCGCGAGGCCGGCGCGCGCGCCGTGCGTCCGCTGTTTGTCTCCAAGCGCGTCAGGGCGCGCGCTCGCGCAACCTCGACGCGGGGCGGCCGATCATTGCCGGCGCGCGAGCGCCAGCGGATCGCAGTCGTCGCCAGCGTCGCCGAATCCGAAAGCGAGGAACTCGCCGGCATGACGGTCGTCGAAGTTCCGAAAAGGCAGGTCTCTGCGGAGCTCCTGCGAAAGGTGTCGAGCTCGCCTGCGATCCAGTTCGCGGAAGCGATGCCCGCCCGCTGGCTGACGCACGCGCAACAGAGCCAGCCGACTGAGAACCGACAGTGGGGCCTAAGGGCGATCAACTGGTACCAAGCCAATCGCCCCGAAGCCCGTGACGTCATTGTGGCCGTACTCGACACCGGTGTCGACGCCAACCATCCGGACCTGAAGGGGCTGTCGATCGACTATCACCACGATGGTCTGTCGAGCCGCGACATCGTCGGACACGGAACCCATGTGTCGGGAATCATCTCGGCGACGACTAACAACCCCGTTGGCATCAACGGGGTCGCTCGCTGCAAGCTCTTGGTCCACAAGGTCTTTCCCGACGAACCAGCCGACGACGGCGAGTACTACGTCGACGGCGCCCGCTACCTCCGTGCGCTAAACGCGATCATCGACGAGGGCGCTAAGGTGCTCAACCTATCGCTTGGCGGGACGATCCGCTCGCAGGCCGAGCAGATTCTTTTCGACCGACTAGAGCGCTTCGGTGTAACTGTCGTCGCCGCCATGGGCAACGAGTACGAGCACGACAACCCGACCGAGTTCCCGGCGGCCTACGACAACGTCTTCGCGGTCGGCTCGACTGCCGAAACCGATCTGCGCTCGTCTTTCTCGAACACGGGTCGCCACATCCAGGTGGTCGCTCCGGGGTCGAACATCCTTTCGACAGTGCCGACCAGCCGCTCCTTTTATCGCGACGAAGCTGACTACGCCTCTTGGAGCGGCACCTCAATGGCGACGCCGCATGTGGCCGCCGCCGCGACCCTGGTGGCGGCCAAGAACCCTGACTGGGCTCCGGCCGAGGTCAAGGAACAACTGATCAAGAGTGCCCGGAAACTGACCGATATGAAGGGGAAGGCCTGGACACAGGCTTACGGAAACGGCCTGCTTGACCTTGAGCAGGCGCTATCCTGAGTCGACCAGTGGCAGCCAAAGTACAGTTCAAGTTCCGCGATGACACCAGCAGCGACGACCGTCAGGAGCTGATTACAAAGCTCGAGGACATTGGCGCCGACAAGGTCGAGCCGCTTTTCCCCGACGCCCCCGACGATGAGCTAGCGACGCTGTATAGCGCCCTCATCGGCGAGGATCGCCATTACAGCAAGTTGCTCCGGGTACTGAAGCGCTCGCGCAAGGTCGAGTTCGCCGAGCCGGAGTCTGACCGGCGTCTCATCCTGCCAGTCGAGCTAAACGGTCGCAGGTCGCGCAAGAGCTAGACCGCCGCGCGGCCGTCGTCTGTTCGCGACTCTGACAGGCGGCGCTTGCCCGCGTTCAATGACGCGGTCCTCTACCTGCTGATCGTGGACGATTCCGACTTCGCAGTCCACGTCTTCACGTCAGCGGAGCACGCCCGCCGGGCGCTTGACGAAGTGCTGGCAGACGAGGCGGCGTTTGTCGGTTTGCCAACCGTCGCGGCGACCGCTGACGAACGCGACGGGCCATCCCTGAACTGGCCCTAAAGCGATAAACGGATTGAAGCGCCCTGGGTTTCTTGGAGGTGCTGTGCCCCGGGTTCCGTAAGGTCCGGTTTCTAGAGTCGGGCGACCTCGATGATGATCCGGGAGGTCGTTCATGACGCGGAAGGGGTATCCGGCGGAGTTCCGTCGGCGAGCACTCGATCTGGTCGCGGCGGGGCGTCGGTGCCCCCAAAAGGCGGTTCGAGGCGATCGCCGTGATCGCGAGCGAGGGCTTGCCGGTCGAGGTCGCCTGCCGGGTCCTCAGCGTCTCCTGTGCCGGGTTCTATGCCTGGCGGTTCCGGGCCACCCTCAGCAAGGACGATACGTCGCGCGTGGCTGACCGACGTGATCCGCGAGATCCACGCAGCGTAATACGGCAACTACGGCGCGAAGCGCGTGCATGCCGAGCTTGTGCTCGGCCGCGGCATCTACGTTGGCCACAACGCGGTCGCGATGCTGATGCAGCGCGCCAGCATCGCCGGCCGCAGGGGCCCGCAAGCGTAGCGGGCGTGCCCGGCGCGCCCACTGCAGACGACCTCGTCGACCGGATCTTCATCCGTGGTCGCCCCAACCAGTTGTGGGTGACCGACATCACCGAGCATCCGATCCGTGAGGGGAAGGTGTACTGGGCGGTTGTGCTCGACGCATTCAGCCGCCGCGTCGTCGGCTGGTCGATTTAGCCACAACCCGACCGCCGCGCTCACGAGCAACGCGCTCGGGATGGCCATCGAGCAACGTGAGGCGCTCCACGGCGAGACGGTGATCCACAGTGATCATGGAACGCAGTTCACGTCTTGGGCGTTCACCGAACGAGCACGAAAGTCATGGCTTGTGCCGTCGATGGGATCGGTAGGCGACTGCTACGACAATGCGATGATCGAGGCGTTCTGGTCGCGGATGCAAGTCGAGCTGCTCAATACGCGTCGCGGGAAGACGCGCGTCGAGCTCGCAGCAAGATCGAAGCGACGGTCGCAAACGCAGAGACCATGCTCGAGCTCGACGAGGAACACAAGGGCTTCAAGCGCTACCTGCGCTCGCACGACGACTTCGAGTCGACCGTGAAGGATCTGCGGAAGCGCTTCAAG
>WNFU01007427.1_pt1 | contig 12974 bp, 4 predicted proteins | sample 5400121 | NCBI WGS metagenome assembly WNFU01 (sample SAMN13153360, study PRJNA577476) | soil metagenome | isolation source: 100 cm soil or saprolite under grassland replicate 1 | place: USA:California | collected 2016-06-15 | reverse complement strand
AGAATGGCCGCCTTCATCGGCTCGAGGAACCGGATGCGCCGTGTCGCGCCATTGCCGCCGCTCCACTTTCCACGTCCCCCGCTGCCTTTGCGGATGGAGTGCTCCTCGACCAGCGCCGGGAAGCGCCACTCTAACACCTCGGGATCGGTGAGGCGCGAGTTGGTCATATGAACCTGCACCGTGTCGCAGCCGTCGAAGCCCGGCCCAGCGCCAGTTCCACCAGAGATCGTCTCGTAGTACTGATATTGCGCGTTGCCGAACGTGAAATTGCTCATGGTGCCGCACGAGGCGGCCATTACGCCCAGCGCGCCGTAGAGAGTGTCGGTGATGCACTGCGACGTTTCCACGTTGCCGGCCACGGTCGCGGCGGGCGGTCGCGGATTCAGCATGCAGCCCTCGGGGATGATGATATGGAGCGGTTTCAGGCACCCAGCGTTGAGCGGTATGTCGGCGTCGACCAGCGTGCGGAAGACGTATAGCGCGGCCGCGTACACGACGGCGGTCGGCGCGTTGAAATTGTTGTCGAGCTGGGCTGAGGTCCCGGTGAAATCGATCGTGGCGTTGCGCCGGTCCGCGCCGGTCTTGATCTTCAGGCGGATAACCGCGCCGTTGTCCATCTCATAGCCGAATTCGCCGTCCTTCAGCGCGCCCAGGACGCGGCGCACTGACTCTTCCGCGTTGTCCTGAACGTGGCGCATGTAAGCCCTCACTACGTCCAGGCCGTAATGCGCGACCATCTTGCGCAATTCCTGCGCGCCCTTTTCGTTCGCGGCGACCTGGGCTCTGAGGTCCGCCATGTTCTGGTCGATATTGCGCGCCGGGCGCCGGGCCTCCGCGAGGATACGCCGCATCCGATCTTCCATCAGGCGTCCGCCCTCGACCAGTTTCAGGTTGTCGATCAGCACGCCCTCGTCTTCCACCGTGCGGGAGAAAGGCGGCATGGAGCCAGGAGTGACGCCGCCGATGTCGGCGTGGTGGCCGCGCGAGCCTACATAGAAAAGTATCTCCTCCCCCTGATCGTCGAACACGGGCGTGATCACCGTGACGTCAGGCAAATGCGTGCCGCCGTTGTACGGGTCGTTCAACACGTAAACGTCGCCCGACTTGATGCGGCCCGCGTTCCTGCGGATCACCGTCTTGATGCTCTCTCCCATCGATCCCAGGTGCACGGGCATGTGCGGCGCGTTGGCGATGAGATTACCTTCGACGTCAAAGAGGGCGCAGGAGAAATCGAGTCGCTCCTTTATGTTGACCGAGTAAGCGGTGTTAGCCAGACTCAATCCCATCTGCTCGGCGATTGACATGAAAAGGTTGTTGAAGACCTCCAGCATCACCGGATCGACCGCTGCGCCTACCGCGACCCTGTTTTCGCGCGGCGCGACGCGCCTCAGCAAGAGATGATTGAGCGGCGTTACCTCGGCGCGCCAGCCGGGCTCGATGACGGTGGTGGCGTTCCTCTCGGCGATAATCGTGGGGCCGTCGATCTGTTGGCCGACGGCGAGCGCCTCGCGCAAAAAGACCGGCGCAGCGCGCGTCCCTCCCATTATCACGTATTCGACCGCGACGGCTGGCGGGCGCGCATCTTTCGCCTCTTTATCGGGCGCCTCTTTATCGGGCGCCTCTTTATCGGGCGCCTCTTTATCGGGGGGCGTTTCGGCGAAGGCGTCCGACTTGCCGATGGCTTCGACAGAGATCGCTTCGATGATGATCTCCCGGCTTGGCATCAAGAAGCTGAAGCGCCGCTTGTAAGCCGCCTCGAAATCCCGTCGCATGTCGGCGATCTTGCCGAACGGCGTGATGAGCGCCGTGTCCGTTCCTTCGTAGCGCAGATGAGCGCGCTCGCGTAGTTCGACGCGCTCTGGCGGCGCGCCCTGGCTCAGAACTTCTCGCGTGGCGGCTCGCGTGAGCGCGGCCATCTCCGCGCGAATTCGGTGAAGCGTCGATTCCTCCATCCGCGTCTCTACCGCCTTCTCTCGCATCACCGTGACGTCGGCCAGCCCCATGCCGTAGGCCGACAACACGCCCGCGAACGGATGGATATAAACGCTGGTCATCCCCAGTTCGTCGGCCACCAGGCAGGCATGCTGTCCGCCCGCGCCGCCGAAGCAGGCCAGCGTGTATTGGGTCACGTCGTGGCCGCGCTGCACGGAGATGCGCTTGATGGCGTTGGCCATGTTGGCGACGGCGACCCGAATGAAGCCCTCGGCCACTTCCTCCGGCGTTGGCGGCTTTTGCTTTTTACCGGTCGCGGCCTCGATCTCGGCGGCAAGCTGAGCGAACTTCTCGCGTACTACCTCGACGTCAAGAGATTGGTCTCCATTCGGCCCGAACACTTTTGGGAAATATTCGGGCTGAATCTTACCCAGCATGACGTTGCAGTCGGTGACCGTCAGCGGCCCGCCGCGTCGGTAACAGGCGGGGCCGGGATCGGCGCCGGCCGAATCCGGGCCGACGCGATAGCGTTGGCCGTCGAAATGCAGGATCGAACCGCCGCCGGCCGCGATGGTGTGGATAGACAACATTGGGGCGCGCATGCGCACGCCGGCCACCTGCGTCTCGAACTCGCGCTCGAGTTCGCCGGCGTAATGTGAGACATCGGTGGACGTGCCGCCCATGTCGAAGCCGATTACCTTCGTGAATCCGGCCATCTCCGACACCCGCGCCATGCCTACGATGCCGCCCGCCGGGCCGGACAGGATGGAGTCCTTGCCCTGGAAGCGACGCGCGTCAGCAAGCCCGCCGTTCGACTGCATGAACATCAGGCGCGAGCCGGGCATTTCGCCGGCGACCTGATCGACATAGCGCAGGAGAATCGGCGACAGGTAGGCGTCGACCACCGTAGTGTCGCCGCGCGACACGAACTTCATCAGAGGGCTGACCTGATGGGAGACCGACACCTGCGTGAATCCGGTCTCGATCGCCATCTCGGCGACGCGCCGCTCGTGTTCCGGAAAGCGATAGCCGTGCATAAAGACGATGGCGACGCTGCGGAAGCCCTCGGCGTATACGGCTTCAAGATCCGCCTGCGCGCTTCGCTCGTCGAGCGGGGTCACGACCTCGCCATGCGCGCCGATGCGCTCGGTCACTTCGACTACTTTTTTATACAGCAGCTCGGGCAGGCGAACTTCGCGGTCGAAAATGCGAGGGCGGTTCTGATAGGCGATTCGCAGCGCGTCGCCGAAGCCTTTCGTGATGAAGAGCGCCGTCGGCTCGCCCTTACGCTCTAGCAAAGCGTTGGTGGCGACCGTGGTTCCCATTTTCACAGCTTCTATGAGCTCGACCGGAATGGGCGCGCCGTCCTCGACGCCGAGCAGCCGGCGGACGCCTGCTACCGCCGCGTCGCGGTATTGTTCGGGGTACTCCGACAGCAGCTTGTGAGTGACGATCGAGCCGTCGGGGCGCTTCGCGACGATGTCGGTGAAGGTGCCGCCGCGGTCGATCCAGAATTGCCAACCGGGTGATGTTTCCATTTCGACTTTCTTCTATACCACATCGTGTCCATGAATGTTACGCTCGATCTGCGTCCATCGACAAACGGCGCCGGAAACCGCTGAATCACAGCGTTTTGTGATGAGAGAGAGGCGCCGCCATATATTGGCATAAGATATGCACAACCGATTGTCGACGAACGATTTTAGTTATGCTGAAAAGCAGGTTGAACAGTTTAGGAGAGAATCGCTCTTTCAAGGAGAAAATTATGTCAACATCAAGAGTTACGCGAATCATTTGGGCTTTCTTGTTGCTGATGAGCGTCGGCCAAGCAGCCTTTGCTCAAGGGGCTAGACGCTGGATCTTACTCGGAGAGACGACGGTGGACGGCCAGAGGGATCGTGACACAATCGTGATAGGCCGGTCCGAAGGCACATTTCGCAGCATTCAGCTTCGCGTCTTTGGCGCCCCGGTCGAGTTCCAGCGCGTGGTAGTTCGTTTCGCGAACGGCGCAAGTGAAGAGGTCGAGTTTCGCAATTACATTCCCGCCGGCGGCCAGACCCGCGCCATCGACCTGCGCGGTAACGACCGGGTGATCAACAGCGTCGAATTCCTCTACAGTAAGGCGAGATGGCGCCACGGCGCGCGACCGAGAGTGGCGCTCTACGGAGACAAATTCAATCCGAGGCCCGGCCCCTGGGTCCTGCTCGGACAGACGACGGTGGACGGCTTCAAGGATCGTGACAGAATCGTGATAGGCCGGTCTGAAGGGAGGTTTCAAAGCATTCAGCTTCGCGTCACGGGCGCCCCGGTCGAATTCCAGCGCGTGGTGGTTCATTACGGAAACGGGACCAGTGAAGAGGTCGAGTTCCGCGACTACATCCCCGCCGGCGGCCAGACGCGGCCCATCGACCTGCGCGGCGATGAACGGGTGATCAGTAGCGTCGAATTCCTCTACAGCAAAGCCAGATGGCGGCAGGGCGCGCGACCGAGAGTGGCGCTCTACGCACGCTGAAGTCACACTCCATCTACAGCGCGTCCTCGCGCTGTAGATGGAGCTCTCGGTTTCAGATTTCGCGCCTGACGCCTCTCATCGCTTAAAGCAGTTATCAAGTTATCAATTGGATGTACGGGATTGCCGGGGAGTGGCGGGGCGCGTAATTGCGAACTGGCGCGTCAAAAACAGCCATGGCCATGACCGAAATCGCGTAGCGTATGGAGTGCGGCGAGCGGATAAAACCTAAAAAGATCTGCGTCAATCCGCTCTATCCGCGTCAACCGCGTTCTATGAACCCGTACATCCATTTGATAACTGCTCTAACTCTCATGCATGGCCCGATGTGCGACCGGTCAGGGCGGCGATCACCGTCGTCAGCTCTGCTTCGTCAACAGGCTTGGGAACATGCATATGAAAGCCCGCCTGCAAAGCCCGCAGCCGATCTTCAGTGCGGGCGTAGGCCGTGAGAGCGACGGCCCGGATGTGGCTCACTCGCACGTCCGCGTGAGCCCTCACGCGTCGAATCAATTCGTAGCCATCCGCGTCCGGCATCCCGATATCGCTGATCAGCACGTCGAACGGCGTTCGAGCCGTCCTGTCTTCAAGCCGTGATTCGAGCGCGGCGAGCGCAGCGGCGGCTGAATCCACGCCGGTGACCAGCGCCCCGTGTTGTTCAAGCGTGAGAGTAATCAGTTCGAGCGCGCCGGCCTCATCCTCTACCACCAGCGTGCGTACGCCACTAAGCGTTGTGGGGCGCGGACCGCGGGGCGCCGGCCGAGCAACGACCGTTTCCCATTCTCCGCGACTCTCCGCATCCACGTCTCCTTTGACGGCGCGAACCGGCAGGCTGACGGTGAAGGTCGCTCCCCGGCCTTCGCCCGGGCTCTCGACTATCACACTGCCACCGTGAAGTTCGGCCAAATGCTTGACCAGCGCGAGGCCCAGCCCCAACCCTCCGAAACGCCGCGAGACAGAAGAGTCGCCCTGTTTGAACCGGTCGAAGACGTAAGGCAGCAGGTCAGGGCTGATGCCCTGTCCGGTATCTCGCACGATTATCTGCACGCCGGGGCCGCCGCGCCGGAGTTCGACCCATACCCGCCCCCCGTCGGGCGTGAACTTGATGGCGTTCGACACTAGATTCCAGACGACCTGCTGCAATCGGTCGGGGTCGCCGGTGATCTGACAAGACGTTTGGCCGGCTTCAAGGCTAAAGTCCGGGACGATGACGATGCCTTTGCTGTCGGCCGCCGGGCGCACGGCGTCGAGCGCCGACGAAATCACCCCCACGAGTTCGACCGGCCGGGTCTCCAGCTTCATCTTGCCGCTGATGATGCGGGCCGTGTCGAGCAGGTCTTCGATCAGTCGCAGTTGCGCTTTACCGCTGCTCTCGACGGTCTCAGTCACCCGCGCGATTTGCGGGTCGTCGCCTCGCCGCGAGCGCAGCAAACGGTTCCAGCCGAGGATCGCGTTGAGCGGCGAACGCAATTCGTGCGAAACCATGGCGAGGAATTCATCCTTCGCGCGCGTGGCCTGCTCGGCCATCCGGCGCGCCTCCTGCTCCTGATTGTAAAGCCGCTGATTTTCGAGCGCGACCGAGGCCACCTGCGCAAGTTGCCACAGCAACGCTTCGTCGGCTTCAGTGAACTCACCGGCGGCGCCGCCGACCCATTTGTCGGAAAGTTGCACGACGCCTATGCACTCGCCGCCGCCGTCCAGAAGCGGCGCGGCCATCCAGCCGCGCAGCGGAGGGTGTTTGCCGGTTTGGGCGCTGAAACCGCGCCACGCCGGATTCGATTCCAACTCGGCCTGTGTCATCCGCATCGTCCGTTTCTCGCGGGCGACCAGACTGTAAATGCGCTCGCCGGTCACTTGCGCGTCGTAATCGCCCCACGCCGCGTATTCGCCGGACAAAGACGGCGCCGTCCGCGACCGCTCCAAATCGCCGTCGTGAACCAGGTTGACGACGGCCATCCGCGCGCCGGTCAACTCCCGCGCCTTCTCGTTGATCAGGCGGACGACTTCTTCAATCGATGTCGCCGCGTTAATGGCGACCGAGGCGGCGTTGAGTCGCTGCAAATTCCGCCCGTGCCGTCGCTCTTCTTCGAGCAATCGCTCGCGCTCGGCGGCTGCGCGCCGCTCCTCGGTGATGTCTTGCACCTCGATCACGGTGCCTATCGGCTCCCCGTTCACGATGATCGGGCGGCCGGCGCAGCGTACCGGATAGAAGTGGCCGTCCTTGTGGACGAACACGTCTTCGTATCCGACTACCACTTCCTGAAGCGGCAGCGCTCTATCGAGCGGGCACTCCTCAATCGGAAAAGGCGTTCCGTCCGGATGCGTGTGGTGAACTTTTTCGTGCAGCACCTGACCAATTAACTCTTCGGGCTTGAAGCCGCTGACGCGTTCGCTCGCGGGATTGGCAAACGTGCCGCGCCCCTGCGCATCCATCATCCACAGGCAGGATTGCGTGTTATCGGTGATCGTGCGGTTCAGGGCGAGCGCCTCCGCCAACGCCGCTTCGGCTCGCCTGCGCTCAGTTATATCCAGCGACACAGCCACGATGCTCCTGACCCGGCCCTCCGCGTCGCGCACCGCGTTGACGCTGTTGTTGACCCACACCTCGCCGCCGTCTTTGCGGACGTACCGCTTCTCGACGACGAAGTCGGGGCCGCCCTCGGCCAATCGGCTGAACAGTTCGACGCTCTCCGGCAGGTCGTCGGGGTGCGTGATGTCGCGCATCCGCAACTCGCGCAACTCGGCCTCGCTGTAACCGACGAGCTCACAAAAACGTTGGTTGGCGAAGATGATCCGGCACGTCAGGTCGGTCTCCACTATGCCCCCCGTGGCCTGGCTGACGATGGCGCGGAAGCGTTCCTCGCTTATGCGTAATTGATCCTCCGCTCGCTTGAGGTCTTCGACATCGAGGCCCGTGCCGATCCAATAAATGACGGCGCCCGTGTCGTCCGTAACCGGCAAAGCGCGCGAGTAGAGCCGGCGATACGTGCCGTCGTGGTAGAGGAACGGAAATTCAACGCTGTATTCGGAAACTTGCCGAAGGGCCGTTTGCCAGATGTTGAAGACGCGCTCGCGGCTCTCCGGCTGAATGCACTCCGCCCAGCCGTCGCCTTGCATTTCTGCGAGCGTGCGACCGGTAAATTCCAGCCCGTGCTGGTTGACGTAGGTGTTGTAGCCGTCGGGGCGGCTCATGAAAACGATCTGCGGAGAGAGTTCCGTGAGCGCGCGGTAACGTTGTTCGCTCTCTCTCAACACCTCCTCAGCCCGCTTGCGTTCAGTGATGTCCAGGACCTGTGAGTTGAGGGATACCATCTTCCCATTCGCGTCCCGAAGCACCGAGTTATACCATTCGCATTCGATGACCGATCCGTCCTTGCGGTAGTTGCGATTGACGTGGTTGTACCGCGAGCGCCGGCTAGTGAGCATGCCAGCGCAGAGCGCGTCGATGGCCTCTTCATCGGCCTCGTGAACCCACCGCAGGTCTTTGACCCGCTTCCCCAGGGTTTCCGCGGCGCTCCAGCCGAACATGCGCTCGGCGCCCTCAGACCATGCGGTCACGCGGAACTCAGGATCGAACTCGACGGCGGCCAACGGTGAATTGTTCACGTGGGCATGAAGCCGCTGCAACGCCTCGGCGAGTTTTTCCTCCGCCTTTTTGCGTTCGGTGATATCGCGCGCAATTTTCGATGCGCCAACGACGCGGCCCGCGGCGTCTCTCACCGGCGAAAGGGTGAGGGAAAGGTTCAGTATGGAGCCGTCTTTACGCATGCGGGCGGTTTCGAAATGCTCAACCCCCTCACCCCGCCTGATCTTCTCAACAATTTGAGCCTCTTCTTGCAGCCGGTCCGCCGGAATTAGAATGGCGCCGGACTGGCCTATCGCTTCCTGAGCCGCGTAGCCGAACATCCGCTCCGCGCTCTTGTTCCAACTCGTGATTACGCCATTGAGGTCTTTGCTCAGGATCGCGTCGTCAGAGGAATCTACGATAGCGCCCAACAAAGCGGTCACTTGCTCCCGCTGCTTCCGCTCGGTGATGTCGAGGAGCATGTTAATGCCGCCAACGATTCTGCCTTCGGTATTGCGCAGCGGCGTCGGATAAGGTTCGAACCAAATGCGCGTGCCCTCCGGCCGTTCGGCGATGGCTTCCTCCCCACGGACGACCCGGCCCTCCTTTAGCGCGACAGCCATCGGACATTTGTCGTGCGGCATCGGCGTGCCGTCGGGATAGTAGAGCTTCCAGCTAACGCACCACTGGTCGGTTCCTAGCTCTGGAATGCGCCCGGAGAATTTGACGGCGGCAGGGTTGAAGTGCGTGAGGCGGCCTTCGGCGTCGGTCGTGTAGATCGCCGCCGGGAGCGCGTCTATCACTTCTCGGAAACGTCGCTCGCTTTCGCGCACGGCCCCCTCCGCGTCGCGGCGCACGCGATGAAGCTTCAAATGCGCCTCCACGCGGGCGAGCAGTTCGCGTGCGCTGAACGGTTTGACCAGATAATCGTCCGCCCCGGCTTCCATCCCCTCTACGCGCGCCTCTTCGCCTGCGCGAGCCGAAAGCAAAATGACGGGGACGGTCTTCAGCCGCTCGTCGGCGCGCAGTTCGCGCAGCAACCCGAGGCCGTCAAGATTCGGCATCATCACGTCGGTCAACACGAGGTCTGGCGCGCTCTCACGAACCGCATTCAGCGCCGCTTCTCCGTCGGCGACGGCTTCAACTTCGTACTGCCCGCCGAGCAGCCGCCGCACGTAATCGCGCATGTCGGCGTTGTCGTCGGCCAGCAGAATCCTCGATTGCGGATTGCGGATTGCGGATTGCGGATTGGCAATCCTTTCCTCGCGTCGCATTGACTGATAATCCGCCGACACAAACGAATCCGCATTCGCCGAGAGCCACCTCAGCGCCTCTTCGACGTAAGCTTCGCCACGCAGCGGCGTCGGGGCGAGCGAGCGCGCGGCCCCGATACGCTCGGCGGGCAGGTGAGCCTTGCCCAGCGGGATGGTCACGGTGAACTCACTGCCTCGGTCAACCTCGCTCTCGACCCGTACCTCTCCGCAGTGCAGCTTCACCAGTTCCTGCACGAGCGCGAGGCCGATGCCGGAGCCTTCGTAGCTGCGGCCACGCGCGCCCTTGACGCGGTGGAAACGCTCGAACAGGCGCGGCGCCTCGGCTTCAGGAATGCCCGTGCCAGTATCGCGCACCGTGAGGATTGCGTATCGCGGACTGCGGATTGAGGATTGAGGATGCTCATGTCCGCCGCTCTCACGTCCTTCTTCAATCCGCAATCCGCAATCCGCGATACGCAATCGCACTTCGATTTCGCCTTCGAACGTGAATTTGAACGCGTTCGAGAGCAGGTTCAAAACAATCTTCTCCCACATCTCGCGGTCAACGTAGACCGGTTCGGAGAGCGGCGGGCAGTCAACGACGAGTTCAAGTCCCGCGCGTTCGACTGTGGATCGGAAGACGCTGGCCAGATCGGTAGTAAATTTGGCCAGGTCGACTGGTTCGTAGACGGCCTGGATGCGCCCGGCCTCGATGCGCGAAAAATCGAGCAGCGTGTTGACCAGCTTGAGCAGGCGCAGGCTATTGCGACGGGCGACTTCCAACCGATCGTGCGCTTGAGGCGGCAGTCCATCTTCGGCCAATGTGTCTTCGAGCGGGCCGAGCATCAGGGTGAGCGGCGTGCGGAATTCGTGCGAGATGTTGGAGAAGAAAACCGTCTTGGCGCGGTCAATTTCGGCCAGGGCCTCAGCGCGTCGGCGCTCCTCCTCGTAAGCCCTGACATTAGCGAGGGCGGTGGCGATGTGGCCCGCCGTCAGTTCCAGAAAGCCTCGGTAATCATCGTCCAGCAGCAGACGCGGACTGACGCCGGCGATCAGGAAACCGGACGGCTTAGTCTGCCCCGGCCTCTCCATCGGCGCCACGACGGCTTGGCGCGCCGGCTCCGGCCATGGGGCGCCACACAGACTCGCGCTTTTGCCGAACTTCGCTTCGAGGTCGTTCACTACCTGGCTTTCGCCGGATTCAACCACCTGACTGAGAGGCCACACGTCGTCCGCCTCGCCGTGAAGTTCGATCATGGCAGGGCCGGCCGGAACGCCTGTCATCGTCGCGCCCGCCAGCCGCGCCGTCGCGCCGTTCTCGTCGAGCAAGTAGACCATCGCGAATGGCAGGTCGTAAGGATTTTCGCGCATCGTCGCGGCTGCGACGGCGCAAGCTTCTTCAGCGCTCTTGGCCTGCGTTGCCTGCTCGGCCAGCGCGCGCAGCGTCCGTAACCGTCGCTCGCCCAGAATGCGCCTGGTGTCCTCGGTGCAGGCGCAAAAGACGCCCCCCACATTGCCGTCGTCGCCCATCGCCGGGCTGTAAGAAAAGGTAAAGTAAGTCTCCTCGGTGTAGCCATACCGCTCCACCACCAGCAGGAGAGATTCGTTCCAAGTCGCTCGGCCCTCGCGCATCACGATTTCAGTCTGCGGGCCGATCACGTCCCAGATTTCGGCCCAGACGCGCGCCGCTGGCTCGCCTAAAGCCCCGGGGTGGCGCGCGCCTAGTATCGGGATGTAGGCGTCATTGTATAGATTGATTAATTCCTGCCCCCACCAGACAAACATCGGGTAGCGCGAGTTGAGCGTCAGGAGGATGGATGTCTTCAGGCTTTGCGGCCATGACTCAATCGGCCCGAGCGGGGTCTTCGACCAATTCATCTCACGAATCAATTTACCCATCTCACCGCCACCAGTCAGCCAGAGGGAGGCGCCCGATGTCCTTACTCTCTTAGGCTTCCCGCTCATAGCATTTCCCCCCTCTTCTTGATCCATTGATGCTGAACTCATGATGTTCACATGGAAACCGTGGCTCGTCTATGCCCAATTCCATAACCGAGCATGCGGACAATGGCTCATCGAACCAGCCTTTCTTTGAATTTTACGCGACGCGTCATAGATAAAAAATCATTGACAAGACGCCATGCTTAAATGTATAAACTGACCGGTCGGTCGAGATTGAAGAATCTTGTGACAGGGTAACTGATCGGATGGCAGCGAAACAATTCGTACAAGAATACGAAGATCAAAGACGCGAGGAGCTGATCAAAGCGACCTATTATGAGGTCGCCGAGAAGGGCTATTCGGCAGTCACTCTTCAGGACATAGCCAAGCGCGCCGGCGTGAGCAAAGGCTCGACGCTTTACTATTTCGCCACCAAGGAAGACCTCTTTCTGGGCGCGCTCGAATGGATGATTAATCAATTTGATATACGCATCGGCCAGGCGATTGCGAACGTCGAGGGCCCTGTCGAAAAGGTTGGAGCCTTGATCGGAACCATCTTCGCCAATGCCCAGGAGAGCCGGCAATTCTTCCTTGCCTACTCAGACTTTGTCAGCATAGGCACACGCAACAAACGTTTTCACGACCTGAACGCCAGGTTTTACGACGGGTGCTGCGGCCACAACCGCGAGGTCATAGAAGCGGGAATGAAGACCGGCGTCTTTCGCCAAGTGGATGTGGAGGAGGCCAGCGTAATGATGCGCGCGCTGGTTGACGGCCTCATGCTTCAATGGTTCTTCTCTTCAGAGGGCACCTTCGACGACTATCGCCGTCGCTGCGAAAGAATTGTGCTTGATTACCTCACTGGCGGACGGGTTCAGGCGCAGGCGACAGACTCTACTTGAGCCGCTAAATTTTTTTTAGAGATGGCTGACCGTCCGGTCAGTTAATTTGTGGATAAAACCAATATTGCATTAGAAGGAGGGGGGTTATGATTAAATATTCGAGGAAAAAAATCGGAATTGTCGCGCTGACTATGGTTGCGGCGTTGGCTTTCAGCGGCGGAGCCTGGGCCCAGCAAACCGTCGAGCAAAAAGTTTCGTTCTACCTAGACGGTAAGGTCGGCGACGAGCTGGTCAAAAAGGGAACCTATACACTGGTCATTCCCGAAGCTGATCAAGGCGCGTTCGAGATCAAGGTCGGAAAGAAGACAGTCACGGCGCAATTCACCAAGCGTCAGAACAATGAGCAGGCAGAGGCCGACAAGATGACCTACCGCGACAACGGCGACGGCACGCGCACAATCGCCACCATCACGCCGCGCGGACGCAAATTCACGCTCCTGCTTCAGGAGAGCGGCGTCGCTAGTAAGTGATTATTCGAACGGTTTTGTACTGGCGGAAACTACAAGGGCCTGTATCGCGAGATGCAGGCCCATTTTTTATGCCGGTCTTCAAATGGAAGACTGTTAGCCACAGAGGCCACAGAGGGCACAGAGGGCATATTGATTTCTCTGTGTTCTCTGTGTCCTCTGTGGCTATTTATCGAAATGAAAACCGCTGAAGGTCGAAGCGCAAAAAAATAACCCGCCGTTGTTTCCAACGACGGGCCAATTGAGTAAAAGGTAAGGAGAGAGAAAAGTCTTAAAAAACCGCTCAGCTAAAGCCATTATGGCTTCTTGCCTTTCTTTCCGGCCTCGTCCCGCTTCTCGCCTCCACGGTCGTCATTCTTCTTTTTCTCGACCGGACGCTCAGGCTCTTTCCTTTTATCTTTTTGA
>WNFU01020086.1_pt1 | contig 12975 bp, 15 predicted proteins | sample 5400121 | NCBI WGS metagenome assembly WNFU01 (sample SAMN13153360, study PRJNA577476) | soil metagenome | isolation source: 100 cm soil or saprolite under grassland replicate 1 | place: USA:California | collected 2016-06-15 | reverse complement strand
GTCTCGACAACGTCATTGCAATTGCCGCCGCCGCCAAGGGCAATATGGCGCTGCTGGTGATCGGCCTCGGCATCAGTATTCCGCTGATCATCGCCGGCGCCGCGCTGGTCATGGCATTGCTCGACCGCTTCCCGATCCTGGTCTGGGCCGGCGCCGCGCTGCTCGGCTGGATCGTCGGCGAAGTCATCGCCACCGATCCGGTCATCCACGGCTATCTCGAGCCTCGCCTTGGGCCTGACGGCTTCCATTATGTCATGCTGTTCGCCGCGCTTCTCGGCGCGATCTTGGTTCTGATCGTGGGCGGGCTGTGGCGGCGCTCGAAACTGGCTGAGCACGCGGAGAAGGTGCGTGCAGCGCAGTAGCGCCGGATCGGCCAGTCAGCGATCGCAGTAGAGCGGGGAGCGACCCCCTCGACCGGCTACAGCTCCCAACCGAGTTTGCGATCGAGTGAATAAGGGCCGCCGCCGCGCAAGGCGATGGCGAAGAGGATAAGGCCCCAGAACAGCGGGTATTCCCATCCACCCCTCGACCACCCGAAGCCTTGCGGCAAGTGCGCCACGAACGTGATGACCGCGAACTGGATGGCGGCCGCAGCCGCGATGAAGCGGGTGAATAGCCCGAGCATGATCAGCACCGCGCCGATCGTCTCGAGAAAGAACACCGCATAGGCGGCGTAGAGCGCGGGCTCGATCCCGCGGCGGGCCATGCTGCCCTGGGCGAAAGCGTCGATGGTGGCGGCAAAGCCCTTCTCCGCCATCGGCATCACCTTCATGATCCCGTGGACCAGCAGCATTCCGCCCGCCGTGAGGCGCACGACCAGCCACGAGAGCTCACGGGTATACGAATAGAACGAAGCGAGCGGTGGGATGATCAGCTTCGGCTCGCCTGCCGGCACGGCGCGTAAGTCTGATGTTAGTGTGCTCATGCGTTTCCCCCTGAGTTGGCTTCCGATGGATCATAACACCAAAGACTGCGGGGAATTTCCGCGCCGGGCGATAAGGGCCCCTGCAGGTCGAGACCATTTGCTCGCTGGAGCGCCCGTGCCAATCGGCGACGAATCGATGCGGGGGTAAGTTCCAGAGGCTCGAATTGTTGGAAATCTTTCTTCGCCGTAGCCGCTTGGCCATGACCTCGTTTGGCCATGACCTCGTATGGTGCAGAGGCGGGGCACAGCGCGGCAGTGCGACCCGGAAGCCTTGCTAAGGCCGCATTTTTCGTATTTCTTGCCCCCATAATTCGGATTTTGGCCGCTCCGGCCGCTGCGTGCCGATCGGCCGCATTCGTTTCGGATCTTCCCAAAACCCGGGTTGTGGCGCGGTCCGTAGCGATGCGGTCGTGCTTCGCTCACTCGAGACTTCACTGACTAGGAGACAGACGATGCAGAAGGGCACCGTCAAATGGTTCAATCCAACTAAAGGCTACGGGTTCATTCGGCCTTCGAGCGGGGACAAGGACGTATTCGTCCATATCTCAGCGGTGGAGCGCGCTGGTCTCAGCACGCTCAACGAAGGTCAGACTGTCGAATACGAGCTCGTGACCAATCGCGGCAAGACATCGGCGGAGAATCTCAAGGTGTCCTGACGTGGCGGGAAGGTCGGTCATCCGGCCAGCGAGTTTTCCCGTAGCCCCCGGCCATGTGCCGGGGGTTTTATTTGCGCCACAGGGGCAGTGGACGGCCTGGGGACACAGAAGGGCTAATTCTATTCTCTCCCACTCTCTCGGCCGTGTTTGTCTTCCGCCTGGGGAACGATCAACGCGCCTTCCGCCGGAGGCGCTCCCTCGATCAGACAGCGGCCGCCGATCATCTTGGCGCGCCCTTCCGCTACGAGTCTGAGCGCCAGCGGATAGATCCGATGCTCGGCCTTGAGCACGCGGGCAGCGAGCGTTTCGGCCGTGTCGTCGTCGTGGACCGGCACCGCGGCCTGCGCAACGATCGGACCGGCGTCGGCCTCCGGTACGACGAAGTGAACGGTCGCGCCCGATATCTTCACCCCCGCCTTGAGCGCTTGGCCGTGTGGATCGAGGCCCGGAAACGAAGGCAAAAGAGTAGGGTGGATGTTGAGCATGCGGCCCTGCCAATGCAGTACGAAGTCCGCCGTCAACAGCCGCATGAAACCGCCGAGACAAACGAGCTCCACGCCATGCGTGTCGAGTACGGCTTGCAGCGCACGCTCAAAGGCGGCGCGATCGTTCCCGTATGAGCGATGGTCGACCACGGCAGTGGGAATTGCGTCTGCCTCGGCGCGGGCGAGCCCGGGCGCTTCCGGTCTGTTGGAGACCACGAGCGCGATCTCGGCGGGGTAGGAGCGCTCCTTCGCCGCCTCGATCAGCGACGTCATATTCGAACCGCGACCGGAGATCAGGACGGCGACGCGCTTCTTGGCCATGCGCTCACCAGCAACGATCGAGGTCTTCCGCGACTAGCAGGCATCGGCAGCTATCCGCAGCAGGTTGATTTGTTCGACCGTCGGTCGTCCGCTCGACACCGGTGCTCGAAATGATGGAGTCGCGAGCCGACGGCGCGCGTTCGCTCGCGTTTGGGTACTTGGGAATCCGCGCCTGTGCAATGGCTTGATCGCGGCTATACTGACATTTGCATGGCCGCATGCGACGACCGGTGGGTGGTGACGATGAGGCGCGCGGACCGCGCCAGGGCGCAAATTTGAGCATTCCAAATCTCATTACGCTGGGCCGCATCCTGTTGGTGCCGGTCGTGGTGTGGGCGATCACTGCAGGCGAGATGCGCGTCGCCTTCGTGCTGTTCCTCGCTGCCGGCATCAGCGATGCCGTTGACGGCTTTCTCGCCAAACGGTTCGGCATGGCAACCGAGCTCGGCGCCTACCTCGACCCGCTCGCGGACAAGGCCATGCTGGTTTCCATCTATGTCGCGCTCGGCATCGCAGACGCGGTTCCCGGCTGGCTTGTCATTCTCGTCGTCTCGCGCGACATCATGATCGTGAGCGCGGTGATCTTGTCGTGGCTGGTGGACAGGCCGGTGGCGCTTAAACCGCTTCTCGTCTCCAAGCTCAACACGGTTGCGCAGATTGCGCTCGCTTGTGTGATCATGGCGGCGCGCGGGTTCGAGTTCGATGCGAGGATTGCAGTGATCTTGCTCATGGCATTGGTCACGGCCTTGACCTTGATTTCCATCGCCTTCTATGTCGCCGAGTGGGTGCGCCACATGAACGCGGCAGAAATGGGCCCCTGACCGCGCGGGTTTTCGAGTGAGTGATCGAATGGGCTACGGCCGTCAGCTCGCGTTCTGGGTCGTGACCTTTGTCGTGCTTGCGGCGGCGCTGTGGTTGCTGCACGACGTTCTGCTCCCGTTCGTAGCCGGTATTGCGCTTGCTTATGTGCTCGCGCCGGTTGCCGACCGTGGGGAGCGACTCGGCATCAACCGGACCGTCGCCGCGCTGCTGATCGTCGGCGTCTTTGTCGTATCGCTGATCTCGCTGATCTTGCTGCTCGTTCCGCTGTTGCTGCAGCAGGGCTCAGCTTTGATTTCCCACATTCCTGGTTATGTCAAACGGGTCAGAGAGCTGGTTGTCGATTTGAACCTGCCCTGGCTGAACTGGCTCGGCGCCGCCGACTCCGGCACGACGCTTTCCGACCTCGTCGGCCAGCTGGCGACTTGGCTCATCAGCTTTTCTTATTCCTTGTGGACCGGTGGAAAAGCACTGGTCTCATTCGCGTCGGTCCTGATCGTAATGCCGGTCGTGACCTTCTACTTGATCCGCGACTGGCACCCGATGGTCGACAGAGTGGACAGCTGGATACCCGTGCGCCAGCGCGACACTGTGCGCCAACTTGCCCGCGAGATCGACGCCGCCATCGGCGGTTTCCTCCGCGGCCAATTCGGCGTCTGCCTGTTCCTCGGCTGTTACTATGCCGTTGGACTGATGCTGGCGGGCTTAGAGTTTGGGCTACTGATCGGTCTCATCGCCGGCGTGATCACGTTCGTGCCTTATATCGGCTCAATGACCGGGCTGATGATCGCAGCGAGCGTAGCGATCGCGCAATTCTGGCCGGACTGGAAACGAATCACGCTCGTCATCGCTATTTTTCTGGTCGGCCAGTTCATCGAGGGCAACATCGTCTCGCCAAAATTCGTCGGCGAGCGGGTGGGGTTGCATCCGGTCTGGTTGATCTTCGCCATGTTCGCGTTCGGCTATCTCTTTGGTTTCGTCGGGCTGCTGATCGCGGTCCCGCTCGGTGCCGCGATCGCGGTGCTGTTGCGCTTCGGGTTGCGTCAATATTTTGCGAGCCCCATCTACACGGGAGACAAACCCAAGTGATGTCCGCTCGTCCGCGCCAACTCGCCCTCGCGCTCGATCATGCGGAGAGTTTTGCGCGCGAGGATTTCTTGAGCGGGTCGTCGAACGCGGTGGCCCTTGCGCTCATCGACGCATGGCCGGACTGGTCGCATCGGATGGTCATGCTCACCGGGCCCGAGGGTTCAGGCAAGAGCCACCTCGCCGCGGTCTGGGCGCAGGCTGCGGGCGCGCGGCGTATCGCGGCGCGCGCGTTGGAGGAAGCGAAGGTGCCATCGGCGCTCGCGACCGGCGCGCTGGTGGTGGAGGACATCGCCGCCGGGGCATTTGACGAGAGGGCACTCTTCCATCTTCTCAATCTGGCCGGCGAGCACGGGGCGTTCGTGCTGCTCACGGCACGGGCGGCGCCGGCGACATTTGCCATTCGCGACCTCGCATCGCGCCTCAAGGCGCTCCCGGCCGTTGCCATTATGCCGCCCGACGATGCGCTGTTGCGCGCGGTGCTGGTAAAGCTGTTCGCCGACCGCCAACTCGCCGTGGATGAAGGCTTGATCGGCTACGTGGCGACGCGGATCGAACGCTCGTTTGCGGCCGCGCGCGCGGCGGTGGCGCGGCTCGATCAAGAAGCCATGCGCCACAAGCGTCCGTTAACCAGGCCATTCGCCGCCGAAGTCCTACGCGCGACCGAGCCTTGACGGCCCAGTGGGGAGGGGGCCTTATGTCATGGCGTCGTCACCGATGACCGCGATATTGCACCCTTCATCCGAGCCATTCGGCCATGGCTGACCACAGCCAAGTCATTGTTATGAAGGAAGAAGCCGGCGCGGCCGCGCCGCTGGCCGCGGTCGAGCCGAGCGCATCCGTCGATCTGATCGCGAGCCCGGAGCGATTTATCAATCGTGAGTTGTCGTGGCTGCAGTTCAACCGGCGGGTCCTCGAAGAGGCGGCAACCGAGGCCCATCCTTTGCTCGAACGCGTTCGGTTCCTGTCGATTTCCGCCAACAACCTCGATGAGTTCTTCATGGTCCGCGTTGCCGGGCTCAAAGCTCAGCTGCGCGCCGGCATTGCGACCAAGAGCCCGGACGGGCTCACCCCGGCCGAACAGCTCACTCGGATCGGCGACGCCGTCGGAGCGCTCGCGAGCGACCAGCAGAAGCGCTGGCGCGAGCTGCGGCAGATGCTGGCCGAGCACGGCATCGTGCTGGTCGAAGGCCCCGAGGTGACCAAGAAAGAAAAGACGTGGCTCGAAGATCACTTCCTTCGGCAGATCTTTCCGTTGCTCACGCCGCTCGCCATCGATCCTGCGCATCCGTTCCCGTTCATTCCCAATCTCGGCTTCACCATTGCGCTGCAGCTGGCGCGCGCGAGCGACGGCAAGGCGATGAACGCGCTCATCCGCATGCCAAACAAGATCGAGCGGTTCGTGCGCCTGCCAAGTGGCGACGGAGTGTCTGGCCCCCGCGTGATCACGCTCGAACAGGTCATCGCGCTTTTCATCGCCCGCCTCTTCCCGGGCTATGCCGTCAAAGGGCAGGGTGCTTTCCGGGTCATTCGCGACTCCGAGGTCGAGATCGAGGAGGAGGCCGAGGACCTGGTGCGCGAATTCGAGACGGTGCTCAAGCGCAGACGGCGCGGATCGGTCATCCGCCTTGAGCTCGAAGCTGCCATGCCGGTGGAGCTGCGTCGGTTCGTACAGCGGGCGCTTGCATGCGCTGACGACGAGATCTTCCTGGTCGACGGCGTTCTGGCGCTCAATGAGCTCTCGCAGCTCACTGCAGCAGGCCGCGCGCGACCCCGACGTGGTTGCCATCAAACAGACGCTCTACCGCACATCGGCCGAATCTCCCATCGTGCGGGCGCTCGTCGAGGCGGCGGAAGCGGGGAAAACAGTGACCGCGCTCATCGAGCTCAAGGCGCGCTTCGACGAGGAAGCCAATATCCGCTGGTCGCGCGCGCTCGAGCGCGCGGGGGCGCAGGTTGTCTATGGCTTTATCGAGCTCAAGACCCACGCCAAGCTGTCAATGGTGGTACGGCGCGAAGGTGGAGCGCTTGCGTCTTACGTCCACGTCGGGACCGGCAACTATCATCCGGTGACCGCCCGCATCTATACCGATCTTTCGTTCTTCACGTCCGATCCGGTCATCGCGCGCGACGTCGCGCATGTTTTCAATTACGTGACCGGCTACGCCGAGCCCGCCGCGCTCGAGCGGATGGCGGTTTCGCCGCTCACGCTGCGCGACCGCATCTGCGAGCACATCGAGCAGGAAATCGCGCACGCAAAGAGCGGCCGCCCGGCGGCGATCTGGATGAAGGACAACGCGCTGGTCGATCCCGAGATCATCGATATGCTCTACGAGGCCTCCCGCGCAGGCGTTTCGATCGATCTCGTGGTGCGCGGCATCTGCTGCTTGCGGCCGGGCCTGCCCGGGCTGTCGGAGAACATCAGTGTCAAATCGATCATCGGTCGGTTCCTCGAGCACAGCCGTATCTACTGCTTCGGGGTGGGCTACGGCCTGCCGCACCCCAAGGCGGCGGTGTACATCTCCTCCGCCGACATGATGCCGCGCAATCTCGACCGCCGCGTCGAGGTATTGTGCCCAATTCTCAACCCCACCGTGCACGAGCAGGTGCTCGATCAAATCATGGTGGCGAATTTCAAGGACAACGAACAAAGCTGGAAATTACTACCCGACGGCTCCTCGAATCGCATAAAACCGGCGGAGGGTGAGGAGCCCTTCAACGCTCATAAATACTTCATGACGAATCCGAGTCTGTCGGGCCGTGGCAAATCGCTCAAGGAATCATCCCCGCGAAGCCTTATACGCCGTCTCGACCGCTCGTAAGCGGCGTCGTCCCGCCATGAATGTCGCGCAAGGTCGTCTCGATTACGGGCCGCCGGTCGCAGTGATCGATATCGGCTCGAATTCCGTGCGCCTGGTCGTCTATGAAGGCCTCACTCGCAGCCCAACCCCGATCTTCAACGAAAAAGTACTCGCCGGGCTCGGGCGCGAGGTGCAAACGAAAGGCCTGCTCGCCCCGGACGCGGTGGAGAAAGCGCTCGCCGCGCTACGGCGCTTTCGGGCGTTGTGCGACCGCATGCAGGTTGCCCAACTGTGGGCGATCGCGACCGCGGCGTGCCGAGAGGCCAAAAACGGCAAGACTTTCGTGGCCGAAGCCGAAGGCATCTGCGCCACCAAGATCGACGTTCTCTCCGGCAAGCGCGAGGCGGAGTTGTCCGCACTCGGCGTGGTGTCGGGTTTCCACAGACCCGACGGCATCGTCGGCGACCTTGGCGGCGGCTCGCTCGAACTGACCGAAGTCCATGGCCATCGCATCAAGGCCGGCTTGACTCTGCCCTTGGGCGGCCTGGCGCTGCAGGACATTTCGTCCAAATCGATCAAGAAAGCGGAAAAGATCGTCCGCGCGGCGCTCGACGAAGCTCACCTGCTCGAAGCCGGCAAGGGCCGCACCTTCTACGCCATCGGAGGCACTTGGCGCGCGCTCGCGCCGCGAGCGAGCTCAACGTGCTGCGCTCGCGTGCGCCCGCCCATGGCGAGGAGCTGATCGCCTGGACCGACCGTTTCATGGCGTCCTCTGGGCTGGACGAGACGGCGGAGGAGCGGCGGTTGCGCCACGTGGCGTGCCTCCTCGCCGACATCGGCTGGCGGGCGCATCCCGACTACCGCGGGGAGCAATCGCTCAACATCATTGCCAATGCCGCCTTCATCGCCGTCGATCATCCCGGCCGCACCTTCATTGCGCTCGCCGTGTTCTTCCGCCATGTCGGTCTCGTCGACGAGGAGCTCTCGCCCAGACTGCGCGAACTCGCCTCGACACGTCTGCTCGATCGTGCGCGCGTGCTTGGCGCGGCGTTGCGGGTCGCCTATCTCGTCTCTGCCTCGGCTACTGGCGTGCTGCCGAAGACGCCGATGGTGGTCGAGCGCGGTCGATTGACACTGCGTTTCGACAACGGCTTGAAGGCGATCGCCGGGGAGCGCGTATTCGTGCGGCTGCGCCAGCTCGCACGGCTCATCGGCCGCGAGCCGGTGATGGAGACCGCGTGATACGCAGCCGCAATGGCGCGCGGCTCATTCCGAGTCGGAGTCACGACTTTCATGTGTTGTCGTCCCTGCTTACGCAGGGACGACGGACAAATTGCGAGCAGAGGATGCCGTGCCGCTTTGGCAGCGTTTGTTGATCACGTTCGCGGTCATGCTGTTGACGAGCTATCTCGTCGGGCTACTCTGGCACTGGCTCTTCAACTCGGACATTCCGAGCTACCTTGGCGGCGTCGTCGGCGGCGTCAGCGCGGTTCCGACGTGGGAGTTCCTGCAGCGGATCCGCCCGAAACAATAGTGCGACCGGATTCGCTCGAGCGCTCCAGTCGCTAATCTCGTACAGCGTGGGGCGAGCCTTCATGGCGCCAGCTTCGGCCGCACCATTGGTCGGCCAGCCGCAGGACCGCGCGCGTCGCCGGCCGCGCGCCCTTCGGCCGGTAGCGCTCTCAGTGCTTCGCCTCCGTGGTGGCGCCGTCGCCGCATTCGGCCGGGCGCGGTTTAGGCCCGCGCAGGTCGCGTGGCACCTTGCAATTGTCGACCCGCTGCTCGTCGCTCGCCTTGCCGCCGAGCCGCTCCTTAGCGGTGCGCATCGGCTGGACGTGACTCGCTTCGCCGTTGGAACCTGGTATCGCACCAGGCGCTGCCAACGCCACCAGCAGGAGGAGCGTGCACGCCACGATGCGGACCGGAGCGCGCAATATCACCTGAGGCGAATTGGCCATCGGCGTGCCTTTTCGATTTGACCGGGGCCCCGTATTCAGCCGGGATCCCCAGGATGAACCCCGAACTAATATGAATGATAGAGGTTTTTGAACTGATACAAAAATCACTTAGGCGGCGCTGGCACCGCGGACGAATGGTGGTCGACGATCTTCCAGTCGTTGCCGTCCTTCACGTAGGTGAAGCTGTAGCGGGCCGGAATCGATTTGGTTTCGCCATCTTTGGTGTAGGAGAACGTGTAGTAGCCCGTATTGACAGCAGTGTTTCCATAGACGCGGATCAACTGGTCGCCGAACTTGACGGTGGCCTTCGGCAACGCTTGGAAGGCGCCCACGAAGTAGGCTTTTAGCGCGGCAGGGTCCGACCGTACTGTTGGCGAAAGCGTGCCCCACAGCACGGCGTCTTTGGCATAAAGGGGCAGCATGGTATCGGGGTTTTTGTCGGCAAAGACCGTGTCCCACTTTTGCCCTGCAGCCGCGACATCTTCCTGCGGGCCCGCCGCGGCGGGTTGCACCGAAATGCTCAACACCAGCAGCACAGCGCTGATCCAAAGACGTGATTGCATCATGTCCTCCCTCGTCCTTGCGGACATTCCACGGACGCTGACGTGAATTGTAGCGATTTTCTGAATTGCTCGGAAGCTCTGCGTTCCGTTCCGCTTGCTTGCGGGGTGCTTGCGCGGCGGCCCGCACCGATTTAACCTGTGCGTTGAAACGCTAGGAAGACGACCAATGGCCTGGACAACTCCGACCCTCGTTGAGGTCTGCATCGGCCTCGAGATCAACGGGTACCTGCCGGCTGAGTTCTGATCCCGCCGCATTTGCGCGGTTCTGAATCGGCAGCCTACCAATCCGGTGCGACCGTCAGCGCTTTCGGCGCTGGGGGCGGCGCTACTGTTGACATTGCCGGGATCATCAAGCGCTTCGTCCAGACTGTTCCTACGTCGCGGCGCAGGCAGGTCACGCCGGCGTGGATGGAGATGGAACTCCGCACTGCCGGCGTTCCGGGGCAATAATTGCCGCACGTCGGGGGGACCGACCTGCAGCGCAGGCCCGGACAGAGCATTTGGATCAACCGCCACGTGGCGTTATCGGGTTCCGCAATAGTGCACGCGCCGCTCGGCCTGCTCGCCGAGCTGACCCATCGCTGTCCGCTCGGCTGCCCCTATTGCTCCAACCCGCTCGCACTCGATCCGAGAGACAACGAGCTCGATACGGCAACGTGGCTGCGCGTGTTCCGCGAGGCCGCGGGGCTGGGTGTTCTGCAGGTGCATTTGTCGGGCGGCGAGCCCGGCGCGCGGCGCGACCTGGTGGACATCACCGCCGGCGCCCACGTCGCCGGTCTCTACACCAATCTCATCACCTCCGCCGTCGGGATCACGGACAAGACCCTTGGCGCACTGAGCGAGGCCGGGCTCGATCACGTCCAGATCTCGATCCAAGACAGCGACGCGGCATCCGCCGACCACATCGCCGGCTATGACGGCGCGTTTGCCAGGAAGCGGGCGCTCGCGGCCGAGGTGGTTCGGCGTCAGCTGCTGCTTACCGTGAACGCCGTGGTGCACCGCGCCAACATCGACAGGATCGGCGACATGGTCGATCTCGCGCTCGCGCTTGGCGCGAGCCGGGTCGAGATCGCGCATGTACAATATTACGGCTGGGCGCTGAAGAACCGCGCCGTGCTGATGCCGTCCCCGGAGCAGGTCGATCGTGCGGTAGCGACGGTGGCGGACCTGCGCGTGCGTCACCACGGCCGTATCGTCATCGACGCCGTGGTGCCCGACTATTACGCCCGCTACCCAAAGCCGTGCGTCGGGGGCTGGGGCCGACGCTCGCTCAACGTGACGCCCGCGGGCAAGGTGCTGCCCTGTCACGCCGCCGAGTCGATTACCGGCCTTGAATTCTGGAACGTGCGCGAGCATTCGCTCGCCGACATCTGGGCAAATTCCCCGGCCTTCAATGCTTTCCGCGGCAGCGCATGGATGAAGGAGCCGTGCGCAAGCTGCCCGCGTCGCGAGCTGGATTTTGGCGGCTGCCGCTGCCAGGCCTTCGCGCTCACCGGTGACGCCAGCGCAACCGACCCGGTGTGTCACCTCGCTCGCGATCATGCGCGGGTCGCGGAACTCGCGGCAGTCCGGACCGACGCGCCTTACGTCTATCGGCGCATGGGATCACGTCATCAGGTGGACGTTCTCGATCGCGATGATGCGCTCAGTACACCACGACGCTCCTGATGCTCTTGCCCTCGTGCATCAACTCGAATCCCTTGTTGATTTCCGGCAGCGGCATGGTGTGCGTGATCATCGGATCGATCTCGATCTTGCCGTCCATGTACCAGTCGACGATTTTCGGCACGTCGGTGCGGCCGCGCGCGCCGCCGAAGGCCGTGCCCTTCCAGACGCGTCCAGTGACCAGCTGGAATGGGCGGGTCGTGATCTCCGCGCCGGCGGGGGCGACGCCGATGATGATGGATTGGCCCCACCCGCGATGGCAGGCCTCCAGCGCTTGGCGCATCACGGTGACGTTGCCGGTGCAGTCGAAAGTGTAGTCGGCGCCGCCGATCTGGTCTGCGCCGCGCTTGGTCATGTTGACGAGGTGCGCGACCAGGTCGCTGCCAACCTCTTTCGGATTGACGAAGTGCGTCATCCCGAAGCGCTCCCCCCATTGCTTCTTACTGTTGTTGACATCGACGCCGACGATCATGTCGGCGCCGGCAAGCCGCAGCCCCTGAATGACATTGAGGCCGATGCCGCCGAGCCCGAACACGACGCACTTGGAGCCAGGCTCCACCTTGGCGGTGTTGAGGACAGCGCCGATGCCGGTCGTGACCCCGCAGCCGATGTAGCAGACCTTGTCGAACGGAGCGTCCTCGCGAATCTTGGCGACCGCGATCTCGGGCAGCACCGTGAAGTTCGAAAATGTGGACGTGCCCATGTAATGGTGCAGCTTCTTGCCGTCGAACGAAAAGCGCGAGGTGCCGTCGGGCATGACGCCCTGGCCCTGCGTCGCGCGGATGGCGGTGCACAGATTGGTCTTGCGCGAGAGACATGACGGGCATTGCCGGCATTCCGGCGTGTAGAGCGGAATGACGTGGTCGCCCTTCTTTACGCTGGTCACCCCCGGACCGACGTCGACGACGATGCCGGCGCCCTCGTGGCCGAGGATGGCCGGGAACAGTCCTTCCGGGTCAGCGCCGGACAGCGTGAACTCGTCGGTGTGGCAGATGCCCGTGGCCTTCACCTCGACCAGCACCTCGGAGGCTTTCGGCCCATCGAGCTCGACCTCCGTGACGGTGAGCGGCTTGCCCTTCTCCAATGCGACGGCGGCGCGGGTTTTCATGGCGGTTCTCCTCCTCGGCGTCTTGGTGGGCACGAGTTGAAGTGGACGACGCAGGGCAAACATCACCGCCGGGAGCGAGGTCCCGCAAACGTTGCAATGGCGGCGAAGCTAATAGCCTCATGAACATTCCCATTAACCCGTCCCAACAATGGCGGTGGGGCGCTCATGTGGGTTCAGGCCCCCGGACCATGCGAGTTCCCATTTCGAGAAAAAACTTCAAGTATTGATTGAAAAGCATTACACAAAGAAACCTGACTGAAATTGAGCCTTCTCGCAAGAGCGCGGCCGCTCGGAAGGCACCATTTGAAATCTTCGGAGCGAACCGCCCTCACGAGAACGTGACCCGTCCTGCGGCGCGGCAATTGCGCCGTTACCAAGCCAACTTTGGGAGGACATCTATGGCGAAGATCTCAATTCATCCGGCAGTGGACAATGGCCTCAGGCCCGGTTCGCCGAACTTCGCGGGAGGGACGCTCGCTTGCAAATGCGCGAGCAATCCCGTCGAGGTGAGCGTTACGTCGCAGTGCGCCTATAATCACGTATGCGGATGCACCAAATGCTGGAAGCCCGCAGACGCGCTGTTCTCGC
>WNFU01011773.1_pt1 | contig 12975 bp, 13 predicted proteins | sample 5400121 | NCBI WGS metagenome assembly WNFU01 (sample SAMN13153360, study PRJNA577476) | soil metagenome | isolation source: 100 cm soil or saprolite under grassland replicate 1 | place: USA:California | collected 2016-06-15 | reverse complement strand
CCTTCGCGAGCACCGGCGTGCGCAGCCCCTGCGTCACCCGGTTCAGCCGCACCAGGGGCGTCCAGCCGATCGTGTCGAGAATGTTCGCGTACGGTCTAGTGTGCGGAGGCACCGGTGTCCGGCCTCGCCGGGGTGGACTCCGGCTGCGCGCGCGTCGTGTCCGGTCGCGGGCGGTTGGTGTCGGGCTGCGCGCGCCGGGCGGGAGCGGGGGCGGGGGCGGGGACGGAGGGGGCGGCGGGCGGGGAGACGACGGCCCGCCGCGGGGCGGCGCTGTCGGGCGCGCCCTTCATGACGGCGCCGCTCGCCGCCGGGTGGCGAAACTCGATCGGCTGCAGGAACGCCGTCGCGACCGGCAACCCGTGCCGCCGCCCCGGGGCGAACCGCAGCTTCCGCGCCCCCGCGAGCGCCGCGGAGTCGAGCGCCGGATAGCCGCTCGACTCCGCCACCCTGCTCGACTCCGCGAGCAGGCGGCCGCTCGAGTCCACGAACAGGCGCAGCACCACGTCGCCCTCGACCTTCTGCTCGTACAGCCGCGGCGGATACTGAATCGGCGAGTCGCCGTTCAGCGCGACCGGCGGCTCCTGGTCGGGCGGCGCGCCGGACTGGGCGGCGCTGCCCGTCTGGCCGGGCGGCGCCTCGCGGCCGCAGCCCCCCGCCCCCCCCGCCCCTGCCCCCGCCGCCACGCCGAGCGCCAGGGCGCCCGCGAGCACGCGACGCCGGCCGTTCACGCTTCCTCCTCCAGTCGCTTCTTCCACGCCGCGAGGCGGTTCAGCGCCTCGAGCGGCGACAGGGCGTTCACGTCCAGGCGATCGAGCTCCGCGAGCAGCGGGTGCGGCGCGGTCCCCGGGCCCCCCCCGCCCCCCCCGAACAGGCCGAGCTGCGCCGCGTCCGGCGGCGGCGGTGCGGCCTGGTGCGCCACGTGGTGCCCCGCCTCGAGCAGCTGCAGGACCTGCCAGGCGCGTCCCACCACGGGCGCCGGAAGTCCCGCGAGCCGCCCGACGTGGATCCCGTAGGAGCGGTCGGCGCCACCCGGCTCGAGCCGGTGCAGGAACACGATCTCGTCTCCGGCCTCCCGCACCGCCACGTTGAAGTTGCGCGCGTGCGCCAGCTCCTCCGTGAGCTGCGTCAGTTCATGATAATGCGTCGCGAAGATCGTCTTGCAGCCGATCGCATTGTGCAGGAACTCGGTCACCGCCCATGCGATCGCGACGCCGTCGTACGTCGAGGTGCCGCGGCCGATCTCGTCGAGCAACACGAGGCTCCGCGCGGTCGCGCCGTGCAGGATGGCGCTCGTCTCGCTCATCTCGACCATGAAGGTCGACTGGCCCCGCACGAGGTTGTCCGACGCCCCGACGCGCGTGAACAGCCGGTCCACCACGCCGATCACCGCACGCCGCGCGGGCACGAACGCCCCCACCTGCGCCAGCAGCACGCACAGCCCCACCTGCCGCAGCAGGGTGGACTTCCCCGCCATGTTGGGCCCGGTCAGGAGGATCACCCGGCCGGCCTCGTCCAGCCTTACGTCGTTCGGAATGAACGCCTCGCGCGCCATCATCCGCTCGACCACCGGGTGGCGACTGTCCTCCAGGGCGATCGTGAAGCCGTCGTTCACCTCGGGACGGACGTAGCGCTCGTGGTGCGCGAGGTCGGCGAGCGCGCTCCAGACGTCGAGCCGGGCGAGCAGCCCCGCCGTGGTCTGCACCCGCGCGATCGCGTCGGCGATGCGGCGCCGCAGCGCGTCTACGAGCTCGGTCTCGCGCGCCGCGATGCGCTCCTCCGCCCCCAGCACCTTCGCTTCGTATTCCTTCAGCTCGGGCGTGACATAGCGCTCCGCCCCCGACAGGGTCTGGCGCCGCTCGTAGTCCACGGGGACTCTGGATTTGTGCGGGTTCGTCACCTCGATGTAGTAGCCGAAGACCTTGTTGAAGCCGACCTTGAGCGACGCGATCGCTGTGCGCTCGCGCTCCCGGGCCTGGAGCCCGGCGATGTACCGCTTCCCACCGTCCCGCGCGTCCGTGAGGTCGTCGAGCTCGCGGTCGTATCCCGGGCGGATCGCGTCCCCATCCGCCAGCTGCGCGGGCGGGCGCTCGACCAGGGCCCGGGCCAGCTCGTCTCCGACGTCCTGGAGCAGATCGAAGCGGTCGGCCGCCTCCTCGAGCGGCGCCGCCCGGCCGCGCGCCTCGAGCCCGTCGAGCGCGGCGCGCACGTCGGGGAGGCGCAGCACCGAGTCCCGCAGCGCCCCGAGCTCGCGCGGCGTCGCGCGCCCGAGCGCCGCCCGCCCCGCCAGACGCTCGAGATCGCGCACGCCGTCGAGCGCTTCCCGCAGGCGGTCGCGTCCCCGTGGGTCCCCCACCAGCACTTCCACGGCGTCGAGGCGGGCGTTGATCGCCGCCGGGTCGACCAGCGGTGCGAGCAGCCAGCGCCGCAGCAGCCGCGCGCCCATGGGCGTGATCGTCCGGTCGAGCACGTCGAGCAGCGTTCCTCCGGGGACCCCGGCGCGGAGCGGCTCGACCAGCTCCAGGTTGCGCCGGGTCATCTCGTCGAGCGGCAGCACGTCGCCGCGCCGCAGCACGTGGGGCCGGGCGAGATGGGGCAGGCCCCCGGGCTTGAGCTCACGCGCGTAGCGCAGCAGCGCTCCCGCCGCGCCCAGTGCGGCGCGGTCGCCCCCCCCCGCCTCGATCCCGAGGCCGTCGAGCGAGGCGAGCCGGAAGGTCCGCGTCAGGTCTTCGCGGGCGAGCTCCGGGTCGAACTCCCACGCTTCGCGCTCCGTGCGGGTCGCCCCTCCGTGCGGGACTTCGATCCCCGCGACGACGACGAGCTCCGGCGCCTCGTAGCGGGCGAGCGCGGTGGCGAGATCCTCTGGCGCCACGGTTTCGAGCACGAGCTCGCCCGTCGTGAGGTCGAGGGCGGCGAGCCCCGCGGCGGCCCCCCCGCCCCCGGGATCGACGGCCACGAGGAAGTTGTTCCGCTTGCGCTCGAGCCAATCCTCCGCGAGCACCGTGCCGGGCGTGACGGTCTCCACCACCTCGCGCCGCACGAGCCCCTTGGCGAGCCGCGGGTCTTCCACCTGCTCGCAGATCGCCACGCGGTGACCCAGGGCGATCAGCCGCCGCAGGTATTCGGTGGCCGCCTTGACGGGCACGCCGGCGAGGGGCACATCCGCCGCGCCGCCGTTGTTGCGCGCGGTGAGGGTCAGGCCGAGCTCCCGCGCTGCGACCCGGGCGTCGTCCTCGAACATCTCGTAGAAGTCCCCCATCCGGAAAAAGAGGATCGTGTCCGGGTGCCGCGCCTTGATCTCGCGGTACTGCTGCATCAGCGGGGTGTCGGTCTCGACCCGCGGGGTCACGGCTCCTCCACCACGAACGGCTGGCCGCCGAGCCGGGTCTTCAAGCGCCGCTGCGCCTGCACCGCCTCGTCCCGCGTCGGGTACGGCCCGACGCGCACCTTGAAGAGGCCGCTCGTGTCCCGCACCACGCGGGCCGCGAAGCCCATCACCTTCAGGCGCGTCAGCATCTCGTCCACCTGTGCCGCGCTCTTCACGGCGAGGACCTGGACGGTGTACCCCGAGACCGCGGTCGCCGCGGCCTTCGCCTGGCTGTCGGCCGGGGAGGCGGTGGCGGGGGAGGACACGGGCGCGGGGTTCGTCGCCGCGCCCGGCGCGCAGCGCGCGGCGTAGAAGCTCACCTGGTTCTTGAACTCGACGTCGGCACCCGCGCCGTCCAGCGCCTCCTGGATCAGGGCGCAGCCGTGCGCGGGGTCCTTCAGGTCAAAGTACGCGCGCGCCGCCCAGAAGTCGGCCCGCGGTTTGAGCGGCGAGTCGGGGTAATCGCGCCGCAGCCGTTCCGCGGCCTGGACCGTCCCCGCCGGGTCACCCTGCGCGAAATACAGCTGCGTGAGCAGCACCAGCGCCGAGTCCGCCCACACCGAGCGCCCGTACTCGACCACCACGCGCTGCAGGCTGGTGGCGGCGGTCACCGCGTCCCCGGCGATCCGCCCCGCGGTGAACAGCGCGCCCGGATAGAGGGAATCCTGGGGGGACAGGCCTGCGAGCAGCCGGCGCAGCATCGCGCGCGCCGAGTCCGGTCGCGTTTGGGCCACCCGGAGCGCGGCGGCTCGGACCGTGTCGGTCTGGGCGGTTAGCCGGTTAGCCGGATAGGCGGTTAGCAAGAGCAGTACCACACTAACCGTCCAACCGCCTGACCGCCTAACCGCCTTCACGCCGCCTCCCTCGCGCGCACGCCCCACGCCAGCACCAGCTGCTCGAGGATCCCGCGTTCGTCGGTCACGGTCGAGGACTTGAGGGCGCGGTCGGCGGCGAGCGCGCGCCGGATCGCGTACGACAGCTCGCGCCCGCTCCACAGGCTCGCCCAGCGGGCCCAGCGCGCGGCGGTGTGTTCCCAGCTCCCCAGGCCGTAGGGGCGGGCGGCGCGCAGGAGCGAGAGAATGAGCGGCTCGAGCCGGCTCCGGGGCGCCCCGCGATCGAGCTCGGCCCGCGCCAGCGCGGTGCCGAGCAGCGCGGTCGCGAGCGCGGTGATGAGGCGGACCCCGCTCATCCCCGCCTGCTCCAGCACCGGCTCGACCAGGCGTGCCGCGGCGGGGGCGCGTCGCTCGAGCGCCGCGTCCACCAGATCCTGCACCGTCTCGCCCCGGCGCACGCCCACGAGCGCCGCGACGTCGTCGCGCGTGACCGCGCGGCTGGCGGCGAGCGCCGCGAGCTTCTCGAGCTCCGGGGCGAGCGCCGCGAGGTCGTTTCCCACGGCCGCCAGCAGCAGCTCGCCGGCGTCGGGCGCGAGCTCGAGCCCGAGCTGCTTCGCGCGATGCGCCATCCAGCGCTCGACCCGCGCCGGGGGCAGCGGCTCGACCGCGACGCCCGTCGCCCGGCGCGCGAGCTCCGGGTCCGGCGCCTCGCCCGCGCCCTGCACCAGCACGAGCACCGTCGTGGGGTTGGGAGCTTCGAGATAGTGCAGCAGCTCCTGGCGCACCTTGGCGGTCTTGCGCAGCTGCTCGAGGCCGCGGATCACCACGGCGCGCGTGGCCGCGAGCATCGGCGGCGTGTTCACCAGCGCGTGGAACGACTCGGGGTCCAGGTCGACCGCGCTCCGCTGATCGACGTTGAAATCACGGGACGCCGGGTCCACGGCCCGCTCGACCAGGGCACGAACCGCCTCGTCCTTCAACACGTCTTCGTCGCCATGAAGGTAGTAGACGGCGTCCGGCGGACCCTGCTTCAGGCTCCGGAGCAGTGCATCAAAGGTGAGAGCCCCCATACGGGGCGGAAGTTACCGCGGCCTCGGGTCGAGAGAAAGCCTACCGGCCCGCCGACGCGGGTTCGACGAGCGCCGTGCCGTAGGGGTTCTGGTTGCCCGTGAACACGCTCGCCCGCGGGTCCTGGAACGACACGAACGGCACGCCCGCCTGTACGACGGGCTTGGGGAAGGGCACGGGCGGCAGGGCGGGGGCGCGGGCCACAGGAGGGCGCCGGAGCCCCTCGAGCGCGACGAGTGCGAGCGCGGCCGCGATGAACAGCGCAGCCGCGATGCCGGCGCGCGCCGGCACCTGGCGAGCCGCGTCCCGCTCGCGCGCGAGTCGCGCGTCGAGCCGGGGCCGGAAGGCCGGGGAGGGCTCGATCGTTTCCGCGGCCTGCAACGCCAGCACCCCGCGCCGGACCGCGGCGTCGTACTTACGGCAGCAGGCGCACTGCGCGAGGTGGCGCTCGAAACGCCGCAGCTCGCGCGGGCCTCCGATCAGCCCGTCGCGAAAATCCGTATAGCGGTCGAGGAATTCGCCGCACGTCATAATGGCAATGTTCTACTCTGCCGGTGGACCGGAGGTTCCAGGCGCTATTCGAGCAGCGGCTCGATCAGCTGGGCGAAGCTGTTCCGGGCCCGGTTCAGCCGGCTCTTCACCGTGCCCAGGTTGCACCCCGTGATCTCGGCGATCTCGGCGTAGCTCTTCCCTTCGAGCTCGCGCAGCACGAACACGGCGCGATGGTGGGTGGGCAGCTGGCCCACGCACTGGTCCACCGCGTCCTTGAGGTAGCGCTTCCGATACAGGTCGTCGGGCCGGGCCGTGGCGTCCTCGAACTGCAACGGCCGGTGGTCAGCCTCCCAGTGCTTCTTGATTGTCTGGAACAACACCAGCGGATTGCGGCTGCGGTTGCGCAACTCGTTCTTCGCGAGGTTCGAGGCGATCGTGTAGATCCAGGTCGAGAACTTCTTCGTCTGGTCGAAGCGGTGCAGGTGGCGGAACACCCGGATGAAGACCTCCTGCACGAGGTCCTCGGCCCGCTCGCGGTCGCCGATGGTCCGGTTGATGAAATTGAGCAGGCGGGTCTGGTAGCGGTCCACGACGGTGCCGAACGCCTGGGGATCTCCCCTCAGGTGCTCGAGCACCAGCCGGCCGTCGTCCAGCTCGTGCAGCGCCTGGCGCTCCAGCGCGCGCGCGCTCACGACGGCTTGGCTCTTCCGTTTGAGAGCTACTCGCATGGGCTGCTCCGTCGTTACCAATGGAATACCGGGATGCGATGCGGTAAGACCTTCCACTTATATAGATACGGCACGAACCGTACCCGTCGCATCCCGGGTCCTAAACCACCGTGCCCCAAGGCCTTGTTCCACGGGCGCCGGGTCGTTTCGACGCCCGCGTCTCCGACAGGTGACACCGGAATGCTACATCCCCAGCACGAACCCCGCCATATAAAGGATGGCCACAATCGTCTTCGCGTCACGGATTTCCCCGTCCCGGATGCGGGCGAGCACCTGCGAGAGCGGCTGCGGCACGACCTCGATGAACTCGTCGCGCTCCCGCGCGGGCGTCCCCGCGGTGAGCCCGGTCGCCAGGTACAGGTGGATCACTTCGTCGGTGAACCCCGGCGTCGTCCACACCGACGTCAGCCGCCGCAGCGCCGTCGCGGTCACACCCGCCTCCTCGACCAGCTCGCGCCGGGCGCACGCCTCCGGGTCCTCGCCCGGGGCGAGGGTGCCGGCCGGTACCTCCCACAGTGTGCCGCCCGCGGCGTAGCGGTATTGCTTGATCAGGAGGATCGTCGGGTCCCCGCGCTGCGGATCGGATGCGCAGGGCACCACCGCGGCGGCGCCGGGATGGCGGATCAGCTCCAACTCCCCTGTGGAGCCGTCGGGGAAGCGGACCGTGTCGACGTCGAGCCGGACGACCCGACCCGTGTAGATCCGGCGGCTGGCGAGTTGCATCGCGCTCCTCAGCGGTTGAAGAGCCACGTGACGGGGACCTTGAAGCCCTCGGCGAGGAAATAGGCGGCGTTGCGCCGGGGGTTGGCGCGGATCGGCGAGCCGGGTGCGGGCGACGTGAACGGCGCGAGCCCGAGCCGTGTCGCGATGATCTGCAGCCGCAGCATGTGGAACCCATCCGAGACGAGCAGCACGCGCCGGCTGTCGTGACCCGTGAACCAGCGCGCTACCCCGTCGAGCGAGGCGGAGGTGCTGGTGCCCGCGGGCAGCGCCACCACGGCGCCCTCCGGCAGCCCCGCCTTGAGCAGGTAGCGCCGCCCGACCTCCGATTCGCTCACCGTCTCACCCGTCCCCACGCCGCCCGTGACGAGCACGACCGGCGCGAGGCCGCGCTGGTACAACGCCGCCGCGTGGTCGAGCCGGGCCCGGAAGACGGGCGAGGGCCGCCCGTTGTACTGCGCCGCGCCCAGCACCGCGATCGCGTCCGCCGTGGTCGCCTGGTCGCGCGCGGCCGCGAGCGCGACGCTGACCACGACCGCCGCCCACCCGAAGGCCAGCGCGATCGCCAGCACCACCGCGGCCGCGAGCTTGCGGCGCAAAGTCCAGAATGGCATGGGGGAAAGACAACAGGGCAGGCGGGAAGAGGGAAGGGGGACGGGGCCACCGTCCCCCCTCTCCCGTCCCTCGTCCCCGTTTCTCACGGGCCCAGCTAGTAAGGGGCGCGATCATTGGTTGATGATCTCGAGCAGGAGTTGCGCGGCGCGCGGGTCGTGTGACTGTCCGAGCCAGAAGATCGCCTTCTTGCGGAGCTCCTTGTCGGGCTCGTTCTTGGCGATCGCGATCAGCTTGTCGACCGCCTCGGGCTCGTGGCGCTGCGAGTAGACGAAGATGAGCTGCTCCTTTATCTCGATGTTGCGAATCCGGTCGTACAGGGCCGTGAGCTGGCCGAGCTCGGCGCCGGTCTGGCCCGCCCAGAAGAGCGCCTTCTTCCGCATCTCCATCGGCTCGCGCTCGTTCAGCGCGATGTCCATCAACCAGCGCCCGTTGTCCGGCCCGCCCATCTGCGACAGCGAGAAGATCACCTTCTCCTTCAAATCCTCGTCCGCCAGCTTCGCGTAGAGGGCGCGGAGGAACGCGGCGTTCTCCGTCGAGTGCTGCTGGCCGAGCCAGAAGATCGCCTTCTCGCGCGCCTCGCCGGGGGCGTCGGAGCGGCCGGCGTAGTCGCGCAGGATCTGGGCGGCCCGGGGGCTGTGCTGCTGCGACAGGGCGAAGATCGCTTTGTCCTGTAGCTCTGCGTCGCGCGACGTCCGGAGGATCGAGTCGAGCATGCTCACCGCGCGCTCGGTGGGCACCTGCGAGAGCCAGAACACCCCCTGCTGGCGGACCTCGGCGTCGGGATCGTGCTGCGCGACGTCGAGCAGGATGTCCTCGGTCTCGGCGCCCCGTTGCTGCGAGACGATGAACACGGCCTTGCGGCGCAAGGCGGCAGAGCACGCGTCGCGGCGCGCCAGCACTTTCTTGAGGATCGGCAGCGCGTTGGCGGCGTCCATCTGGAGCAGTCCGTTGAGTGCGGCGACGCGCACATCGTCCTCGTCGTCCTCGCGCGGGCAACGCGGCGAGGCGCCGGTGTCCGCCCTCCCCCGCGCGTGGTCGGCGACCCACGCCGCGGCCTCGGCATCACCCCGCTTGGCGAGCGCCGTCTGGATGCGCGCCAGCAGCGCGTCTCCGTCGCGCAGCGTGGCCGCCCGGGGATGGCCCCGCCGCTGTTCGGCGAGCAGGCCGCGGGCGCGGTCCAGGTTGCTCGCGTCGTCCGTCCGGTACAGCGCGAACGCCGCCCAGTAGAGGGCGTCGCCCGCCCGCGTCGAGTTCGGGAAGCGCCGCGTGATATCGCCGTACAGGGCCGCGGCACCCGTGTAGTCGCCGCGGTTCAGCGCCCGGCGCGCGGCGCGCCACAGGGAGTCGGTGGGATCCTGCTCGTCCTGCGCGAGCGCGAGCGCCCGCGCGGACGGCACGATCGGCTGCTGCTCCTTGCGCGCGCACGGGGCCGGGCCCGGCGGGGATCGCCGTCCGCAGCCGCAGCAGCACGCTCCGTTGGTCCAGTCCCTGGTTGATCAGTTGCACGTCTTCCCGGTCGCTCCCCGAGGGCAGCTGGGCGATCTGGGCCAGGACGAGCTCCAGATCCTCGAGCAAGCTCTTGAGCCGGGGATCTCGCGCCGCGGGCGAGTCGAGCATCAGCCGCGTCGTGCCGAGGAGGTCGCGCGCCTGCGCGGTGAACTGCCCCGCGGGCTCGCCCCCGCGGGTCTCGACGCGAAATCCCGTGAGCAGCGCTTCCGTGCGGGTGAGGTACTGCGCCGCGGCCACCCGGTACGCGAGGGTCGTCTGGTCCGCGCCCCCCGCCGCGGCCGACGGCGTCCCCGTCCCGTGGCCGCCCGCCGTCCAGCGGCCGATCGCGATGCCGAGGGCCAGCACGGCGGCCAGCCCCGCGCCCCAGCCGAGCCAGCGACGGACCACGATCACGCGCCGGCGCCGGGCCGCACGTGCGGCCTCGATCCGCCGCCACATCTCCTCGCGCGGCGTGTCGGGCGGACGGTGATAGTCCCGCGCGGCGTCGCGCAGCCGCTCGTCGAACCGGTCATCCATCATGACACCCACTCTCCCGCGAAATCCGCGAGCGTTTCGCGCAGCCTGGCGCGGGCCCGCGACAGCTGCGCCTTCGACGTGCCCGACTCGATCCCGAGCGCGCCGCCGATCTCCTCGTGCGTGTAGCCCTCGACGTCGTGCATCACGAACACCGTGCGGTAGCCGTCCGGCAGGTCGTCGATCGCCCGCGCCAGCCGCCGCTTCAGGTCCGGCTCGGCCCGCCGCCCGCCGGCCGGCAGCGCGGCGGCGTCCGTGAGGTCGGTCTCGTGCCGCCGGAGCCGCTGCACCTTGCGCAGCCCGTTCAACACCACCGAGGTGGCGATGGCGTGCAGCCACGTCGACAGCTTCGCCTCGCCGCGGAATGCACCCAGCCGCTCAAACGCCCGGACGAACGTGTCCTGGGTGAACTCCCGCGCCAACTCGTCGTCCCCCGCCAGCCGGTAGGCCAGGCGGTAGACGCGGTCGACGTGCGCGTCGTACAGCGCGCGCTCCGCGGCGCCGTCCCCGGCGCGGACTCGGGCTATCAGCTCACGTTCGTCCACCGGTGGAGGGTGTGTCGATTACCCCTGTGACACGCGCGGCCCGGGGAGGGTTGCGCGGGGGAAAGGGGCGAGGTCAGCCGTGCTTCAGGAGGATGCGAACCCCGATGCCGGCGAGGACGGCGAGCAGGAAGGAGGCGAGGGTGCCGATCAGGAAGTACTCGGCGAACTCGCGGTCTTCCAGCGCCTTGAACCGCGCCAGCGATTTCGCGGCGATGATCCAGCCCACCGCCCCGTACTCGCCCAGCAGCACGAGGGTGAAGGCGAGCCCGCGCTCCAGGGCGCCGATGGCGCGGCCGCGGGCGACGTCGATCGCGCCGGCGGTGCGATCTTCGTCGCGCCGCATCTGGAGCGTCGGGAGCTCCAGGACGCTCCGGATGAGGACGATCCCGCGGCCGCACACGAAGAGGTAGCCCGTCGCGAGCAGGCCGACCCGACCCCACCACAGCCCGGTGACGCTCGGTTTCGCGAGGGGAGCCGCGAGCGTCCCCACGACGAGGGCGGCGATGATGAACACCGCTTCGCCGACGAGCAGCGTGGTGGCGCGCCGGTGGCGGTCGATCTGGGCCGGCCAGAGCGTGGCGGCGAGGGTGTAGACGAGCAGCGGTCCCACGAACAGCGGGTTCACGGCGTCTCCAGAAGAGCCCGGAACATCTTATCCCCCTCCGCCACGAGAGGCCAGGCCATGCGGCGGGCGAGGTGGGAGATCGCGCTGCGGTCCACGTGGAGCTGCGCGGCGGCGGTAGCGGGCGAACCGAGGCGCAGCAGCGTGGCGGCGCGCCGCTGCCGGGGGGTCCAGCTCCAGTACAGCGCCGAGTAGTAGCTCGTGAGGGGCTCGAGCGCGGCGGCGGAGGGCGGAGGGAAGCCGCCGAACGCGAACACGAGCCGCTGCCGCTTGGCGCGGTCCATCGCGGCGCGCGCCGCGTGGAAGCACGGGCCGTCGACTTCGGGGGCGGTGGGGGCGAGCGGCGTGCTGATCGGCCCGCGGCCGCACGCCACCACCCACTCGACGTCGGGGAACCGGGCGCGGAGGTGGTGGGCGACGTCCCACAGCGGCGCGGGGACGGCGAGCAGGCACTGCAGCTCGTCGCCCAGCGTCACGGCGAAGCGGGCGGCGAGGGCGCGGCGGTAGCGGCGGTTCAGCTCCGGCAGCGCGGCCCGGAGGGCGGCCTGGAGGCGGGCCCGCTGGCGTGGGGGGAGGAGGCGGGACGCGGTCGCGTCCGCGATGCAGGCGATGTAGAGCTTGGACATTTTACGTCACATTGTTAAGATATGACGAATTACGTCATAATAAGCTAATGTGACGAAAACTGTCAAGTGGTGCTATCGGGTGCCGAACAGCCGGTCGCCCGCATCTCCCAGGCCGGGCAGGATGTAGCCGTGCTCGTTCAGCTCGCGATCGAGCGCCGCGGCGAAGATGGGCACGTCGGGGTGCGCCGCGACCATGCGGCGCACGCCCTCGGGCGCGGCGACGAGACACAGGAAGCGGATGCGCTGGGCTCCGGCGTGCCTCAACGCGCTCACGGCGTCGACCGCGGAGCCGCCGGTCGCGAGCATCGGGTCGAGCACGAAGAAATCGCGGGCGTCTTCCCCGGAGGGGATCTTGAAGTAGTAGTCCACGGGCTCGAGGGTGTCGTGCTCGCGGTAGATGCCGATGTGGCCGACGCGGGCCGACGGGATGAGCTGGGCGATGCCTTCGACCATGCCGAGCCCAGCGCGCAGGATCGGCACGAGGGCGAGCTTCTTGCCCGCGACGCGCACGCCCCGCATCCGTTCGAGCGGCGTCTCCACGTCGAACGACTCGAGCGGCAGATCCTTGGTCACCTCGTACGCCATCAGCATCGCGATCTCGTTCACGAGCTGCTTGAAGTCCCGTGTGGTGGTGTTCTTGTCGCGCAGGATGGAGAGCTTGTGCTGGATCAGCGGGTGGTCCAGCACGGTGAGGTTCGGGAAATCGGGATGGGGCATGGGGCGAGAAAGTACTCTACTTGGCCTGTCGGCGCCTCCTTTCTATCTTCCCTCCCCGTACGCGGCCAGGTAGCTCAGTTGGTAGAGCAGCGGACTGAAAATCCGCGTGTCGGCAGTTCGATTCTGCCCCTGGCCATTCGCAACGCACGCTCCCAAGCTCGTCGAAACTGCTGGTCCTCACGCCGCGTGACCGGCGTCACCCGAGCGCAGGTCATGCACGCCACCATTCGATGGACCTCTCCGCGCGGGCCGCGGGTATCGCCAGCCGAGGACCAATGAGGAGTTTCGATGACCAGGACACTCCGCCCCCGCCCCCTCACGCTGGCGCTCGTCGCGCTCGCGGCGCTCGCCGCTCCGGCCGCTGCGCAGCGCTCCCACATCGGCGCGCACGCGGGCTACGATTTCGATGGTGACAACCCGGTGGTGGGCGGCCAGCTCTCGCTGCCGCTCAACCGCTTCGTCGAGCTGTACCCGTCGGTCGACGTCTATCTCGTGGACGGGGGCTCGCTCGTCGGATTCAACGGCGATCTGAAATACCGCCTCAACCCCGGCATGCCGCTGCAGCTCTACGTGGGCGGGGGCGTCAACCTGCTCCGCACCGGCACGGGTGGCTCGAGCGCGAC
>WNFU01015054.1_pt1 | contig 12978 bp, 9 predicted proteins | sample 5400121 | NCBI WGS metagenome assembly WNFU01 (sample SAMN13153360, study PRJNA577476) | soil metagenome | isolation source: 100 cm soil or saprolite under grassland replicate 1 | place: USA:California | collected 2016-06-15 | reverse complement strand
CCGAGGCGCGACACGGTCCCGACCAACGGCGAGTCTGCTTCCAGGCCCAGCTCACCGCGTACGCCATCGCCGACGATGCTCGGCGAGAAGCGTCGCAGGTCGATGCCGTTGTGCACGACCACGCACTTGCTCGGGTCACGGCCCAGCTCGTCCAGGTGCGCCTGGCGGGTTGGCCGCGAGACGCAGATCACCCGTGCCAGGAGCCGGTCCCGCCAGCTGATGCCGGCCCGATCGAGGCGCGTGATCGGCGGTACTGGTGGCAGGTGGACGCTGCGGATGATTTTGCTGGCGCCCGCCAATCGCGCGGCCAGGACCACCAGGTCGCCGCCGCGATAGCCGGTGAAGTGCAGGTGCAAGACGCAGCCTTTGTAGGTTCTGAGCGTTTGCACGAGAGTCGCGAATCGCCTGAGTGCTCCCAAGGGCCCACGGCCGCGGTCCGGCAATGCGTGCACATTGACCCCGTTGGCCGCGAGCTGCTCGCGCATGGGCCGGATCGACTCATACGGGGAGCAGATCACCGCCGTCCGCGTGCCGCGCTCCGCGAGGCCGGAAGCGAGCTGGATGACGTGCTCCTCCATGCCGCCCATAACCATGCTGTTGGTAAACAGGACGACAGGGCGCCCGGCCGTAGAGCTCATACGTTCAGCAGTGTGGCCAAGTCCGCTGGCAGTCGCCGTTAGCCGCCGGTTGAGCCCGGGTTGAGACGCTACTGCACCACCAGGTTGTCGAAGTTGGTGCTCCAGCCATTGGAGCTGCCTACAGTGACCGTGGTGCACGGCGCCGTCCAGCCCGTCGTGATCGTGGTCTGTTGTCGTGAGCCAACGCTCACGCTGACCGGCGTCTGGCCTGCGCAAGACAGGGTCACGGTGCTCGCGCCGGTGCCACCGTTGTAGGCATCGAGCTTCACCAGCGTCCGCGGGGTGATGAACGTGAACGTCGCCGTCCGCGGGTTCGGCCCCGTGTAGCTGACGCTGTTGGTCGTAAACAGGCCCCACGGTCGCGACAGCCACCACATGCCGGTGCCCCAGTCGATCACGCCCGCCGGGTACTGCCCGTTGAGCCCCTGCTGCACCGCGGTCAGGTCATTGAACGTGACGGTGATCGCGGCGCCGGGCAGCGGTGTCGCGGTCGGCGTAGGCGTCGATGTCGGCGCTAGTGGCGTTGGCGTCAACGTAGGCGTCCGCGTTGCTGTCGCCGTAGCGGTCGGCGTACGGGTGGACGTCGCCGTCGGCGTAGGCGTATTCGTCGCGACCGGCGTGTTCGTGGCACTCACCGGCGTCGGAGTCAAAGTCGGCGTCGGTGTGGACGTGGACGTAGGAATCGGCGTTGCCGAGCTCGACTCAGCGTTGCCGTTGCGTAGCACCAGGTTATCGAGATTGGTGTCCCAGCCATTGCTGCTGGCGATGGTCACCGGCGAGCACGGCGCGCTCCAGTTCGTGCGGATCGTACTCAGGGCCCCAGCGGCCACCGCAGTCGAAACCGGCGGCTGACCAGCACACGAAAGCGAGACCGTACTCGGGCCACTACCGCCGTTGTGCGCATCGGCCTGCACCAGATAGTTCGGCGCCAGGACATTCACATTCGCGCTCAAGGCGGAGCTGCCGTTGAAGCTGACACTGTTGGTGCGGAACAGACCGAACGGGCCCGAGAGGTACCAGACGTTGCTACCCCAGTCGATACCGCCACTCGGATACTCGCCGTTCAGCGCGCGATTCAGGTTGGTGAGGTCATCGAAATTGACCGTCTGCGAGGCGGGATCCGGGGTCGGCGTCGCGGTCGGCGTCGGCTGCTGCTGCGGTAGCCCGACCGCCCGAGCAGCATTGAGCCGACCGTAGGTCCACAGCACGCCAGTCCCCGCGATCGAATCGGCATTCTGCAGCAGGCGGTCGCGCACAGAGGTCGGCGTCGTGCCATAGGAGGACGTGCCCCAGACCAGCGCTGCTGCGCCCGCTACGTGCGGCGAGGCCATCGACGTGCCTGTAAAAGGCTCGTACATGTAGCCGCCGTTGAGGTTCGGGTTGACGGTCGAGTAGATGCTCAGGCCGGGCGCGACGAGGTCCACCTCGGGTCCGACGTTGGAGGTCAGCACGCGCGTATCCAAGGAGTCGCTGCCGGCTACGCCAATCACGTTCTGGCAATTGGCGGGCGCCCCGGCGCCAGTGTTGAGGCTGCTGTTGCCCGCGGCCGCGACAATGATGGCGCCTCTGCTCCACGCGTAGTCCGCCGCCACCTGCGTGCCCGACGGGCAGGAGGTTTCGGCAGTCAGGCTGAGGTTGATGACCCTGGCGCCGTTATCGGCGGCCCACTGGATGCCCTGGTCGATATCCGAGAAGAACCCGTTGCCGCTATCGTCGAGCACTTTGCCGCTGATCAGTCGCGCGCCCGGGGCAACACCCGCGACGCCCTGAGCGTTGTTGGTCACGGCCGCCACGATGCCCGCTACGTGCGTGCCGTGGTTGCACATGTCGTCGGTGGAGGACGTGGCGGTGAAGTTCTCTGCCAGCACGACCTTGCCAGCCAGGTCGGGATGGCTGCTGTGGACGCCGCAGTCCAGGATGGCCACGGTCACGCCCTGACCCTGCGAAGTGTCCCAGGCGGTCGGCGCCTGCACCTGCGTCAATCCCCATTGGCTGGACAGCATCGGGTCGTTGACCGCCAGTGCCACGTGCGCGGTGCGGTCGGGATAGGCATCGCGCACGCCTGGCAGGCTACGCAGTCGCTGTGCGACGAGTGCCGCGTTGCCGCCGCTGATCCGCAGGACATCGCGGCGGAGCGCGCGGCTCGCCTTCACGAGTTGGCCCGCCACGGCCTGGCGCGCTTGAATGCGCTCGGGCGCATTGGTCTGCGAGGCCGTGTCGTACACGACGACGATGCGGTCGGGCGAGATGTCGCCGTGTGCGCGAGCCCGCTGCAGGTCGGAGGCTTTCTGCGCTGGCGTATCGAGGTCGAGGGCGTCCTCGGGCGCCGGCACGGCTTGCGCGGCGAACGAGACGCCGCCTGATGTTCCGATAACCAGCGCCGTAAGCACCGCCAGTGCGGTGCCGATCGCCAATCGCATTCGAAGCCCGACCCTTCCGCACGCCAGGGGCGGTCCCCCGGGCAAGAGCGGGCTATTCTAGTGATAGGCTCGGAGTTGAAAAAGGGGACTGCCGGTTGAGTAACTGTGGAGGAACCGAACTAGATGCCCGCTGACTGGTAGACGCTTGTGCAGCATCCACGGCTTTTCCTCCAGGCTACACAGCATTCCGCCTTCGCCGGGCAGCCCACCGGTTTCAACTCGGGAACCGGACTGGTCTTAACCCGGGAACGGGACCTCTCGACCAGGTAACGATTCGTCAACGATTCGATTATTGGGGCGGATCGATGCTGCCGCCGGTCCAGTACACCACGCCGTCGCCGGTGAGCCCCCAGTGGTTCCAACCATCGGTAAAGGTCGGCGTGTTGGTGCTCACCCGGTAGAACGCCAGACCAGTCGAGGTCGCTTGCAGGACGTCGCCGCTGCCCTGCGGATCGCCGAACTCACACGACATCGCCGCGCCCATCGAGTCGCCAATCGCGGACCTCAGGATCGCGAAGCCTGAAGAGAAGTCGGGCGCGATGCCTGGTGCGCAGAACGCGCCAAAGCTGGCCGGTGGTGGCGCGGGTTGTTCGGGCGGAGCCGGTTCGAGTGGTGGCGCAGGTGGTGCGATCGGAGGTGCGATCGGTGGCGCGGGCGGCGTCGACTGACCCGAGGCGTAGAAGCGGCCGATCGTCTGGCCGATGGGTCCCTTGGCGTCGTCGGTCAGGTGGCCGGTGGTGTCCGCGTAGTCAGAGCAGGACCTGACTGTCGAGTCGAAGCCGACGACGACGTTGCCGCCCGCCACCTGGTTGATGGCCTGCCAGATGTACGGGTGATTGAACGCGGCGCGGACGTCCTGCCCGCCGATGCGGCACATGCCGCCACCTGGCCCACCGACGACCGGGTGGAGCACGATCTGGCGGGTGTTGGGATAGCGGCGGTGGATGATGCCCAGCACCGTGTTGATCTGGCCGACCCACCAGCCGACATCGGTGTGCAAGTCGTCCGAGACGTCCATGACGACGCGGTCGGGACTGTCCTCGTTCGAGGAGCAGCCGTTGACGCGCGCGCCTGGTCGCCAGCCCTCATAGTTGGGGTCGGCCCAGTTGTCGATCGCGCCGCCGCCCACCCAACGGAGCTGCGAGCGTCCGCGGCCCAATTCGCCCTGCGCGCCTCCGAAGTACCACTGCATGGTCTGGCTGTAGCCAATGAATTCGGTGCACGCGAACTCCTGCGCGTACACCACCGCGGGACCCAACAGACTGCCGCCCAGGGCCAGCAGTGCGAGCAGCGAACCGACGCGAGGCATGGAACAGGATAACGCGCCCAGCGCGCGCGGAGATCGGAACCTAGCGGACGACCGCAGGCGAGCTCGCGAACTTCAGGAACATCTTTGGTGCCTCGCTGCCATCCACCGCGGCGAGCCACACATTCGTGGCAATTGTCGCTGGCGGGCCCTCGTCGGGCAGCGCGTACAGCACGTGGTTGTTGTCCACCCACTCGATCTGGTCATCGATGTTGTGCGTTTCGCCAGGCAGCGGCGTGTCTTGCAAAGTCGACAAATCCAGAATCGCTGGACGCCACGTGCGCGCCGGCCCGCCACCCACCAGCTGCTTGAACGCCAACCGCGTTCCATCAGGTGACAACGACGGGCACTCGACGCCTTCCCGCAACACGGTCAGCCGCCGCGCCGCAAGATCCCCCTGCACCAGATAGGTCTTCCCACCCGAGCCGAGCGTGGCGTAGAAGCGCTTGTCGTCGGACGCAAATGTCACGCCCCAGAAGTTGAAGTCGGGCGCCGACAATTGGCGGTCGTCCTGCACCACGGTGTACTGCTCCAGGTTGGCAAGCGTCTCCCCCGATCGCGTGTCAACCAGCGTGGTCGCGGTCGAGAAGGCGCCATCGGCGTACGAGTGCCCGGCAATGAACAACGTCATCGATCCAAACTGGCCAGATGGCGACAGTCGCACCCGAGAAGGAATCCCCGCCTGCTGGAACGTAAACCGCGGTTGAAACGTCCGATCGAAAGTGTAGGCGTTGTAGGACGACGTAACCCCGCCCACGTAGTTGTTGCCCAGGCACAACCCACCATCAGCGCGCGCGTAGAGCCTCTGACACTGCAACGGCGTCAGCAGCTGTCGATCGGCCGCATCCAGCGCCGCAACCGCCACCCGCCGAAACTGGTCGCCGGTCGGCGAGTACAGGAACACCACGTGCGGCTGCGACAGCACCGCCGCGATGTCGTCCGGGCTGGCAGGCGCATCGGCTGCTACGACCGCGGCCTGCTGTTGCGCGCTCCGCCGCGTGGTGAACCAGGCGTATGCCGTCGTGGCCAGCAGGCACACCACGCATAACCCGATGAAGATTTGCGCGCGCCTCATGCCCCAACCGCGACCGGCTCGAGCGCGGTCCGTCTGAACAGCAACAGGGTCACCAGCAGCGCCACGACCAGCCCGACGAGGTACACCAGAATAGCGGTCTCGACGCCGGCCCACGTCCACAATGCTCCGAACACCACCGAGGCCAGCAAGCGGGTCAGGCTGGTCGCGGTGGTCAGTAGCGCCATGCCGCTGGTCCGCAGAGCGGTGGGCAGAATCGGCGAAGCTAACGCCATCAGGACACCGTCCGTCGCCGCGTAGTACGCGCCGAAGAGCGCCAGCGCCACCCCCAGCTCGAACACACCGACGGTCGGCAGCAGCAACATCCCATACACGAGCACGAGCGCGAGATAGCCAGCCACGAACACCCGTGCCCGGCCCACCCGGTCGGCCAGCCGCCCCAACGGGACCGCCAGCACGAAATAGATCAACGACGTCACCACGTACAGCAGCGGCAGCAGCCCGCTGCTGAAATTCAGTCGCTGCTGCAAACCGAGATACAGGAACGCGTCGCTGATGGTTGCCAGGCCCAGCAGACTGCCCGCGATCGTCACCACCTGCAACGGCCGCCCGCGCAGGAGTCCGAAAGCGGAGCCCAGCGATGGCCGCGCAGCGCCACGTGCGACCACCGCGCGGTTCTCGACGAACAGCCCGAGTACCCCCAGGCCAATCACTGCGAATGACAAGCTCGCCACGAACACCGCGTCGAACGCATTCGGCAGTAGCGACAGCAGGGTGAACGCCACGAGCGGTCCGATCATCGCGCCACACGTGTCCAGCGCGCGGTGGACGCCGAACGCCAGCCCAAGCTGCTGGGGTGGCGCACTCAGCGAGATCAGCGCATCGCGCGGCGCGGTGCGAATGCCCTTGCCGGTCCGATCGGCGATGACCACTGCGGCCAGCAAGCCCCAGGCGCTGCCCACGGCCAGCAGACCAATCTTGCACACCGCCGACAGCGCGTAGCCCAGAAACGCGACTTCCTTGTGGCGGCTGAGGCGGTCGGCGGCGTAGCCGAAGGCGATCTTCACCAGGGCGCCCACGCCCTGATACAGACCGTCAACCAGCCCGAACTGCAGCGGGCTCAGGCGCAGGAACAGCACCAGGTACATCGGCAGCACGGCGCTGACCATCTCCGAGGAGATGTCGGTGAACAGGCTGGTGAACCCCAGCCCGATCACGTTGCGGTTGATGCCTGTCAGGCCCTTGCGCAGCCCTGCTGGGCTCACGGCCGCGGACGTTTCGCGAGTTACGTACATGTTCTGGGTTAGTCGTAAGGATGCCGCACTGGCGCTGCAGCGCACACAAAGCCCCCAGTGGAAACCCACCGGGGGCCGAGCGCCAGCGAACGGCGCTGACTTAGCCGCGCGAGAGGCTGTAGCCCACGCCGAGGACGGCCTTGATGCCCCGCTTGCCACTCGGCGACAGCGCCAGCTTCTTGCGGATGTGGCAGATGTGGGTCTTGAGCAGGTTGGAGTTGCCTTCGTCGTAGTAGCCCCACGCGTACTCGATCAGGCGGCTGTAGGGGATGATCCGCCCTTCGTTTAGGGCCAGCATGTACAGGATGCGGAACTCGAGCCGCGTGAGCTGCACTGGCTTGCCCGCCTTGGTCACCTCATGTGACTGCAGGTCCAGCACCAGGTCCCCAACGCGCACTTCCGAAGCCGGCTGGCGGTACGGGTCGGTCTGGCAGCGCCGCATCACGGCCTTCATGCGCGCAGCGAGCTGCTTGGCGCTGAACGGCTTGGTCATGTAGTCGTCGGCGCCGATCTGTAGACCGCGCAGAATGTCCTCTTCCTCGTCGCGCGCCGTCAGCATGATGATCGGCGTCTTCGACTCGTGGCGAATGCGGCGGCAGACTTCGAAACCGTCGATCTTGGGCAGGTTGCCGTCGAGCAGGACGATGTCCGGGTTTTCGCTCTCCCAGCGCTGCAGCGCCTGCTGGCCATCAACCGCGGCCAGGACGTTGTAGCCCTCGCGGCGCAGCGCGTAGGTCATCAGATCCAACAAATCGACATCGTCATCGACAACAAGAACCTTCATCGGTGGAGGGAACCTTTCTGAAGAAACCGGTAGGGCGCGTTCGTAAAACTAGGAAACGATGCTCAAGCGAGCCTTGGTGGGCGACTCGCGTCCCACCACTGGCAGTTCGAACCAGAAGCGAGCGCCACCACCGCGGCGGGCTGGCGTTGAGAATCAGATTGACCAGCACCTGGCCGAGGCGGCGACTATCAGCCAGCACTTCCGGCAGGTGATGCGGCAGGCGAACGCGCAGGCGCTGTCCGCGCTGCGCCAGAAGCGGATCCACTACGGCCATGACGTCCTCGATCAGGTCGGTCATGGTCAACGACTGGCGGTACAGCTGCAGGCGACCTTCGCGGATGGTCGCTGCGCACAACAGGTTCTCGACCAGGCCCTGCAACCACAGCGTGCGGCGGTGCATCGCCGCCAGCATGCTTTTCACTTGCTCTGGGTCGAGGCGCAGGAAGTCCTCGGCCAGCAGCTCGGATGAAGTCGCAATTGCGGTGAGCGGACCACGCAGCTCGTGCGCGACCGTCGCCAGCACGGTGAGCTCGTGTTGCGGCGTGGGCACCTGTGACGCTCCTCCAACGCGGCGCGGATCGATGTCCGGCTGGTCCGCGGTTTTGGTGGGAATCATCGGCGTGCCCCGCTCGGCTGAGCCTGCGGAAGCCCAGGTCGAGCGCATATCTGGTGCGGTTGCCGCCAAAACTCCCATCTCTGCCATGGACCTCCTTCGCCCCGTTACCCCTGATAACCCGCACATCATAGTTGTCATCACCGTAAACATCCGTTACAGGGCCCGTAACAGTCCCGTACACTTCTGCTCGGCGAGTTACAGCCGCGTTACAATCTCGACTTTCGTGTTGCGTCGTTGTTGACTGGACCACACTACGGCGCAAAGTCGCTTGTTGCAGTGAGCTGGTTCACAACGCAACAAGTGAACGTCGTCACAACCAGTTTTGGTTGCGCACGTTGTGTAACGATTCGTGTGCGTTCGCGCTAACCCGCGGTCGCTGCTTCGGAGTCCGCCTTCAGCAGCACGCCCACGCCCGGGATCGTGTGCAGCAGGCTTGGACGGCCAGGATCGCTCTCCAGCTTGCGCCGCAGGCGGTGCACCGTCACCCGCACGACGTCCGAGCCGCCTGGATCGGCGTAGCCCCACACCTGTTTGAGCAGCGTCGTCGTCGGTACGACCGCGCCCGCGTTCGACATCAGGCAGTGCAACAGTCGGAATTCGGTCACCGTCAGGCTCACCTGCTGGCCAGCCTTGGTCACCGAGTGTTCGGCCATATCCAGGGTGATCGAGCCAACCTGTAGACGCGTCGCGGGCGCGCGCTTCTGCGGCTGCCAGTCCTGACCGCTGCGTCGCAGCTGCGCCCGAATCCGCGCAATCAGCTCGCGGTGACTGAACGGCTTGGTCAGGTAGTCGTCGGCGCCCGCCTCGAGCCCGCGCACCTTGTCCTCTTCGGAATCGAGCGCAGTGAGCATGATCACCGGCAGCTGCCCGCGCCGCCGCAGCTCCTTCAGCACGTCCAGCCCACTCGACGCGCCCAGGTTGATGTCCAGCACCACCAGGTCCGGCTGCCGTTCGTCGTACAGCCGCAGCGCCGCCGAAGCATCGTGCGCCGCGATGGGGTCCAGTCCGGCCCGTTTCAGTGCGAAGGCGAGCAGATCGATCAGCTCGCGATCGTCATCGACCAGCAGGATCCGCACTACGTCTCCCGGCCGCGGGCAGCGTGAACCACACGCGCGTACCTGTGCCTACCTGCGACTCGATGCCGATGCTGCCTCCGTGTGCCTCGACGATGCCCTTGGCAATAGCCAATCCGAGACCTACCCCAGGCGCTTCGCTGTCAGTACGCACGCGGTAAAAACGCTCGAACAGGCCCGCCTGTTGCTCGGGCGGGATGCCGTCGCCCTGATCCTCGACTGCGATATGCATCATGTTACCGTTCGTTCTGGCAACAACGCGGATAACCGACTGTTCGGGACTGTATTTCGACGCATTGTTGAGTAGATTCGATAACACTTGCCGGGCGTAGCGTTGGTCGGCCAGGACGGTGCTGCCCCCCGTCGGGAGATCGGTCAGCAGCTGTTGGGCGCGCAGATCGGTCCACGGCTGGACGATCTCCACGGCATCATCGACGATCTCCTGCAGCTCGGTCGGCCGCGGCGCGACCACGAAGCGGCCGGACTGGATGCTGCCGGCACTCAACAGGTCTTCCATGAGCGTGCGCATGCGTCGCGCGGTGCGGCGCGCGCTGCCCAGCACGTGGTTGAATTCCTGGGCAGTCAGCTTGTCGTAGTCGTCGTCGAGGATCTCGAGGGCGTTGTCGAGCACCATGAGCGGTCCGCGCAGCTCGTGAGCAACGCTGTACAGCAATTGCTCACGTAAGCGGTTGACTTCCGCGTGGCGCGAGATGTCGTGCACGACATAGACCGCCGAGCCGCGGCCCGGCTCGTCGTGCAGCACCGTACGACTGACCTCAAGATCGACCGTGCGGCCGGTTGCGTCAGCCAGGCGGCCCTGGCGTTCGCCACTGCTGGGGTCGAGCGGGTCGCACGCGAAGGGCAGCACCTCGAGGATCGGTCGGCCGTAGAGGCGAGCCGGGCTGCCAAACAGCGCCACGGCGGCCGCGTTGAAGCCGGTGATTCGACCATCCAGGGTGGTCGACACGATCGGAGTGCGGATCGCCGCCAGGAGCGCGCGATGACGCGCCTCCTCGACGGCGAGCGCTTCGGCGGCCAGCACGGTACTCGCGCTCGGGATCAGGGTCGCGTCCTCGACCCACGAGTGCCCTTCGGGCGCAGCGCGACCAGAGTTGGCGACCAACCCTGCCGCGGGTGCGGGCTCGTCCGGCACGTCTGGTCTCCCTCTTACTTATGAAGCGGCGCTGTTGTGGGTGGCAAGTCGATTGCGGCAGGACCATAGAACCGGGCTGGCATTACCGTCAAGGGGGCCTCCGGCCAGAGCACACAAGACCTCGTCTCACCCGACTCGCAATCGTTCCTCAACCGCTGTGCCGCGTCGGCGTGCGAGGGTTAGCCGCAGGCCGTGGCCTTTGGCTGCGCGCTGTTGGAGGAGGTCCAGGAGTCGGGGTGAACAGTCACCGTAATATGCTTCGGTTTAGCCCCATCCTGCGGGCGCGGTCTGCACGCCCGCGCCTTCGCACCCGACCTGCCGTGGTGCCTGGCCGGCGGCACGCTCTGGTCATCTCGCGTCGTCTCACCGCTCGCGTGGACTGGCGACGGCGATTGTGCCTGAAAGAGCACCCTGATCATGGCTAAGAATCCGCCTCTGGGCGACCTGACCGCCGATCCGCGCCTGCGACCCACGATTCTGCTCGTAGAGGATGACGCGGCCATCGCGTACATGCTCTCCGATGTGCTCGAGTCAGCGGGCTACATCGTCCGTGAAGCGGCAACTGGCGCCGGCGCGCGGACGCTCGTCGAGGACGTGCAGCCCAGTCTCATCATCCTCGATCTCGTGCTGCCCGACGAGGATGGCCTGGTGCTGTGCAGCGTGCTCAAGCAGATGAGCGAATCGCCCATTCTGATCTGCAGCGGAACCCAGCGGCGGCGCGACGAATTCCTCTCGCTGAAGCTGGGCGCCGATGACTTTATCGCCAAGCCGTTTGACGTATACGACCTGCTCGCGCGCGTTGAAGTCTTGCTCCGCCGAGCGGCGCAACATCGCGCTGGCGATGCAGCGCCCGCGCGGACGCCAATCCGCATTGGTGAGTTGTTCATCGACCCTTCGCCGCACCAGGTCTCGCTGGGCGGCAACATGCTGCAGCTGACGCCGACCGAGTACCGCTTGCTGTCCGTCCTTGCCGCGCGCCCCGATCAGGTGGTGCCCAGGGACACGCTGGCGAAGTTGGTGTGGGGCGATCCCGACACCGGCACCAGCCGTACGATCGACGTCCATATCGGGCGCCTGAGGGTCAAGCTCGCGCAGGGCAGTCCCACCGCGCCCCAGATCGTGAGCGTTCGCGGCTTCGGCTACAAGATCGTCAGCGCCCCGTCGACGTCGCCAGGCGCCTACATCAGCGGCGACATTACCAACTCCGTCACCACCAACTAGTAAGGTAGCTGCCTCCAGTGCGCCGTAACGGGCGTTGTGGCCTCCACGTTTGGCCTAGTACGCTGGCGAAACCACATGGAGGTGCGCTGACCAATGGTGCCACTGCATCGAGGGGGGAGACGGCTGTGGCGGGCCGTGATCGGGGTCGGCAACTGGTCACTACTCGCAGCGGTCATCCTGACCCTGGTCACGGGCGGGACCCTGGCCCATTCCACTCTGGCGACCGCGCAGTCGCTCGGCACGGCCCAGGACCCCAGCTTCTTCCCGGCGACGGGCTACCGCATCAGCTCACCCGCCATCCTTAATTACTTCCTGCACCACGGCGGCGCCCGCACGCTGGGCTATCCCGTCTCGAACGACTTCCCGCTGATGGGCAAGCGCGTTCAGCTCTTCCAGCGCCAGATGCTGGAGGTGCGCCCCGACGGCAGCGTCGGCGCGGCCAACATCCTCGATCCGCAGGTCCTGCCCGTCACCCACATCGACGGCCTGAACTTGCCCGCGGTCGATCCGGACTTGGTCGGCGCCGCGCCACCACTCAACAGTCCGGAGTACCTGAATCAGGCGCTCAGCTACGTCAGCGCATACGTCCCCGACGTGTGGGAAGAGGCGCCAGTCAACTTCCAGACGACCTACCTGGAGTCCGTTGCCTGCGCCGACGCGTTCGCCAACGAGCCGTGCGATCCGTCGCAGCTGGCCGCGTTCGCGTTCGAGGTGTGGGGCCTGCCCACCAGCCTGCCAATGACTGATCCGCAGAACGCGGACTTCGTCTATCAGCGCTTCGAGCGCGGCATCATGCACTTCTCGCGCGCCACGGGCCTGACCCAGGGCCTGTTGGTGGGCGATTGGCTCAAGCGCGTGCTGATCGGCCTGAACCTGTCGCCTGATGTCGACCAGGCTGTCCTCAGCTCACGCCTCTACAACCAGTTCGCGCCGTCGAGGCCGCTTGGCCTGGCACGACCGAACGACCTACCCGATACATCGCTAGCCCAGGCGTTCCGCGCCGATACGCTCAGTGTCGCCGCGCAGCAGATGGGCACCCAGACACTGCCGCCCGGCGTCGCCGAGACGGCCACGGCCGTGGCGGCGACCGCCACGGCAATCACCGGCACGCAGATCGCGCTGCAAGGCACACAAAACGCGCTCACCTCGACAGCCGTCTCGGGCACCGCGACGGCGCAAGGGGGCGCTCCGACTGCCACCATCCTGCTCCCGCCAGCCGTGAGCGACATCCCCGTGACCAACGAGGGCTGCATTGGCGATGAGCAGATGTGGTTCATCCCGCGCCGCCCCAACATCGGCGTGCACGTGGAGATCGCCGTGACCTCGCGGCGGCACCACGACGTCCGCTTCGTACGCCTGGTTGGCCCACTCGACGCGGGTGTGCCAACCGAGCGCATCGGCCCGCTCGGCTTCGTCTGGACGTGGACGGTGATTCCCGC
>WNFU01007422.1_pt1 | contig 12980 bp, 10 predicted proteins | sample 5400121 | NCBI WGS metagenome assembly WNFU01 (sample SAMN13153360, study PRJNA577476) | soil metagenome | isolation source: 100 cm soil or saprolite under grassland replicate 1 | place: USA:California | collected 2016-06-15 | reverse complement strand
GCGCTAATTAGCGGTAGTTTGTTGAGTCAGGATGGTCTGGGGTGTACAAGGGGTAGGCGACGAGTCTCGCTGCTGACTGAGGTGGTCGCGATGACCAAGCGCCTTGCCTGCCCAGCCGCACCCGGCCCGCTGGAGGACTACACCAGCCAGTTCGACCCGCTGTTGGCCAGGCTGGCGCAGCGGCGCGGCTTCCGCGCCTACCTGCAGGGCCTGCTGCTGCCACGTGACCGCAACAAGACACTGACCGCGCTGGCCGGCGCCGAGCCGGTTGTCGGCGCCCAGCACCGCGCCGTGCAAGGGCTGCAATGGTTCCTCTCGGAGGCGCGCTGGGACGCCGAGCAGGTCAACCGACGCCGCCTGGAGCTGCTGCTGGCCGACCCGGCCACCCGCCCCCACGAGCGGGGCGTGCTGGTCATCGATGACAGTGGCGACCGCAAGGCCGGCCGCCACACCGCCCATGTCGCCCGCCAGTGGCTGGGCTCGCTGGGCAAGACCGACAACGGCATCGTGGCGGTCACCAGCCTGTGGGCCTCAGAGCGCGTCTACTGGCCGGTCGAGGTGGTCCCCTACACCCCCGCGTCCCGGCTGGCCAAGGGCCGCCGCGACCCCGGGTTTCGGACCAAGCCGCAGCTGGCCGCCGAGCTCGTCCAAGCGGCCCGCACGGCCGGCATCGGGTTCCGCGCGGTGGTGGCCGACTGCTTCTACGGTGACAACGAGGGCTTCACCCAGGCGCTCGGCCGGGTCGGCGTGGCCTACGTGCTGGCGGTCAAGCCCCGCAAGGGCGTCTGGGCGCCGGCTGATGCGGCCCACACCCCGCGCGAGGCGGCCGCCGAGCTGGCGTGGACCAGCCCCGAGGAGCCCGGGGACTGGACCCCGGTCACCCGCCGCTTCCGCGACGGGCATACCGAGACCTGGTGGGTGGCGGACGCGAGCCTGCCCGCGGCCGGCTGGGGCCCGGACCGGCGCCTGCGGCTGGTGGTGGTCACCACCGACCCCGCCAGGTTGCCGAAGCTGTCCACCTGGTACCTGGTCACCAACCTGCCCCGTCCAGGCCGTCATCGGCGGGCGCCTGCCCCCTTCCTCGCCGCCGAGCTGGCCGAGGTGGTGCGCCTGTACAGCCTGCGCAACTGGGTGGAGCAGGGCTACAAGCAGGTCAAGCACGAGTTGGGCTGGGCCGACTTCCAGGTCCGCTCCGACCGCGCGATCCGCCGCCACTGGCAGCTGGTCTGCTGCGCCTTCTCGTTCTGCTGGCGGGCCTGGTTCGCCGACCACCCCGCCCAACCGGCTCCCGCCGAGCCTGCCGCCGCCCCCACGGGGGCCGCGCGGGGGGAGTGGACCGGCCACCAACCAGCGCCTGACCGGCGGGGTGGTGGCCTGGCCGGTGACGCTGCGGCGGGTGCGCGGCTGGCTGACCCCGTGGGTCGTGCTCGGGCGCTGGTGGCTGGCGTGGTCGAGCGCGCCCCCGCCGGCCCAGCTGCGGTTGCTGCTTGACACCGCCCATGCCGGGCAGCCGCTGCACCTCTACCTGCCACCGTAGCCAACAAACTACCGCTAGTGCTACGTTCCTTAGATACGATAGGTGAAGATGCGGCGTCGGTGGCGTGGGGATGGTGGTGGGCGGCCCCACACCCAGGGGTGGGCACGGGCGTTGAGCTGGCAGGTCGCGACCCGGGTGGCCAGGGTGATCTCCTCGGGGGTGGCGAACGACTGCCCGGCGAAGGCTTCGCGGCGCAACAGCCGCCACCAGCCCTCCTGGAGGTTGAGCCAGCAGGCGCCTTTGGGGATGAAGGTGTGCTGGATGCGGGGATGGTCGGCCAGCCACTCGCGGGTCGAGACGCTGTGGTGGCTGGACAGGTTGTCGGTGATCACCATGATGGTCCCGGTCGGGTTGGCCGTCTCGACGGCGGCCAACAGCTGCTGGTAGCCGACCGAGTTGCGCGAGGGTGCGGTCATCGTCACCTGCTGCCCGTCACCGACGCGCAGCGCGCCGTACACCCAGGTCTTCTCCGGGCCGCGGCTGTAGTCCAACAGCGCCTTGACCCGGTGGCCGTCGGCGGTCCAGCCGGGCGCGGGCGGGAAGCTGCGGGGGATCACCGGGCCGAGCTCGTCGGCGCAGAGCACGGTCACCTCCGGCGGCGGGGTGGTGTAGAGGGCGATGACCTTGGCCCTTTTGGGGCGAAGTCGGGGTCGGTGCTTTGCGTCCACGAGCGGGTCGGTCGCCAGCGCACCCGTTCGGCGCGCAGGATGCGGCGGACCTGGCTGCGGGCGACCCGGATCCCCTCGGCCTGGGCGGCCGCGGCCAGGGCGTCCAGGGTCCAGTGCGCCGGCGCCTCGGGCTGGGCGGGGGCTAGCAGCCCCTCGCCGCCCTGGTGCAGCCGGCCGGGCGGCTGGGAGCGGGCCAAGGCGATGATCCGGCCCCGCTCGGTCTCGGTCAGCCGCCGGGGCAGGCCCGGGCGGGGCAGGTCGGCCAGCCCGTCGAGCCCGGCAGCGTTGAAGCGGTGCAGCCACTTGTAGACCGTCTTGGGGTGGCAGCCGAGCCGCTGGGCAAGCTCGGCGACGCTGACGCCGTCCCAGCTTGTGGTGATGATGCGGGCGCGCTGGATCAGGCTGGCGGGTGCGTTCCGGGCGTTGGCGAGTCTACGCAGGGTGCGTTCCTCGGCTGGAGTGGTGGGTGGTCGGGCGGACAGCGGCGGCCTGGCCATGGGTTCCCCCTCGTCCGCCGGCGGCACGAGCAACGCAAGGCAGACAGGCCAACTATACCGCGCTTAAGGAACGTAGCACTAGTCGGTTGTGGTGCCCTTCGGCTCGTCCCGATCGCAGTTTTCGGAAGGAGCCAGCCATGGCCAGTCACGTCCCGTTTCCGTTCGACACGTTGGAAGCCGCCTTCCAGACGCTGGTCGCCGGCCCCGCCCCGCTCGCCCTGGACGGCCACGCCATCGGCCGCGGGCTGCCCGCCCGGCTGCTGGCCTTGGACGAGCTGCGCGGGCTGCTGCTGGACCCAGGCGTGGGCTTCGCCACCCGCGACGCCGCCCTGGCCGTGCTGGTCGACCGCGCCAAGACCCACGGCGGCGCGGCCACAGTCGGCCTGGCCGGGGTCCTGCTGCCGGGGCTTCGCCGCGCGACCGCGCCGCTTGCCCAGCCCGCCCCGCAGCGCACCTGGGACATCCAGGCCGAGGTGCTGGCCGGGCTGCTTGAGGCCATCGCCGCCTTCCCCAGCCCAGCCCGCCGCGCCGACCGTGTCGCGGCCCGGCTTGTCTGGGCGGCGATCCACGCCGCAGAGCGGCTGCTGGACCGCGAGCGGGTCTGGCACGCCCGGACCGGTGCGCGTCGCGGGTCGGCCCCGCCGCCCCGCCCGGCGGGCCACCCCGACCTCGTGCTTGCCCGCGCCGTCGGCCAGCGGGTCATCTCGGCGGCCGACGCCGAGCTGATCGGGGAGACCCGGATCGGCCGGGTGCGCCTGTGCGACCTGGCCCGCGCCCAGGAGCAGCCGTACAAGACGCTGGCCAAGCGCCGCGACCGTGCCGAGCGAGCGCTGGTCGGGTGGCTTGTTGGAGATCGGATGTCGAATTTCGGGGGCCGTAGCCCGGTTTTGGGTCGGATGGGTGCTCGTGGTCCCCGCCGGGCCGGCCGGAGACCGGTTGCGCCGCCGTGGCCCTGACATCCGAGAGGAGGCAGGCCCCCGGCCGCCCAGCGGGCCACGAGCCCCCCACCCGAGCCCTCGTGGCCCAGGCCGCGCCGCCGCCAACCCGCCCACGCCACTCGCCAACCGCCGTGGAGGTCATCATGCCCGCTCGCGTCGTACGCCTGGCCGCCGGCCTGGCCGGGGCGGCAAGCGCACCGGCCCTGGCCGCCACCGCCATCCTGGCGCAAGCCGCCGACCCGACCCTGTCAGGGGTCATCGACCGCGCCCGCAACGTCGTCGTCGCGCTGCTAGCCGCGCTGGCCACCCTGCAGCTCACCATCGCCGGGGTGCGCTACCTGCTCGCCGCCGGCGAGCCCGAGCAGATCGAGAAGGCCAAGCGGGGTGTGCGGGCCGCCGCGATCGGCTATGGGCTGGCCGCGCTGGCGCCCGCGCTGGTCGCCCTGCTCAAGCAGATCGTCGGGGTGTGAGCCAATGCGTCGCGTCCTGCTCCCGCGCGGCATGGCCAGCGTGGCGGCCGCCACGCTGGCGGTGCTGCTGACCGTCCTGTTGCTCCTGGGTCCGCCGGCCTGGTCAGCGCCGACGGCGCCCAGCCCGCCGCCCCCCTCCTCAAGCACGCTCGGCCCACCGCCACCCACGACCACCACGGCGGCGCCACCCACCACCTCCACCGCCCCGCCCCCCGGGGACGGCGGCTTCCGCGACCGCCTGGAAGACACGCTGCCGCCCCCGTTCGGCAACGGGCCGGGCTTCTTGGACATCGGCGCCCGTGTCCGCGAGGCGATCAACGGCTGGTTCCGCGACCTGGTCGCCACCTCCCTTGGCCCGCTGCTGGACATGGTCGCCCGCACCATCCTGGCCACCCCCGACCTGGCCGCCGCCGACAGCCGCGTCCGCGAGCTGTGGTGGGCCAGCGCCGCCATCGCCAACACCTGCTTCGTGCTGCTGGTCACCGCGGGCGGGGTGCTGGTCATGACCCACGAGACGCTCCAGACCAGCTACGGCGTCAAGGAGATCGCCCCGCGCCTGGTGCTGGCGTTCCTGGCCGCCAACCTCAGCCTGGTCATCAGCGGACAGGCGATCGAGCTGGCCAACGCGCTGGCCCGTGCGCTGCTCGGGACCGGCACCGACCCCACCCACGTCCAGGCGTCGCTTCGCACCCTCGCGCTGGCGCCGCTGGATTCCAGCAGCGGGCTGCTCATCCTGGTCGCCCTCGTCGTGGCGGTCATGGCGCTGGTGCTGGTGGCCGCCTACGTGGTGCGGGTGGCGCTGCTGATCGTGCTGGTGGCCGGGGCGCCGCTGGCGCTGGCCTGCCACGCGCTGCCCAAAGCCGAGGGGCTCGCCCTGCTGTGGTGGCGGGCGTTTGCGGGCTGCTTGGGCATCCAGCTCGGCCAGGCGCTGGTGCTGTCGATGGCGGTGCGGGTGTTCTTCGAAGCCGACCGCGCCCAGGTCCTCGGCCTGCAGGGCAGCGCCCACCTGGTCGACCTGATCGTGGTCGGCTGCCTGCTGTGGATGCTGCTGCGCATCCCCGTGTGGGTCTCCCGGCTGGTGTTCGGCCGCCGCGGCTCCACCCTGGTCCGCCTGGCCAAGTCCTACTTCATCTACCGGGGCGTCCGCAGCTTCGGGGGGCGAGGCTGATGCGCCACCCTCGGCCAACCGCCAACCCAGCGCACATGCCCGCGGGGCCGCCCACCCCCGATGGCGCCCGCATCCCCGCTGACGTCGAACACCCCGACCGGATCGCGTTCAACCTGACCGCCCGCCAGCTCGCCATCCTCGCCACCACCGGGGTGCTTGCCTGGCTGCTTGCCAGCGCCGCCCGCCTGCTGCTGCCACAGCCGCTCGCCGTCGGGCTGGCAGTGCCCGTGCTGGCGGTCGGGGCCGCCTTGGCGCTGGGCCAGCGCGACGGGCTGTCGCTGGACCGGCTCGCGCTGGCCGCGCTGCGCCAGGCACGCGCACCCCGCCGCCAAGTGCCCGCGCCCGAGGGCGTGCCCGCCCCGCCCGCCGCGCTCGCCGGCATCCCGGCCGGGCCACCGCCCGGACCGCTCACGCTGGCCGCCCGCGGGATCGACCACCACGGGATGGTGGACCTCGGCGGCGACGGCATGGCGCTGGTGTGCCGCGCCAGCACCGTCAACTTCGCGCTGCGGACCCAGGCCGAGCAGGAGGCGCTGGTCGCGGCGCTGGCGCGCATGCTGCACGCGCTCACCGGCCCGGTGCAGCTCGTGGTCGGCGCCGAGCGGGTCGACGTCGCCGGGCTCATCAGCGCGCTGGAGGCCGGCGCGGGTGGGCTGCCGCACCCGGCGCTGGAGCGCTGCGCCCGCGACCACGCCCGCTTCCTCGGCGAGATCGCCCGCCGCCGCGACGTGCTGCGCCGCACCTGGCTGCTGGTGTTCCGCGACCCCACCGCTGCCGGGGCCGCGGTGCGGCTGGCCCGCCGCGCGGAGGAGGCCGCCGCGCTGCTCGCCGGCGCCACCGTGCACCTTGCCCCGCTCGACCAGGCCAGCGCCCGCGCCGTCCTCGACCACGCCCTTGACCCCGACGCCCCCCCACCCGACCGGCCCGCTGGCGCTGCCGGAGGAGCCCGTCACGCGCCGCCCGAGGAGGCCAGGATGCTGAGCTTGCCCCGCCTGCCGTGGCCCCGTACCCGCCGCGCCGCCCCCGCCAGCGTGCCGGCCGGCACGCCGGGCGGGCTGCTGGGTCCCCACGCGATCGACGTCGCCCCCCGCTGGGTGCGCGTGGGCGACACGTGGTGCCGCACCCTGGCGGTCACCGGCTACCCCCGCGAGGTCCCGCTCGGCTGGCTCGAGCCGGTGCTGGCCGCCCCGGGCACCCTGGACGTCGCCCTGCACATCGAGCCGATCCCGCCCCTGGTGGCGGCCGAGCGGCTCCGCCGCCAGCTCGCCCGGCTGGAGTCCACCCGCCGCCTGGACACCGACACCGGCCGCCTGCCCGACTTTGGCGCCGAGGCCGCCGCCGACGACGCCGCCGACCTGGCCCGCCGGCTGGCCCGCGGCCAGGGCCGCCTGTTTCGCGCAGGGCTGTATGTGACCGTCCGCGCCCGCGGCCAGGCCGAGCTGGACGAGCAGACCGACGCCGTGCGCGCCCTGCTCGGCTCCCTACTGCTCGCCAGCCACCCCGCCACGTTCAGGTCGCTGCAAGGCTGGGCGACCACCCTCCCCCTGGGGGTGGACGCGCTGAAGCTGCGGCGCACCTTCGACACCGAGGCCCTCGCCGCCGCCTTCCCGTTCGCCTCCGCCGACCTGCCCGACACCGGCGGGGTGCTGTACGGACGCAACTTGAACAGCCAGGGCCTGGTGTTCTGGGACCGGTTCGCCCAGCGCAACTACAACGCCGTCCTGCTGGCCCCCTCCGGGGCTGGCAAGAGCTATCTCGCCAAGCTGGAGGCGCTGCGCTGGCTGTACCAGGGCGTCCAGGTGCTCGTCGTGGACCCCGAACGCGAATACCAGCGGCTCGCCGACGCCGTGGGCGGCACCTACCTGCGCCTGGGCGCCCCCGGCGTGCGGCTCAACCCCCTGGACCTGCCCGTCCCCACCGGCAGCGACGCCGACCGGGAGACGCTGACCCGCCGCGCGCTGTTCCTGCACACCCTGGTGGCGGTCCTGCTCGGCCAGCCGCCCGGCCCGCAGGAGGCCGCCGCGCTGGACCGCGCGATCCTCGCCGCCTACAAGGCCAGAGGGATCAGCGCCGACCCGCGCACCCACACCCGCCCGGCGCCGCTGCTGCGCGATCTGGCCGCCGCGCTCAGCAGGGACCCGCAGCCGGCCGCCGAGCCGCTCGCCGCGCGGCTGGAGCCGTTTGTGACCGGCTCGCACCGGGGCCTGTTCGACGGCCCGACCAGCGTCCGGCCCGAGGGGCACCTGGTGGTGTTCAGCCTGCGGGAGCTGCCCGACGAGCTGGCCGGGGTCGGCACCCTGCTGGTCCTGGACGCGATCTGGCGGCAGGTCACCAACCCCACCCAGCGGCGCCGCCGACTCGTCGTGGTGGACGAGGCGTGGCTGCTGCTGCGCGACCCGGTCGGCGCCCGCTACCTGTACCGGCTGGCCAAGTCGGCCCGCAAGCACTGGTGCGGGCTCACCGTGGCTACCCAAGACCCGGCCGACCTGCTGGCCAGCGACCTCGGCCAGGCCGTGGTCGCCAACGCCGCCACCCAGATCCTGCTCGGCCAGGCCCCCCAGACGATCGACCAGGTCACCGCTGCGTTCGGGCTGTCCGACGGGGAACGCGCGTTGCTGCTGGCCGCCCAGCCCGGCCAGAGCCTGCTGCTCGCCGGCCAGCACCGCGTGGCCTTCGAAAGCCTCGCCAGCCCCGCCGAGCATCCCAACCTCACCAGTGACCCGGCCGAACTCGCAGAGCTGGGCCACGACCAGGACGGGGGAGGCGCCGTGAAGGGCGTCCTCGCCGCCGCGGCGGCCCTGCTGCTGCTGCCGGTGGTGCTGTTGGCCGCCGCGGTCGGCGCGCTCGGCGGCTCGGACCCTCCCACGCCGGTCGCCACGGGCGGCGCCTCCGGGCTCGCCGTCGCCGCCGCCCAGGCCGGCTTCAGCGGCCCCGGCTTGCGGCTGGCCGTCGCGGTCGGCCTAGCCGAGTCCGGCGGCGACCCCCACGCCCGCAACGCCAACCCACCGACCCCCGGCTGCCCAACAGGATCGCTGGACCGCGGCGGCTGGCAGCTCAACGACTGCTACCACCCGGACGTCAGCGACACCTGCGCCGACGACCTTGGCTGCGCCGCCGGCCAGACCTACCGGATCTCGGTGGCGGGCAGCGACTGGAGCGCCTGGACCACCTACACCTCCGGTGCCTACCGTGCCCAGCTCGCCGCCGCCGACCAGGCTATCGCAACCCTCGTCGCCCCTGGCGTCCCGCCCGGCTACGGCACGCCTGGCCCCTGCGGGCTGTCGCCGGCCACCGACTACGCCAAGCACCTGGTCACCGAGCTGTTCGCCATCACCGACATCGGCGGCTGCGACCCCGACTTCCACGGCCACGTCCAAGGCAGCGACCACTACCCCGACGCAGCCGGCCAAGCCCATGCCATCGACGTGATGGTCGGCGCCAACACCACGCTCGGCTGGGGGGTCGCCACCTGGGCGGCCGCCAACGCCGCCGCGTTGCACGTCAAGTATGTGATCTTCGCCGGCCAGATCATCGACTTCCGCGAGCCCGCGCCCGCCTGGCATCTCTGCCGCGACCCGACCTCAAGCTGCGCGACCGAGCACGCCACGCACGTGCATCTCTCATTCGCCGCAAACGTCTAGTTACCGACGCTTCTGTCCGCTCATGTCTCTCGTGGACCACCCCCGCTGCAAGGAGCCGGAGATGACCGCTGGAACCGACCCCGAGACCCAGATCCGCCACCCCGACGTCGAGGTGCAGCTCACCGGCACCGACGGCAACGCCTTCGCCGTCCTCGGCGCCGTCGGCGCCGCGCTGCGCGACGCCGGCCACCACGACGATGCCGCCGCGTTCTTCGCCGAGGCAACCAGCGGCGACTACCAGCACCTGCTGGCGACCTGCATGCGATGGGTGACCGTCCGGTAGAAAGCGAGGCTGCTCCAAATGCGCGCCACCCTGGCCCCCCCGCCCACCACCACCCGGCCCGGCACCGGGCCGCCGTCCACCACCCTGCCCGACCTGGACCGCAGCCCGCTCGGCCGCTACCTGCTCGACCCCCAGCACACCCTCGCCGCTGCGGCCAAGGCGCTCGCCCACCACGCCGCCCACGCCGCCGAGATCAGCCACCGCTACGGGCCGTGGCTGCTGGTGCTCGCCGCCGCCCTGCTGGCCGCGCGGGTCGCGCTGGCGCGGTGGCGGGCCGCGCGGCTGCAGGCCGGCGCCCGGCTGGTCTGTATCCAGGCACCCCCCGAGGTCGACCCCGAGGGTGCGGCGACCCTGTGGCGCAACCTCGCCGGGCTGCTGCGCCAGCGGCGGCTGGTCGCGGGCCGCCCGCATGTGGCGTTCGAGTACCGCTGGACCCCAGACGGCCTGGTCATCGCCCTGTGGCTGCCCGGCATCCTCGCGCCGCGCCTGGTCGAGCGGGCCGTGGAGGCCGCTTGGCCGGGGGCGCGCACCCGCACCATCACCATCACCCCCGCCCCAGGCCCGCTGCCGGTGGGCGCGCAGCTCGCCGGTGGGGCTCTGCGCCTGGCCCAGCCCGAGTGGTACGCGCTGCGCGGCCACGGCGAGCATGCCAGCGACCCGCTGCGTGCCCTGCTGGGCGCGGCCGAGGAACTGGGCGCAGGGGAGTCCGCCATCGTCCAGGTGCTGGCGCGTCCCGCGCGGGGACGGCGGCTGGCGCGCTGCCGGCGGGTCGCGCGGGCGCTGCGGCGCGGCCAGCACCCCACCCGGCCCGGCCGCCTGCTAGACCTGCTCAACCCCTTGACCCTCGGGACCGGGAGCCGCCGCGCCTACACCGAGGACCCCGCCCGCCACGCCGACGTGCAGGCGATCAAACAGAAGGCCGCCGGGCCGGGCTTCGAGGCCGCCATCCGCTACGGCGTCGCCACCTCGGTCGAGCGCAACCCCCGTGGCCGGCTGCGTGCCCGTGGGCACGCGCTGGCCGCCGCCTTCGCCGTCTACGCCGGCCGCAACCAGCTCACCCGTACCCACCGGCCCAGCTTGGTGCTTGCCGGTGCGCTCCGCGAGCGGCGGCTCGGCCGCGGCATGCTGCTCAGCCTGGACGAGCTGGCCGCCCTGGCGCACCTGCCCTGGGACCGTGGCGTGCCAGGACTCGAGCGCGCCGGCGCCAAATCGGTCGCGCCACCACCCGGCGCGCCCCGAACGGGCAAGGTGCTCGGCGACGCCGACACCGGCCCCGCCCGCCCCGTCGCCCTGGACCCAGCCGACGCCCGCCAGCACACCCACCTGGTGGGTGCGACCGGCTCTGGCAAGTCGACCCTGCTCGGCAACCTCGCCCTCCAAGACATCGACGCCGGCCGCGGCGTGGTCCTGATCGACCCCGCCAAGGGCGACCTGGTCCGCGAGCTGCTCGGCCGCCTGCCCCGCAGCGCCCGGGATCGGCTGGTGCTGCTGGACCCCGACGAGCGCGCCGCCCCGCCCACCCTGAACATCCTGGAAGGCCCCGACCCGGAGCTGGCCACCGACCATCTGCTGTCCAGCCTGCGACGGGTGTTCGCGGCAGCGTGGGGGCCGCGCACCGACGACGTGCTGCGCGCCGCCTGCCTCACCCTGCTCGCCCGCGGCCCCGCGACCCTGGTCGACGTCCCAAGGCTGCTCACCCAGCCCGGCTTTCGCCGCCGCATCACCACCGGGCTCCAGGACGAGCTGCTGCGCGGGTTCTGGGACGGCTACGAGCAGCTCACCCCCACAGGGCACGCCCAGCTCGTCGGGCCGGCGCTGTCCAGGTTGCGGGCGTTCCTGCTGCGCTCGTTCGTCCGCGACGTGGTCGGCTCCACCACCTCCAGCTTCTCGCTGGACGAGGTGCTGGACGGGGGCATCCTGCTGGCCCGGCTGCCCAAGGGCGTCCTGGGTGAGGACACCGCCCGGCTGCTCGGCAGCTTCGTGATCGCCAAGACCTGGCAGGCCGCCAGCCAGCGCGCCAACCAGGGCGAGCACACCCGCGCCGACGCGGCGCTGTACATCGACGAGTTCCACAACGTGCTACACCTGCCCTACCCCTACGAGGAGCTGCTGGCCGAGGCCCGCGGCTACCGGCTGGCCTTGACGCTGGCCCACCACAACCTCGCGCAGCTCCCCCGCGAGCTCCGCGAGGCCGTCAGCGCCAACGCCCGCACCAAGCTCTACTTCACCTGCTCCCCCGAAGACGCCCACCTGCTGGAACGCCACGTCACCCCCGAGCTGTCCGCCCACGACCTCGCCCACCTCGGCGCGTTCCAGGCCGCCGCCCGCCTGGTCGCCGGCGGGGTGGAGGTGCCCCCCTGCACCCTTGCAACCCGCCCGCTGCCGCCCCCGGTCGACGGGCGGGCCGAGGAGCTGCGCGCCGCCGCGCGTGCCCGGGTCGGCCGCACCGCCACCCAGCGCCGCGCCGAACAGCAGCGCCGCCAGGCCGGCGAGGACCACACCCGCCGCCCGCGACGCCCGCGCTCATCCCGCAGCAGCCCGGCCGCCTCGGCTGCCCGGCCAGCTCCCATCGACCCCGATGCCGCCACGACCACCGCCCAGGGTCGGGCGTCGGCGCCGCGCCGCCAGCCAGAGGGCGGGCGCGGCCCGGCGGCCCGGTCGGCGATCCCGAGGCAGGACCCGTGACCACGCCCCGCCGCTCCAACCAGCCGGGCACCCCAGCCGGGACGGGCCGCCGGGCGGGCACCCATCCGGCCCCGCCGCGCACCCCCGCCAGCGCCGACCTGGCGCTGCTGGCCGGGCGGCTCACTGACCGCGACCGCGAGCTGTGCCGGCTGCTCCACGAGCATCGCGTGCTCACCACCAGCCAGATCCAGCAGCTTGCGTTCGGGTCGCTCAACGTCGCCCAGCACCGGCTGCTGGCCCTGGCCCGCCTTGGCGTGCTGGAACGCTTCCGCCCGGTCTGGACCCACGGCGGCGGCTCGGCCCCATGGCACTACGTGCTCGGCCCGGCCGGCGCCGCGGTGCTGGCCGCCGAGCGGGGCACGGCGCCTGCCCAGCTCGGCTACCGCCGCGACCGTGTCCTTGCCATCGCGCACTCCCAGCGGCTCTCCCATCAGACCGGCGTCAACAGCTTCTTCTGTGCCCTCGCCGGCCACGCCCGCCGCCACCCCGACAGCGTCCTGCTGGCGTGGTGGTCGGAGCGGGCGTGCGCCGACCGCTGGGGCCACGTGGTCCGCCCCGACGGCTACGGCCGCTGGCGCGACCCGGGCGGGGAGGTCGACTTCTTCCTGGAGTACGACACCGGCACCGAGCCGCTGGACCGGCTGCTGGCCAAGGTCGACGCCTACGCCGAGCTGGCCGCCGTCAGCGAGATCGACACCCCGGTGCTGTTCTGGCTGCCCGGCCCCGGCCGGGAAGCCGCCCTCCACCACGCTCTCGGCCGCCACGGCCCGGCGGTCACGCTGGCCACCGCCGCCGCCCGCAGCGGGGGCCACCCGACCGGGCGGGTGTGGCTACCCGCCGGTGCGTCCGGCCCACGCCGGACCCTAGCCGCCCTCGGCGAGCCACCACTCTGACGTCGTCCTCCCTGCCAGCGCCCTGCCAGCGCGGCAAGCTGGCGGCCGAGCCGCTGCCAATGCTAAGGGGTATCCGACCGCCGATGGCGGCGCCAGGGCGTTCGGCGCGGCTCCCGAGCGCGCTGCGCCGACGGTGGTCGGCGAGGCGCCGCGTGTCGTGCAGCTCGGCGGCGGCCCGTTCCAGGGCTGGTCGTTCATGG
>WNFU01007421.1_pt1 | contig 12980 bp, 11 predicted proteins | sample 5400121 | NCBI WGS metagenome assembly WNFU01 (sample SAMN13153360, study PRJNA577476) | soil metagenome | isolation source: 100 cm soil or saprolite under grassland replicate 1 | place: USA:California | collected 2016-06-15 | reverse complement strand
AGTGACGATCTCGCTGGAGAGCATCAGGTACGAGCCGTCGCCCACCAGCACGTACACGTCGCGCTCGGGTGTCGCGAGCTTCACGCCGAGGCCGCCGGCGATCTCGTAGCCCATGCACGAGTAGCCGTACTCGACGTGGTAGCCCTTCGGATCGCGCGTTCGCCAGAGCTTGTGCAGGTCACCCGGCATCGAGCCGGCCGCACAGACGACCACGTCCGTTGATTCGGCGAACGAGTTCACCGCGCCGAGCACTTCGCTCTGCGCGGGCAGCGGCCCGTGCGCGAGCGTGTACAGGCGCGCGACCTCGTCGTCCCACTGCGCGTTCAGCCGCGCAGCTCCGGCGCGGTAGCCGTCGTCCACCGACCAACCCTCGAGCAACTCGGTGAGCCGTTCGAGCGTCGTGCGCGCGTCACCGACGAGTGCGAGACCCGCGTGCTTCGCCGCGTCGAAGTCGGCGACGTTGATGTTGACGAAGGCGACGTCCGGATTGCGAAACGCGGTCTTTGACGCAGTCGTGAAGTCTGTCCAGCGCGTGCCGACGCCAATGACGAGATCGGCGTCCGCCGCGATCCGGTTCGCCGCAAAGGTGCCGGTCACGCCGATCGCACCGAGCGCCGAGGGATGGTCGTAGCGGAGTGAGCCCTTGCCCGCCTGGGTCTCGCCGACGGGAATTCCGGTCTGCTCGCAGAGCCGTCGCAGCGCATCGGTCGCTTCCGAATAGATAACACCGCCGCCGGCGACGATCAGCGGCCGTTGCGCTGCCCGAATCCGAGCTGCCGCCGCGCTGAGCGCCGCGTCGTCGGGCAGCGCCCTCGGGATATGCCAGACACGCTTGCGCAGGAACTTCTCAGGGAACTCGTATGCCTCCGCCTGCACGTCCTGCGGGAACGCGAGCGTCACGGATCCCGTCTCGGCCTGATTGACGAGCACGCGCATCGCCTGGAGAGCGGCGGGAATCACCTGCTCCGGTCGCCAGATCCGGTCGAAGTAGCGCGAGACCGGCCGGAAGCAGTCGTTGACCGAGACGTCGCCGGCCGAGGGCACCTCGAGCTGCTGGAGCACGGGATCCGGCCGGCGCGAGGCGAAGACGTCGCCGGGCAGCAGGAGCACCGGAAGCCGGTTGACCGTCGCGAGCGCGGCTCCGGTGACCATGTTCGTGGCGCCCGGGCCGATCGACGTCGTGCAGACGAGCGTGCCAAGCCGGTTCTTCATGCGCGCATAACCAGCGGCGGCGTGCACCATCGCCTGCTCGTTCCGCGCTTGGTAGTAGGTCAGCAGTTCCGGAGACTCGTAGAGCGCCTCGCCGATTCCTGCAACGTTGCCGTGCCCGAAGATGCCGAAGCAGCCGCCAAAGAAGCGCCGCTCGACGCCGTCGCGCTCCACGTGCTGTGCGGCAAGGAAGTGGACGAGCGCCTGCGCCGCGGTCAGCCTGACCGTCTTCACCCCACCTCTGCTTTGATCGCCTCCAGCTCGTGCTCGAGCTCCTCGAGCTCACGGCCCCCGGCCATCAGCCGCACGAGCTCCTGCTGATCGATCGCGTTCTTGTCAAAGCTGCCGAGACTCTGGCCGCGGTTGAGGATCACGAAGCGGTCGCCGACCGGGTACGCGTGGTGGGGATTGTGGGTGATGAAGATGACGGCGACACCGCGGTCACGCGCCTGGAGGACGTACTTGAGCACGACGCCGGCCTGCTTGACTCCGAGCGCGGAGGTCGGCTCGTCGAGGATCAGCACGCGGGCGCCGAAGTAGACGGCGCGCGCGATCGCCACCGACTGCCGTTCGCCTCCCGACAGCGTCCCGACCGCCTGATCTGGGTCGCGGATGTCGATCCCCATCTCTTGCAGCTCCGTACGGACGATCCGCTTCGCGATCGCGACGTCGAACCAGCGCAGCGGGCCGTAGCCCTTTCGCGGCTCGGCGCCGAGGAAGAAGTTCCGCCAGATCGACATCAACGGCACCATGGCCAAATCCTGGTAGACGGTCGCGATCCCGTAAGCGCGCGCGTCGCGCGGCGAAGCGAAGTGCACCTCCTCGCCGTCGACGAGCAGCCGCCCGGAGTCCGGCTGGTGAGAGCCCGAGAGGATCTTGATGAAGCTCGACTTGCCGGCGCCATTGTCGCCGAGGAGGCACGTCACTTCGCCGGCGTTCACGTGGACCGAGATGTCCCTCAATGCGACGACGTTGCCGTAGTACTTCGAGAGCCGCTCGGCCTCCAGCAGGTGCGGCTTGCCTCCGTCGACGGTAGTCGCGGCCATCGTCATCTCACTTTCTGCGCGCGACTGCGCACGATCGTGTTGAGCATGACGGCGGCGAAGAGGATCCCGCCCTGGAACGCGTAGGTCCAGTTGCTGTCCCACTGCGCATCGACGATTCCGAGCTGCACCATGCCGAGCATTGCCGCGCCGAAGAAGGTCCCGATCACAGAACCGTAGCCGCCCGTCAGCAGGCAGCCGCCCACCACCGCGCAGATGATGAAGAGAAACTCGAGTCCGACGCCTTCCTTCGCCTGCATGGACCGAAGCTCGAACGTCTCGATGATCCCCATCAGCGCGGCGACACTCGATGTCATCATGAACAGAGCGATCTTGGTGCGGACAACGGGGACGCCGACATTGCGCGCCGCGACCGGATCGCCGCCCGCGCTGTAGATCCAGTTGCCGAAGCGCGACTTTGCGAGCAGCCATGCGCCGATCAGCGTCAGGCCGATCCACCACAGCACCTTGACCTTGAAGTCCCAACGCGTCAGGTCGCCCGCGAAGAAACGCCGCGCCGACTCGAACCCGCTTGCCGTGTCGACGTTCTGAATCGCTGTCGTGCCGGTCAGCTTGAGCGTTCCGGCGGCGTTGACGCCCTGCAAGATGAAGAAGGTCGCCAGCGTGACGATGAAGCTCGGCAGCTTCGTCTTAACCACGGTGAGCCCGTTGACGAACCCGACCAGGAGGGCGAACAGGAGGACGAGCGCCATCGCCGGCCAGATATTCACGTCCTGGTACGTGGTCAAGTAGCCGAGCAGCAACCCGGAGCTGCCAATCATCACGCCCGCGGAGAGATCGAACTCCCCGCCGATCATCAGCAGCGCGACTGGCACGGCGACGATGCCGTACTGCGCGGCCTGATCGCTCCAGCCTGCCGCGATCGCAGGATCGCCGAGCCAGTTGACAGCCCGCGCGAAATATCCGAACGCGAGGAAGACGGCCACGGCGCCGAGGAACGCACCGATGTCAGGCCGCGTCAGCAGACGCGGTAGGAAGCCGACGCGGATGAGACGCTCGTCGCTTCGTTGCGGTTGGGCTGCGGTCTCGGTCATCGAAGCTTCGCGGTGCCTTTGGGTGGACGACCGGAGGCCGCCCACCCATCGGCGCTTCCTAGCGCGTTCCCTTCGCCGCGAGCGCAGCCACCCTGGCTGCGTTCGCCTTGTTGATGATCCCAGGGCCGGTGAGCACCGGTGCGCCGTTGCCGACCGTGTTCAGGTTGGTCATGTACAAGACTGCGAAGACGACCGGCAGGTAGCCCTGCAGGTACTGCTGCTGGTCGATCGCGAACAGCATCCGACCCTTCTGGATCTCCTTGATTGAGCCGCCGACGTCGAAGGTGCCCGACTTGGTGCCACTCGGAACGACATCGAGGCACGGGATCGTGACGTCCGGGTCGAGGCCGAGGAAGCTGTCGAGCTTCTTGTCGGCTGAGAATGCAGCTTTGACCTTCGCCTTGGTGCCGGGAATGTCTTTCTTTGCGTCGGGGATCGTGAGCACTTTGACGTTGGCCGAGCCGAGGATCTTCTTCACTCCGGTTGCGCGCTGCTGGAGGCCGGAGTTGCTCGCCTCGTGGATGACGAGGAGGAGCTTCTTCGCTCCCGCCTTCTTGAACTGCTTGCCGGCCCCTTGGCCCGCGATGACCTCGGTCTGGCCGACGTGAACCTCGTACCTCGCGAGCGAGTCGAACGCGCCGAGACCCGAGTTCACGGTGATGATCTCGATTCCCTTATTGGATGCTTTCGTCAGCGGATCCTTGAGCGCGCTGGCGTCTGGCACCGAGGTCGCGATCACCTTTGCTCCGCCGGCGATTGCGGCGTTGATGCCCGACACCTGCTTCGGGACGTTGTTGTCCGCATAGACCTGCGTGACGTTCACGCCGCGCGACTTGAAGTCCTTGGCGGCCTGGTCGACCCCCTTCTTGAAGACCGACCAGAACGCGCCGGTGTCGCCGTGCGTGACGACGGCCACCTTGATCGTCGTCGCACTCTCTGCGGCGAAGGCTGCCGCCGCAGGCGAGCCCAGCATAGTCAAGCCGGCCGCCGCAGCGCCGCCCTTCAGGAACAGTCCGCGGCGAGTCAGCTGGGTACGTTCGTCTTCCAAGAGGTCCTTGCTCATTCGAGCCTCCCTTTCCGTGGCGGGGATACGACTTGCCTTGGGGGCGATTCTCAACCAGTGGAGGGCGTCGGCGCTAGGCCCACCTCCTCGATCGAGACGGGGCGCCGCTCGGCCCGCGACCGATCGGCGGCGAGGGCGACGCTGAGCGCCGCCCGAGCCTCCTCGAGCGGGCACGGGCTCGGCCCGCCCGCGCGCACCGCCGCGACGAAGGCGGCCAGCTCGCTCCGATAGGCAGGCTCGAACCGATCCAGGAAGCTTCGGTATGCCGGACCTGCTGGGGGGTCAACGCCCGGCTCCACAGACCGGATCGGAGTGCGACCGTCCTGCCCGACGGCGATGGTGTCCGAGGTGCCGAACACCTCGAGCCGGACGTCGTAGCCGAGTGGATCGTGACGCGTGCCCGAAAGGATCACGAGGCCTCCACCTGTGAGCCGAAGAACGGCCGCTGAGACATCGACGTCGCCGTACTGCTCGAGCCGCGCGGCCTCGAGCGCTGCGCCGTCCGCGTAGACCTCAACGATCTCTTCGCCGCTGACGAACCGGACGGCGTCGAAGTCATGGATGTGCAGATCGCGGAAGATGCCGCCGGAGGCGACGATGTACTCCTCGGGCGGCGGCGACGGATCGTGCGTCGCGGCGCGCATCACGAGAATCCTCCCGACGGCGCCCGTCGCAACCGCGTCGTGCGCGGCACGATAGCCCGCATCGAACCGTCGTTGGAACCCGACCTGGACGAGGATCCCGGTGCGCGCGACATCCTCGAGCACGCCGTCGAGGGTCGCGAGGTCGAGGGCGACCGGCTTCTCGCAGAAGGCCGGAAGGCCTGCTCGCGCCGCGAGCCGTAACAGTGGCGCGTGCCCCGGCGTCGCAGTCGCGATCACGAGCGCGTCGACGCCGGACTCGACGAGCGCGTCGACTGTCTCGACCCGTCGTACGCCGACCTGTTCGGCAACGCGCTCGGCCCGCCCGGGATCCGCGTCGGTGATCGCGAGGGAGGCGACCCCGGCGAGTTCTGTGAGGGTACGAGCATGGAACGCGCCGATCCGCCCTGCGCCGATCAGCCCAACGTGTAGCCCGTTCTTCTGACCCACGATGAACGCTTACAGTAAGCCCTACGGAGCAGCCGGCGAAGTGTGCGAGGCAGCGGACGAACACGTGCGGACACAGACTCATCCATCAACCGAGGTTGCGGCCGTTGTCACCTTGACGACAAAGCCAACTCGAAGTGCGTGAGTAACTGGCGCACGAACTGGCGCACGAACGTAAAACCCCTGCAAATCGGTAGGTTGGCGGAAGTCTCGAAATCCGTTTCGGGCTCTTGGGTCCGACGCCCGGATGATCTCCTGCACGATCCGGTTCCCGGCCGTGTCCCAGGCCTCTGTGTTCAGTCCGACGTTGCCGTTCGTCTCCAGCGGGTCGCGCCGATCGAGCGTTGCTCTGAACCGCCCGTCACCCAGGCTCTGGACACGCTGGATCGCCTTCCACGTCACGCCGTCGTCGTAGGTGACCCAGACGTCAGGCCGTCGCGCGCTGCTGAAGCCCCCGGCCGGCTGCCCGTCGTGGTCGATGCCACGACCGTCAGGTCCGCCGCCACCGTCCCGCCGCTCCGCGAACGGGTGGCCGCGCAGTGAATCCGATCGAAGAGCGGCTCGCGGGAGGGCGTACACTTCGCCCATGCCCCGCGGCCGGCTCCTCGCCGGCGCTCTCGTTGGGGTGGCGCTCGCCGCCCTGGTCGCAGTCGGCGTCCTCGCCGCCTTGCTCGCCAGCCGGGGCGCCCGGACGACGACCGTCACGGTCGCCGCGACGGCGGTTCCCGCCTCAGCCGCGCCGATCGATCCCCACGTCGCCGCGGGCGCGCACGACTTCGTCCAGTTCGCCTGTGCCCAGTGCCACGGCGGGCGGGGCCGCGGCGGCGTCTCTTCGGATGTGCCGGCGCTCACCTCGGTCGCGAAGCAACTGACGCCTGGCGAGCTGCGCTCGATCATCGATCACGGCCTGGGCGAGTCGGCCAACCCGACCAAGCCGTACATGCCGGTCTGGGGCGAGGTGATCTCCAGGCAGCAGGTTTCCGACCTGATCGCTTACCTGCGCGCGGGGCTGCCGGCGGTCGCGACGGCGGTGCCGCCGCCGATCCCGAGCGGAGAGGGGCTCGCCGTCGAGGGCGCGACGCTGTATGTCCGCTACGGCTGCATCAACTGCCACGGCCCAAGCGGGCTCGGCGGCGTCCCCAACCCGCAGTCGCCCGACAAGGCGATCCCGCCTCTCTCCGGCCAGGACTTCCGCACGGAGTTCAACACCGACGCGAAGATCATCGCCATCATCCGCTCCGGCAGCGTGATCGGGCGCGCTCCGATCGTGAGCATGCCCCACTGGGGCGGGATCATCCCGAGCGACCATCTGGAGGCGCTCGTGGCATACCTGAAGACGCTCAAGTAGTCGAGGGGGGAGGCTGCTGTGGAGGACGATCCGATGGAGCGACGCGCAAAGCCGGTGCGTGTTCTGATCGCCGGCGGCGGCGTGGCCGCGCTCGAGGCGACGCTCGCCCTACGCGCGCTTGCCGACGAGCGCGTCGCGATCACGCTGGTCGCGCCCGAGTCTGACTTCGTCTACCGGCCGCTCGCGGTCGCGGAGCCGTTTCGGGTCGGTGAGGTCCGGCGCTTCCCGCTGCGGCCGCTGGTGCACGCTGCCGGCGGCGAGCTGCGGCAGGGGCGTGTCACTGCCGTCGATCCGGAGCGGCGCGTGGTCGTGACGGAAGAGCAGGAAGAACTCCGCTATGAGGTGCTGCTGCTCGCGCTCGGGGCGGTCGCGCGCGAGGCGCTTGCCGGTCCCTTGACTTTCCGCGGCCCCGAGGACGGCCCTGCGCTTGCGGCGCTGCTCGAGCGCGGGGTCGAAGGTCAGCTTCGCTCGCTCGCCTTCGCGCTGCCCGCCGGCGTCACCTGGCCGCTGCCGCTCTACGAGCTCGCGCTACTCACATGGACCTACTTCACGGAGAGGGGCACGATGGGTGTCGAGCTGACGCTCGTGACACCCGAGGAAGCGCCGCTGGGGTTGTTCGGGGCGAGGGCGAGCGAGGCAATTCGCGAGCTGCTCGAGACGCGCGGCATCGCCCTGCATCTGCGGGCGACGCCCGTCAGCTTCGAGGAGGGCGTGCTCCGGCTCGCTCCCGATGGGCAGGTCGAGGCGGCAGAGGTGGTCGCGCTGCCGCGGCTGGAGGGGCCGCGGCTCGCCGGTGTTCACTGCGACCGGAACGGGTTCGTCCCTACGGACGAGTACGGCCGGGTCGGGTCGGAGGTCGATGTCTACGCCGCCGGCGACCTGACCCAGTTTCCGCTCAAGCAGGGCGGGATCGCCGCGCAGCAGGCGGACGCCGCCGCTGCCAGCATCGCCGCGCGGGTGGGGGCAGAAGTCGAGCCGACGCCGTTCAAGCCGGTGCTGCGCGGGTTGCTCCTGACCGGCATGGTTCCCCGCTATCTCCGCTCCCAGGTCGGAACGGCCGAGTCGGTCGCCGATACGGAGGCGCTCTGGTGGCCGCCCGCGAAGATCGTCGGCCGCTACCTGGCGCCCTTCCTCGCGGAGGTGCTGGGACTGCCGGAGACGCCGCCGAGGGCCGGCGCCGACGATGTCTCGGTCGAAGTTGAGCTCAACCCGCGCGAGCCCGCGTCGACGCCGCGCCGCTAAAAAACGCCTGATTCCGCGCGTCGACAGTCGACGAGTCGCAGCCGCGATCGAGTATGGCGCTCGGTCAGTAGCCCGGCTCGGCCTGGGTGCAATACTCCGCCGACGAACACCATCGGCGTGTCCCGAGCGGAGACCGAACAGCTCGCCTGGAGCCCGGGCGTCCAGGCGAGTAGCGTGTTCGAGCACCCGTTTGCGCCCGCCCGGGAGTACACGCTCGGGGTCGAGGAGGAGTTGATGCTGCTCGATCCGCGCACGCTCGCCCTCGCGGCGGCGATCGAGCCAATCATCGCGGGCGAGAAAGAGCATGGCCCGGCGAAGCGGGAGCTGATGCAGTGCCAGGCTGAGGTGAGCACGCGCCCCTGCCGCAACGCCGACGAGCTGCTCGGGGAACTCGTGGCGTTGCGCGCGACGCTCAGGCGGGACGCTGCCAGGGAGGGCGTGCTCGTCGCCGGCGCCGGCACCCACCCGTTCTCCCACGCCGAAGATGAGCCGATCACACCGGCGCATCGCTACCGAGAAATGGTGGCGGCGCTCCGCTATCCGGCTCGGCGGACGCTTTGCTTCGGGATGCACGTGCACGTGGCGGTCGGAGGCGCCGACAAGGCGCTGCAGATCATCGAAGCGCTGCTTTCCGAGTTGCCGCTTTTGCTCGCGCTGGCGACCTCGAGCCCGTTCTGGGACGGGGAGGAGACGGGGCTCGCGTCAACGCGGCTGATCGTCCTGCAGACGATGCCGCGCACGGGCTTGCCGCCCGTGTTCGAGAGCTGGCGCGAGTTCGAGGCGACGCTTGCCGCCTTGCGACGCGCCGGGGCGATCGCCGATGTGACCTACCTGTGGTGGGACGTCCGCCCGCAGCCGCGCTTCGGTACGGTCGAGGTGCGGATCATGGACGTCCAGCCGTGGGTCGAGGATTCGGCGGCGCTCGCCGGCCTTGTCCAGGCGCTCGTGCGCCACTACGGCAAGCGCTACGACCGCGGCGAGGGCTTCGCGAAGGCGAACCGGCTCGTCGTCGGCGAGAACCGCTGGCTGGCGGCGCGGCACGGGCTGCGCGCCCGGCTCGTCACCGAGGCGGCCGACGCGGTGGGCGCAAGGACGCTGATCGCGAGCCTGCTCGACCGGGTCGCCGACGATGCGGCCGCGCTTGGGTGTGAGTGGGCGCTCGAGCGGGTCGACTCGATCGTGGCCGAGGGCACGAGCGCCGACCGGCAGCTCCAGCTCGTCCGCCACGGTCACGGTCTCGACGACGTCCTGCGCGGGCTGGTCGAGGAAACCACCCGCGCCTGAACGCCTTCGCGGCGCGGCCGTCAGCGGATCCGTTTGCCGTGGTGCCGGCCGAAGCGCTGTTCGGCAAGGCGGGGCGGCCCGGCGATCACCCGCGCCCAACCCGATGCGGCCTGCCACACGAAGGGATCGCGGACCAGCCGTTGCATCGTCTCGTCCAACTGCCGCCCCTCGAATAGAAAGATCGCCTCGCGCTCGGAGAGCAACACCTCGTGCCGCTCGATCCCGCGTGCTGCGAGATCGAACGGCGGGCCCTGCTCGATCAGCGCCGCCGCGTCCGCGAGGGCCCGCTTCCGCAGTGGGACGACGATCCCGACCAGCTGCGGCCGCTCATTCGCGATCGTTGTTGCGAGCAGCTGGTTCAACTCGCCCAGCACCCCGAGTCCGATCGTGCTGACACGCAATGACGGCCCGCCCCGCCGCTCGATCTGAAGAGTCGGGTAGCCGTTTAGCTGCAAAGACGGATCGCGCACAACCTCGACCCCGATCACGTCCGCGTACCCGACGAGGCGCGTCTCCGCAGTCGGCAGCGCCAAGCCCGTGAGGGTCAATCCCTCGTCGGCCAGGGCAACGCAGCCGGAACAGGGAGCATCCTCAGCCTCAGCCCAAATCGCCGCGTACGAGCCTGTCGACGAGCCGCTCATTGTCCGCCCTGGGCGGCGCTGTTGTTAGGGCGCGCCAGTCGTCCCGCAGCGCCACACCCCCGGCGAGCGTCGGCCGCCGCGGCGACCGCGACGCGCCCGCCTTGACCGGAACGGTCATCAAGCGCTCGCACTTGCAGAAATCCTCTCGTGGCAGTCCGCACATCATCGACGCGCAGGCCGCGCCCTTCATCGGTTGATCGACGGAGCCGACTCGGTAGTTCTCCGCAGAGCCGCGGTCGCGTCTCGGAGCGGCTTCAATTTTGGGGTTCGAACACTCGGTCTTCCGGCAGGGGCAGGGGTGTCACGCGGCTGCTTCGTATTCGGCGGTGGTGTCGGTGCCGGCGAGGCGCGGCCGCACCGATCACTCTCGCTTCAACCGCCCGACGAGTCCAGGTCGGCGTCCGCGCGGGCTCCTGCGGCGCATCCGCAAACACGAACTGCTCGCTGGCCTCATCAACGAATACGCGTTTGCAGGGCAGTTTTCCACGAACGCCGTCGTGGAGGACTGCCGGGTTCGAGCGATTCTGCGTGCAAATGAACTCAAGCCGACGCGCGGATTCGAACCGCGGACCCCTTCATTACGAGTGAAGTGCTCTACCAGCTGAGCTACGTCGGCGGGGAAGCCGCATTGTAGCCGCGGAAAACGCTTGGTTCAGTCGGCGCAGAGATCGCCGAGCAGTGCGCCGGTGATCCGCACGAGGTCTTTCGTCTTGATGCGCAGCGACTCGTCGTGCCTGCCGGCGTCGACGACGACCGACTCGTGGACGCACAGGCGCCCGTCGATGAGGACTTTGTCACGAGGGCCGCCGAACGGCGGCACGGCACCGAGCTCGAAGCCCGGGTACGCATCTGCGATGGCTCGCTCGCTCGCAAGCCGGGCACCGCTCGTGTCGAGGAGGTTGCGGACCTTTTCCAGATCGAGGCGCTTCGGCGCAGGGATGACCGCACGGACGAAGCCTGCCCTCGTCGTGAGGATGACCGTCTTCGCGACGTGCGCGGGCTCGACGCCGAGCGCCTCGGCCTCGGCGAGGGCCGTCTCGGTGCGCGGATGCGGCATCAGCTCGTAGGGGACGTGTTGAGCGTCCAGTTCGTTCAGAAAAGTCCTGGCGGCGATCTGGGCGACGGTCGTTCCTCCTTCGGCCACTAGGTGGCGGCTCCTGCGGCCCATCGTACACGCGGCGGCGCCGGGCAACGCGCCGGTTCTCGTTTGACAACTCATTATCTCGTGCATTAGCTTGCTTCATACTCGACCAAACCGATCGACAAAGGAGACACGTGCGCCGCATCGCCCTGCTGACCACGCTGCTCGCCGCCCTCGTCGCCCCCGCCGCTGGCGCCCGCACGACCGAGACGACTCTGTCGCTCGTCGCGTACTCGACCCCCAGGGATGCCTTCTCGAAGATCATCCCCGCCTTCCAGCAGACGCCCGCCGGCCAGGGCGTCTCATTCACGCAGTCGTACGGGCCGTCCGCCGACCAGGCGCAGGCCGTCGTCAACGGACTGCCCGCCGACGTCGTCGACTTCTCGCTCGAGCCCGACGTGCGCACGCTCGTCAAGGCCGGGCTCGTCGCGCCGACGTGGAACGCGAACAAGTACAAGGGCGTCGTCACGCGCTCCGTCGTCGTGATCGTCTTCCGCTCCGGCAACCCGAAGCACATCCGCCACTGGAGCGACCTGATCAAGCCGGGCGTGGAGGTGCTGACGCCGAACCCGTTGACGTCCGGCGGGGCGCGCTGGAACGTCCTCGCCGCCTACGGCGCGCAGCTCAAGCTCGGCAAGACGCCGAAGCAGGCGGAGCAGTTCCTGTACAAGCTCTTCCACCACGTCCCTGTGCAGGACAAGTCGGCGCGCGACGCGCTGAACACGTTCCTGAACGGGAAGGGCGACGTTCTGCTCACGTACGAGAACGAAGCGCTGCTCGCGCAGCACAACGGACAACCGGCCTACTTCAACATCCCGAAGGCGACGATCCGGATCGATAACCCGGTCGCCTCTCTGAGCAAAAGCAAGAACAAGACATCGGCGCAGGCCTTCGTCAAGTTCCTCTACACACCGACCGCGCAGAAGCTCTTCGCGCAGAGCGGCTACCGGCCCGTCCTGACGAGCGCGAACAAGGGCTTCAGCTTCCCGGTGCGGCCGAAGCTGTTCACGGTCGACTACCTCGGCGGGTGGAACAAGGTGCAGAAGAAGTTCTTCGACCCGAACAACGGATTGATGGCGAAGATCGAGGCGAGCCTTGGCGGTTGATGCGGCGGCGCTGCGCGCGCCCGCACGCGTGCGTGCGCCGCAGCTGGGCGGGGTGGTCGGCGGCGGTGTCGTCGCCGGCTACCTCACCCTGATCGTCCTGCTCCCGCTCGCGGCAATCGCCGCGCGCTCGGGCAACTTCCGGCACGCTGTCACGAACCGTGAGGCGGTCTCGGCGCTCGAGCTCACGCTCGGGCTGGCGCTCGCGGTCGCGCTCGTCAATGCGGTCGTGGGCACGGCGACTGCCTGGGTGCTCGTGCGGGACGACTTCCGCGGCAAGCGGCTCGTCAACACCGTCATCGACCTGCCGTTCGCGCTGCCGACGATCGTGGCCGGACTTACCCTGCTCGCGCTCTACGGGCCGCACGGCTGGTCAGGCGTCAACGTCGCGTACACGCGCGCCGGCGTGCTGCTGGCGCTGCTCTTCGTCACGTTGCCGTTCGTCGTGCGCACCGTGCAGCCCGTCTTGCTCGAGCTCGACGTCGACATGGAGGAGGCCGCCGCGTCACTCGGCGCCCGGCCGACGGCGATCTTCCGGCGGATCGTCTTTCCGAACCTGCTGCCGGCGATCCTCTCGGGCGTCGCGCTCGCGTTCGCGCGCGCCGTCGGCGAGTTCGGCTCGGTCGTCCTCATCTCGGGGAACCTGCCGTTCAAGACCGAGGTCGCGTCGGTCTACATCTTCGGCCGCATCCAGTCGAACGACGCGGCGGGTGCGGCCTCGCTGTCGCTCGTGCTGCTCGGCATCTCGTTCGCGGTCCTGCTC
>WNFU01007420.1_pt1 | contig 12981 bp, 14 predicted proteins | sample 5400121 | NCBI WGS metagenome assembly WNFU01 (sample SAMN13153360, study PRJNA577476) | soil metagenome | isolation source: 100 cm soil or saprolite under grassland replicate 1 | place: USA:California | collected 2016-06-15 | reverse complement strand
CGCTGATCGCGCCGGACATCGTCGAGTACCTCGACACCGGCAAGATCGGCGCGCGGAGCGTCGCCGGCGAGCGGATCATCTTCGCTCGCCCGGGGCCCGAGCTCGAATATTGGGAGGACGAGGACTAGCGGCGTACTCCCTCAGGGGAGGCCGGAGCGGGCGACAGGTGCCGCAAGTGTCGCCAGCCGCTGACCCCCAGGCTGAGTCAGCCTTTCAGTCAGCCTTGCGTGTCGCCTGCTGGCGGTTCAGGGGCGCTCACCCTCGCCCTCGAACCCGCCGAATCCTTCCGAGCGGAGCGGGTTCTGTCGCTTGCTGTCGTCTCCTGTCACCGAGCGCGCCTTCCCTTACAAGCAGGAGGTCGCTGGTTCGAGTCCGGCACCGCCCATGGCATAGACAAGCCGTTTCAGTGCTGCGGACAGTTCGTCCGCAGCGACTCTGTGGTCAGTTTGTGATCAGTAGAAACGTTGCCGCCCGTTGCACACGCGAAGCTTCGGGAATCTCGCCGCGCCCAGTGAGATCCCGGGGCAGTTACGCTCCTCGCTTGCACACAGGCGTAGCCACGCCTCAGGGTGCAGCGTGTCGCGCTCCTCACGCTCGGCCCATTCGCGTAGCTCTCGGGCTGCGTTCACGTCTCCGCGCTCGGCTTTCTGGCGGAGGGCTTTCACGATGCGGGCGTCGGATGAGGCTGGGTCGGCCTCTCGCGCCTCTCGCGCCCTCTTCGGGAATCTCACCCAGCTCGGAGTCCCGCGCCTGGGGGGATGGGGTGCCCGGTGTGCAGTAGGTGCAGAAGCGAGCTGCCGGAGTCCGAAGTTGGTGGCGGGCGGATCTAGGCGGCAGGCCCCCTCAGGGGTCTGCGGGCAGCTGGGCCCCTCACCGTCTGAGCCCAAGCCCGGCTGAGGCTGAACCTGGAGCGACCCCCCTCTTGCACTCAGGAGAGGCTCACTAAAGAGCCGCTACGACCCGACCACGTTCTGCGGCGCAATCAGAACATTCCGCCGGCTAGCTAGAGCCGAATTCCCACGACGTCGCGGTGGGTCGCGGAGGCGTCAAACGGGTCGGCCGTCTGCCGCTCTCGTTGCGGAGCGAGACGGTCCTGCTCTCCGTAGGGTGGTCACGATCCAAAATCGTGAATACCGAATCCGAGCCCGGGGTACCGCATCCCCAACCCTGCCCCTACCGGGGGGCACCCATCCCCCCGAACGGTGGGACTCCGACGCGGTGAGATTCCCCCAGCCGACGACTTCGAGCCCCGAACCGAAAAGCCCCGAACATCGATACCGATGCCCATTTCCGAGCATGAAGGGGTCAAGCCCTCAGCCCGCTAGCCATGCGGGTTTGCGGCTGGGTGGGCCGGTGGTGGGCCGGTCGTTTGAGGGCCTTCCGGGAGGCAGCCCCAGCCTCGGGTATACAGATTGAAGTAACGGACGACTACAATTCGCCTCGATGCGCAGACGGACGATGAATCCGATTCACGACGCCAACTGCGGAGTCGCAGCCTGTGCAGAGCTCGTCGGCTCGAAGTGGACGGCGCTCATCGTCCACGACCTCTCCGAGGGGCCTCGGCGCTTCTCCCAGCTGGAGCGTGCCTGTCCCGGTATCAGCCCCCGCACCCTTGCCGAGCGCCTCCGGATGCTCGAGCACGAGGACGTTGTCGTCCGGCGTAGCTATGCCGAATCGCCGCCGCGGGTCGAGTACGCGCTGACCGAGAAGGGCCTGGCTCTGCTACCGATCGTCAGGGCCATGCGTCGCTTCGGGCACGGTTGGCTGATCGCCGACGAAGTCTCCGCTGCAGCTCTCTGACGCGTTTCCACGTCGCGCCGAAGTCGCGCTATATTCTGTAAAGTAATGGCTGTGACGGGAGGAGCAAGATGACCCTTCAGATCGGCGACGAGGCCCCCGACTTCGAGGCGGAGACCACCGAGGGCCCGATCCGCTTCCACGACTGGGTGAGCGACTCGTGGGCGGTGCTGTTCTCGCATCCAAAGGACTTCACCCCGGTGTGCACAACCGAGCTCGGCTACATGGCCAAGATCAAGCCTGAGTTCGACCGCCGCAACGTCAAGGTGATCGGGCTTTCCGTCGACTCGGCCGCAGACCACGAGGGCTGGGCGAGAGACATCGAGGAGACGCAGGGGCACGCGCTCAACTACCCGATCATCGCAGACGCCGACTTCCGGGTCTCCAAGCTGTACGGGATGCTTCCGGCGAGTACGTCGGGCGACCCGAAGCAGCGCACCCCCGCCGACAACCAGACGGTAAGAAATGTGTTCGTGATCGGCCCGGACAAGAAGGTCAAGCTCGTGCTCGTCTACCCGATGACGACCGGGCGCAACTTCGACGAGGTGCTGCGCGTGATCGACTCGCTGCAGCTGACGGCAGAGCACCAGGTCTCGACTCCGGTCAACTGGCAGCAGGGCGAAGACGTGATCATCGCCGGCTCCGTCTCCGACGAGCAGGCGGGGAAGATCTTCGGCGAGTGGGAGGCACCCAAGCCCTACATCAGGATCGTGCCGCAGCCACGCTGAGGACCCCGCCGTCTCAGAAGCACGTAGTCGGACGCCTGGTCATCGCTATTCTTTTTAAAGCAATGCCCAGCTACCGAGAAATGCTGCAACGCGTGAAGGCGGAGATCGAGGAGGTCGACGCTGCTCGCGCGCGTGAGGTGCTCGAAGGCAACGAGCCGCCTGTCGTCATCGACGTGCGCGAGCGCGGCGAGTGGGACGAGGGCCATCTGCCCGGAGCGGTCCACATTCCGCGCGGGTCGCTCGAGTCTCGGATCGAGCAGGCCGTGCCGGAGCGGGGCCGGCCGGTGCTCCTGTACTGCGCGGCCGGCAACCGCTCGGCCTTTGCCGCCCGCACCCTGCAAGAGCTGGGGTACCAGAACGTCAGCTCGCTGGCCGGGGGGTTCACCGACTGGAAGCGGAACGGCCATCCCACCGAGCTTTCGCGATCGCTTTCTCCGCAGGGACGGCTGCGCTACAGCAGGCACCTCCTGATCCCCGAAGTGGGCGAGGAGGGGCAGCTGCGGCTACTCGATTCGCGCGTGCTTCTGATCGGCGCAGGCGGACTGGGCTCTCCCGCCGCTCTCTATCTTGCCGCCGCCGGCCTGGGGACGCTAGGGATCGTCGACGACGACGTGGTGGACGAGTCCAACCTGCAGCGCCAGGTCCTGCACTCAACCGCGGTGCTCGGCGAACCGAAGACGGAATCCGCCGCCCGGGCGATCCGCGAGTTGAACCCCGACGTCCAGGTGATGCCGTACCGGTTCAGACTGACGTCGGAGAGCATCGAGGAGATCCTCGGTGACCGTTGGGACGTGATCGTCGACGGCGCCGACAACTTCGCGACGCGGTACCTGCTGAACGACGCGTCGGTCTGGCACGGGATCCCGGTCGTGCACGGCTCGATCTTCCGATTCGAGGGCCAGCTCACGGTCTTCAAGCCGGGCGGCGGGCCCTGTTACCGCTGCCTGTTCCCGCAGCCGCCCCCGCCCGAGCTGGCGCCGAGCTGCGCCGAGGGCGGGGTGCTTGGAGTGCTCCCCGGCATTATCGGCTCCTTGCAGGCGAACGAGGCGCTCAAGCTCACGCTCGGCATCGGGCAGCCGCTCGTCGGAAAGCTCGTCCTCTTCGACGCGCTCAATGTCAGCTTCACCGAGCTCGATGTTCGCCGCGATCCGAGCTGCCCGGTCTGCGGCGACAAGCCCAGCGTGACCGAGTACATCGACTACGTCGAGTTCTGCTCGGCGTCACGGGGGGCCTGATGGTCACCGTCAGGATCCCGCCTCCCCTTCGGAGCGAGACAGCAGGTGAGCCCGAGGTGGCGGCGAGCGGAGAAACCGTGGGCGGCGTGCTCGGTGACTTGACTGTTCGCTTTCCCTCGCTCGGCCGTCAAATCCTCACGGACGGCGAGATCGCGCGCTACGTAAACGTCTACGTCGGCGGGGAGGACGTGAGGATGCTTGGGGGCCTCGATACGCCGGTCGAGGACGGCGCGACACTGATTCTGCTCCCAGCAGTCGCTGGTGGGCTCGACTAGCCGGCTCGCGCTCTCGCTGCTTGACACCGTCGGCAACACGCCGCTCGTGCAGTTGCCTCGGCTCGCCGCGGCCGCCGGCTTGCCCGAAACCGTTCGTCTCTATGCCAAGCTAGAAGGCCAGAATCCGACCGGCTCGATCAAGGACCGGATCGCAAGGGTGATGGTCGAGGACGCAGAGGAGTGCGGCGAGCTCGAGCCGGGGCGGGAGCTGCTCGAGCCCACCTCCGGCAACACCGGGATCTCGCTGGCGCTGGTCGCGAAGTTGAAGGGCTATGCCCTCACGTGTGTGATGCCCGAGAATGCAACCGAGGAGCGCCGTCACCTGCTCGAGCTCTACGGCGCCACCATCGTCGAGTCGCCGGCTGCACAGGGCTCGAATGGCTCAGTCCGCGTCGCGCTTCAGCTGGCCGAGTCGCAGCCGCGCTACCACATGCCGTTCCAGTACGCGAACGAGGCGAACCCGCGCGCCCACTATGAAGGAACCGGCGCGGAGATCGCCAACGCGCTCGAGCGCGTGGACGTGTTCGTCGCCGGCCTCGGGACGGGTGGCACGCTCATGGGCGCGGGGGCCCGACTCCGCGAGAGCTTCTCCGACATCGTGGTCGCGGCCGCCGAGCCGCTGCCGGGCGATCCAGTGCTGGGCCTGCGCTCGCTCGAGGAGGGCTACATCCCGCCGATCCTCGACGTTTCCAGACTCGACCGCAAAGTGCTCGTCTCGAACGCAGAGGCTGTCGCCGGGCTCCGGTCGCTCCTCGAGAGCGAAGGGATCTTCGCTGGCGTCTCCTCCGGCGCCGTCGTCCACGCAGCGCTCAGGCTCGCACGCGAGCTCGACGAGGGCGTCGTCGTCTGCGTCCTCGCCGACGGCGGGTGGAAGTACCTGTCAGCCGGCCTCTGGCAGTTGCGCGGCACGGAGCTCGACGAAGCGATGGAGGGTCGCGTCTGGTGGTGATCTGCGCGCCTATTCGAGGCGATGCGTCACGGAACGCACACAACCAAAGAAATCCTGATGTTGACCGCGAGGGGTGAACGGCGCTGTCAGGGCCTCGTGTGGGTCTCGCCCTCGGGTCCCATCGATAGGGAGGTCCGACCTCGCTCGCGAGCCCGCCGACGAGGCAGATCGACAGCAGTCCGAGCAGGTGACCGCGCTTGTCGACTACCGGGAGGTCGATCGCTCGCTTGTGCTCGAATGAGCACGTGCGGTGGCGCTACCGGTGGCGCTACCGCCGAGCAGAAACCGCTCATTTGCAGGGGTGTCTGAGGTCGGCACCGCCCTTGCATAGACAAGCCGTTCTGGTCCCACGGCTAGCTGCCCTGGCTCTCCACGGCCTCCGCCTGCCAGATGCACCCGCCTGTGCTGTCCCAGTAGGTGTACACGTCGACAGTCGCCGTCACGGCGGATGTCCCGGCACCGTGCCCGAGCGCGAGCGTGAAGTGATCTCCTCCTGGAGCCGCGTCCTGGACCAGGTTCGATCCCAGTGAGGTGACAACGACGGGGTTGGTGCCGTCGTGCTTCTCGATCACCTGCCAGCCGCTCGTGTCGGTGTGGAAGAAGTACATGTAGCTGCCGAGGAAGGTGGGGCACTGGCCCTTGAGCGTGCCGAAGTTGGGAACGGTCAGGACCGGGTGCCAGGGGCAGCACGTGCTGTCGTTCGGCGTCGCGACGCGGGCGGAGACGATCTGGGCGCTCTTGCCCCGGGCGAACCTGGTGTGGTCGAGGCCGTCGAGCAGGTCGGCGTTCAAGTTCGGCGCCTTGCCGGTGCCCGAGCTGACCCTGATCGGCGCATGCCCGGGGGCCACGGTCAGCCTGAGACCGGTGGCCAGGCTGCTCGTGTTCGGGTTCGAGATTCGCAGGGCATCGCCGTTGATCGGCGCCGAGAGCAAGCTGGTCGAGCTGGCTGTGTTCGCGTTCCCGAGAATGAAGTTCCCTCCGGTTGCCGTCCAGCCGACGCCCCCGAGGGCGACGAAGAGAGCGATGATCGAAATGACGAGAGCAGGTGTCGGCTTGCGCATGCTGGTCTCCCTTTCAGGTCGGAGGTCACCACCCATGCTGCCACGATTTGGGCCACGAATTCGCTGTATCTACAGACGGCCGTGACCTTCCTCGATCAGGCGAGAGGGTCGCATAATCAAACCACGGACCGGACTAGACTTACTAACTAAAGTCCGCTAAAAGCGTCCTAAAAGCGCAGACCCCGGTCCTCGTTCAGAACGCCTCTGATGAGAAGGAGATGAAGTGCTGAGACATCGGACCAATACCCGCAACCGTGATCGCCTGCGTCTCGCTTGCGCTCGCACTCGGTGGAACGTCGTTCGCCGTTGCTTCTGCTACGCCGGTCCACGCCAGCGTCGGCGCCGTAAAACGGTCGTGTGTGGTCCCTAACGTCAAAGGGCGGTCGCTGAGCGCTGCCAAGAAGGCGCTCGGACGGAGAGACTGCAGAGCCGGAGCGATCCGGCGCGCCTTTTCCAGCACGGTGCCCCGGCGGCACGTCCTGTCGCAGCGCCCTCGTGCGGGCGCGCATCGACCGGCCGGCGCGAGCGTGCGCTTGGTCGTGAGCAAGGGCAAGCGGCCTCCTCCCCTTCCATCCGCGGGCACGGTTGTCGCCTCGGTCGCGATTCCCGACGCCCCTCATGGGCTGCTCTCCCTGCCCGGAGCCCTGTGGGTCAGCGCTCACCACGGCGATTCCATTTTCCGGGTCGACACCTCCTCCAACAAGGTGGTGGCGCACGTCGTTGTGGCACACGGAGACGATGGACAGCCGGCTCGGTTGGCGTTCGGCGACGGCACGATCTTCGCGGACAACTACGGCGGTAATGCGATCGCGCTCGTCAATCCCGTGACCAACACCCTCAAGTCGGTGATCCACGGGCCCTTCGAGAACTGCTGCGACCCCACCTACGGGGCAGGGTCACTGTGGGTGCTGGAGGTCGCCCCGGGGGCCAGCGACGCGGACCGCCTGGTACGACTCGCTCCCTTCGGCAGCGTGCAGGCGAATCTTCAGGTGCCGGTCGCGGGCGGGCTCACCTTCGGCGCCGGATCCGTGTGGGGATCCTCGAACGGGAAGCTGTTCCGGCTCGACCCGGCCACCAACAAGATCACCGCGCGCATTGCCACCAACGTCCCCTCCCCCTTGTACGGCGCCGCAAGCGTCTGGGGCCTCACGGCCAGCGGAAGAGAGCTCGTTCGCATCGACCCGGCAAGCAACACCGTCAGCGCCTCGATTCGCCTTCCCGGGCCCGCCGGCGTGCTCACGGTCACGGACAGCGCGGTGTGGGTGGGGGACGACGGGCCGGGATCCCATCTCTGGAAGATCGACCCGGCGACGAACCAGGTCGTGGGGCAGGTGAAGCTCGGCCCCGCGGGCGAGACCTTCGGCGACCTCAGCGCCGGCGACGACGGATCCGTCTGGGTTTCGCTGTTCGAGTCCGATCGCGTTCTGCGCGTGCGCCCAACGAGCTAGCTCCGCACCGCCCATTCGGGAAGCGTGCCTCGGACGCGGAGTTAGCTACCCCACCAGTTCCTTGAGCCGCGGCTCGTCGCGGATCAGATCGAAGTCCGAGTCGTCGGCAGCAAGCGCGCGCACCTGCTCGGCGCGGTCGATCGCGAGCCGCAGGTGCTCGATCTCAACCAGCCGTTTCGGCACAGAAATAGGCCTCGTGCCTACATCATCGTCGCGGTCACGCTCGTCAGCTGCGCGGCCACGGCCTGCCAGCGACCGTCGTGCAGCCGCCAGACGTCTGTGTAGCGCGTCGAAGCAGGCGCCCTGTCGCGCGTGTAGTGCGTGACGCCGTGGACGAGGGCGAGGTCGCCGAGCGGCCGGACGTCGACCTGGTCGTAGGTGATATTCGTGACGCCCGGTCCTTCTTGGGTCCGTCGGAGGAACTCCGCCTTCCCGATCCGCCGTCCGTCGGCGAGCGTGCACACGAAGTCCTCGCTGAGATTCTCGTCGTACCAATCGGTGTCCGATTCGACGAACGCGCGGATGTACTGCGCATTCAGCTCGTGAAGCGTCGCAACCGCCTCTGCTTCATCAGTCACTGCGGCGACTGACTCGGCGTCCAGCGCATCCTCAGAGTGCTCATTGCGCTTGTCGGCCACGCGAGAAAGACTGCGGGAAAGCCGTCCTGCCTTCTCGCCGGATCCGGACCGACTCGGCACGTGTCCGAATCCGTCCGGTCCCGGCCTCGCGGGCACGGTATATCTGCCGTATGGCAGCCATCTCGGCGGTCGCCACCACAGGTATCTACTGCCGGCCCGGCTGCTCGGCGCGGCCTCGGTCTGAGAACGTGCGGGCGTTCCCGCTCGCCGCCGCCGCCGAGGCCGCCGGCTACCGGGCATGCCATCGCTGCCGCCCTTACCGGTGGCCGCAGTCCGCGGCCTTGACCGCGCCGGAGCTGGTCTGCCGCGCAGTGAGCCTGATCCTCGACGGCGCACTGGATCATGGAACCGAGGCCGATCTGGGAGCGCGGCTCGGTGTCTCGGCCCGCCACCTGCGACGACTCTTCGTCACGCACGTGGGCGTGACGCCCGACGGGCTGGCGCGCTCGGCGCGGGTGCATTTCGCCCGCCGGCTGCTCGACGACACCGACCTGACCGTCACTGAGATCGCCTTCGCCGCCGGCTTCGGCAGCCTGCGCCAGTTCAACCGTGCCTGCCAAGAAGTCTTCCGGGAGTCGCCGCGCAAGCTGCGCGCCCGGCGCCGCAAGGCCGACCGCCTCACCGCCGACGGGGGCCTGCTCCTGCGTCTCCCGTTCCGCGGCCCCCTCGACTGGGAGGCGATCGTCTCGTACTTCGCGGCCCGCGCCATCCCCGGCGTCGAGCACGTCTCCGGAAGCACGTACCGACGCACGATCGTCGTCGGTGACGACCCCGGTGTCCTCGAGATCTGGCCCGGCGGCGACGACCACCTCTTGTTGCTGGCCCATCTCCCGCACTGGGAAGAGCTCATGCACGTGGTGCAGCGCGCCCGCCGCATCGCGAGCCTCGACTTCGAGCTGGAGGAGCCCGCGAGCCGCCTCGCCCGAGACCCGATGATCGGGCCGCTGCTCGAGGCCCGGCCCGGCCTCCGCCCTCCGGGTACGTGGTACGCATTCGAAACCGGCGTGCGCACGATCATCGGCCAGCAGGTGACCCTCGCCCAGGCGAACATGATTGCCGGACGGCTGGTGGAACGACTCGGCACGCGCGTGCCGGGGCTCGAGCCGCTCGGGCTGACGCACACGTTCCCGTCAGCGGCCACGCTCGCCCGCGCCGACCTCGGCGGGCTCGGGCTCACGCCCGCTCGTGCGAACGGAATCGTGCTGTTCGCCCAAGCGGTCGCGGAGGACGCAGTCCGTCTCGACCGGAGCGTCGGCCTCGACCGGTTCATCGCCTCCATCACCGCTCTCGCCGGCCTCGGCCCGTGGACGGCCCACTACCTGGCGCTTCGGCTCGGCGAGCCGGACGCATGCCCGACGACCGACCTCGCCCTCCGACGTGCCTTCCCCCGCGGCACCACGCTCGCGGCCGCCGCGCTCGACGACCTCGCGGAGCGCTGGCGGCCGTGGCGGGCGCTGGCCGCGACGCACCTCTGGATCGCCGAGGGCTCCCAACAGGCTCCGGTCACGCGGCCGCGTGTTGTCCGGGGCGCAGCGTGAGCCCGTCCGGCGGGGCCGACACGCCGGTCCTGGACCTTCGGACGTACCAGCTCGTGCCGGACGGCGGCGAGGACTTCGACCGCATCTTCCGCGAGCGGGCCCTGCCGATGCTCGAGCGCTTCGGGATCGAGGTCGTCGGATACGGCCCGTCCCTCGACGACGCCGACCTTTACTTCCTCATGCGCGTCTTCCCATCCGCGGCTCGTCGCAACGAGCAGCTCGATGCCTTCTACGGAAGCGACGAGTGGCGGCTGAACCACCGTGACTCCGTGCTGGCGCTCATCGAGACGTACCACACGCTGCTCATCCGCCTGACGCCCGCACTCCGGCAGGGCGTTGCCTCGATCGACGAAGCGTGACAGCAGGACATCGGCCGGAGTGGAGCGCGCCTCCACCCCGGCCGACAGCCGTTGCTCAGTCGAGGACCGGCATCGCGATGAAGGCGAAGAACTGGCCGGTATCGGCGTCGAATGCCTGGCCCGTGATCCTGCCCAAATCGTCGATGTCGTTGGCAGTCGTGATCGCGTCGTCGTAGTCGCCGACGACCAGGTCGTTCAGGTCGGTCATCTCGCCGTTCTGCCAGAGGAAGCCGCGGCAGTTGTCGTCGGCGTCGCAGGACTGGCCGACGACCTGGCGCCACTCGTTGATCCCCGTCGCCTGGCTGGTGACGTCGCCGGGCACCGCGCCGAGATTGCGAATTCCCTGGTCCCTGATCCACAGAAAGGCCCGCGGATTGAAGTTTCCGCCGTCGGCGGCCGAGGCGTTGGCGAACCCGACCACGTCACCGCGCTGGTTGATCGCCATCGGCGTGTTCCAGGCCACGCCCCCGAAGTCGCCGATCTCGATCGGCCTCCCGTGCTCCCAGAGGACGCTGTGGATTGCGCTGAACCGGCCCACGGCCTGGTCACAAATGCCCGAGATGCCGACCACCTGGCCGAAGTCGTTGAGCGCCGTCGCGGCGGTGACGGAGTCATCGGTGCCGGGGAGCGGGCGCAGCTGCCGTATCTGATCGTCCCTCGGTCCCCAGACGACCGCGCGGAACTGGAGCTGCTGCGGTTCGACGCAGGTCGCATCGTGCACTCTGTTCTCTGCCCAGCCGACGATCTGGCCCAGGTTGTTGGAGCCGGTGGCGAACCCGTGCGTCCCACCGAGCGTCGGCAGCCGCGTCATCACGCCGTCTTCCCATTTGAACCCGAGACACCGCTTGCCGGTGCGGGTGGCGAGGGGGAAGAAGAACCCGCAGCTCCACGTCTCGTTCAGCCGGTCCGGCTCGTTGGTCTGAGCGATTCCCGTGACGATGCCTCGGATGTTCTTCACGGGCCACAGCACCGCGCTGTTGGGCCCGCCGAGCGTGCCGAGGTCGGTGAGCGCTCCGTTGCGCCACAGCGTCGCGTGCCGGCTCTGGTTGCCCGACAGGTTGGAGCGGCCCGCCACCCAGCCGCGGTCGTTGATACTGAAGCCGACGCTAGACGTGCCGCCCAGCGGCGGGAGGTTGGAGACCCGGTAACGCAGAGTTTCGCCGGGTGCCTGAGGTGCGCCGCCGCCACCTGCCTGCGCAGCGCCCGCTAGCAATGCGGCAACGAGCACGGTCTGCGCGAGTCGTTTCTTCATCACATCTCCTTTCGGGCACAGCGGGCCCGTCTTTGGAACTGGCTACGACGCCGTCGTGCCTCTAGCTATGCCACGCACTACGACTTGCTGCTCGCCGTTTTCGGACAGGATCGGAGGGGGAGGCGGCTACCCCACCAGTTCCTTGAACCCGGGCTCGTCGCGGATCGGATCGAAGTCCGAGTCGTCGGCAGCAAGCGCGCGCACCTGCTCGGCGCGGTCGATCGCGAGCCGCAGGTGCTCGATCGCATCGTCCGTCCGGCCCACCAGGCTCTCGCAACACGCGACGTTGTACAGCAGCCGGGGATCCTCGGGATGAGCCTCGAGCAGCTCGAGCCCGCGCGCGCCCGCCTCGGCGTACTCGCGGGCGTCGTAGAGAGGCCTCACCGAGTCCCACACCTCGGGGGCATAGCGCTCGATCGTGTCGGGCAGGCCCACCCACGGATGCCGCCGTGAGTCGTATCCCGATTCGGTCGGCGGCGGGAAGGACGGGTCGGCGAAGGCGCCGACAGAAACGACGACCAGATCCGGGTCGTCCGGCTCCGTGTAGAAGACCTGCGAGCCGCAGTCGGGGCAGAAATGGAAGACGTGCTCCTTTCGGTCCGCCTCGTCGGAGATTCGCGCGTAGTCCTTGAAGCGGCCGGCGATCTGTACCTGGTCCGCCTTGAACCCCGCCTGCATCCCGAAGGCGCTCCCCGTCCGGCGTTGGCAAGCGAGGCAGTTACAGATGGAGACCGCGAACGGGTCGCCCACCACCTCCAGACGAAGTTGCCCGCAGTGACAGGCGGCCTCTCGGGTAGCCATCCCCCGAAACGTACCCAAGCTCTGCGCCGGTCAGCTGATCACTCGTTCACACGGTCGAGCGCTCACACCTCCTTCGGGACGTGCCCGGCGTACACGAAGCGCATGATCTTGTGCCCGAAATCGGCGGTGGGCCCGAACATCAGGGGACACCCTCCGTCGATCACGGTGATGCCGTGCTTCCGGCCGTAGTCGGTGGCGGCCTCCGAGACGCTGCCCGTCCCGGGGCCCCGATGCATCCAGACGTGCTTGATGCCGAGCTCGGCGCACTCGTGCATGGTGTCCTCGGCGATCTCGGGCCGTGTTCCGATCACCACTGCCTCGACCCCGCCGGGGATCGATTTCAGATCCTGATAGCAGCGATCCCCCTCGACCTCCTGGGCGTTCGGGTTTACTGCGAAGACCTCATAGCCACGGTCGCGCAGCCGCTTGTACACGTTGTTGCTCCCGTGCGTCTTGGGCGTGCGGGACACCCCGGTGACCGCGACTCGCTTGTTGGCCAGAAACGCTGATGCGGCCTCGCTGATGCTCTGCATGGCTCCTCCCTTCTTGTTCTGTTCTCACACCGTGCTCACCCCGCCGGCGCGGCGGCGGCGGATCGCACCCGCGATCAAGAGCGCCCCGCCGGCCAGGGAGATCGCCCCTACCAGCAGCAAGCCGACGGTGATCCACGGCAGGGCCGGAATGCGGGCTCCCAGGTCCGCCCCCACGTTGATCCCGGGTCGCCCATCGGCATTCATCACCACGACGGCCCACGATCCGTCGGCCGGATCCCATACAAGGGCTCGGGCGCCGGGGCCGCTGCTGGAGGCGACCCAGAAGTCCTGCGCGCCGGGAGCAGATCGGGGCTTGCCGCCGCCGACAGCCTCCACGCTGTTTCCCCAGTAGTCGGTAATGACAGTG
>WNFU01007416.1_pt1 | contig 12985 bp, 15 predicted proteins | sample 5400121 | NCBI WGS metagenome assembly WNFU01 (sample SAMN13153360, study PRJNA577476) | soil metagenome | isolation source: 100 cm soil or saprolite under grassland replicate 1 | place: USA:California | collected 2016-06-15 | reverse complement strand
GCGCACGACGACATAAGCCGCAAGCGCATGTCCGATTCGGACCGTGGATGAGACGGGCCGCCTCCGCTCGAGCCGCACGTCGACCCAGCAGGCGAGGAGTGCGGCGCCGACCGCGAGCGCACCGGCGAAATTCATTAGCCCCATCCCGAACCAGATCCTGACCCGCCGCCGCACCCGCCGCACCGACCGAAGGTCTCGGTGGAACTAGACCGCCGGTTGGCCAGGCGGCTCAAGCTTTCTGGGCGTGAGCCGATCTCTCTTCCTCGTCGTGCGCCGGGACGAGCGCGACGACGCGCAGGTGGCGGCGCTTCATCAGCCGCTCCTCCGCCCGCAGACGGCTCGGACGTAAGCGCAGACGGCGCGGGCGATCGCCCCGATCACCGTCGCCGCCCGTCGCGTGCGCCACGGCTCGTCCGGAATGTCGGGCGTCTCGCTAAGCGAGGCCACGGCCGTCCTTCGAAAGTCGGAGCTCGTCGCCTGGCCGGATCCCGCGCGCCCCCGCCTCGCCGGCGCGCAGCTCGAGCGCGCAGCGCGCGCCCCGGCTGCCGGCGAAGCGCCACGGGCGAACCGTCGAGACGACCTTCCGCACGACACCGTTGCGATCGATGAAGACGACGTCGATCGCGAAGCGCATGAAGAACGTGTGGATTGCCGATGTCGGCCGGATCAGCAGCCCCTCCCCCGCGCCGAGCGTCTCGCGCCCGAGCAACCCCCGAAGCCGCGTGCGCGGCCGGTCGGCGACGGCGCAGGCGGGACAGACGACAGTCCCGTCGGCTCGAAACAGTGGTTCGACAGTCGATGCCACAGCGGTCCGAGTATGTGGTGACCCCGAGCCGCCGGACCTAGACCAAAGGCCCGACCAGGTCAGCCGTTCGGCTGTTCAGAGGTGCTCCCGAGCGTTCACTTTCGCCGCACGAGCTGTCACACTGGCTGGAGCCCGTGCCGATAAGAGGGACTGTGGACCCGACCCAGCTGATCTCCGCCTACTGCGTGGGCGGCGCCCTGCTAGGCCTGTGGCTCCTGGTCCGCTTTCCCCGGGTCGCGCCGCGGACGCTCCTAGGCTCCGGAGCGGCGCTGTTGGCCGCTCTTCTGGTCGCAGCCGTCGTACCGGTCGGCCTCCAGGCCGTGGTCGCAACCGCAGGTCGGCCCGGCGCGCTCGTCGCCCTCCTGGGCCTCGTCCTACCGACACTCGCTGCCATCTTCTGGTCGGCCGCATGCGTGCTTCGGGTCTTCGCGGACATGATGACCGGAATGCGCTAGAGCCCTCGTACGGCGCGCGACTGCAGTTCATAATCAGGACGTGGGAGCCGCAATCGCTGCGATCGGATCCAGCGCCGTCGCCGGTGCCTCGATCGGCGTCGTCTTTGCCGCCGCCACACGCGCACGTGGATTCCGTCCGCGACGGTCGCTCCGCGAGCAAGGCCGGCTTGCGAGACGATCGGCCGCCATGGTCGCCGTCGCCGCGACGGGCGTGACACTCGCCGGCGTCATCGCCGAACGTCACCAGCAGGCGGCGCTCGCACTGACATGTCTTGCCGTGAGCATCCTGCTTGCGATCGCGAGCTGGGTCCTGCTCGTCGAGGCCGACGACGACGGCCCGGACGAGATCCCGGACGATCCGGAGTGGTGGCCGGCCTTCGAGCGACAGCTCGAGGACTGGACGCGGCAGCGGCGCGTTCCCGCCGGACCGCGCGCCTAGCACCTCCCCGCCCCCGCCTCAGCCTGAGTTCGATCCGAAGGTCTAGCCGCGGCTGGACCTTCGCCCGTGCAGGCGCCGCGCGTTTTCGGGCTCAGTGAAACGCAGCAGGCGTCGCAAAAGGGGGCGGCGCCGAATCCATAGGTGGGAGGTAGACATGTTCGATCGTCTCCAGGTCTTTCTCGGCCGCGTCTTCACGCTCGAGGCCGAAGACCTCAAGCGCGAAGAGGGCCAGACCGTCACGGAGTACGCGGTCGTCCTGGGCGTCTTGATCATTGCCCTCGGCGGCATCGTGTTCCTGCTCCGGGACGCGATTGAGGCGTTCATCAAGCGGGTCGCAGCCGCCCTTGCAGCGCTGCCGCTCGGCTAGGCAACGAACAGAACGATGACGACGACGCACAAGATCGAAACCGAGGGTCGGAAGACGCCGCTGCTGCGGATCGCGCAGCGGACGGGTGCCGGCCAACACGGTCAGACGACGACCGAATACGCGGTCGTCGTCGGCGTCGTCGTCGTCGCCCTCGCTACGGCGATTCTCGTGCTCCAAACGTCCATCGCATCTCTCATCACAAGGGTGGCAGAGGGAGTTGCGAGTCTTCCGTAGCACCAACGAGGGGAGAGACCCCGGGCTGTCGCTCGACCGATCCCGTCGAGCTCCGGCGCGGGGTCTCTCTCGCCGCCGAAGCCTCGCGAAGGCCTTCGGGCGTGTCGGCACCGGCGAGTCGGGCCAGTCGGTCGTCGAGTTCGGGATGGTCGTCCCGCTCCTCTGCACGCTCGTGCTCGTCTTCGTCGACTTCGGCAAGGCCATGAACTACTGGCTCGACGCCACGCACGTCGCTAATCAGATCGCGCGCGAGGCAGCGGTCAACTCACCCGACCTGACGACGCTCGCAGAGGAGTGCGCGCAGCTCGAGACGGGAGAGCTCCGCCGCGGCTCATCGTCGGTCGACCCGGCGACGATCACGATCACCTATCCCGAGGGCCCGACCGTCTCCAAGCCGGTCAAGGTGGAGGTCGCCGCCAACTACAAGTTCATCCCGTTCATCGGCCGAACCTGGACGATCAAAGGCAGCGCCACGATGCGGCTCGAGCACGATCCGACGAACGTGCCTGCCAGCGGGGCGTGCACGTGATCGGCGGGGCCGACGACCTGAAGGAGGAGGACGGGGCCGTGCTCGCGCTCGTCGGGCTGCTGATGCCGTTCATCCTGCTGCTGCTCGTACTGGTGGTCGAGATCGGCAACTGGTACGTGCACAAGCGCCACCTCCAGGTGCAAGCCGATGCGGCCGCGCTCGCCGCCGGTCAGCATTTCGGCGAGTGTCTGACGGCACCGGCCGGAGCGGAAGGCAACATGGAGACGACCGCGACCGCCTACGGCGGCGGCACGTACAACCCGCAGGTCGGCGGAGCCGCCGGCAACGGAGCGCTCGCACTCTGGTTCCAGCGGAACACGTACCCGCCGGGCGTCCTTGGGCCGGACGACACGGCCAAGGGCGCCGACGCCTGCAGCAGCGGCATGTTCGACGTCAAGGCGACGGAGAGCGGCATTCCGCACTTCTTCGTGATCTCGCCGCTGGCGACGGTGCATGCGCATGCGCGGGTCGAGCTGCGGATGCTGACCGAGATGAAGGGCCTGCTCCCGGTCGCGGTGCCCGACGTCCGCTTCAACTACGCCTTTGCGACCTTCATCGACGAGAGCACCGGCCTGCCGCCGTCAGGGTGTCCCGGCCCGTGCACCGAGCAACTCTCCAAGAGCGGCACCTCCGGGGGACAGCAGCTCTGGACCGCGCAGTCGCCGATCTCGGTCCCGATCGCGGGCGCCCACATCGGCGTCCGGCTCCGGCTCGTGGGCGGCTCCGATCCGAACGCCGGCTGCGCGACGCTCTTCACCGAGTGCTACGACGAGCTGTCGAGCGGCGGGATAGTCCACATCCGCGGCTGGAGCACCGGGAGCGGCGTCCACGCAGAGAACGTCTGGCTACTCCCGGGATCGTGCGCGCCCGACGCCTACTTTGCGAAGTCCGACTGCAGCGCCGGCGTGCAGGCCGAGATCGATCTCGGCAACCATCCCGTCTCCGGCACGGGCATCACGACCAACGTCTGGGCAAGCGTCGACGGCGCCGGCAAGTACCAGCTCTCGCCGGGCAACGGCACGAGCGGCCTGATCACGTGGACGGCGCTGTCGGGGCTACCGGTCACCGGGCCCGGCGGGCACCAGGTCTCGCTCAGCTGGGACTGGCAGCAGACGAGCGGCACCTGGAACAGCAGCTCGTGCACGACGAAGAACAACAACCCGTGCAAGGCGAACGGCACGCTCGGCTTCGTCCAGCGCCCCTACGAAGCCTCACCCGACGGGTCGGGGCCGGTGCAGCGGGTGCAGGTCTTCGAGTCGGGCGGCAGCTCTTCCGGTGCGAACTCGTTCACGCAGGGATCGACGCACACGCTCGGCGTCTCGATCGCGACGACGGGCACGCTGCTCACGCAGTCGCAGGCGACTGATCCCGTCATCAACCTCCGCGTGACGGGGAGTCAGAACCAGTCGATCGACTGCGATCCCGACGTTCCGAATCTGCGCGACGAAATCGCGCGCGGCTGCGGGCCGACCTACGTGATCAACCAGTCGCTCGGTTGCCCCGGCTACAACGAGCTCTGGGGGATGCCCCAGCCCTGGCCCTGCGTCAAGACGCAGACGGGCGGCTCCGTGGGGCAGGTCGAGCAGGGGCTGAAGGACCGGATTCTCGGCGGTTCGAGCGCGTGCACGGCACCGATCAACTGGCCGAACTACTCGCAGGACGACAGGCGCATCATCCCGCTGATCATCACGCCCTTCGGCTCGTTCAGCGGCAGCGGCAACGACGTCGTGCCGGTGATCGACTTCGGCGCGTTCTACGTCGTCGGCTGGAACGGCGACCCCTGCCCAGGCGCCGTCTCGGTGCCGAAGGGCTACATCGCGGGCCACTTCATCAAGTACATCCCACGCAATCCGACAGGGTCGGGCGACACCGTCTGCCACCTGTCCGACCCCACTCAGCTCACGCCCTGTGCGGCCGTGCTGACTCGCTAGACGAGAGGAGGAACCACCAATGAAAGTTGCAACGAAGCTGATCTCGACTAAGCGGGGCACGTTCGCCGTCGCGGCGGCTGCTGCGCTCCTGGCCGGGATCCTGATCATGGTCTACCTGAACGGCTACCGCAGCAGCGTCAAGGCCGAGGGTGCGCCCGTTCGCGTGCTGATCGCCCAGCAGGACATCCCCAAGGGCACCTCGGGGACGGTGGTCGCGTCCAAAGGCCTGTTCAAGACCACGACGATGCGAGAGAGCCAGCTCCTAGAGGGCGCGTTCAGCGACCCCTCGAACCTGAACGGCAAGGTTGCCACGCACGAGATCTACAAAGGGGCGCAGCTGACAGCTGCTGCGTTCGCCGCCGGCGGTAAGACGCTGGCCGCGGGCCTGAGCGGCCGTGAGCGGCTCCTGTCCATCCCACTCGACACGGCGCACGGAATGATCGGCGAGATCGAGGCCGGCAACCACGTCGACATCTTCGCGGGGTTCAACGTGATTCCGCTGAACGCGGACGGCACGCCGGTCACCGGCGGGCAGTCGCGGCCTGTGCTGCGCAGGATCCTGACCGACGTGCCGGTGATCGACGTCGGCGGGAAGACCGGCGGACTCGGCTCGACCACGACGAAAGTCGTTCTCCGCATGACCGACGTCGAGGCGGCCAAGCTCGCCTTCGCGTCGGACAACGGCAAGATCTGGCTCTCGCTGCGGCCGGGCGCCGGTGCCGAGTCCTCGGAACCGTCGCTCGTCACGCTCGAGACGATGCTGCTCGGCGTCCCGGCGATCAACGCGCTGCGGTCGCTTCGGGGGCACCGATGAGCCGGCCGGAGACAAGGATCTTCCTCGCGCTCGACGGGAACGTCGACCACGCCGCTGTCCGCGAAGCGCTGCCGCAGGGCAGCCGGACGCAGGTCGCGACGCTGGACGACGCGGCGACGCGGCTCTCGGCTCTACTCGGCGCGACGCTGTTCGACGTGATCGTCGTCGCCTGCGGCGAGTTCTCGGAGCGTGCACTGAAGGTGATCGGAGAAGCCTCGGCGGAGCGTCCCGATGCACCCGTCGTCGCCCTCTACGCCGGCACGCCGAACGGCTTCATGGACGCGGCGTTCGAGGCGGGCGCCGACGACCTGATCACCCTCCCGCAGGCACCGGCTCAGGTTGCGTTCGCGCTCGACAAGGTGATCGCCCGTCGGCGGGGCTCGGCGGCTGCAGGCAACTCCGCGGCGTCGATGATCACCGTTCTCGGCCCGAAGGGTGGAACAGGGAAGACGCTGACCGCCTGCAACCTCGCGGTTGCGCTCGCGAAGCAGGGAATGCGACCGGTCCTGGTCGACCTCGACCTCCAGTTCGGCGACGTCGGACTCGCACTCGGGCTCAACCCCACGCAGACGATCTACGACCTCGCCACGTCCGCCGGCTCGCTGGACGGGGACAAGGTCGACTCGTTCGTCTCGCGCCACGAGTCCGGCGCAACGGCGCTGCTGGCGCCGATCCGTCCCGACCAGGCAGGAGCGATCAAAGTCGCGTTCCTGCACGAGGTGTTCGAAATCCTGCGCGGCCGGTACGACTTCGTGATCGCGGACACGCCTCCCGCGTTCTCGCCCGAGGTGATCGCTGCCGTCGATGCGTCGTCCGACTTGTGCGTCGTCGGCATGCTCGACGCGCTCTCGCTCAAGGACACGAAGATCGGGCTGGAGACGCTGGCGCAGATGGGGCGCGATCCGGCGGCGATGACCCTCGTGCTGAATCGCGCCGACACGAACGTCGGCATCGGCGAGGACGACGTCGAGCGCCTGCTCGGCCGGCGGCCGGACGTCCTCGTGCCGAGCGACGTCGCGATCCCGCGCGCTGTGACACACGGGAAGGCGATCGTCGTCGCCGAGCCGAAGTCCGGGGCCGCCCGCGCATTCGTCGCGCTTGCCGATCGCTACATCGCGGCACGCATCCCGGCGGCACCGGCTTCACAACCCGCACCCGCGCGGCGCGGCTTCCTCAGGAAGGCGAGCTAACGATGGAGCTGCACGAGCGACTCGCAAACGATCCATGGGACGACCGGAGCGACGGTCCGGACACGTTCACCGAGATCAAGAACCGAATCCACTTCGAGCTCGTCAGCGAGCTCGGGCCGCGGCTCTTCGACGTCCCGGACTCCGGCTCCGTTCGCGCGACGATCGGCGGCGAGATCCGGCAGCGCCTCGAGCTGGAGTCGAGCCTCGCCCGCGACGACCGCGAACGCCTCGCGGCCGAGATCGCGGACGACATCTTCGGCTACGGGCCGCTCGAGCGGCTGCTCACGGATCCGACCGTCTCCGAGGTGATGGTCAACGGCTGCGACGACATCTGGATCGAGCGCGACGGCCGCCTCTCGCAGACGCCGCTTCGGTTCTCCGACGAGTCGCAGCTGCGCCGGATCATCACGAAGATGGTCGGCCAGATCGGCCGGCGCATCGACGAATCGTCCCCGATGGTGGATGCCCGGCTCCCGGACGGCTCGCGCGTCAACGCGATCATCCCGCCGCTGTCGCTGTCCGGACCGCTGCTGACGATCCGTCGCTTCGCGAAGGAACGCTTCGGCCTCGAGGAGCTGATCACGGTCGGCACCCTCACACGCGACGCCGCCGACTTTCTCTGCAACTGCATCGTCGCCGACCTCAATATCCTGGTCTCCGGAGGCACCGGCTCGGGCAAGACGACCATGCTGAACGCGCTCTCCGCGGCGATCCCGGACAGCGACCGGATCGTCACGATCGAGGACGCAGCCGAGCTCCAGCTGAAGCAGCGCCACGTCGTCCGGCTCGAGTCGCGGCCGAAGAACATCGAGGGCCAGGGCGAGGTGACGATCCGCGACCTCGTTCGGAACGCTCTCCGTATGCGTCCCGACCGGATCATCGTCGGCGAGGTTCGAGGCGCCGAGGCGCTCGACATGCTCCAGGCGATGAACACGGGCCACGAAGGCTCGCTCTCGACGGTCCACGCGAACTCGCCGCGCGACGCCCTCAACAGGCTCGAGACGATGGTCCTGATGGCCGGATACGAGTTGCCGGTGAAGGCGATTCGACAGCACGTGGCCGGCGCGCTCGACCTGATCATCCAGCTCGATCGCCTGGACGACGGCACGCGGCACGTGACACAGATCACCGAGGTGCAGCGGATGGAGGGCGACATGATCACGCTCCAGACGCTGTTCGAATTCAAGCTCGACCGGATCGAGGCGGATCGAAAGGTTGTTGGCCAACTGGAACCGAGCGGGCTGCGACCTGCCTTCCTCGGCAAGTTCGAGCGGCACGGAATCGAGCTCTCGCCCAAGCTGTTCGGTGACGCCGACGCTGCGATGTTCGGCGTCCAGGCAAACGGCAACGGCGCGGCATGGCTCCCCGGGGGATCCCGGTGATGCGGTCGCTCAAGCTCATCCCGCTGCTCGCCGCGCTCGCGCTGGTGGCCGTGCCTGCTGCCGCCGCCGAAATGGGACTTACGCCTGTACAGCGGCTCCCGTTCCCGGATCGCGCGTATGTCGTCGATCTGGGCCGCGACGCGGCGCTGGCGCGCGGCCGCGTCCACGTCTCGGAGAACGGATCGCCGATCGGCCGGTTCACGATCAAGCCGCTGGCACGAACGTCGATCGGCTCCGCCGTCGTCCTCACGATCGACGCGAGCAAGAGCATGGCCGGACGGCCGTACGAGTCGGCACTCGCCGCCGTGCGGGCGTTCGCGGGAGCTCGGACGGGGACCGAGCGGATCGGCGTGGTCGCCTTCAACGACAAGGTCCACGTCGTGCAGCGTCCGACTGCGACCCCGGGTGAGCTCACTGCGTCGCTCAGCAACGGGCCGGCCCTCGCCAGCGGAACGCATATCTACGACGGCGTCATGGATTCGCTCGCATTGCTGTCGCAGCCAGGCGACGCGACACGCGCCGTCGTCGTGCTCTCCGACGGCGCCGACGTGGGCAGCACCGTGACGCTCGAGGACGTGATCGCGGCCGCGCGCCGTCAGCACGTCCGGATCTTCACCGTCGGCCTCGTGACGAAGTCCTACAACGCGGCACCGCTCCAGGTGCTCGCGGCGGAGACGGGCGGCTCCTACTACGAGGCGCTCTCGGCCGTGGAGCTGACACCGCTCTACGCGGCGCTCGGGCACCGCCTTGCGAGCCAGTACCTCCTGAGCTACCGGTCGAAGGCGATCCCGCTCTCGCCAGTCACGCTCAGGGTGTCGATCGACGGAGTGGGATCGTCCACCGTCGACTTCACCGCCCCGAAGCGCGACGGCGTGGCGCCGTTCCACCGATCCTTCCTGAAGGAGTTCCTGCTCTCGCCGGCGGCAACGATCGCGATCAGCCTTGCGATCGCCGCCCTGATCGGTGGACTGCTGGCGATCTTCCTGTCGAGGACGCGGAGCACCGTCGCCAGCCGGATCGAGGAGTTCCTCCAGGGCGACCGGACACCGGGCGAGCAGCTGAAGGCGAAGGGCCGCGACGTCCGTGCTGCTCTAAAGAGCTCGCCGCGAGCTCACACGTGGCTGACGAAGGTCGAGCGCGATCTCGACATCGCAGGCATGGAGGTGCCGGCGGCCCGGCTCGTGCTCTTCACGGCGACTGGAACGGTGCTTGCCTGCATCGTGTTCGCTCTCGTCTCGCCGGTCCTGATCCTGATCGCGCTCATGACGCCTCTCGCCGTCCGAGGTTGGATCCGTCGGAAGCTCAAGCGAATTCGGGCCGACTTCGGCGAGCAGCTCCCGGCGAACCTGCAGGTGCTCGCATCGGCGCTTCGGGCCGGCCACAGCTTCAGCGGCGCGCTTTCGGTCATGGTGGACAACGCCGACGAACCGTCTCAGCGCGAGCTTCGCCGTGCCGTCAACGACGAGCAGCTCGGGGTTCCGGCCGACGAGGCGCTGCGCCGCGTCGCCGAACGGATGACGAATCGCGACCTCCAGCAGGTGGCCCTGCTCTCCGAGCTGCAGCGAACGGCCGGCGGGAACGCCGCCGAGGTCCTCGACACGGTCGTGGAGACCATCCGAGAGCGCGCGGACATTCGCCGCCTGATGCGGACGCTGACCGCACAGGGGCGAATGGCGCGCTGGATCCTCACCGGCATCCCGATCGTCGTCGCTGCGTTCCTGACACTGGTCCAGCCGGATGTGATGCACCCGCTCTACACGACCGTGGGAGGCCACATCGCGCTGACGATCGCCGCCCTCATGGTCGTCGCCGGCTCTCTCGTCATCCAACGAATCGTCGACATCGAGGTCTGACCATGATCCTTGTTCTCCTTCTCGCTCTCGGGTTCATCGGCGCGAGCGTCGTGCTCGCGCTCCGCGCAAGCGGTGCGGGCGACCCGCGGCGAAAGCAGGTGCTCGAGCACATCGGCGCCTATGGATTCAACGCCGCCGCCGTCTCCGACGTGCAGCCTCCGCAGACGCGCGAACGGCTCGCGTCACTCGCCACCACCGTCGGTGCGATGTACAAGCGCTACGCGCGCAGCGATCGGGAGCGCGAGCTCCGCGAGCTACTCCATTCGGCGGGCATCTACCGGATGCGGGTCACGACGTTCATCGGCTACCGGGTCCTCGCGACCGCCACTACGGTCTGCTTCTGGCTCTGGCTCCTCACGGCCGCCGGGGCCGGGTCGGCGAAGCTGCTCTTCGTCGTCGTGTTCTTCGGCGTGCTTGCGTGGATCGCACCCGTGTTCGTCCTCAAGTCACGCGCAGCGAAGCGGCTCGAGCAGATCGACCGCGAGGTGCCGGAGCTGGTCGACCTCCTCGTGACGACGGTGGAGGCCGGCGTCGGATTCGCCGCCGCGCTCCAGACGACCGCCCGGCGCGTCGAAGGGCCGCTGGGGCAGGAGATCCGAGTCGCGCTGAGCGAGCAGAGCATGGGTCTGACGATCCAGGAGGCGCTCGGGAACATGCTCACCCGCGCGGACAGTCCGGCGTTGCGGGTCTTCGTGCAGGCGATCCTCCAAGGAGAGACGCTCGGCGTGTCGATCGGCAAGATCCTCCGCGATCTGGCGGTTGACATGCGGAAGCGCCGTCGACAGGCGGCCGAGGAGCGTGCGCAGAAGGCTCCGACGAAGATCATCTTTCCGCTCGTCCTCCTGATCCTGCCGGCGATCTTCATCGTCGCACTCGGACCGTTGGTCTTCTCGTTCATGCACGGCCTCAGCTGAGATAGACCCCACCATTGGGCTGGTCCTGCGGCCGTTCGCCAAATCGAGGGATACGTATTCGCGCGAGTCTGGTGATGATGTGTCCAGGGGTTTCCGAGGACGCGAAAAAAGGGAGAACAGCCATGCGGCGGCTGAAGGTTCTTGTTGCGGACGATCACGAGCTGATGCTGGAGGCAATCCGCATCGCGCTCGAGCATGCGGCGGACGAGTTCGAGGTAGTGGCGGCGACCAGCAGGGGCGCGCAGGTGCTGCCGCTGGTGGGGCAAACCCAGCCCGACATCGTCCTGCTCGACCTACGGATGCCCGGAATGGACGGGTTGACCTGTCTCGAGCTTTTGCAGAAGCGTCATCCGAACGTGAAAGCGGTCGTCCTCTCCGGCGTCGAGGACGCGGCTGTCATCCGCTCCGCCTTCGCGCGCGGCGCGGCGGCCTTCATCCGGAAGCACATCGACCCGCGTGACCTGTCCGCGGCACTCCGCCAAGCCGTGAACGGGACGGTCGTTCATCAGATGTTCGGAGAGGTGGATTCCACGGACGCAGACGCGACCAAGGAAGTGGGACTGAGTGAACGCGAGCTCTCGATCCTCGGCGCGCTCGGCGAGGGCATGTCGAACAAGCAGATCGCGAAGGAATTCTGGCTCGCCGAGCAGACGGTGAAATTCCACCTGACGAACATCTACCGCAAGCTGGGCGTCTCCACGCGCACCGAAGCGCTCCATCGCGCGTACCAGCTCGGTCTCCTGGAGTCTCCGCTCCTCGAGGCCGCGGCCTCGGGATAGCGTCAGCGCGTCAGTACAGCGCCGAGCTCAGGATGCTGCGTGTGCCACGCGCGGACGAGGAACGCGACTTCCCGCCACGCCTCCTCGGCATCCCGGGCATGGACGTGCACCACGACGCAGGAGTCCTCCCCAACGGCGTGCGCCACGCACCCGTTCCGAAGGAACAGGGCAACCAGGTCCGCCAGCAAAGTCGGCTCGGTGAGACGCACGCGCATGGTCATCGCGTCCCGATTATTGGGCGCAGCGGCCGCGATTCCACTGGACCTAGGTAGCTCTCACTCTCACTCTCCGTCTAGGACGCAGGGCCGGTCTTCATCCGTTGGCCGACGGTCCAGGCGCGTCTCGCCGTTCGGATAGTGCACCGCGAGGCGCCCGAGCGCATGGTGGAGTTGTGGGGGATCTTGTCGACATCGCAACGCGCAGCGGCGGGGGGATCGAGGTCGCGCTGATCTGGAACCGCGACGAGGAGTCGCTGGTTGTCTTCGCCTACGACGCGATGACGAGCGAAGAGGTGGCGATAGCGGTCACCGGCGCCGAGGCGGCCGACGTGTATCAGCATCCCTTCGCTTATGCACACCGGTCGACGCGAACGCTTCGCATCGATCGGCAGGCATGGAGCTAGCCGGACTCGAACCCGGCGACCTCCTGGGTGCGATCCAGAATCGCCGGCTCCCCGAGCGATCTCGCGACGACCGACCACCCGCCGAGACGCGGGGCTAGTGCGGCCGGGGCGCAATCCCGGGCAAAGGGATCGCCGCGTTCGAACATGCCGGTAGGCCGAGCCGGAGTGCGATCTCGTTCGCCTGGCGGGCATCGCGGGCGCGGCTCTCGAGCGCGGCCCGCCGTGTCGACGTTTGGCGCGTCGCGATTCCGTCGCGCAACTCCATTTCGTCGTTCACGACTTGCCCGAGAGCGCCGAGCATCAATGTGTACTCAGGCAAGAGGGCAACAGGCGGTTTGATCGCCTCGAGCTGGATCAGCTCCTGCCGCCGCAGGTCGAGGACCTGATCCAGTCGACTCAACGTGTCGATCCGGCCGATCGGGCCCGGGAGCCGACTGATCATCGAGGCTGCTTCCTTGCACACGGAGCTCGCCTCGTCGACGAAGCGGGCGTGCACTGCCGCACCTTCTCCGCCCGGTCCCTGTGGGTCCCAGAAACTCGTCCGCGGCCCTGAGTGGTTTCGAGTGATGGAGACGGACGGTAGCCGCGTTCGAAAGTGCGGGTCCGGCAACTGTCCGTCGCTCCTGACGAGCTGAGATCTGATCGTGGCCGGGTCGTAGTGTCCGGGCATG
>WNFU01012756.1_pt1 | contig 12989 bp, 14 predicted proteins | sample 5400121 | NCBI WGS metagenome assembly WNFU01 (sample SAMN13153360, study PRJNA577476) | soil metagenome | isolation source: 100 cm soil or saprolite under grassland replicate 1 | place: USA:California | collected 2016-06-15 | reverse complement strand
CCGCTGGCCCGCCTCGTGTTCGCGCTGTTCATTCTCTTCTCCACTCCAGTCGGGTTCCATCATCAGTTCATGGACCCGGGCGTCTCGGCGGGATGGAAGCTGCTCCATACGTTCCTGACGTTCGCGATTCTCTTCCCGAGTTTCATCACGGCCTTCACCGTGACGGCGTCGATGGAGGTCGCGGGGCGGATGCGGGGTGCGACCGGGCTGCTCGACTGGCTCGGCAAGTTGCCATGGCGCGATCCGTTGTTCTCGAGCATCGCGCTCTCGATGATCCTCTTCGCCGCGGGCGGCATCGGGGGCGCCATCAACGCGTCCTTCGGCATGAACGCGGTGGTGCACAACACCGCGTGGATCCAGGGGCATTTTCATCTGACGGTGGGCAGCGCCGTCGCCCTGACCTTCATGGGCGCGGCCTATTGGCTCCTGCCGCGCCTCTCGGGGCGCGAGCTCGAGCTGGCGTTGCTCGCGCGTGTGCAACCGTACCTCTGGTTCGTGGGGATGATACTGTTCTCAATCTCCAACCACATCACCGGTTTGATGGGAATGCCGCGCCGCGTGTATGACGCGAGCTACGCCGGCAGCACGGTTGCGGCGACCTGGCGCGGACTCACGGGGATTTCCGCGGTCGGTGGGTTGTTCCTGTTCGCGAGCGCCGCGGTGTTCATGATGGTGATGGTCGGCACCGCGTTGGCGGGCCGGCGCCGCGAGCCCGAGCCGATTGTGTGGGCGGAACCGCTCGAGCTCGAGCCAGCTCGGCGCACAATCTTCGATCGGTATCTGCTCTGGGCGGCGGTGGCTATCCTGTTGGTCATCGTAGCGTACGCGTATCCCCTGTGGACGCATCTGCGAATGGCGCGGTTTGGATCGCCTGGCTTCCGTCCGTTCTGAGCCTGCTGCGAGGCCGATGACCACGGCTCTCGACTGCATCCTCAAGCCGCGCGCGATCGCGGTGATCGGCGCGTCCCGCATGTCCGACACGATCGGGCATCAGATCTTCGCCAACCTGCTGCGCTACGGGTTTACCGGGGCGGCATATCCCGTGAATCCCAACGCCACGTCCATCCAATCGGTGCGCGCCTATCGTGACGTCGGTTCGCTGCCCGAGCGCCCCGATCTCGCGATCGTCGTGGTGCCTAAGGATCGTGTGCTCGGCGTCGTCGAGGGATGCGGGCAAGCGGGGATTCCGGCACTCGTGGTGATCTCGGCGGGCTTTCGGGAAGTCGGCGGCCCGGGCGTCGACCGCGAGCGGCGCCTGCTCGACATCGTGCGGCAGTACGGCATGCGCATGGTCGGCCCGAACTGCATGGGCGTGCTGAATACCGATCCGGCGGTCTCGATGAACGCAACGTTCGCGCCCGCGATGCCGCCGCATGGCCACGCCGCGTTCGTCTCGCAGTCCGGTGCGCTCGGCGTCAGCGTCCTCGATCACGCGGCGGAGTACGGGATCGGCATTTCGCAGTTCGTCTCGGTCGGCAACAAGCCCGACGTGAGCGGCAACGATTTGCTCGAGCAATGGGAGCACGACCCGTCGGTGGGCGTGATTCTCATGTACGTCGAGAGCTTCGGAAATCCCAAGCGGTTTCTCGAGCTGGCGTCGCGGATCACGCGCACCAAGCCGATCATCGCGGTGAAGTCGGGGCGCTCCCGGGTCGGCGCCCGTGCGGCATCGTCACACACGGGCGCGCTCGCGGCGAGCGATGTCGCCGTGGACGCACTGCTCACCCAGGCGGGCGTCCTGCGGGCGGAGTCCATCGAGGAGTTGTTCGACATGGCGATGGCATTTACCGTCCGTGCGTTGCCTCGCTCTCGCCGGGTGGCGGTGGTGACGAACTCGGGGGGCCCGGGCATTCTCGCCGCCGATGCGCTGGAAACGCGCGGCCTGGAGCTCGTCGAGCTGCAGCCCTCCACGGTCGCGAAGGTCCAACCTTTGTTTCCCGAGGAAGCGTCGATCCGCAACCCGCTCGACATGATCGCGTCCGCCACGCCGGCCCATTATCGCACGGCTCTCGACGCGGTGTTGAGCGACAGCGACGTCGATTCCGCGCTGGCGGTCTTCGTCCCGCCCCTGGGCGTGCGGCAAGAGGACGTCGCGGAGTCGATTGTCGCGGTAGCCGCCAAACATGGACCGAAGCCGGTGCTGGCGGTGCTGATGGGATCTGCCGGTCTGCCGCAGGGGCGCGCGGAACTGCACAGGGCGGGCATCCCGGCGTATGTGTTTCCGGAATCGGCGGCACGAGGCTTAGCCGCGCTGCGCCGCCAACGCGAGTGGATGGCGCGACCGCCCTTGTCGCCGCCCGTGGTCCAGGTGGACCACGAGCGTGCGGCACGCGCGCTATGGCACAGAGGTCCCCGCGCGGGCGGCAAACTCGGCGAGTTTGAGGCGCTCGAGCTCGTCGCGGCTTACGGCATCGCCACGGTGCCCACCCGGCTCGTGGCGAGACCGGAGGACGCCGCGCAGGCGGCGGCCGAGCTCGGCTGCCCGGTGGCAGTCAAAGTCGTGTCACCCGATCTGGCTCACAAGACGGACGTCGGCGGCGTACGATTAGGTCTCGCATCGCCGGTAGAGGCAGCGACCGCAGCGGCGGAATTGCTGGATGCGGTCGCGCGCGCGGCGCCCGCAGCGCATGTCGCGGGGCTGCTCGTCCAGAAAATGATTTCGCGCGGGCGGGAGACCATCGTGGGAATCAGCCGCGACGCCGCCTTCGGTCCGCTCCTGATGTTTGGCCTGGGTGGGATCGCACCGATCCACGCGCTTGATGCGCACGACATGGTGCACTCGATTCGGGGGTTGCCGCTCCTCGAGGGGGTGCGCGGCGCCGCACCGGTGGACTTCGGGGCGTTGGCCGACGTGCTCCTGCGGTTGTCCCAGCTCGCCATGGATCATCCCGAAATCCAGGAGCTGGACGTGAATCCGTTGCTAGCGTTTCCGGGCGGAGTCTGTGCGGTGGACGCGCGAGTACTCGTGCGGGCTCGCGACTAGTGTTTTGACCTCATGTATTCCACGCCGGGCGCGACCGTCGCCCGCCACGCCGCTTCGACCGCCGGCGTGCACTCGCGGTCGAATTGCTTGACTGTGTCGATGAGGGTGTCGATGAAGGGACGGTAGAGGGCCGGATCGACGTTCAGGTCGCGCCGGCTGTGGCGCTCGGCGAGCCGCGACAGCAGCGTGGGCTCCTTGTTCGGCTGGTTCGGGAAGATGAGCAACAGTCCGATCGCATGACTGAGCAGTCTGTTCTGCTGCTCGAAGTTGGTGCGCGCAAAGCGCGGCACCGCCTCCGGACACGCAGCGAGGAAATTCCGGTAAAACGTTTGCAGGAAATCGGGCGCCTGGCAACAGCGATCATAGCTCGCCTTCGCCAGGGCCGTCGTCGCCTTGTCGACCATGGGGGACAAAGGTGACGTTCCTTCGCCTGATCCTCAAGGATCCTTCATATGGGCTCCCCGACCTTGAACCGAGGAGGATCCCATGACAGCTCAACCGATTGTCGTAGGTGTGGACGGGTCGCCCGAGAGTGCCTCGGCGGCCTCCGTCGCATGGATGCTGGCCCGGGCGGCCGATGTGCCGTTCCGGTTGGTGCACGCGATCGATGATGTGAACACGTCGCTCGCGCTGGCGGGGACCGCGGTGGTCACGGAAGCGCTGCAGCTGGCCGCGCTAGCCGGCGCCCGCGCCGAATTGGGTGTGTCGCTCCAGGATTGCGTCCCGCGTTCGGTCGTAGACGCGATGGTGGTGAGCCCCGGTTCCACGGGTGACGTCCTCGAAGCGGTGGTGGCCGAGACCGGCGCTACGATGCTCGTGCTCGGCGGGAAGCATCATTCGAAGCTCGGCCGGTGGCTGGGCGGAAGCACGGTGCAGCAGGTGGTCCGCCGCCTCAGGGTCCCGCTGCTCGTCACGGCTGGCGAGCTGCGAGCGCGCCCCCGGGTGATGGTTGCGGTCGATCACTCGTACGCGGCCGTTCCAACCATCCATCAGGCAGTCGCGTTCGCGCGGCTTCTGGGGAGCCCCCTGCACGCGCTGCATGTGGTTGATCCGCCGCCGGCAATCGCCGAGCTGCCCCGGGATTGGTCGCGCGAGATTATCGAGCGCGACATCTGGCCCCGCATTCCGCTCGTTGAGCAGGGCAAGGTCATTCGCGAGGGCGTCCCGTTCGAGACGATCGTGGACGAGGCGGCGGCATGGCGCGCGGACGTCATCGTGGTGGGCTCGCACGGGAAGGGCTGGGTCGATCGGTTGCTCATCGGCAGCGTGACTGAAGATCTGCTCAACAATCTGCCCTGCGCCGTGCTGGTGGTGCCGGTGCCGAAGCCTGAACAGGTTGAGCCGGTCGTGATGCATGCGGCGACCGCGGCGGGATGAGGTTCAGTCCGTTCTGAGCCTGTTGCGCGGCCTGGCGCACCGGCCGGTGGCCTTGATCGCGGCGATGGGGCTAGCCGCCGGTCTGATCGCGCGGTCGGACCGTGTGTTGCTCGCGACCCTTCTGATCGGCGGGATTCCCCTTGTGGTGCAGACGCTGCGTGGGATGCTCCGGGGGCGCTTCGCCGCGGACATCGTTGCCATGCTGGCGATCATCACCGCGTTCGTGCTCGGCCAGTATTTCGCAGGTGCCGTCATCGTTCTCATGCAGTCAGGCGGCGAGGCCCTGGAAGCGTACGCGATGGGCCGCGCGTCGGACTCGTTGGAAGCGCTGCTCGCCCGCGCGCCGCGCATCGCGCATCGCCTGCGCGGCGAAGCGATCGAGGATGTACCGGTCGAGGTGGTGCAGGTCGGCGATCTGCTGGTCATCAGGCCGGGCGACCTGGTGCCGGTGGACGGCGAAGTCACGGAGGGAACCTCGACCGTGGATCAGGCAGCGCTGACGGGGGAGCCGCTGCCGATCCGCGCGGTTGCCGGAAGCGCCCTGATGAGCGGCAGCCTCAACCTCGAAGGTGCGCTGCGCGCACGCGCTCTGCGTCCCAGCGGGCAGAGCCAGTACCAGCAAATCGTGCAGCTCGTCGAGCGAGCGCGCCGTGAGAAGCCGCCGATTCAACGCCTCGCGGACCGCTTCGCGGTCTGGTTTACGCCGGTCACACTGGCGATGTGCGCCGTGGCCTTCCTCGCCACCGGAAGCACGGCCAGCGTATTGGCCGTGCTGGTGGTGGCGACTCCGTGTCCCCTCATCCTGGCGACGCCGGTCGCCGTGATCGCGGGCATCAGCCGCGCCGCCGACATCGGCGTCATCGTGAAGCACGGCCGGGCCATCGAACAGCTGGGGCTCGCGCGCGCCGTGGTGTTCGACAAGACCGGCACACTGACCCTCGGTCATCCGAGCGTGGCCCACGTTGATGTGCTCGACGGTGTCTCTGCCCCCGAGCTCCTGCGGCTGTCGGCCGCCGTCGAACAGCTCTCGTCACACCACCTGGGCCGCGCGGTGGCCGATGCCGGCCGGGCGCAGTTACCCGCGCTCCCGCCGGTGACCGGTTTTCACGAAACGCCGGGGCGTGGGGTGTCGGGCCGTGTGGACGGTCGTCTGGTGAGCGTCGGTTCGCCGCGCTACCTGCGCGACGCCGGCGTCCCGCTGGCGGACGGGTCCAACGACGGCACCGCGGCGTATGTGGCGATCGACGGCCACCTGGCCGGGACGATCGAGTTCGCCGACCGCATTCGCCACCAGGTGCCTGCGCTCCTCCAGCGCCTGACGGTGTTGGGCGTGACGGATACGGTGATGTTGACTGGTGATCGCGAGGCGCCGGCGGCGGCCATCGCCGCGCAGGCGGGGATCCGCACCGTGCGTGCCAATCTGCTACCGGCCGACAAGGTCGCGGCGGTGCGGGATCTCACGCAGCGGCACGGCATCGTGCTGATGGTCGGCGACGGCATCAACGACGCCCCCGCGCTCGCCGCGGCCACCGTCGGCGTCGCGATGGGCGCCCACGGCACGGCAGTCTCGGCGGAAGCGGCGGACGTGGTGCTGCTGGTGGACGACATCGCGCGCGTGGGCGACGCCATCGCCATCAGCCGCCGCATGCGGCGCGTGGTGCTGCAGAGTATCGGGGTGGGTCTCGGCGTGAGTTTCGCGCTTATGGTCGTGGCGAGCCTGGGCCACATCACCCCGGCCGCCGGCGCCGTCATGCAGGAAGCGCTGGACGCCGCGGTCATCCTCAACGCGCTCAGGGTGCGATGACCACAACCCTTCATACGGCCTTCATGAAATCGTCACCGCCCCGACGTCAGGTTCCTGCTCCAGGGGCGGTGACCGATGGACGTCTGGGATACACTATTCCTGGTGGGCATGGTCGGGCTGGCGGCCGAAGTCGCGACCGCCGCGGTCACGGTGCTGCGTTGGCTTCCGTGGCGAAAAGACTGGTACGTGGGCGGCTATGATTAAGGCACTCCGGTAGGCCGGGCGGGTGCTGGGTCCGTGACGACTGCTCCTGGCGCCGTGGCGCTCGTTGCGCCGGTCGTCGAGCGCTGGCTGCGCGACCGGACGCGCGTGCTAGTTCGCCCCATCCGGCCAGAAGATCGTGAGGGCCTCGCGGTAGGCCTGAACCGGTTGTCCGCCGCTTCACGCTACCAACGGTTCCACGCGGCGGTCGCCGAACTTTCCGCCGAGCAGCTCCGCTGCCTGACCGAAGCCGATCAGGTTAACCACCTCGCGTGGATCGCGCTGGACCCCGCGCTGCCTGGAGAGCCCGTGGCGGGCGTCGCGCGCTGCATCCGCTTGCCGGAAGAGCCGCAGACCGCCGAGGTGGCGGTGACGGTGCTCGACACCTACCAGGGTCGCGGTGTCGGGACCATGCTGCCGGGCTATCTGAGTCAGGCCGCAGCGGCGCGAGGTATCCGGATGTTCCGCGCCTATGTGCTCGAGGACAACGACGCGATGCTGCGGATCTTCTGGGACCTTGGCGCCACGGTCGGGTATCTCGAGGAGGGGGTGTACCGGCTCGACGTTCCGGTGCATGAGGACGCGGAGACCATTCCTGACACGCCGTCGGGTCGTGTGTTCAAGACGGTGGCGCGAGGCCAATACCAAACGTCATAAAGATCGTTTCGAATTAAACATGAAGAACCCGTACGTCCAGTGCCCGCGCCAGTTCGTCGTCCCACCCGTAGGAATCGTCCGCAAAGGCGACCAGGTCGTCATCGGTGACCCACGCGGTCCAGTAGACCAGATGAACCGCGATGGACCGCGGCAGGGACACCCACCGATCCCGTCCATTCTCCATCGCGTCGCGGATCGAATCGGCGGACCATCCAGGCAGTAGTTGGGAAGCCAGAGCGGCCGCGTCCTCCACCCTTACGCAACCGTGGCTGAATGCCCGCCACCGCTCGCTGAACAACGGCTGGGACGGCGTGTCGTGAATGAACGCGCCGAACGGAGTCCAGAACACGAGCTTCATCTCGCCTAACGGATTGGCAGGACCAGGCTCCTGCACTAATTGGCTGTCGGCGAAGACGTGAAAGCCCTCGCGACTCACGTACTCCGGATCGCGCCGGATGAGCGGCAACAGCTCCTGCTCGGCGATCACTCGCGGCACGGTCCAGGTCGGCCGGAACACGATGTGGGTCGCGCGCGAGCTGGCGATCGGCGTGGGCCAATCGGGCCGGCCGACGACCGCGCGCGCCGTGAACGCGACAGTGCCGCTATCGACGAGCGCCAGTGAGAAGGCTGCGCTGTTCACCATGATGTAGCGGTCGCCGAGGGAGCGCGGCAGCCAGCGCCCGCGCTCCAGGTTTAGCGCGATTTGGCGCGCGCGCGTCGCGGCGGATATGCGAAGCTGAGCTCGCGTGGCAGGTCCCACGATGCCATCGGGCTCCAGCCCGTGCAGCTCCTGAAAGCGGCGCAGTGCCACTGCCACGCCGGTGCTGGTGTCATAGCCCTCGGCCGCCAGCCGCGGGCCGAGCGCCGCGGGCCAGTCGCCATGCTGGGCGATGTCGCGGTAGCGGCCGAGCGCATCGCGCAGCGCCACATACCCCGCTTGGGTGGGTGTGAGGTCTTGCAGGGTCGGCGCCACCTGTTCGGCGTCGAGGGCCAGCTGGAGCAGGGCGGCGAAATCCGTACTCCGCGCCGAGCGCGTCCATCGTGAATCGACGAGCGCCGGCTCCACTCGGCCGTACGACACATCCCGTGCATAGAGGAAGAAGGTCCGCGTCAACAGCGTATCGAGCCGCCACGCGTCATCGAACGTCAGATCGCGATGCCGCAACGACTCGAGTGTGGGCGTCAGATAGTCCGCCGGATCCAAGCCATCGCGGTCCGCGTGGGCCACGACATCGAGGAGCGCGGTTGCCTGCCGCGTGATGCCGGTGCGCTGTACCCAGGCAGGGGCGGGATCGAACCAGCGCGCGTCGTAGAACCGGCCGACGGCAGAATCGATCGGGCTCTGCAGCAAGGCAAAGAACAGCGGCAGCAACGGTGTCATGAGCGCATTCTGCGGGGTGGGGGGTTAAGGCATCGTGAGGCGTGTTTCACCATTGCTTCACGGCGTCGGCGCCAGTCTTCTTTGGGCACTCGAGTGGAGGTGGTAAGATGAAGGCCATGCTCGTTGTCGCGGGCATCCTCGCGGCACAGGGCCTCGCGGCGCAGCAAGCGCCGGCGCGCGGGGTCTCTGGCGACTCCGCCGACCCGCGCGCATCCCTTTTCGTCCGACATCGGTGCGCGGACTGTCATGCGCTTGAAGCGCTCAAGGTCAAGGCAAGCAGCGACGTTGGTCCGGATCTCACGCTTGCCTATGCGGACGTACAGCATCGGTATGGGATGACGTTGGAGCGATTCTTCGAGGAGCCCACCGGCATCATGCGCGTCATCTTCGGGGGCCAGATCCAGTTCGAGCCCGCGGCGCGTGATTCCCTCGTGCGGTTGTTCCGCGACTTGTATACCGAACAGCTGGCGCGAGTGGACAGCGTGCGGCGCGTGACACCGCCGGTCCGCACCGGTCCACGGTCGGCCCCGCGACACAAATGATGATTGCCGGGCCCAAGGAGGGAGATATGAACGCGCAAGTTGGTGCGCAACGATTCGCGAATCGTGCAGCCGCGGGTGATGCCTTGGCGGATGCACTGACGTACTACCGTGGTGCGGACGTGCTCGTGCTGGGGTTGCCGCGCGGCGGCGTCCCCGTGGCGGCTCGCGTCGCCGAGGAGCTCGATGCGGAGCTCGACGTGATCGTCGCGCGCAAGCTCCAGTCGCCGATCTCCCCGGAGCTAGCGATCGGCGCGGTCACCGCGGACGGCGAGCGCTTTCTGAACGAGGGGCTGATCAGTGAGCTGGCCGTCTCGGACATGTTTCTCGCCGCGGTCACCGGCATGCAACGCGCCGAGGCCCGCAAGGGCGAGCAGCAGCTTCGGGGTACTCGGCCTCCGCCGCGCATTACCGGGCGCATCGTGATAGTCGTGGATGACGGATTGGCGACCGGCGCGACGATGCATGCGGCCGTGCGATCGGTGCGCAAACAGCGGCCCGCCCACCTGATCGTGGCGGCGCCCGTCGGATCCCGGGAAGCCTGTGAAGCGCTGACCCGCGAAGCCGATGAGGTCGTGTGTCCCTGGCGGCCGGAGCCGTTCGGGGCCGTCGCGCTGTATTACGAAGACTTTGTGCAGACGAGCGAAGCGGAGGTGCACGAGATCCTGGGGCACTCCCCCGCGATGCGCTCGATCGAGCCGTGGTGATCTGCCTAACGCTTTAGGCTAACGACGGTCGTGCTGTGGTCGACAGGTGCCGTGCCTCTCGCTCCGCGCGCCGCTTGAGCCCGGCGAACTGGCGGGTCTGCATGATCCAGCCCAGTAGTCGCTGACCACCAGCCGCGTACGGTCGTGGCGACGGCCAAGATCTAGGACTCTTCCTCCCACTCTCAAGATTTCTTCACAAAAGTCGGGCCACCTTCGAGGCGTACCCTCACGAGGAGCAACGATGTCCTGGGGCCCGATCGTCGTTGGAGTGGACGCGTCACCCGCCGCTGCCGGAGCGGCGGCCGTGGGGGAGCGGATCGCCCGTTTGACGTCAACGCCGTGCCGGCTCGTCCATGCGGTACGGGACGCGTGGGCACCGCTGGTCGCAGTCAGCGCGGACCCCCAAGTGGTCGAGATGCAGCGCTTGCAGCTCGCCATCGCGCGAGAACGGGTCAACGAAGCCCTCGGGACGGCGGTGTCGGACCAGACCCGTCAGCAACTGGACGTCTGCTTTGGTCCAGCGGCCGTGATTCTGCAACAGGCCATGCGCGAGCAGCGGCCGGGATTGGTGGTCCTCGGCGGCAAGCACCACACCACGCTCGAGCGTTGGCTGGGTGGCAGCACAAGCCTGCACGTCCTGCGCGTGGCGGAAGTTCCCGTGCTCATTACGGCCGGCACGCCGAAGGCACTCCGGCGGATCCTGGTCGCCGCCGACCTGTCGAAGACCGCGGGCCCCACGCTCGGGCTGGCCGAGCGTTTCGCGAAACTGATGGGCGCCCAGCTTCGCGTGTTGAGCGTGTTCGAGCCGCTGCCCAATCTCTCCGGCATTCCCCCACTCGACCCGACCGAGTACTTCGCCCTCGCCCGGGAAACGCTGGAACGGGAAATCTGGCCGCTTGTGCGCACGCCGGGCGTCGAGAAGATCGTGCGCCATGGGACGGTCGTCGATACGGTGCTACGTGAGGCGGCGGACTGGGGTGCCGACGTCGTCGTCGTGGGCTCACACGGAAAGGGATGGGCGCAACGTGTGCTGTTGGGCAGCGTGACCGAGAGCCTGGTCAATCAGCTGTCGACGTCACTGCTGGTGGCGCCGGTCGGGGTCGCGGCCGCCGCGCTCGGCAAGCGGGAAAAGCGGCAACTTGCCACGGCAGGTCGCTGAGGAGGCTTACCCGCGGCCCACGCCGAGTGCGTCGGCGACGCGATTGATGTAATTGAACCAGGCGGCAATGAGTGTGATCTGAAGAATCGCGCGGTCATCGAAGCCGGCCGCACGCAGTCGCTCATGATGCTGCGGCCCGATGCGCGTGGCGTCCTTCGTCATCTGCACCACATAATCGAGCATCGTGCGCTCCTGATCGGACACCGGCGCCCTCGTGTAGTCCTCCTCGAGCGCCGCGACCAGGGCCGCATCCAACGTCACCCGACGCAGAAACTCTGCGTGCGATTCGATTCAGTAGCGACAGCGATTCGTGACCGATACGACCGTGGTGATCATCTCATGGTGCCGCCGGGTGAGCGACAGCTCGGGCGACATCAGCGCGCCGAACGTGGCGAACGCGTGATGGAGCGCGTCCGGGATGAGGCTGTGCGCGGCCACGATTCCGGAGGTCCCATCCGGCGTGGGATGCACCGGAGTGGCGTATTCCGTCGGGTAGAGCGCGCGTTGCGCTTCAATCGCCCGGCGTAGCCTCTCGTCCGCCTCTGGCAGCGGAATGGTCTTGATCCAGGTCATGAGTCGTATTCCGGTTTCGAGTGAGCTTGAAAAGCCCGGACACGGTCAATCCAAGAAACACGACCGTGACGAACACGAAGTAGAACACGATTTGTTGAAACGTCCCCACCAGCACGAACAGAGACGCCAATCCGGCCTGGATAGCGACGGCCCGCGATGGCGTCGCGAAGCGCGGGTGCAAGGTGGCCACAGACTTGAAAAACACGCCGTCGCGCGCCATGGCGTAATACACGCGCGGCAGCGCCATGAGGAGTCCCAGCATGCTGCCCAGAATTGCCACAATCACGATCCCCGCGAAGACGCGGCCGCCCGCGGGTCCGAACAACACCTCGCCGGCCTGCGCCGCGAACGTCTCCCCGGACGTGACGCGCTCGAGCGGAACGAGGTACAGAAACACCGCGCTCGTGAGGATGTAGACCACCGTCACCACGGCGACGCCGAGTGCGAGCGCGCGCGGCAGGGTGCGCGCCGGATCGCGAGCCTCCCCGCCAAGCTTCGCGATTTCCCACCAGCCGCCGAAGGCGAAGAACGCGCCGACGAGGGCAGGGGCGAGCGCCCCGGGCAATGGATCGGACCCCGCCCGTTGCGCGACGAAGGGGACGAAATGGGACCGGCTGCCGGCGCCCAACGCCAGCGCCAGGATCGCAATCAATCCGAGCGCGCCGAGCTTCAGGGCGGTGAGCCACTGCATCACCCGGGCGCCGAACCGGATGCCCACCAGACTCAGCGCCGCGAGGGTGAGGATCGCTCCCACCGCGATCGCCTTGAGCACCGCGCCGGAGATGCCGAATGCATAGCCGACGTACCCGGCGAGCCCCACGGCGAGCGCTGCGGTGATGCCGGGATCCATCACCAGGAGGCACTTCCAGCCGTAGAGGAACGCGACGAGCGGGCCGTAGGTCTCGCGCAGGTAGACGTACCCGCCGCCTGCTTCGGGAAACCGCGCGGCCAGCGCCCCATAGCACAGCGCCCCACTCAGCGCCATCGCCCCCATCACGAGCCAGACGACGAGGAGCCACAGCGGCGATCCGACCGTCCGCGCCATAGTGGCGGGCGTCAGGAATATCCCGATCGCAATGACTTCGCCGATCACGAGCGCAGTGACGGCAGCCACGCCGAGGTGGCGGGGGAGATTGTTCATGCGTGGGCACTAAACTCTACGGCGAAGGTGCGGAACGCCAGCCTGCTACGCGGCGAGAGACCTCGCGCGTCGCTCGGCCGCGTGCCGCACCGCTTCGTTCGTCGCCTGCACGCGGGTCTTGGTCCGAAAGCGTGTCAGCACACCGCGCTTACAAAATCGGCGGCGATCGCACGTTGAAATTGCACGCGGTGTCGAACACGATGTCGGCGGGCGCTCGCACCAACGCTTCATGCCGCTCCACGACATCGGCGACCGGCATCAAGTGCTCAATCAGCCTCCCGACCGGGAGTGTCATGAGACTCACGCGCACACCGGGACGCGCTGCTCGGCCTCACGCTTAATTCGCCGTACCACGCGCCGCATCACGATGCCCACGCCGGAGCCGATGAACCGCCAGTAGCTGCGGAACGTGCGGCGGGCAGTCTCGTCGGTTGGCGCGGTCCGGGCTTCGTAGCGGAGAATTGTGC
>WNFU01007411.1_pt1 | contig 12993 bp, 10 predicted proteins | sample 5400121 | NCBI WGS metagenome assembly WNFU01 (sample SAMN13153360, study PRJNA577476) | soil metagenome | isolation source: 100 cm soil or saprolite under grassland replicate 1 | place: USA:California | collected 2016-06-15 | reverse complement strand
CGGCGAGCGCGTCGGGCTCGCGTCGCCGTCGACCGTCCACGCCCACCTGGCGAACCTCGAGCGGGCCGGCTTTCTCAAGCGCGACCCGACGAAGCCGCGCGCGCTCGAGCTCACCGGCCTGCGTCGTCCCGATGCCCGGCCCGTGCGCGAAAGCGCCGCACAAGCGCTGCCGCTCGTCGGCGAGATCGCCGCCGGCGGCCCGCTGTTGGCGGAGGAGAACGTCGAGGACTACGTCGAGCTTCCCGAGCGGCTCGTCGGTCGGGCCGACTTCGTCTTGCGTGTGAAAGGCGACTCGATGATCGATGCAGGCATCCTCGACGGCGACCTCGTCGTGGTCCGCAAGTCGAATACCGCCGTGAACGGCGACATCGTCGTCGCGCTCGCGGGGGAAGACGAGAGCGCCGACGAGGCGACTGTGAAGCGCTACTTCCGCGAAAGAGGGCGCATTCGCCTGCAGCCCGAGAACGCGGCGCTCGAGCCGATCTACGCGAAGCACGTCCAGATCCTGGGCAAGGTCGTGGGGGTGTTTCGAGCACTGTGAGTGTGGAGCCGTTGAACCGCACGCTCGAGCAGGAGCTGTTCGCGCTGCTGCGCGGCGTGAGCCTCGAGTGCCTCGTCTGCGGCGAGTTCGTGCTGCACCGGCGCGGGCAGATCTGCTGCCCCGAGTGCGGCATGACGGTGCCGCGTGACGAAGCGGCGAGCCGATCCGGGCTACAATCCGACGTGCAGGCCGGGTGACCGCGGAAGCTTCGGCTCCCGAGGAAAGTCCGGACACCGCAGGGCAGGACGCTGGGGAAATCCCAGGCGGCGAAAGCCGACGGAAAGTGGCACAGAAAGGAGACCGCCTCCGGCGAAAGACTCTCCGGAGACGCCGGCGGTAAGGGTGAAAAGGTGGGGTAAGAGCCCACCAGCGTCGTGGCGACACGGCGGCTAGCCAAACCCCGTCCGGTGCAAGGTGAAGCAGGTTCCGACGACGCGGCCCGCCGAGGAACCGGGTACACCGCTCGAGCCGACGCGCAAGCGGCGGCCTAGAGAGATGGTCACCCAAGACAGAATCCGGCTTAGAGGTCTGCTAAGGGAGAAACCCCTCTATTTGCAGGGGTTTTTCCTATTCTTGGGACGCTCCTACATTGCTTCGTGGGGCTTCCGTGGATCACTGGTGCATTTCACGACTTCGTAAGAAGGCCGTCTCGCAGCCCGAAAACGAACATCTCGTCGAGGGAAAATCGCATGGTTGAGCCGAAACTGCGACCCGTCCGTCTCCGCTCTTGGAAGCTCAGAAAGGCGTCTGCTAACAAGGGACTGTCGCGATGGCGTGCGATTGGGTCCACCATGATGGGCGCTGCGTCGTCGACTTGAACGCCGTGCATCACCGGCACGGGCTTTCGGCGGGTCCAGTGCTATGAGCTCACCGGCGCTGGCCGGTGCGAAGAGCAAGACGGTCAAACGACCGGAAGGGACAGCCCTAGTGGCGTAGACAGAGCGCGGCTAGGTCGATGCCGAACACCGGCTGGTACACCTGGCAGCCCATTCGCGCGGAGAAGAAGTCGTGGCTCGTGCTTGTTCCGATGGCGGCGACGGGTGCGTAGTCGCGTTCGAGCTCGAGCGCCAATGCGTCGTAGGTGCGGTAGCGCCGCGGTCCCGAGAGCTTCGACGCGCCGTCGAGCTGCGCGTCAAATGCCGGCGACTGGAAGTACGAGAAGTCTTGGTTGTCCTTCGGGCCGATCGTCCGGCCGTCGAACTGGGGCTCGAAGACCTGCGCCGGATCGGGATTGGGGAAGAGCCAGCCGGCAACCGCCAGGTCGAACGGTTCGCCGCGATGGCCGAGGCGCGCGAAGAACGCGCCGATCGGGAAGGTCTTGATCTGCACGTCAATCCCGAGCGGCTTCAGCTCGCCCGCGATCAGCTGCGCCTCCTGTGGCCACGGCGGGTTCGTCGCGGCGTACATGATCGCCGTCGTGTGCACGCGGCCGGCGCGCTGCCTCGCCTTCGCGAGATCGGCGTGAAGCGGGTACACGTCGAAGTTCCTCGCGCCGGTCGTCGCCGGCGGGAGGACGTCGTCGGTGGGATCGCCGACGTTGAACGGGTTGCCCACGGAGAACTTCCGGTCCTCGGCGACGATCGCGGAACGGTCGATGGCGTAGTTCACCGCCTTGCGCATTGCGAGACCGGCGAAGAGCGGACGGCTCAGGTTCATGTGCAGCCAGCGCCCGCCGGCCACCGCGTTGACGAAGTACTGCTGGTGCCCGGCCTTTGCCGCGCGGCTCCCGGGCCCGTAGTTTGCTGCCAACGTCGGCCCGGCGGTCGACGGCAGATCGCCGTCGATGTAGTCCGCTTTGCCGGCCTCGACTTCCGACAGGCCGCGACTCGGATCGACGCCGAGCGTCCACACGATCTCGTCGAGCCGGTGAGGTCGATCGCCGCGGTAGTTCGGGTTGCGCTTCAGCACGAGTTGCCGGTTCGGTGCGTACGACGCGATGTAATACGGACCGGCAGATGGGATGTTGTTGATCCCCTGTGGGTCGATCGGAGTGCCCGCCGGCACGGCGCACGCGGGAGCCGCGGCGAGGTTCGCGAGGAAGCCGCCGTCGGGATGCGTGAGGTGGACGGTCAGGAGGCTTCCCTTCGCAGTGACGTTCCGAACGTCCGAGAAGAAGAACGCGATCGGGGATTTCATGCGCGGATTCCTGATCCGGTCGATCGTCTCCTTCATCGACTCGGCGGTCACAGGCGCGTTCGACGGCGGCGAGAAGAGAAAGCCGCGCCGGATCCTGAACGTGTAGGTCGTCCCGCCGTTCCTCGGGGCCGGGAGGGCTTCGGCAATCTCGGGCACCACTCGGGAGCCTTCCGGAGCCGGCTTGTCGGGGTACGTCACCAGGCCGGCGCAGGTTGCGTAGGTGACGGCGTGCGTCGTGCCGGAGTAGAGCGCGGGATCGAGCGATCCGAAGGTCAAGTTTGACGTAATGCGTGCAACGCCGCCCGGAGCGGGAGCGTTCGCCGCCGCAGCCTGCACGGCGACCCAGATGCGGCCGCCCGCGCTCGCGAGTGCCGTGGGCGTGACGCCGAGGCGAATCGTCTTCGTCACCTTCGCCGACGCCGGCTCGATGCGCATTAGGGTCTCATCGCCCGCGTTCGCGACCCAGACGGCGCTCGGCGTTGCGAGCACCGCATCGGGGTTGCTCCCCACTGGTACGGAGCTGGCGACGGCGTTCGTCGACAGATCGAGGCGGACGACGGCGTCGTCGCCGGAGTTCGCGACCCAGACGCCGTTGGCGCCGATCGAGATCGCAGCCGGTCCGTGCCCGACGGGGATCGTCGTCGTGACGAGCGTCGTCGGGTCGATGCGCGTGACGGTTCCGTCGTCTTCGTTCGCGACCCACACGAAGCCGGCGCCGGCGGCGATTGCCGCGGGATCGTTTCCGACGTCGACGGTCGTGTCCACCTGCAGCGAGGCGGGATCCACTCGTTGCACGTAACCGTCGGGATTCACGATCCAGAGAGAGCCGAGCGCTAGCACCGCCGGTCGGTGCGGCGCGCCGATATAGAACGAGCCGATCGTCTTGACGACGTGCTTTGACGCCAGCCGGTCGTACTGCGGGTCGATCTCGTCGATCTCGTTCAAGCCCGTCGCGACCCACACGGAAGCGTTGGACGCGGCAATCCCGGCAGGCGCGTCGTCGACGGGAATCGTGCGCACCGCTTGCGCCGTGTTTGGATCGACGTGCGTGATCGTCTGGTCGTCGAGGTTTGCGACCCACAGCGCGTTCGGCGACGATGCGAGCGCGACGGGTGCCGCGCCGACAGCAACGGACTTCGTGATCTTTCCCGAAGGATCGATCGCGGCGACGGAGTTCGCTGCGACCTTCGCCGTTGGCGAATGTGCGCTGAGGACGAACGCACTGACGACCGCACCGACCATGACGATGGCAGCGACGCCGAGGACGGCGGGGCGGCGCGCGAGGCGCGTGAGGCGCGAGGGAAGCGCAACCGCGGCCGCACGCGTGAGCTCTTGTTCACGCCCTTGCACGAGTGGGGGCACGTCGGCCGTGCGCAGCGGCGGAAAGGACGACGGCAAGCCGTCGATCGCAAGCTGGAAGATCCGTTCTGGCCGCGGCAGATCCTTCAGCCTGTGCTCGCCGACGTCGACGATGCGGACGTCGTCCGGCAAGTCGTCCTCGACGAGCTCGCGCGTCGTGTTCGACAGCAACACCTGCCCACCGTGGGCCGCCGAGCAGATACGCGCGCCGCGGTTGACGCCCATTCCGACGTACCGCTCCCCACCGACGAGCGGCTCGCCGGTGTGAAGCCCCATGCGCACGCGGACCCTCGCCCCCTCCGGCCACTCTTCTACGGCGAGGGCGCGTTGCGCTTCGACCGCTGCCGCAACCGCATCGCGCGCCCGTCCGAAGGCGGCGAAGAACGCGTCGCCCTGCGTGTCGATCTCGTGTCCATCGTGCGCCGAGAACGCTGCGCGCAGGATTTCCGCCTGCCGCGACTGCACCGCGTCGTAGCGCTCGCGCAGCTTTTGCAGCAGCCGCGTCGAGCCTTCGATGTCCGTGAACAGGAAGGTGACAGTCCCAGTCGGACGCTCTGGCACGCTCCTAGTTTCCCGCGCCCGCCGGCAGCGGTCTACCGGAGCTGATCAAATCGGATGGCAGCGAAGCTGTGAGTCGCGTCCGCCACCTCGACCTCGTCGCCGCGTCGGAGGGCTCCGCGCGGTGGGGACGCAGACGGCGGCGTCGCTGGAGCCGATCGCCGGCCGGTGAGGAGCGCCAGGGGAGACGCGAGCCTCGCAACCGCTGGGTCAGTGCGTTGACTCGCTGGCAACGCCTACAGGGGCGTGCATCACCCGTGCATCACGAGCACAGCATCGGGCGGTGCCTGCCAGCATCACCTGTCGCGACGGAACCGCATGGTTGAGCCAGAGAGGGAAAGCCATGCGTGTTTCGGCGAAGAATCCGGCTTATGGCCTGCTAAGGAAACCCCTGCAAATGCAGGGGTTTCTATTTGGGCGTGCATCACCGGTGCATCACGCCACTCGTGATCGGTCTCGACTTGAGACCTGAACTCGAGCAGCTTCGCTGACCTGACGTGCATGGTTGAGCCAGACCTGGGCGCGGCCGTGCTGGCCCGCGGCGAGCTCAGAAAGGCGGTTGTTTAATGAGCAAGATGACCCAGCCGAGCCACCGTCGAACCAGAGGGACGTCCGTGTGGAGCTCGGCGCACGGAGTGGGTTGTTCGGACGCGACGCTACGCGCTCCTGCAACTCGTGCCGTTGCGGACGCGCCGTGGACTCAGCGCAGCGCTTTCGCTCCTCGTCCAAAGGGGAGCCGGCTCGATGTCGGCCCGGCGCTCGCTTCCGAGCAAAAGCAGGCGCGACGTTGTCGGGCGCCCCGGCCGCTCCCGGGCCTCGTCTGAGGCGAGAGCGCCCGGCAGCGCGAGCAGCACAGCTGCTTCTGCCTCAGAGCGCAAGCGGGCTCATGCGTTCGCGGAAGCCGCTGAGCACGCCTGCCAGGTGCTATCGATCGCGTCGCTCGTCACTCAAGCGGCCGAGCTGCGCGCGCGCCGATTCACTGTCCGGTAGTGGATCGGCGTGCCGGTGCACAACCTTCCACTCACCGTCCTCGCGTCGGAAGACGGTCGTGACGCGCAGCGCGTAGGGCTCCGGTGCGCCGTCGCCCACCGATGCCGTTGTGTGCTCGACTCCGACGATGTAGGCGAGATCAGCGCTTGCGCCTGCCGCGATCACCTTGTACTCGAACGACTCGCAGTTCGAAAATCGTGAGGCAACCCATTCGAAAACCGGAGCAATCTCAGCCCACCCGGTCTTGATCTGGAGAGCACCGAACAAGGTCACCGGGTCATTTCGCGACCAAAGAGCGATGCGCGGGCCCGCGTCGCCATTGTGCAGCGCGGTGTCGGCCGCCGTGAGAGGCGGTAGAACCGACGCCAAGAATTCGTCCACGTCCGCCATAGCCGTCTCCCCTCGTCCTGATCGTGGTCGGTGGCATCTTTCTGCGCCCGTGGTACGCAGTCAACTGAACGGCAGCTCGGCGTTGCGGTCTGCTCCACGTCGGGCATCGGCGACGCGGGCACCGGTCGACGAGGCGCCCAGGTCCGCACGCAAGCGAGAAAGAGCAGAGGCTCCTGCTTTTCGTCTGCTTGCGGCACCCGCGACCGCGTTCCATCTCGCGGTCGAGGAGGACTACACGCGATCGTCCAGCGCCGGCGTCGAACTCGCGCCCGCTCTCCCCGAAGCGCGTCCACCCATACCGGCGCGAACTTCCGAGCCAGCCCACTTTGGTGATTCAACGGGCACCGTAAGTTGCGAGGTCGGGGTGGGGGGGTGCCGTTGACGTTCCTGGCAACGGCAACAGCGGCCGTGCATCACCGGTGCATCACGAGCACGGCGTTTGGCGGCCTTCCGCGGGATCGCCGATTCAGCCGCAGCCGCATGGTTGAGCCAAATCCTGCGAGGCGACGCGTGCTGGGACGAAGAATCCGGCTTACAGGTCTGCTAAGGAAACCCCTGCAAATGCAGGGGTTTCTATTTGGGCGTGCATCACCGGTGCGTCACGCAACTCCAGAACGGAGTCGCGTTAGGCCCGCAAAAACGGACAGCGTCGGCAGCAGGAACCGCTTGGTTGATCGAAAGCTGCGGCAGGCGCGGGCGCGCAGTGCTCCGCTCGGAAAGGCGTTTGCTTACTGAGGAACCGCCCAAGTAGCGGTTCCGCAACGTGTCGCCCGGACACGAGCGCCGGCGGTCGATCCTGGCTTTACACCTCACGGCATCGAGATCCGCCGCGCTGCGGCGGGCCCCTCGTAGATGCCTTGACACGTATATAACTGAATAGGTATGATCCGACCATGTCGACATTCGCAATCGTGGCGGAGCCGACACGTCGACGTATTCTCGACCTCGTTCGCGAGCGGGCTCGCTCGGTTGGGGAGCTCGTCGCGGAGCTCGGGCTGAGCCAACCAGGAGTTTCCAAGCACCTGCGTGTATTGCGCGAAGCCGGCCTCGTCGGGGTCCGCCGCGACGCACAGCGGCGCTGGTACGAGCTCCGCACCGAGCCGCTCCGGGAGCTCGACGACTGGCTCGAGCCTTATCGGGTGTTCTGGAGCGAACGCCTCGACGATCTCGAACGACATCTCGACAAAGGAGTGAGCGATGACGGCGAACGTTCGGCAGGCTGATGGAACACTTGAGACCAGCGGAGGGCGGGACGTCCTGAGCTACGAACGGCGGCTGTCTCATCCCGTCGAGCGTGTGTGGCGGGCGATCACGGAGCCCGACGAGATCGTCCAGTGGCTCGGTGAGGCCCAGCTCGAACCGGTTGAGGGCGGAACCGTCGTCGTCCGCTGGTTGAACACGCCCGAACAGACGGTTGCCCGTGGCACCGTAACCGCATTCGATCCGCCGCGTGCGCTCGAGCTCGACACCGACATCCATGGGATCCTCCGTTGGGAACTGGAGGCGGACGGCGATGCTTGCCGCCTGACCTTCACGGCGTCGTATCCCGAAAAGGACGAGGAAACGCGGCTCAGCCTCCTGGCGGGCTGGCACATCCACCTCGACCACCTGGCGGACGCCCTCGAGGGGCGAGCGCAGGACTGGCCGCGCTGGATGGACGAGCAGCTGCCGCGCTGGCAGGAGCATCACGACCGGTACGCGGCTCGCGTCGCAGACTGACCGCGGACTGGCATCCTGGGCGGATGGCGGGCGAGCTCGCCATCCGCCTGAGCGGGGCCGATCGGCGACGGCCTCAGTGAAGCTCGCGTTGGGGCGACGGCATGGACCTAGCCCTTGTCATCGACATGCGGTCGCAGATCCGGTCGCAGTAGACACGATGGACTCGAGGATGCGCCCTTCGCTCAGGAACCCTCGCGCGTGTCCCGAAGCGCCACGGCGAGGACGAGCAGCGAGAGGTGGCAACGACAACAGCGGCTGTGCATCACCCGTGCATCACGAGGGCGCCTTTTGGCGCCGTTCTGGGAGACCGCCCACTGCCCTCCATCCGCATGGTTGAGCCAATGTTGGCGTGCCGCGCACCGCTGGGCCAAGAATCCGGCTTAGAGGTCTGCTAAGGGAAAGACCCTGTGATTTGCAGGGTTTTTCCTATTCTTGGACTCGGAGTGCTCGATCGCACGATGCATCACCGGTGCATCACGCGAGCGACGAATGATCGCCGATCGAGGGCTCGGTGACGGCGAGGCTCCTCGATCAAGACCGCATAGCTGAGCCAAGGCCGTACCCTTCCACCTCGCCCGCAGGAAGCTCAGAAAGGCGCTTGCTTACAGGGCGGCGTCCGCATGAGCCTCCCGACCGCGCCATGACGCGGGTCCGCACCACCTTAGGAATTAGTCGCCTTCGTCGAGGGCCTGCAGGCGCGCACACCCGCAGAAGCTGCAAGCGCGCCGCCGACGAGACCGATGAAGCCCGCGGCTCGCACCCCCGAGCCCCCGCTCGCCGCGGCGACGATCACTCCGACGTCGTGCAGCGCCGTCTGCGCACCGACGGCGAGCAGCACTCCCGCTGCGGTCAACGGCCGTCCGAGCGCGGTGAGGAGCAAGAGGGCGACTCCGATCGAGGCGACAGCGACGACCGGCTCGAGCCAGTAACTCGTCTCCACACTGGCCAGCGATGCGCCGACCTCGTACTCGACGAAAACGGAGGCCATCACCCCGACCGCGCCGACGATTCCGAGCGAGAGCGCGAGCGTGTCGGCACGCGTACCGCTTGCTCTACCGGGCCACGAGCGGACGAGGAGGCTGCCCGACGCGAGGAAGAGGAGCCCGCCCAGCAGCGGAACAAGGCTGTCTGCTGCGTCGAGCCCGAAATACTTCAGGAGCGCGACAGCCGACGCCAGCACGAGTACCCGCCGAGAAGAATGCCTCCGGCAAGCGCCGGCCGAATCCGGCCTCGAAGCAGCGCGATGCCGACCCCGGCGGCGGCAAGCGCCGCGGGAACGAGCTCGATTGGGGAATAGACGAAGAACACCGCCCAATCGGGTTGCCTCAGGTACCACAGGACGGCCTTGCCCTGCGCGATCGACAGCATGAACGAGAGGAGCACGATCAACGCTCCGGCCAGCGCGAGCGCGGGAGGCAGTAACGGCGACCACGCAAGCGCTGTCGCAGGGATGTCGTCGGTCGCCGCTGGATGTCCGATTCTCTCGGACTCGATCGGCGACGTGGGGGCCGCGAGTGCGGACTCGGAGGGGGCTGGTTCGACCGGCGACGACTCGGCGAGCGCCTCCGCCGCGCGCTCGGAGACGAGTTTGCTGTCGTCGTCCACAAGCGCTCTGACCGCGTCCCGTGCCGCGTCCGCCATGCCGGCATCGGGGCCCTGCGCCAGACGGGCCAGCTCCTCAACGGCGCCGGCGCGCACGTGCGCGAACGGGCTCTGCGTCGCATTGTGCAAGTCGGCGGGCAGCTCGGCCTGCTCCGCGACGGGCGCGAGCGAGCTGTGCGCGAGGTACAGGTCGCCCTGGACGTCGAATGTCCACTTGCCTGGCGTCTGAGACGGCGTGATCTTGCGCACCTCGTCGAAGGCGTAGTCGTACAGCTCGTCCACCGACACCCATCCGTCCCGATTGCGGTCGGCCGCGCCCGTCTCGAGACCCCGGACCAGTGCCGACGTGAACACCGAAGGGGTCGGGGCACCTGAGAGCTCGTCTCCCTCGAATGCGTACTCCATGGCGCTCGAAGCCGTCAGCACCACTCTCCCGCGGCCGTCGAACCGTTCTCGGAGGTCAACGCGGTTCCCGGCGCGCGCGATGAGGCCGCTCGCGAAGGCGCCGCTGTAACAGCAGTCGAGCAGGAGCACGATCCGGCGTGAACGGCTGCGAGTCATCTGGCGGTTGACGAAGTCGGACGGGATGGCGGTCGCGTCGAGATGCGCGAGCTCCGTGTCCGCGGTCGCGAAGTACAGGCGCCCGTCGTCGTCTTTGACGCCATGACAGGAAAGGTGGAGCAGGAGCAGGTCGTCAAGCCCACGACCCTGGAAGAAAGCGGCCAGCTTCCTCCGTACGACATGCTCGGGCTCGTTCGCCGACACCTCAACCTCGAAATCTCCAATCTCGGGCTCGCGCAGGACGCGGGCCAGCTCCTCAGCGTCCCGGGCAGGTGCCCGTAGCCGGCGGAGCTTCGGATCCGTGTAGTCGTGGCTCGCGACGACGAGCGCGCTGCGTACCCCGGCGGTCACGGCTCGTTGGCGTGGCGGTCGATCCAAAGCTCGACCAGGCGTTCCTGGTCTCGTGAAGAGACACCCGTGAGCTCGATCGTGTCGCCGTCAAGCTCCAGCTTGGCGGTCCGGTCCCGCTGGGTGGTGACCCAACGGTGCACCGCATTGGCGACCGCTCTGAGCGCGCCCGGGCTGCGCGCGAGCGTCACGACCAATGTCCCGAGCGCGATCGCGTCGGCGCCCTTGGCTCCACTCGGCGCATCGCCGGCTGGAGGCCGATCCACGCCGGCGACATCGAGATCTAGGAGCTGACGCCGCAGGCGCGCCGTCAGCTCGGTGAGCTCTTCGTCGTCGGAGTCAGCTGCAATGCCGACGCGGAGCTCGATGGAGGCGAGCTCGTCCTTCATTTACGCAAGATGTTACGACGCTCACGAGCTGGTGACGACCATCGCCACTGGCGACTGTGGGAAGTTGTGCCAGCGTTGCTGGCAACGAGAACAAACGCCGTGCATCACGGGTACATCACGAGCACGGCACTTGGCGTTATCTGCCGGAATCGCCGCCGATGGCCAAACCGCGTGGTTGAGCCGAGACTACCGCTCGGCGGGAGCTTCGGCGAAGAATCCGGCTTAGAGGCCTGCTACGGGAAAACGGGGTTTCTATTTTGGGCGTACATCACCCGTGCATCACGGGAGTCCTGGATTGGGAGCGTGAAAAGCCCGAGCCTGCGCGGCACGCTAGGCGCGAACCGCTTGGTTGAGCCAAGTTCGAGTCAGCCTCCCGAACGTGAGCGCTGGCTCAGAAAGGCGTTTGCTCAATGAGCATGATGACCCAGCCGAGCCACCGTCGAACCTGAGGGACGTCCGTGTGGAGCTCGTCGCACGGAGTGGGTTGTTCGGACACGACGCGACGCGCTCCTGCAACTCGTGCCGTTTGCGGACGCGCCGTGGACTCAGCGCATCGCTTTCGCTCCTCGTCCGGAGCGATACTGCGGGCCGCCGGCGTCGGCGCGACTGCCTTGTGGCCGATGCGATCACGAGCCCACTGGGAGCGGGCGCCACGACGAGAAAGCCCCGCCGCGGCGGGGCTCTCCCTGTCTCGACACGATTTCGGATCAGGGGGTGTTCTCTGCGGCGAACTGGGCTGGATCGGGCAGCTCGATCGACCCCTCCTTGGGCGTGCCGACCCGGAGGTGGTTACCGAAGGGGTCGCGCAGGCCGCAGTCGGTTCCGTAGAAGCGCTCGGTGGGCTCCTCGGTGAACTCGACTCCCTTGGCGACCAGTTCCTCGTAGGTCTTATGGACGTCGTCGACCGCGATGATGGCCGCCATGCCCATCGCCCCCTTGGTCACCAGCTCGCGGATCTGCTCGGCCGTCGCCTCGTCGTGCGCGGGCGGGCCGGGCTTTTCCAGCAGCAGCTGATGGTCGGGCTGACCAGGGAAGTTGACGGTCAGCCAACGCATGAAGCCGAGGTCCGCGTCGGTGTTCAGCTCGAAGCCGAGCTTGCCGACGTAGAAGTCGACCGCCTCGTCCTGATCGAGCACATAGACCTGTGTATGAGTGATCTTGTTTGGCATGGGGGCCACGCTAGTCCTCGCGCTGCGTCCTCGCTTCTCCAAAACTGCTCGGTCTCGTCCACGCCTTCGCGAAGCAGGCCGGGACGGCTCTGAGGTCGGCGGCCCGCCACCGATAGGTGGTCGGCGGCTCGCCGACGATGTCGGTGAAGGTCCGGCTGAATGTCCCGAGACTTGTGAAGCCCACGTCGAAACAGATCTCGGTCACGCTGCGGTCGGTCTCCCTGAGCAGGAACATCGCTCGCTCGACTCGGCGGCGCTGCAGGTAGCGATGCGGCGTCTCGCCGAACGTGGCGCGAAAGGTCCTGATGAAGTGCGCCTCCGAGACGTAGGCGATCCGTGCCAGGGTCGGGATGTCAAGCGGCTTCGCGTAGTTGCGGTCCATCGCGTCGCGCGCGCGCAGCATGCGGCGGTTGGACTCTTCGACGGCTCGGCTCATCTGACCTTCAGTCGGCTCGCATTGTGGCGAGCGCGGCCCGGAGCAGGCCCACTCCTCCGCCGACTCTTATTAGGCCGCCGACGCGACCAGCGCGCAGGTGAGCTGAAACCCATCCCGATCACCACTTTGCTTTGGGATTCGGCGCTGAGAAGTGCGTGGCGACTTGCCCGCAGGGCCACTGCTCCGGGCAAAAGCAGTCGCGGCGGTGATGGCGGCGCGCAGTATCACTCCGGACGACGGGCACGCCTTTCAGATGACGCCGCCGTTGCCTCGCAAAACGCGCAGGGCGGAAGCTGGGCGGTGTCGGTCGGCGGATCTGCCGCGCGGAGCGGTCCGCGCGCGCCATCACGGACGGCGCAGACGACGACGGGGCTCCTTCTATGCGAACTGGCTCATCGAGCAAGGTGTGTCTCCACGCCGGCCAGAAACGGCGTGCGCACCCATCGTGCTCGTCGCGCCAAGGAGAAGCGCGCGTGGTGGCTGGCGACGCCTCCCGCGGGCATTCCGACGAGGAAGCCGCGTCCGGCTCGCGCGGGCCGCTCGAGCCCGTTGATCCATGCGAGTCCGGCAAAGTCGGGTGAGCAGTTGCGGTGCGGCGGCAGGTGTGCGCCGGGCGTCGCTGCCGTAGAACTCCGGGCATGGCCGCATCGGAGGCTGTGATCGTCGACGCCGGTGGGCGCGATTTGCGCGTGTCTAGCCCCGATCGCGTGATCTTCCCGATGACCGAGCGCTCAGGCCCGGTCACCAAGCTCGACATCGTCAAGTACTACCTCGCCGTTGGCGATGGCATCATGC
>WNFU01007410.1_pt1 | contig 12993 bp, 8 predicted proteins | sample 5400121 | NCBI WGS metagenome assembly WNFU01 (sample SAMN13153360, study PRJNA577476) | soil metagenome | isolation source: 100 cm soil or saprolite under grassland replicate 1 | place: USA:California | collected 2016-06-15 | reverse complement strand
CGCTAGGCGCAGGGACGTGCTCTACAGTGCCCAACTCACATCAGGAGCGGATCTTGGGAGCAGCGAGCATCTTGCGAAAGTGGGCAGCCCGCCGATTATCATGCCAGCGGACGGCTATTTCATTTCATGTGCTAGCGCGTCGGCGATTGCTCGCGTTGCTCTTTCTTGCCCGCCTGCTTCGCCGCGTGGTGGGCGACTGCGAAGGCGCGGCTCTCGTCGTGGCCGTATTCCTCGTACGCTTTGTTGAAGGCCTTGAGGAAAGCTTCCTTTTGGTGCTGATCATATTGATCCGTTTGGGCCTTCGGCAGGTCCGAAATATCCTTGTAGGGCATAGCGCGCCTCCCGTCAGCCACCTTCTCTGACCGTCAGACAAGGTCAAACGCCGTGGAGTTTCCGGAAGAGCCGCCGCCCTGCCCCGGAGATATAAGCCGCCCTGTGCCTATACAAGCGGGCGGGCAAACCAGTCCGTGGCGTCTAGCCGATCAACTTCCAGCGCCGCGTTACCAACAACCGCAGTTTCCTGCACTCCCGCTCGGCAAGCTCTTCGGCTTGCGCGCGCAGCGCGGCTTCGAGCTCGTCGAGCGCCGTCCGCGTGCGCGCCGCTTCGAGCTGGCCCCTGAGCACATAGAAGAGCGGCGAATATTCGCCGCGCAGCTCGTGAATCACGGGAAATGACATGCGGTGCACGGCCGAGGGGCCGAGACGCAGCAAGGCTTCGCGGTGCTCGGGCGTGCCATAGCCTTTGTGCGTCGCGAAGCCATACCCCGGATATTCGCGATCGAGCGCCTCCATCATGCGGTCGCGCTCGGTCTTGGCGATGATCGAAGCGGCGGCGATGGTGAAGTTAATGCCGTCGCCCTTGTTGAAGGTGTTCTGCGGGACTTCGACGCCGGGCACGGTGCGCGCATCCACCAGCACGTGCTGCGGACGCCACGGCAGCGCCTCGACGGCGCGCCGCATCGCGAGGAGCGCAGCGTGATAGATGTTGAGGCGGTCGATCTCCTCAACCGATGCAGTGCCCACGGCGAGACCCGACGCCTTGGCGCGTATTTCCTCGGCGAGCGTCGCCCGCGTCGCGGCGTCGAGCCGTTTGGAGTCGTCGACTCCAGCGATGCTGGTTTCGGGCGGGAACATCACCGCCGCGGCCACCACCGGCCCGGCAAGCGGGCCCACGCCCACTTCATCGACGCCCGCGATGTCGCGCACGCCGGACTTCCACAGCACCATCTCAAAGTGTCGCATCGCCTCCAGGCGCAGGCGCTCATCGCGCTCGCGCTCGAAGCGCTTCTTCAGCGCCGCATAGAGTTGGCGCACGCCATGCCGCGGATCGCGCTGCAACCGCGTCAGGATATGCGCGGATACAGGCTCTCCCTTCTCGAGGTAGCGCTGCCGGATCTCTCCGATCGAAAGTTCCTCCACGCGTGCCATTCGCTATCGGCCTCCGCCGATATTCTCAGCCTGCTTCATGGGGTGTCCTGCGGTAACTCACCAACGTCTGGACGTATGGTATCCGACTTCCGCCGTCGTCGTGAAGGCGGCCTACTGGCCCGGCGCAGATCCGTCTGAGCAGGATGTCAAATCCAACCCTTTGATTATTCGTCGCATGATTAAGTCGAGCGGCGGTCACCCGTTACCGCGCCGAACGCCGGCCGGCGCTCGTTGCGGGGGCATGGCACACAGCATGTTGCAGCGTCCTGGCCCCAGCTATTATCTATTAGAGTATTGGCGCTACTCTTTTCCCTGCCCTTTTTCCAAGGTGATGGACCGGCGAACAATCATCCGTGCTCTGGGGATTTCGCTCTTTCTCGCGGCGCCGCTCGCTGCGAGAGAGAAGCCTTCGCCAACCCGCCGCATCGGAGTCTTAGGCTCGGGTGCCCAGCCGACTCCTGCCGAGCTCCTGCGGGCCTACGCGCCGCTACGCGAACTCGGCTGGGTGGAGGGCGTGAATCTGCTCGTCGAACGACGCTACGCAAACGGCAGGGCCGAGCTCCTCCGACCCTACGCGGAGGAGCTCGTTCGGCTCAAGGTCGAGCTCATCGCGACGAATGGCACAGACGCCGCACTTGCTGCGAAGAACGCTACAAGCACGATACCGATCGTCATTTGGTCCGCGGGCGACCCCGTCCGCACCGGTCTCGTCGCGAGCCTCGCCCGGCCTGGCGGCAATATCACGGGTTATTCCATTGTATCCACGGAGCTCGACGCCAAGCGTGTCGCGTTGCTGCGCGAGCTGTTACCGACCGCGCAGCGCGTCGGCGTGCTAGAGAATTCGACCAACCCTATCTTTCGCGTCAAGCGCAAGGAGAACGAGCCCCTGTACCGGTCACTTGGCATGCAGACGATCATCGTCGAGGTCGCCGCTGCAAACGAACTGGAGAATGCAGTTGGCGAAATGGCTCGACGGCGAGCGCAGGTGCTGGTGCTGGCCGCCGATAGCCTTTTCAGAGCGAACCGGGTCCTGATCATGGGTGCTGCGCTGAGGTACGCGCTTCCGACCATGGTCGAGGGAGGCGACATGCTGCAGGCCGGCGGATTGCTATCCTATGCCGCCAGCCTGGCAGAGCTAAATTACCGCCACGCTGCCTTCATCGACAAGATCCTTCGCGGAGCAAAACCTGCTGATCTCCCAATCGAGCAGCCGACGAAATTCGAGCTGGGAATCAACCTGAAGACCGCGAAGGCACTCGGGATCGCCATCCCAAAGACGCTGCTGCTGCGCGCGGACGAGGTGATCCAACGACGCCGATTCCCCGGCGCCTTCTTCGGCCGCAGGCTTTAGCTTGACTAAATGTTACCGCCGGCCGCGGGCGGTGGCCGCCAAAGGAAAACGACATCACCTCGAGTGCAGGCGGAGCGAGCTTCTGCCCAGCCTGGTTCGGCCATTGACCGGAACCGTTCGCAGATTCCCTTAGCACACGTACATGCACGGAGGAGTCTGCTGCCAGTAACGCAGCGGACCACCGTAGCAACTCCTCGCAACGCACGCCCCGCTGGTAGTGATTTTCATTTCCAGGAGACTGGCGATGCTGCTCCCATACGCCTTAGCGAAAATTTCGAGAAGGGAGCCGCTTTGCACCTGGGTCTGCACAGCGCACTCATAAACGAGCTGCTCGCCGATGAGCGAGCTGCCTGCCGCTGCGGCCTGGCTTTCGCCTGTGCTCGACGGTACCGTCCTCTTGCAATCCGAAGCCCTGCTCCGGAGCTGTCCTTCAACGTTATCTCTGAAGGTCTTTAGAGGACCCGGCTCGCCCCTGACGATCACAACGAACTGGTTCGGGCCCAGAGACGGCGGCCCGGGATTCATGATCGCGCAACCTGAAAGCAGAGCGGCCAAGCCGGCAAGCAACACCACGCAATTCATTTTGTAGGTCATTGTCGTTTCCCTTTCTGTGACGAAATGCAGCTAGTTCACCCCTTCTACCCCGACGTGCATGTCGCTATCTCAAAACTGCAACGTAACCCTGACAAAGGCTAACCGACCGAGCGCGAATCTCGGGTTACTCTTGTCGAGCTCCTGGAAGCCGTCCACTTTGCGATCGAAAAGATTGCTCACGCCGAGCGCAATGATTCCGCGCGGGGCAAGGATGCGGTAGTTGACAGAAAAATCGGTGACCCAGAACCGCTCATTCACATCGAAAGAGTCGAAACCGATGCCGACCTGAAGCCGGCCCGTCTGCCTGACGTAGGTCGAAGTAAGCTGCAATGCCAGCTGCTCGGCCGGGAAAAGCGTCAACCGGATGGGAAGGAGTCGCGTATCGAGGCTGACGATGCCCTCGTCCCCGGGCAGCTCTTCGGGACGGGTCATCTTGTCGAACTCGTACTGTACTGCGATGGCTGCCGAACAGCTCGATATGCCGGCCCTCTCTTGATTTCTTGGGAGAGCCCAATAAACGTAGGCTTTGGCCGTTCGGTCGTGCCAGTCGAATTCAGTCACCGAATCCGTTGACAACACCGGAACGGTCATCTTGCTTCGACTGACGTCGAATCCGACATGACCATTTCGGAGAACTCTCTGATCGAGCGCAATGCCGTATCGCGAGTCTTCCGTCCCATCCGGAAGGTCGAAGAACTGATTGAATCCTGCCATTTGCGTGGGCTCGAGCGTCTGATTTGCGATCAGCGGCCGTTTGAGCGTGCGCATGGCCGCTGCCCTGACCGTCGTATCGGCCGTCGGCGCCCAGATCAGCCCGAGCTTCGGGTCGGTCCTCGTCTTTCGAAGAGGGCTCTCGTCAAGAGAATTCGCAGACACTCCGCCCTGCAGCTTGAGCCCCAGGCTTTCCGCCTCCAGCTCGCCGTAGACGTAGACGTTATGAGCGGAAATGTCCTGCTTGAGAATACCGACGAATTCCTCGGTCCCCTTGAGGTAGCCGCCACCGGCAACGACGTAAAACGGTCGGCTCCGGTAATACCACTGCAGCTCGCCGGAATAGGATCGGTCTTTCAGCGTTGTCCGCGCATTGTCGAAGCTGGGAAACGTCAGGTCCAGGTCCCGGGTCTGATAAACAGCAGAGAAAAGCACGTCCGATGACGAGCCCAAGCTTTGGTTGGCACCAATCCGACCGCTTTGTACGCGACCGTTCAGCCGCACCGGAGCGATGGCGCTAGGATCGAACGGGCTGAGGAAATCTCCTCGCTCGGTCTCGGTCTGCCGAACTTCCGCTTGCACGCTGGTGCCCGGGCCTAATCGGGCCTGAACAATGCCGATGTACGCATCCTGACGAAAGTCCTGATTTTCGCCAAATCCCCCCGTCTCGAAGTGAGCCTGTCCCACGTTGAACGACAAACCATCGCGAATCCCTGACACGATGATCTGGTCTCCTCTGGTATTCCGCTGCCCGCCGAGACCATCGACGAAGAGCGAGAGCTTGTTGCGGTCGAACAGGGAGTTGAATTCGTTGAAGGCCGGCTGGATCGGACCGACTCCGCGAACGATTCCGGCCCTGGGCAAGGCGGAGGTAAACGTGTCCTGGGCGCGCAACGCCGACACCGGTGCGAGGATTTCCGGTTGTCTCAGCAGGAACTGCAGTTGTTCGCTTTCCCTTGCAATTTCATGGTGCGGCAACGTCGAGTAGGCATCGGCAAGAAAGAGATGCGCCGAGTAATTGCCGGGGTCGGTGGCCAAGGCCTTGGCACCTTCAGTTACCGCCAGTTCTTCGAAACCCAGCTCCTCATAGATTCGCGCCAAGCCGGTGCTGCGAGTTGCGCGATCTTCGTCCAACAGCAGCCGGGATCGATTGACCGCCCTGTTGTCATTGAGCGCAATCGACTTCTCCAGATCCAAGAGCGCGTCCACCGAACGATTTTCCGTCTGCTTTCGAATGGCATCATAAAACCATGCGGTGGGATCGTTCGGATCGAGCTGCTTGGCCAAGTCGAACTGGGTGCCCGCAAGCTTATCGCGCTTTTCTTCGTAGTAAGCCTTGCCAAGATAACTGCGGATCAAGGATGTCCCGGGATCGAGGCTGGTAGCGATTTCGATTTCCTGCCGGCCCGCTTCGAGATCTCCGTCGCGAATCCTGGCCAAGCCCAAACCCAATCGCGGCAAAGGATCGGCCTCGTCGAGCTCGATCGCCTTCTCGAACGACGCTTTGGCTGCCGGGGTGTCGATGCGCGTGAGGTGCGCGAACCCCAGCACGGTTTGGGTCTTGGCGAGCTGCGGATTCAATTGAGCCGCGTGTTTTGCTGCGTCCAGAGCGCGATCGAGGCTGCCGATCGACATCTCGAGCTCGGCTAATCTTGCCCACGCAAGCGCATTCTGTGGATCCAGAGCAACCGCTTTCCGTACGCTTGCCAGCGCCTGCTCGATCTTGAACTGAGCCTGTTGTGCGTAGGAGAGCGCGATCCAGGCCGCAGGCGAGGCCGGATCGAGTTCCACCGCCTTATTGGCGAGGCGCAGCGCCAAATCCTTGTCGTTCTCAACGACCGCAATGACCGCTTGGAGTGAATAAGCATCACTGCTGCGAGCGTCGAGCGCCAACGCGCGCTCGATATCCGGCCTGGCCTCATCGAGGCGCCCCACCAGGAGCAGGAGCCCGGCACGGTAGATCAAGAACCGGGGATCACGCGACCCTTGCGGTACGTTCTCGAGCCTGGCAATGGCGTCAGCCAGCTTGCCCTTGCGATAGAGGTCAATCGATTCCTGTAACGCCGATTCCCCCGGAGTTCCCGCGGTCCCGACTCCCAGGCGGTAATCGAATACGGTCGGAAAGTACAGCGTCCACTGGATTGCGTCCCTCGGACGAACCATGACTTCTTTCCTGGGCGCGGAATCTTTTGCTGCGACCGCCCGCTCGCCGCTGCTGACCGCAACGCTGCCTCGCTCGTTGTCCGCCCTGACCCGTCCTTCATACACTGCGACGCTGGCGCTCTCCTCACCGACAGCCACAAGGAATTCGGTTCCTTCAACGTTAGCATTGACGAAAGGTGTTCTGACCCTGAACGGTCTTGGGCTGCGCGTAATGACGTGGAGCGCCCCCGCGAACAAGCTCATCAAGGAGGCCTTGTCCTCATCCGTCGCGGCAAGGGTCAGGGTAGTTCGCTGATCGAGTCGAAGCGTGGTCTCGTTGCTGAGCAATAGCGCGGCGCGACTCCGCTCGTGAGTACGGATCGTGTCGCCGGCGCAAAGCGCGACGTTCAACTCCGCCGCTTGCCAGCCACTCTCCTGTGATCTAGCGGCCGGGGAACGACGCAGTTCGACCCGCCCCTGGATCGACACGACCTTGGCAATCGCCGGCGTACAACTCTCCGCCGCTTGGACGCTGGACATCGAAGTCAGTACGACGACCATGGCCGCCAGGCCGCATGAGCTGACAGCTCTCGTCGAAATGCCGTAACGTCGGGTGGAATCTTGCGGCGAGCGCCTTGCTCCGTACGAAACGGCCCGATGCGGCCGGACAGCGTCTCGAATATCACAGACACCGTTACCCGGAGCTTGGCGCCGCAGGTGCGTCCGTAACATGCCGCTCCCCTTGAGCTGACGGACAAGCGTCAGTAACCCGTTGCGCGCACTACGTGACCTAACAATACGTAGTAAACAAGAATCGGCGCTAGGATGCAATGGGCAAAACGCGACTTTGCCGTGATACCGAATGGTGACCTGCCCGCCACCGCTTCTGCAATACGCCTTCGGCCCATCAAAGGACGGCATCCGATGAGCGTCAATCGGGGACGCAGCTTCCGACGCTTGCCCCAGTTTGGTTCAGCACAAACGTCGGCCGGAATGGCACCTGACTCGAGCGCATCGGCTTTGATGAAGCCCTCAACGGAGGCGAAGGCGAGCCAACCCGACACGAACACAACCCACGGAGCTACTGCACCACTACGAACAGGTGCTCCGGGACGATTGTGGGAGAATCCGGCAGCCGATGCCCGATAGTCGCTTAACTTCGCATATGAATCGCCCACTCAAAGGGTTAGCTCTGGGGTTGGTGATCGGTCTGCTGGGAAGCTTGGCGACTTCCCTGCCGCGTGTGTCACAACTTGAGGAGGACTTCGAGCTCAACTGGCTGTTCCACCTGCGGGGCGCCATCCAGGCGCCCCCTGAAGTCGTCGTCGTCGCGATCGACGAGCAATCCGCTCAGAAACTCGGCCTGCCAAGCAAACCCAGCGAGTGGCCTCGCGATCTGCACGCTCAACTCGTCGAACGCCTGGCGCGAGCGGGCGCCCGTGTGATTTGCTTCGACCTTACCTTCGACACTCCAAGCCGAACGCCGCAACATGACGTGGAATTCGCCGCGGCGATCAGTCGGGCAGCAAATGTCGTGTTGACCGACTCTCTGCGAAAGGAATCGACTCGGCAGACAAATGGCTCAGGCCAGCCGATCGCTGAGATCCAGATTGAAAGGGTTTCCGTGCCAATTCCAATGCTCGAGCAAGTGGCGCTTGCGCACGGCCCATTTCCTCTACCCAAAGAGTCCAGGGTGAACACATACTGGACCTTCAAGAGCAGCGCCGGAGACAGTCCAACTTTGCCTGTAATCGCGTTCCAGATTTACGCCTTCGACGCGTATGACGACTTTCTCGGTTTGTTGCGCAAGGTCTCTCCTCATCTCACCCTGGCGCCACCCGCCAGCGCGAAAGTCCTTGTCGCTTCCAGTGACGCTGGAGGCCTGATCACGACGCTGCGGAACGTGTTTACGAGTGATCCGCAAATCGGCGAGCGGATGTCACGGGAACTGAAAAACACCAGCGACCGGGATCTGACGCCAAAAAAGAAACAACTCATTCAGTCGCTCCTTAGCCTGTATCGCAGCAGCGAAGTAGCGTACCTAAACTTCCACGGGCCACCCCGCAGCATAGCGACCGTGCCCTATTTCGAGGTTCTGAATCTGGAGGATGGCAATCCGAAAGTTCACTCAGTCAACAATTTCCAAGGCAAGGCAGTCTTTGTCGGCTTCTCGGCGTTGTCGCAGCCCGAGCAAGACCGCATACGCGACGACTACGAAACAGTGTTCTCGCAACCTAGCGGTCTCAACATCAGCGGCGTGGAGATCGCCGCGACCGCATTTGCCAATCTACTGGACGATCGACCAGTGCGACCGATCCCGTTTCCCATGCAACTCGGATTTATAGCTCTCTGGGGGATCGCGCTGGGTGCGGGGTGCAGGATGCTTCGTCCAGTCGGGGCCGCCGTGCTCGTCCTGGTTCTAGCGTCGGCGTATCTGTTGGTAGCTCTCCGCCAGTTTTCGGTGGCGGGCCTGTGGCTGCCGTTGGTCGTACCGCTGTGCCTGCAAGCACCGCTGGCCATGTTCGGCGGTGTATTACTCAACTATCGTGACGCGAGAAAGGAACGCAAGCTCATCAAGCAGGCATTCGGGTACTTCCTGCCCGACAAGATCGTCGATCAACTCGTCGAAAGCGTAGGCCCTATCGACTCGGCCGATCAGCTCGTGTATGGCGCCTGTCTGGCGACTGACGTGGAGAAATACACCACGCTCGCCGAAACGATGAGTCCACGAGACTTGGGACAGCTGATGAACGCGTACTACGCGGAGTTGTTCAAGCCGGTTGAGCGGCTGGGTGGTGTCGTTAGCGAGGTGGTTGGCGATGCAATGCTCGCGATCTGGGCTGTGTCGTCGCCTCAGACATCAGTAAGGAGACAGGCGTGCCAAGCCGCGCTCGACATCGTTGCGGCGCTGGAGCGGTTCAATGAGGCAGTCGCTGGAAGACCAGCGTTGCCAACGCGCTTCGGGCTGCATTCGGGACAGATGCTCCTGGGCAGCATCGGAGCCTCTCATCACTATGAATATCAAGCGGTGGGCGATATGGTGAATACCGCGACCCGCATACAGGGACTCAGTAAATACCTGGGCACGCGAATTCTTGCCTCCGAAGAAACGGTCGATGGACTGGAAGAGTTCCTGACGCGACCGGTGGGCAATTTCTTACTTGCTGGAAAATCTACAGCGGTGTGCGTTGTCGAGCTGGGTGGCCGCAAGCAGGATGCAAACCCGCAAGTGATGTTGCTATATCAAAAATTCGCTGCCGCTCTGGAGACTTACCGCACGCGCCAGTGGCGCGAAGCAGCCAATAAGTTCTCGGAAATTCTTGCCGAATTTTCTGAAGACGGCCCATCGCGGTTCTACTTGCAACGCTGTGAGTCGTATGTCCTCAATCCGCCTGATGAGCCATGGCAACCAACGGTACGCATCGACCAGAAATGAGGCGCACCAGGCGGCCACGCGCCTGCCTGCAACCGCGGATCGTCCCGCGTCAGCGCTTCTTGGCTTCTCCCGCAGCCGAGACCGCCGCCCTGAGGCCGAGGAGGTAGCTGTCGACGCCGAAGCCGCAGATCTGGCCTTTCACGATTTCGGCGAACACGGAATGATGCCTGAACTCCTCGCGCGCATGGATGTTCGACATGTGGATCTCGACGATGGGCACCGCGAGGATCGCGAGGGCATCCCGAATCCCGTAGCTGTAGTGGGTCCATGCGCCGGCGTTGATGAGCACGGCATCCACCTTTTCGACGAACGCCTGGTGAATCCTTTCACACATCGCGCCTTCGCTGTTCGTCTGGAAGCTCGCTACTTCGACGCCGAGCTCCTTTGCAAGCGCCTGCAGCTTCCCGTCGATCTCGGCAAGCGTGATCGTTCCGTACTGCGCCGGGTCTCTTTTCCCGAACATGTTGAGGTTGATGCCATGAAGCATCAGAAACTTTTTCATATCCGCTCCAGCGAAATGTGATTGCTCCCCCGAAGGCGCCTTGGCCCATGGAATTTCCCGGGCCGGCCATGAGCTGCCGTTGTTTGCCGGCGGGTTCGGTGCTTAGAGGCCATCGGCATCGGTGCGCTACTTCGTATCGACGGTGACCATCTTTCCCGTCTTCGCCGCTTCGACGATGGCGTCCGTCACGCGCAGATTCTGGAGGCCGTCGCGGCCGCTGACCAACGGCTTCGCTTCGCCCCGGATCACCGCCGCGAAGTGCTCGATTTGTCGCGCGAGCGGATCGGCACGTTCGAGCGCGATGACCTCCATCTTGAACGGCTTATACCACGACCGGTCTTCCTTCCTTGCGTAGTACTTGAGCCGCATCGTCGGAACAGCCAGCGACCCGCTGGTTCCCATGATCACGTACGCGTCCTCATCCGGGTAGGTGGCGTAATCCTTGTTCTCCTGCGACGTCTGTTCCCAGCTCCTGGGCGAGCCGGCGGTATCGGAGAGCAGGAACGTTCCCAGCGCGCCGGTCGCGAACCGCAGATTGATCGCTACTGTGTCTTCGACGGGGAATTTCCGGGTCGCATTCGACGCGAAGGCCTGCACGGCGACTATCTCTCCCACCATTGCGCGCAGGTTCCCGACCTCGTGGATCATGTTGATCAGAATCGGACCGCCGCCCGGCTCGCGCCGCCACGGCGCTTCGTCGTAGTAATTATCAGGCTTGTAGAACACGGCGCTTCCCATCACCGCCACGATGGGCCCGAGGATGCCGGACTTGATGACCTCGACCGCCTTGTGCAGGATGGGGCTGTGCGGACGGTGATGTCCCACGAGCAACTTGGCGTTGGCGCGTTCGGCAGTTTCGACAAGCCGTTTCCCCTCCTCGAGCGTATGCGCAATGGGTTTCTCGACCAATACGGGAATGTCCACGGCAATGCATTGCAGGCCCTGCGCGACATGCATCTGATTGGGCGTCGCGAGAACGATGCCATCGGGACGGTCCTTCGCGATCAACTCGTCCAGCGAGCTGTAGATCGGCACGCCTTCCTTCTTGGCGATTTCTGCTGCCCTGGGGGAGGGATCGACGATCGCCGACAACTGGGCTGACCGACTTCCTTGCGTTTCCTCGATGTGGCGAAGCCCGATCAGTCCGGCACCCGCGACTGCGATTCGAAGCTTGCGCATCTGATTTCTCCCCTCACGCGTTCGACAACGCTTGCGCCTGCGAGGCCATCCGTGCCGGTGCGTTCAGTGCGCCGTACGCGTCGTAGCCTCCGACGCGCTGCACGATTTCGAAAAAGAAACGGTCCGCGAAGCTCGCGGTGTAGATATGGAAATACTCGCCGCCGGGAACTCGATCGTAGAGAATGCCCAGGCTGCGCAAGCGGTCGACGAGCCCGGCGTCGATGTCTAGCCGGGCCAGCAAGTCATCGTAATAGTTCGGGGAGATGGGCACGAACTCGACGCCGTTCGCCCGCAGCTTGACAACCGTTGCGACGATGTCCGTGCAGTCCAGCGCGATGTGGTGAACGCTTCCTCCACCGATGGCGCTTACGGTGCGCGCTGTGCGCGTCCTTCGACTCAAGGATACGTTGAGGACGAAGCGGACACTGCGATCTTCGCTGGCCACGCCGCAGCTGCGAATCAAGCCGTAGGGATCGGAAAGCTCCAGGCTGTCGCCGGGCTCCATGCCGAGGACCGCTCGGCAGAAAAGTACCCAGGTGTCCAGTTCGTCCTCGGGCAGCCCGAACGCGACGTGGTCGATGGATTGCAATCCTGCACCCAGGTGCCGGCGCGTGTCACGGGCGCCAAGGTCGAAGTCGACATCGAAAGGTCCGTTCGTGCCCAGCTCGCCGGAAACGAAATAGATCACGCCGCCGTCCGGCGCCCGAATGGCCGGAATTCTGAGCTCCCGCGGCCCGAGCGCGCTGTCTACTCGCGCACACTGCAGCGCGGTAGCCCGATTGAGCGCCCGAACCGGGTCATCGGTGCGCAGCCCGGTGGCGCAGATCGACGGGCCCCGATCGTCGAAGTACGCGCGTGCAGGCGAGTTCGGCTCCGCGTTGAGGATGAGGTTGATGTCGCCCTGACGGTGCAGCGTTACCTCCTTGGAACGATGCTTTCCGGCATAGCGGAAGCCGAGACGTTCGATAAGCGCGCCTAGCGCGCGTCCCGAGTCCTCGTCTACGGCAAATTCGAGAAATGACATTCCCGCCAACTTTGGCACCGCGGGCGGATCGAACAGCTCGATGCGATCGAGCACGTGGCTGCGGGCACTCGTGCCCTGCGGGTCTTGCCGCGCCGCTCGCTCGAGCCGGTTCCGTACCTGCCCCTCCAGATAAAGCAGCGATCGCATCGCGTCGATAGCCGTTCGCCGGCTCGGCGCCTCGCGGAACAGGTCATTGAAAATTTCGAGCGACAGCGGGCCGGAATATCCCGTCACCAGAACCTGCTCGAGGAAGTTCTCGAGATCGAATTGGCCTTGCCCCGGAAAACAGCGGTAGTGGCGGGCCCATTGCAGCACGTCCATCGCCAGCAACGGCGCGTCGGCGAGCTGCAGGAAGAAAATCTTGTCGCCGGGAATCCGGGCAATGCCGGAAGGATCGTCGCGCAGCGAAAGCGTATGGAAGCTGTCGAGGATCAAGCCCAGATGCGGATGATCGGCGCGCTCGACGATCGACCACGCCTGCGAGTAGAGCTTCACCGCCCTGCCCCAGGCAAGCGCTTCGAAGCCGACGCGCAGATTGCGTTGTGCCGCCCGCTCGGCGAGCGCGTAGAGCTGATCCGCCATGCGCTGCTCATCCGCGATGAGGTTGGCAGACGTGTTGGAGCAGA
>WNFU01007406.1_pt1 | contig 12996 bp, 10 predicted proteins | sample 5400121 | NCBI WGS metagenome assembly WNFU01 (sample SAMN13153360, study PRJNA577476) | soil metagenome | isolation source: 100 cm soil or saprolite under grassland replicate 1 | place: USA:California | collected 2016-06-15 | reverse complement strand
GATTTCGAACAGGCCAAGCGCTTCTTCACCAAAGTCATCGGCGGCGAGTTGATCCATGACGTCAACGACGGCGGCACAGGATTCGCTGAGGTGCGGGTCGCCGGAGTCATCATCGGGTTTACGGATCGCCCCGGAAGTACGACCAAACGCGGCGGTGAATATCCCCATTACGCGTTTTTCATTGAACCACAAGATTTTCTGCCGATGGTCGCCTGGCTCCGTCAGAACGGCGTCACCACTTCGGAACCTTGGACGCGTGACGGCATCAAAGGCCTCCTTTACTTTCGCGATCCTGCGGGAAACCTCTTCGAAATGTATTGTCCGAAGCTCAAAGAAGCTGCGACCTTTGTGCGCGGGGCAAAACAAGGTGGCAGTTACGAGATCGACTTCGCCGGTTTGAACTACGAGTGGAACGGATAGATCGAAACCCTTGTCGCAAAAAACTTTCCGGATCAAAAAAAAGCGATAGCGCATCTCAATGTTGAAGTCGAAGAGCTCCAAGCGAATTGCGACACAGTCTCGACCGCGATACGATAATTGCCACAGGTGGTGGGCCAAGATCTGTAAATTAGGCGCTCTAGGCAAATTAGACACGGGGTTGTGACCCGTCGGCGCCGACACCTCTCTCTGAATACCTTCCCTCTTCGTCCATTGTTCTGTATATACCTAGACTCCGGTCTGGGGGGAGATATTTAATGATGAAAAAAGGGACTCTCGCAGTTGTGGCGTCAATCGTCGCGATTTTGGTGACGTTCTTCGTATTCAGCCGCTTTTTCGTCGACCTGTTGTGGTTCAGCGCGCTGGGATTCCGCGCGGTCTTCACCACCACCTGGCTCACTGTGGTCGCTGTGTTTGCCGTCGCCACCGGACTGTCATCCGCCATACTACTGCTCAACGGTTTCATCGCAGTGAAGACGACTACAGCCGCGCCGAATCGACGGCCTCACTTTAGAATCGTCGGTCGTGGCGCCCAAGGGCTCCCTGAGATCATCGAGCTTTCACTCGACAAACTCCCATGGCGACTGATCGTCACCGCGGTTGCTTTGGTACTCGGCGTGTTTATCGGTCTTGCCCAGACTGGTAACTGGGACGACTTTCTCAAATGGTTCTATGCCGCTCCCTTCGGAAGATCTGACCCGTTGTTCGGAAATGACCTCGGCTTTTATGTATTTTCGCTTCCCGTCTATGAGCTGCTCAAGGATTGGGGGATCTTAATAATATTTTTGAGCGCGGCCATCGTCGTCGCCATCTATGTGGTACGCGGCGAGATCAATTACCAGCAGACCGGATTTCCGACGCTAAGTCGCGCGGCGATCCGGCACCTTTCCGCGCTGCTGGCGATCTTTTTTCTCCTCAAAGCCGGCGGCTATATTCTCGAGCGTTATGACTTGCTGACCAGCAATAATGGGATCGTCTTCGGCGCCGCCTACACCGACGTCCATCTGCGCTTGCCGTTGTTGATAGCTCTGGCAGGCGCGTCACTGATAGCGGCAGCTCTATGCGCTTACAATGTTGGGCTTGCCGGTATCCGCCTGCCGATTGCGGCTGTGATCATTGTTTTCGCTGTGGCGATTGTGCATACGATCGTCCCCGGTTTGTTTCAAAGCTATTGGGTTAAGCCCGACGAGTTAAAACTTGAGTCGCGTTACATTGCCCGTAACATCGAGCTCACTCGGTATGGCTTCGGCCTCGATCACATCACCAGCGCCCCGTTCCCGGCAAAAGGGAAGCTTACGGCGGAGGTGATCGCCGCAAACCAAGCGACGATCCAGAACATTCGCTGGTGGGATCCGCGGCCGCTAACGGATACCTACCGGCAATTGCAGGAACTCCGTCTCTACTACGACTTCCATGACATCGATGTCGATCGCTACACCATCGATGGCAGTTACCGGCAAGTTTTGCTGTCCGCCCGAGAGTTGAACCAATCGAAACTGCCAACCGACGCGCAAACCTGGATCAATCAGCGCTTCAAGTTTACCCACGGTAACGGTATCGCGATGAACCCGGTGAATCGCTTCGATGAGGAAGGATTGCCGGTTTTTTTCGTCAAGGATATTCCCCCCGTGGGTCCGCCGGAGCTGAAGATCGACCGGCCCGAAATCTACTTCGGCGAGGAGACCCGCAACTATGTGGTCGTTGGCGGGGGCACCAAGGAATTCGATTACGCCAAGGGTCAGGAAAATGTCTACAACGTGTATGAAGGCCGCGACGGCGTGTCCTTAGGCAGCCTCTGGCGGCGCGCATTATTTGCCTGGTCCTTCGGCGACTTCAAGCTGCTCATCAGCGACAACGTAACCTCGACGAGCAAGATTCTCTTTCGCCGCCTGATTCAGGACCGCATCCAACGGATCGCGCCGTTTCTCCGTCTCGATCGCGATCCTTATCTGGTCGTGAGCGACGGGCGCTTGATCTGGCTGCAGGACGCCTACACCATCAGCGACTCGCTCCCATATTCCCAACTAACCCGGCCCGGCAACATCAACTACATACGCAATTCGGTGAAGATTGCGCTCGATGCCTACGACGGCAATCCAATTTTTTATATTGCCGACCCAAAGGATCCGATCGTGCTCACTTATCAGCGTATCTTTCCGACGCTATTTCAGCCGATGGATTCTATGCCGGCGTCGTTACGCAAGCACATCCGTTACCCGGAAGATCTTTTTATTATCCAAGCAGGCGTCTACAGCACCTATCACATGAAAGATCCGGAGGTGTTCTACAACAAAGAGGATCTGTGGAACTTTCCGAAGGAGAGCCACAAAGGGCAAAGTGCCACGACGATGCAGCCGTATTACACGATTATGCGATTGCCCGGGGAGCCTCGCGAGGAATTTATTTTGATGCTGCCGATGGTGCCCAACAATCGCGACAACATGATCGCCTGGTTGGCGGCGCGCTGCGACGGTGACAACTACGGCAAGGTGATCGAGTTTGCCTTTTCCAAGGAGAAGCTCATTTACGGCCCGGCACAGATCGAGGCCCGCATCGATCAGGATACGACGATCTCCCAACAGCTTTCCCTCTGGAACCAGGCCGGTTCGCGCGTCATCCGGGGTAACCTATTGGCGATACCAATCGACGACACCTTGCTGTATGTCGAGCCCTTGTACTTAAGCGCCGAAAGCCGCCAGTTACCGGAGCTGAAGCGCCTGATCGCCTCCACCGGAGATCGTGTGGTCATGGCTCAGGATGTCGACAGTTTGCTGGCCGCGCTAGTCTCGTCGGAAGGACGCAAGCCAGCCGTTATCACGTCGACGTCCACGCCACCGCCCGGGGCTGGGACAAAAGAACAACCGCCCTCAGGCGCCAACGCCGAAGCGCTTAACCACTACCGTCGCGCGTTCGATGCGCTAAGCAAAGGCGATTGGCGCACCTTCGGAGCCGAGATGGATGCGATGCAAAAAGCATTGCAAGGCGCACCGGCGAAGCCGTCGCCATAATGCAGATGCGCGGAGAACCTGATTGAGCGGGATATTAAGATCCGGTGTGAATGGCTGAATAAGATTAAACCAGCGTCCGACGTGTGAAACTTGCTCAAACTCAATTTTTTCCCCGCGTGGAGTTAGTAAAAGTTAGGCAAGTATGACGGTGCGCTTGCGTGGGATCTCCAATGATGCCGTGCCGAGTTTTCAGTTCATCGTAAGCGCGCTTAGACGCTCGTGGGGAGATGCGAATAATGATTCGCTGGTCCGTTATGTCCGCGGTCTCGCCGCCGCGTTCCGCTTCGTGTGCGGTCCCGCCGATCGAGAACAGGTGGTGTCGACTAGGCGGTGGAATCGGGCGGCCCGAAAATCTGGTGGCCGAAAATTTCCTCGGGACTCTTTTTGGAATTGATCATGGTGCTCGCCAAGCTCCGGTGGAATGGGGAAGAGCTTTAGCTTTCTCGCCTCAATTTTTGTGTCGATGCCAAGTCTTGACCTACGTCTGAATCCGATCGTAACTAGCTCTCCGGTCATCGCAGACGTCTGTGTCCGTCGCCATGGAATGGAAGCTTTTTAACGGAATGTCAGGTATCTGACAGACTCTTCAAGCGATTTTGATATATGCGTCGGTCATTTCGATCGAACCCGCGGATTTACACGGAAACGAAGAGTGACCGCTCGGATGACAATCATGGAGGTCCGATCCTTCATTGCTCGGGCAAGAAACGTTTGACAGTCGTTCACGTAAGCTGGAGCCAACCACCCCTATGGTTAATGTCGATGCGAAAGTTCTTAAACAGCTCAAGAATCTCTCGCGCCTATCGGCCTCTCAATTAGATAAGCTCGCCAGAAATCTGACCGTAAGGACTTTCAAAAAAGACGAAATTGTTTTCGGTCAGGATGAGCAGGCCCGGCTCGTTTACCTCCTCATCTCGGGAGTCGCCAAGGTCTCCTACAATAGTTATGAGCGACAGACAATTGTCAGCCTGCTTCCGCCGGGAGAATTTTTCGGCCTCGACTCGCTCATGCCCGAATCGTGCCACCCTTTCAGGTGCGATGCCTTTGAGACCTCGACAATAGGCTCCATCAAACCGCGTGTTTTTGTCGAGACCGTTCTTGGCACCTCGTACGAAAATTTTTTCTCAGGATTCGCCACGACACTGCATTTGAGCAGACAATCGTACATCCACTGCATCCGCGGCATCGGTCTTGACGTGCGAAGACGGATAGCTCTTGAGCTTTCGAATTTGGCTGATCATTTTGGATCGGCCGACTCGCGTGGAACGTTGATTACCTTGGCCATCAGTCACGAGACGCTCGCCAACATCGTCGGCGCCTCGCGCCAGCAGGTAACGGAATATCTGAATGAATTCGACCGCGAGAAGATTATTTTGAGGGAAGGGCGACGCATCATCCTCAACCCTAAAAACCTTCGCAAGGTCATCGAGAGCAGGCCTTAATGGTTCGTTTTCGGAGTTGATCGACGCTCGGCCTGCTAATGTTTGACGATAGTATGCGCCTTCGTTATGGAGCTAAGAAAGCACCCGCGCATGAGGTGTCTGGGCCGCGTCACCTGGCCTCCCGAGTGGCAGGGGCCATACGGCCCGGACAATCCGCTGCCCCATGGCGAAGTGGGCATTCTCATACGAGTGGAGTCTCCGTCCAGCATCCTGACAACTCCGCATTGCATCATTATTATTCAGTGGAACGATCAAGAATATTTAGGTTCCTTGTACTTTGACGACGAAGACTTTTTGCGAGAAATCGTCGGGCTTCTCCAAAGTTGTCTCGGTCAGCCGATCGCGGAAATCGGCAGCCTCGATATTCCTCTGATATCAACGGCAAAATAACTGACAATGCCGTAGCCTAATCGAAACTCAACCCTGTCTGCCGGCAGTATTCATTTAAACGTCCCACACGTTGACTTTGCCCCTTGCGACCAAGGGTAGTATATAGATACGCGGTTAGAGCCAGCGAAACTCATTCGATTACGCACGAAGGAGGCGGAAATGAGTAAGGCAAAAGCGTTGCACTTAGCGATGGCGATCTGCGGCGTCACCGCGATTATCGCGGCGTGCGCGATGCAAATGGCTGGTGAGCAAAGCACCGGCGCGGCGGTGCGCATCGACAACGACGACATCGGCGGCGTGGTGACGAGCACTAAGGGACCGGAGGCCGGCGTCTGGGTGATCGCGGAAACCACCGACTTGCCTACCAGGTTTAGCAGGAGCGTCGTCACTGACGATCAAGGACGTTACGTGTTGCCCGACTTGCCTACGGCCAGCTACAGCATTTGGGTGCGTGGCTACGGGCTCGTCGATTCGCCTAAGGTCAAAGCTACTCCGGGCAACATCGTAAATCTAACCGCGGTGACAGCGCCGAACGAGGCGGCCGCGGCGCAATATTATCCGGCAATCTATTGGTATTCGATGATGAAGATTCCGGACAAGAGCGAGTTCGGCGGCAAGGGAAAAATTCCCGCGAAGCTGACGCAGAATGAATATCTCAACCTGATGAAATCGAACGGCTGCGCCAACTGCCATTCGCAGGGCGTGCTCGCCATGCGTACGTTTCCGCAGAACGTGCCGCATCCCTTCCCATCTTTCAAAAATTCCGAGGAGGCGTGGTTTCGCCGCATCCAGTCGGGACAGGGGGGAGTACCTATGTTTGCGACCGCCGTCAAAGAGCTCGGCGGAGCACCTATCCGGTATTTAGCCGACTGGACGGACCGCATCGCCAAGGGGGAATTGCCCCATGCGAAGCCGCCGCGCCCGCAAGGCGTCGAGCGCAACATCGTCGTCACCACGTGGGATTGGCTCGATGACAAGCATTACTTGCACGACTTGATCGCGTCGGACCGGCGCTTTCCGACGGTCAATGCCTACGGGCCGGTCTATGGCTCCACTGAGTTGAGCGTCGACATTATTCCGATCCTCGATCCAAAAACGCACGCGGTTAAGAATTTTCCGACTCCCGTGCGCGATCCCGATACGCCTGTCTCGATGGAAGAAAAGCCCATGCAGCCGTCCCCTTACTGGGGCAACGAACAGGTCTGGACGAGCAAGGCGAACAACCACAACGGCATGTTCGACCGCAAGGGGCGCGTGTGGTTCGCCGCGGCGATCCGCGGTCCGAACAATCCGGCCTTCTGCAAGAAAGGCTCCGACCATCCTTCCGCCAAGGCCTTCCCGGTGGAACGCGCGAACCGCCACCTGACGATGCTCGATCCAAAGACCATGAAGTACACATTCATCGACACCTGCTTCGGGACGCATCATTTGCAGTTCGATGCCGACGACAGACTGTGGACCAGCGGCGGCGGTCAAGTCGTCGGTTGGCTCGACATGAAGATCTACGACGAGACCGGCGACGCAGCCAAAGCGCAGGGCTGGACACCGATGATCCTCGACACCAACGGCAACGGCAAGCGCGACGCGTACGTCGAGCCGAACCAGCCTATGGATCCGACGAAAGACAAGCGCATCTCGGCGGGCTTCTATGCAGTCATGCCGAGCCCGGCCGACGGCTCGGTCTGGGGCTCGGTTCGAACTTTTCCAGGCGCGGTCGTGCGCATCGCGCCGGGGCCAAATCCCTCCGAGACCGCCCTTGCGGAAATTTACAACATACCGCTGCCGGGCTTCGGCATCCGCGGCGCCGACATCGACAAGCACGGCGTCGTGTGGGCGTCGCTGGCGAGCGGCCATCTTGCCAGCTTCGACCGGAAAAAATGCAAAGGTCCGCTTAACGGACCGAAGGCGACCGGCGATCATTGCCCCGAGGGTTGGACGTTCCACCAATATCCGGGGCCCGGATTCCAGGGGATCGGACAGAACAGCGCAGAGTCGAGCTACTATTCCTGGGTCGACCAGCATAACACCTTCGGCCTAGGTGAGGACGTGCCGATGTCCACCGCCAACTTGCACCATGGCCTGGTTGCGTTGAAAGACGGCAAGATGATCCTTTTGACCGTGCCCTACCCGTTGGGGTTTTACGCGAAAGGCTTCGACGGGCGCATCGACGATCCGAAAGCCGGCTGGAAGGGCCGCGGCTTGTGGAGCTCGAGCGGCGACCGCGCGCCGTGGCTGATGGAGAACGGCAAAGGCTCCAAGCCGCTCGCCGTGCACTTCCAGCTGCGACCCGATCCACTGGCGAAGTAGACTGCGCGTGAATAATCCTCACGGGCCAGGCTCTTGGTAATTTCGAAACACTTGGCCCGGCGTTTTTAGCGTCAACTAAAAGATGCGAAACAGTGAGAAAAGCGCACTGCTAGAGAAAATTGAATTTTTCATTGATTTAACCCTGCGGGAAAAAATTTTACGATTCGGCTATTCGGTTGCACGGCCGACTCAACGAGGTCCGATACGAAGCGTTACCGTGGCCAAATAGATTTCGCGCAGAAACCACACCAGGCCCAGAAAGAAAGTCGACATTGCCGCGACGAACAGCAGCGCCACAGAGATTGTGGCGTCAAAGCGAAAAAAGGCGCTCAGGAATAAGGCCGCGATAACGGTACAAACGAGCAGCGCCGTCGTCGTGCAAAGCGTAATAGCGCGGCTGATGAGCTTTGCCCGCCGCGAAAGAATCCCGAGATCAGCGCGTAGTGTAGCGAGAATAGCCGAAGCTCCATCCAACTTTTCCTCCAAGACCCGAGCACGGTCGATGATTCTTCCCAACCTATTGGTCATGACCACTAGTATCGCGCCGATACCTGAGAGAAGAAAAACCGGCGCAACAGCCAGTTGGATTGCGTGCGCTACGGCGACGTCCGAAAACTCCAGCACAAATTAATTCCAATCAACATTATCCACGCCACATCGGCGACGATTTCTCGGATCCTCATTTTTTAATACCAAGCCGAAAAGGAGAAGTCAGTACGCATTGCAGTCTAAATACCAGGATGTAGCACTGGCGGGTTCATAGCCGAGCCAGGTCACGGTGCCTAGCCGGCATTGAAATCAATGTCATCGTGTTTTCGCTTCTCCCACTGCCATTTCTTTATTCATTCCGTTTGCGTGTCTCAATAATTGACAGCCCGTCCGCATCTTGATATCCGGCCGTTGGAGGATTCCAATGGCTGAACAAGAAATTGCTTTGATTGTCGGCGCCGGGCCAGGGCTCAGCGCCTCGCTGGCGAGGCTTTTTAAGAAGGAAGGTATGAAGGTGGCGTTGGCCGCGCGCGATGCCAAGAAACTGGACGGCTTAGTCATAGAGATCGATGGCCGCGCCTATCCGTGCGATGCGAGCAGCCCAAAGGATGTGGAAAATTTATTCGATTCGGTGGCGAAAGACATCGGCGAACCCAATTTGGTTGTCTATAACGCGAGCGCTCGCGTGCGCGGCCCTATCACCGAATTGGATACCGAAGAGGTGCGCAAAACGGTGCTGGTTACGTGTTACGGCGGATTCCTCGTCGGACAGGCAGCCACCAAGCGAATGATCAAAGCCGGAAACGGAACGATATTGTTCACGGGCGCTTCCGCAAGCGTCAAAGGATATGCAAACTCTGTGGCCTTCGCCATGGGCAAGTTCGGTTTGACCGGACTAGTACAAAGCATGGCGCGCGAGCTTCAACCGCAGAATATCCACGTCGCCCAAGTCGTAATCGACGGTGGCATCTGCGAGCCGACGCGCCGCCCGGAGCGTCTTACGTCGCGCGGTCCAGATGGCTGCCTCGACCCTGACGCGATCGCTCTCACTTATCTCCAGCTGCACCGCCAGCATCGTAGTGCGTGGGCATCTCACATTGAGTTGCGCCCATGGTTGGAAAAATTCTAACGAGCTACGAAAAATCTTGCGACAAATTTCAAAGGAGAACTCCTATGGCTAAAAAGAAAGAATATACCTGCGTGCTCGTCGAAACCGACGACGAAGGGATTACGTGGATCACGTTCAATCGACCGGAGAAGCGCAACGCGATGAACCCGACGCTTCTTGTCGAGATGGAGCAGATTTTGTACGAGCTGGAGACCGAGGAAGAAACTAAAGTCATCGTGATCACCGGCGCGGGCAACAGTTGGAGCGCGGGGATGGATTTGAAACAGTATTTTCGCGAGACGGATAAGGACCCTGTGGCGCGCTTCCGGGCCATGACGGCGCATCGGCGCTGGGCAACGGAGTTGCTTACCTGGTCGCGGAAGCCAAGCATCGCCATGGTCAACGGCTATTGTTACGGCGGCGCGTTCATCTCTCTCGCGGCTTGCGATATCGTGATCGCGGCGGAAAGCGCGACCTTCGGTTTGTCGGAAGTTAACTGGGGCATTATTCCCGGCGGCAACGTGAGCAAGGTCTTCGGCGACATGGTGTCGTATCGAAACGCCTTGTTCTATGCGATGACCGGGCGCACAATCGACGGCCGCAAAGCCGTAGAGTTGGGCATCGCCACGCTGGCGGTTCCGGCGGAGAAACTGCGCGAGGAAACGGTAGCCGTCGCGCGCGAGCTAATGGCGAAGAGCCCGATGGTTTTGGCCTACACAAAGCAAGCGATCCGTGCCGTGCGCGGCATGGACATGGATCAAGCTTACGAATATTTGGGGGCGAAGAGCTTGGCGCTTCGCGCCGCGGATCCGGAACAGACACGCGCACGCGGCATGCGCGAGTTCTTGGACGAGAAAAAGTTCCGACCCGGACTGGAACCGCTGAAACGACCTGCGGGCGAAAGATAAGTAACACTTTTGGGTAGTGCAGCAAGAATGCGATGCTCTCGCAAAGGCGCAAAGCACGCCAAGTGGGGGAGCGTCGGCCCATCATCCCGAACAAATGCGAGGGATCTAAGAAAGATTTCTCCCTCCGGTCGAAATGACAAGGCACGTAACCTGGCGCTCTTAGGATCTCGGCGCTATGAACTTCTTTGAAATCGTTCGGTTCAACAATTAAAGGGGAAGGACCTAACAACTTCGACCTCCTGAGGAGAACGCATGGATCTGCAGCTGCAGGGCAAGAAAGCAATCGTTACGGGTGGCAGCCGTGGCATGGGTAAGGCGATAGCGCGACAATTGGCGCGCGAGGGCTGCGATGTTGCGATTGGCGCCAGGACCGAGGGGATGCTGCGCCAGGCTGCCGCGGAGATCACTCAAGAAACAGGCCGCATGATCGTTCCACTGGTCTTGGACACGCTTAGCGGGGAATCGATTAAGGCATTCGTCCGACGAGCGGCCGGGACTCTGGGCGGAGTTCATATCCTCGCTAATTGCGCCGCACGCGTCGGCGGCACCATCCCTGACAACATGGATGTGATTAGCGACGAGCAGATCGTCAAAGACTTCGAAGAAAAATTCCTCGGCTACTTCCGCTGCGCGCGCGAGGCTGCGCCGTACATGAAGCAAGCCGGTTGGGGCCGAATCATCAATCTAAGCGGCGGCGCCGGACGCACCCCCGGTACCGCTGTCAGCACGCCAGCCCGCAATATCTCCTGCGTCGCCTTGACGAAATCCCTGGCGAATACACTCGGCCCGTTCGGCATCAATGTGAATGCGATCTATCCCGGTACGACGCTCACCGAAGCAGTTTTAGAACGCTATCGCGCGCAGGCCGAGCGTCAGGGTAAAACGCTTGACGCTTATTCTGGAGGAATTACGGCAGCGTAGTCTCATCCGCCATTTAGTTACTGCAGAGGATATTGCCTATGTAGTGACGTTCCTGTGTTCGCCGCTGGCCCTAAGTATTACCGGCGAGGCATTCTCGGTGTCCGGCGGCGTCAATGCGGATATGCATTACTAGAACGCAACGGGACATTGACCTAGAGCTTGACCCTGCCGTCGCAGTTGACCTATACCGAACGGTGCAGGGGCCGATGATCGAGAATGGGGGATCGAGGATGGCGATCTTCTATCCTCTATCGTCAATTATCGACCATTAAAGCGCAGGTGAATTATTTAAAGGTGCTAACGCTAGTAGGAGGGATGAATGAAGCTCTTATTCTTCGATGATTTCAAGCTGGGCATGTTGAAGGGCGATACCGTGGTGGACGTGTCGCAGGCGGTGCGCGAGATCCCGCACACGGGGCCGCACAATCTCATCAGCGGTCTGATCGAGCGCTTCGCGGATTACCGCGCCGCGCTGGAGAAAGCGACCGTTGACGGCAAGGGCACGCCGATCAACAAAGTTCGAATCCGGCCGCCGTTGCCCAAGCCAGTCAACATCGACGCCATGGCGGTAAACTACATGGAGGACGGCACGCGCAAGGAGCCGGCGCCGATCAACGCGTTCCACAAGTCACCTGGTTGCGTTATCGGCGATAATGACACAATGATTCTGCCCGACGTGCCCGCCACGATCTTCGAGGGTGAGGCGGAGCTCGCGCTGGTGATCGGCAAACGCGCAGCCAACGTGGCCGCGGCGAACGCAATGGAATACGTTTTCGGCTACGTTAACTTTATCGACGGATCGGCGCGCGGGTTGCCGCCTTCGGGCAATACGTTCTATCAGATGAAGTCGCGCGACACCTTTGCGCCGATGGGCCCGTATCTCGTGACGGCCGACGAGGTGAAGGACCCGCACAACCTCCAGGTGCGGCTGTGGGTCAACGGCACGTTGATGCAGAATTACAACACGAGCGACATGGCGCACAAAATCCCGCGTTGTATAGAATGGGTCAGCTCGATCCATCCACTCGAGCCCGGCGATGTGCTCGCGTTGGGGACCAATCACCGTGGCCTGAATCCATTCCAGGACGGAGACTTGGTGGAGCTCGAAACCGCGCCGATGGGCCGGCTGCGCGTGAAGATCCGCGATGATCTAAAGCGCACGTGGGCGAGGGAGACGCGGTTGCAACGCCAGGAAAAAGGATTGGAAGTTCCCACGCCGCAGCTCACCGGCAAGTACGCCAAAGCAACGGGGTAACCGTCGGATGTTGTTCAAAATGTTCAAATCGTTCAAACGCTAACGCTCCGTTCAATCCCCTTCCTTCATCCTCCCCCGCGACGAGACTGTGTCGTAATTGCGCTGCGACTCGGTCATAAAGGGCGGCGGAGCTTCTTCGAGGGCAACGGTCATCGGGGGTCGCCCTATAAAGGTCCGGGTTTTTCTCTTAGGATCCTTAGGGACAGTAGTTTACCCTCGAATCTTATCCCATCACTGGGATAGCCGGCGCTGTGAGCTTCTCAATCAACGCGGAGATTCCCACAATCGTCATCATCCGTCTGAGATCAAAACACGTTGCCAACAATGAAGTCTCGGCCTGAACTCCGTCTTTTCCTCGTAACATAAAGCCATCGGTCTTGAGGTTCCTTTTGATGTGTCCAAAGGGATGCTCGGCTCGGGTCTTCCTTCGGGCATAAATCTCTTGGGAAGCCTCATACTGCGCTTCAAATCTCTCCTTGAGATCTTCGAGCACCAAACGCATGATCCGCCGACCCTTCTTGTTCGAGGTGCACTTCCCATAATGGACACAACGGTGACAAAGTCCGGGCGCGCTGATCCGATAGTACTTCCTGCCGCGCTTTGGGTCGGTGAACTCATAGGGGAGCTCGTTTTGCTCGGGACAAAAGTAACAATCTTTCTCTTTGTCGTAGCGAAAATGGCTCTTGCTAAAAGGCTTCTCCTCTTTGTTGTGCAAAGCCTAGCGTTGTGA
>WNFU01007405.1_pt1 | contig 12997 bp, 6 predicted proteins | sample 5400121 | NCBI WGS metagenome assembly WNFU01 (sample SAMN13153360, study PRJNA577476) | soil metagenome | isolation source: 100 cm soil or saprolite under grassland replicate 1 | place: USA:California | collected 2016-06-15 | reverse complement strand
GACGTCGCCTCGTGGTTTCGTCCGATCGACCCAGTCATGGTGCTCCGGAAGGACGGACGCTGTCGCACCTGTAGCGGCCCTGATGATGCGCGACCGGACCAGGCCGGACATCACGACGAATACCAGCAGCACGAAAACGATGACGGCGCGCGTCCGGTTTCGGATGAGCACGTAGGTCAACCCGAGGGTGCCGGCCACGCACACCGCCGCGATCGTCGCGTGCGAAATCGGAACGATCGTCGCTCCGACCTCTCGACCGAACAGCTGAAGCCCAAACGACTCGGTGACGATCGCATTGTCGATAACGGTGCCGAACGGGATCACCACGGGCAACAGCAGCGAGAGCGTTGCGGCTCCAAGGTAGGCGCGAAATGACGCCTTGGCCGCCGGAAGGCGAAAGGCGGCAACCAGCGCGACGAGGAACAGTGGGGCGACATAGAACAGGTATCGCTCGTGCATCCGCGGGCCGTTGGGAAATAGAGCTCCGTTTACGCCGACTTCCAGCAACATCCACGCGATGACGCTGCAGGCAACCGCGGCAAAAACGAAATACTCGCGCCGAGAGCCGGACCGGAAGAATGCATAGGCGGCGGCGAGTGCTCCGACGAACGGGATCACCCCCAGAGCGATGTCCATGCCCGCGAGATTCTGGACCGCGACAACGAGAACGCGCCACGGATTCGGGAGGCCGGACTCCCCGACATTCGAATACCTGCCGGCAATCGAGAGCACCCCTTGGCCGGCGAGGGCGCGGATTCCAGCCGCCATGAGCAACAAAGCCGCGCTACCCAGGAGCAACCAGTGCTGCCTGCACGCGCGCGTGAGTGAACGCGCCAGACCGTGACCGGCCCGCGCCGGCCCAAACACAGCAGCGAGCGCGACAGCAGTGAGAGCCGCGGGGAACAGCGCGATGCTTTGAATCCGGGCCGTGCTCGCGAGAACGATCGAAAAGAGCAAGAGCGCATCGGTCCGACGAGAAGGGGAGCGGACGCAGACAAGCATCGCCCAGACGCTGACGAGGAAACTTGGGTACGCAAGATTTTCGCTCATCGCCAGAGCCGTGTAGTACATGAGCGGTGCGACAGCCGACAGCCCGGCGGCGACGAGTGACGGACCGCGGGGAAGTACGAAGCGCGCGATCTTGTAGAGCGGAAAGATGGAGAGCGACATCAGGATCGCATTGATCACCTTGATCCAGTCGTATGCGACCGGTGCCGAAGCGCCGAGCGCGAAGATCGGCGCGAGAACGGCCGAGTACAGCGGCGAGTAGGACAGGCCCTCGCGGTTGAAGAGAGCGACCTGGCCGCTCTGACCGAGGCTATGCGCCAACCTCTCATACCCGAGCTCATCCGGGAAGACGAACGGCCCGTGTACCTCGGCGACCAGAGCGATCCGAAGTGCCGTCGAGAGGGCGGCGATTCCGATCAGCCAGAGGACGACGCCGCGAATCGAAAGGTGGCGGACCAACTGCGCCGCGTTCGTCGTATCGCCGTCGACTCCCGCCCGGAGCTTGGCGGGCGCTACGACCATTCCGGCGCCGGCTCGACGGGTGCGACGCTCAGCCGCTCCCGCAGGCTCTGGCCAACCACGAGAGTTGTGAGTCCAACGCCGAGGACGATGCGCCACAGCACTCCATCGCTATGCATCGGGCAGAGCCAGAACGCCATCGGTAGGAACCAGAGCGGAGTGAAGCGTGGGCGCGCCAGCGCGAGAGGTACGAGCAGAAGCACAAAGTAATGCAGCCAGACCACCGGGGAAAGCGCGAGCGAGGCGGCGATCGCAAGGATGAGCGAACGTCGATCTCCGTCCGGCCGCGGCGCGACGAGCACCATCGCGATCAGCAAGCTGCCGCCGATCAGAGCGGCCGCTGCGCGGCCGCCGCCGACCCCCAGCCCGAGCCCGTGGCCGAGCGCGACGAGCGAATAGCCGTCCGTCTGTTCCAGGCGGATGATCCGGCTCGCCAGGCGAAGGTAGTCCGAGGCACCCGCAAAGCCGATCGTGGCCCACGCGACTGCCGTGAGGGCAACGGCCGCGAGAGCGGCGCCGGCAGCGGCGGCGAAACGACGCGTCGCCAGCAGCCAGACGAGCATCGGCCAGAGCAGGAGCTTCGCGACGACGACGAGCGCGACGACCGGGACAAGCACGCGAAGCCGGTCTCGGAAGCGCCACGCGACGGCGACGCCGAGCGCCAGAAAGGCGCTTAGCGCGCCACTGCCGATGACGCTGAGCACCGATGCGGACAGCAGCGCGAGCGCATAACAGCGCTGGTCGCGCACGCCGAGGAGCCAGAGCGTCAGCAACACGGCGCCTACGACGAGGACTGCGTCCGCGGCCGCGGCGACGGTGAACGGGAGAAGCGAAAGCGGCGCGGTCGCAAGCGCCGTGACGGGCGGATAAACGAAGACCTGGCCGACGGCGATTCCCGCATCGTGTAGTCCCGGATACGGCGACCGTCCCTCGAGCACGTCGCGTCCCGCCTGCCAGAAGACGCGAAAGTCGGCCATCCCCGAGCGAAGTGAGAAGTAGATGACCGTGCCGACGACGACGGCCGGGATCTCCAAGAAGACGATCGCGGGCAAAGCGCGGCGGACGCGCTGCCATGAGCGATCGACGGGATGTCCTACCGCGCCTGCACCCGCGTTCATCGGTCCGAGCTCCGGAGCAGGACCGCGATACGACGATCGCGATACAGCTGCTTCGTCCCCGGCTCTCTGAGCACGGCTGACACGGCAGGCTCCTCGTCCCGCGGGTCGAGCACGAGCAGCCTGTACCCGTCCGCCGAAGCGATCCAGTGAGCGGAGCTCTGGTTTCGGAAGCGCGAGATGGCTTGAAGCTGGTCGCTCGTGAGCAACTCGAACCGTGCATCGAATGCGACGCGGCCGCGCAAGCTCGGCAGCTTCCACAGCAGCCAGTCGGCGTACCGCTCGTTCGAGAAGACGAGGAGCGCCGGATCGTGCTTCGCAGCGACAGCCACCGCGTCGACCGCAGCTTGCGCCGGATAATTCCGTCCGACCCACCCGGCCGGCCGTGCCGTCGCGACGCCGAACGCGCCGACGCAGACGGCGAGCGCTCCGAGCGAGAGCGACAGATTCACACGGCGGCGCAGCGGCGCCTCACCCGTCGGCCAGAGCTCGTCGAGCGCGCGCGGGGCAACCATGAGCGCGACCAGCGCGAACCAGGCGATGTTGCGAATCGCATCGAAGCTGGCCACCAGCGTGGCGACCAGGGCCAGATGCTCGAAGAGGCTCAGCCGCCGAGGCTTGCGCGCCACGAGCCAGAGCGCGCCCAGCGCCAAGACGAAGAAGGGCCACTGCTCGGGAAACGTCGTCGCGTGCCACTCCGAGACGATGTCCCGGAAGGCGCCGGAGCCGAGGACGTCGTGGTAGTACCCGGGGAGGGCGAGGCCGTACGGCGAAACAAGCAGGCACAACGGCGCAGCCGCCGCGAACGCCGCCGCGCGCAACCGAAAACGCCAGAAGACTGCGCGGCGACCCGCGCGGACGATCTCCGCGAAGGCCCACAGGATGACCAGGCCGGCGCCGAGGACCGCGGAGCCATGGATATTCGCCCACAGCACCAGCAGCGGCACGACGAGCAGCACGCGGCGGCTCGGGCTGCGCGCCTGTGATGCCAGCAACCAAAACACCAGGACGAACAGGGGATAGGCAAATACTTGCGTCCGCACCGCCGAGTTCGGAAGCGCGACGAAGAACGCGACGATGCCGACGAGGGCGACGCTGCGCGAAGATCCACCGCTCCGTCGAGCAAACGCGAGCGCGAGCGCGAACGCGCCTGCGAGCATCGCCCCGTGCACGAGCAGGAGCAGCCGAAGGCCACCGGCGGCGTGAACCCCGTACATGGAGAGCTGCCCCAGCCACTGCTGATCCACCCATGTCCTGCCGTGCGACCACACGGTGAGCGTCTCGTGCCGAGGAATCCAGCCGCGCGAGACGTCGCGGCCGCTGACCAGCGCGAGCCACGTATCCGAGGCGACGAAATCCGGCAGCCGGAATGTGACGACCAGCGCGTCGAGCGCGAGCACGAGCAGGACGAACGGCTCCCTCGCGAGAAGGTCGGCGATGCGGTCTCGCATGCGCGGAATCGCCTCTCCGGCCCCGTCGCGAGCCCGGGGCGCGCGCATGCGGGCGGTGCCGCCGACGGAGCCATCCACAAGACGAATCAAATAGGAAACCCCCTTCGGCTCCCACGCCCGAAAGCCTAGGACGGCCCACACCCAACGGCTGGATTCAGCGAAATCCGCGCTCACACGCGCGAATCGGACAGACATCCGGCGCGCCGAACGGCTGGCTCCAGCCACCCGTTCGCGGGTGTCGAACCGTCGCGACAGGAACGAAAATCAGAGCCGTGAGCGTTCCGGACGCCCTGAACGGCTGCTCCCAGACATGAGCAGCGTCGATCTCGTGCAGAGGCCGGAGTTGCTGGCGCGCCCGACCGGCTCTGGCCTGAAGCTCGCCGCCGACAAGGTCTTGTTTGGGCTGCTGCCGCCGCTGTTCTTCATCGCCCTGATGGCCATGTGGATCTCGCTTGGGTACGGCTACCGCTTCGGCTTCGACTTCAAGCCGCTCTGGGAGGCTGCACGCGACGTGCTGAGCGGCACCTCGCCGTATCCGCCCCCTCACGCCTCGGCACTGCGCGACGAGCAGCAGTTCGTCTACCCGCCGTTCGCGGCGCTGATCGCGGCCCCGTTCGCATTCTTGCCCTTTCAAGTCGCCGCGACCCTTTTCGCTGTCCTGCTCGCCGGGTTGACGGCTCTCACATTGCGCATCCTTGGCGTTTCGGATTGGCGCTGCTACGGACTCGCGCTGGCGTGGCTTCCGGTGATCGAGGCAATCGCGTTGGGCACGGTGACCATCCCGCTCGCGCTCGGGCTCGCTGTCGCCTGGCGGTATCGCGACCGCCGTTGGATCGTGCTTCTCGCCGTCGCCGCGCTGGTCGCCGCGAAGGTATTCCTTTGGCCGCTGCTCATCTGGCTTGCGGCCACGAGACGCGGACTGGCCGCCGCGCAGGCGCTCGCGGTCGCCGTCGCCGCCGTGCTCTGCTCGTGGACGCTGATCGGCTTCGCGGGCTTCACGACCTACCCCCGGCTTCTCGACACGCTGGCGCGACTGCTCCAGTGGAAGAGCTACTCGAGCACCGCGCTCGGACTGGCGCTCGGCCTGACACGAGGCGAGGCGCGCCTGGCTTCTCTCGCATGCGGCGCCGCCGTCCTCATCGCAGTCGTCCTGCTCGGGCGCGCAGGCGGCGCCGACGCAGACCGGCACGCGTTCATCGCTGCGATCGCGGCCGCCTTCATGTTCACGCCGATCGTCTGGATGCATTACCTGGCGCTGCTTCTCGTCCCGATCGCGATCACGAGGAGCAGGCTCACGCCCCTCTGGTTCGTTCCCCTCGCCATGTGGGTCACGCCCGGCCAGAGCCATGGGCACCTCTGGCAGGTCGCAATCGGCTTCTGCGTCTGGTCTCTCGTACTCGCGCTGAGCATGCGCTCGCGCTGGCCGCTGCCGTCGCTGCGGCGAACGCCCGCGCCGGTGCCCGCCGAAGCGTAATGGGCGCCTCGATGCAGTTCGACCTCTAAAATGGTGGAGCGCGCGGTCGATCGGGTGCCCGCGCATGCGTTCGATCTCCGCAGCCTCGAGCGCCGCGCGGTGACCCCGTTCACGCTTCTCGTGCTCGCCTTCGCAGGCTTGATCCTCTACGCGAATGCGAAGGGCAATCAGTACGGGTTCGACTTCCACGGCGGGATCTGGACAGCGGGACGGGATCTCCTGGCAGGCCGATCGCCCTACCCGCCGCCTCACGCAGACGCACTGCTCGTGCCCGGGAACGAGTACGTCCTGCCGCCACTCCTGGCTGTGCTCGCGGTGCCTTTCTCGGTCTTGCCCTTCACTGTGGCGATCGTGCTGTGGAACGTCGCCTGCATTGCGGCGTTCGTGGGCGCTCTGGCGCTGCTCGGCCTTCGGGACCGGCGGGCCTACCTGATCGCGCTGTGCTCGTTTCCGTTCGTCGCGAGCCTCGTACTCGGTCAGCCGGACGGCTTGCTCGCGCTCGCGGCAGCGCTCGCCTGGCGCTTCCGGGACTCCTGGCGAGGCGCGCTCGCCGTCGGCGTGCTGATCGCCGCGAAGCTCTTGGCGTGGCCGCTGCTGATCTGGCTGCTCGCGACGCGCCGTTTCCGCAGCGCCGCCGTGGCAGCCGGCTCGTCGGTTCTGCTCGTTGCATCGACTTGGGCCCTCTTCGGCTTCAAGGGCCTGGCGGCTTACCCGCGGCTGCTCGCCGCCGACGCACATGCCTTCCAGGTCAGATCCCACTCGGTCGTTGCTCTGGCGATGCGCGCGGGAGCGGCCGAGCAGGTCGCACGCTTGCTCATGGTTGCGGTAGCCGTTGGTATCGCACTAGTCGTCCTTCGGCTCTCACGCGGCAGCGACCTCGGCTGGTTTACCGCGGCGCTTGCCTTCGGACTCCTGAGCTCTCCGCTGCTTTGGTCCCACTACCTGACGCTGCTCTTCGTGCCGCTTGCGATCTCCCGCAAGCGAGCCGACGCGGTCTGGTTGCTGACGATCGCGTTCTGGCTGTCGCATCAGGAGCCGCCGGCGCATGCGTGGAAGATCGGTCTCGTCCTCTTGACGATCGGCGCCGTTGCCGTAGCTGTCACCCGTGGCGGCGGCGGCGGGCGATCTACGAGGGCACGACCCGCGTGGTCGTCACCGTCGGTCAGCCGTTAGACCCTGCACTACCCAGCTGGCTAGCCGTCGTCGACCAGCCGCGTGGTCGTGAGGTCGTTGCCGATCTGCGTAAAGACGGCCGTGAGATCGCCGGCACCCGGCTGGTTGAAGAACCTCTTCGCGTTGTTCGCCGCGCTGTTCGAGTTGTCCGCACAGACGCCAGGGTAACTCGAGAAGGGGTCCGCAATCCGGTGCATGAGGCACACCGCCGAGATTGATGACAGACCTGCCGGCTGGAGAGCAACGAGTTGCGCGGCCCAGCCGGCACTTGCGCTGGCCGTGGCCGCTTTGGTTCCGGTCGAGCTCGCGGTCGCCTGCGTGTAGTCGGCCGCCTCGGTGGCCGGGCCGCTCGCGTTGGCGTTCGTCACCGCGTAGCGCTCCGTCATGCCGGACGGCGCAGTGTAGGTGGCGCTGACGCCGGTTCCGAACAATCCGACGACCAATTCATTCGCGCCGTTCGTCGTCACCGACGGCGCCGTCGGCGTGGTGCTGCTGCCCGTCCCTCCGCCGCTGGTGTCGATCGGGCTCGAGGTGTCGACGCCGAGATAACGCGTGATCCCGCCTGAAGCCCGAGTGCCGGAAGTGAGGCTCCATATGTAGGACGCGGGCTCGGAGCCTGCGTTCGTGACGACGTGGTAGTAGCTGGCGATGCCGACGGTGGTGCTGTTGTTCGTCCTGCGGATTTGCGTCCAGCCCGACGGAACTGTGATCGTCGTGTTGCTGCCGCCGCTCACGGCGACGGAGGCGACGAGGACATCGTTGTTCACCACGCCGCTCGGCTTCGTGATGACCAGCGTGCTCGCGCCGGAAGAGCTGTTCGCCGCCGACGAGGACGAGCCGACGGTAATGATGTCCGAGTCTACCGTGCAGCTGCCGCTCGAGTCGTAGGCGATCGCGTACACCCACGTCGGCGGAGTCGGCGGCGGGGGACTTTGGGCGTTCTGAGACGCAGCGATCGCAGAGCGGCACGGCTGCGTATCGCCCGCAATTGTCGTATTGACCTCCCCGTCGCCGAGGATGATGATGACGTGCTGGGCGTTCGGCCGCCCGTTCGTGGTCAGCTCGTTCTGGGCCGCCTTGATCGCCTCCGTGTAATAGGTGTAGCCACCGGCCTCGACGCCGTAGTCGCAAGGCGAGCAGTTGCCGATGAACCTGAGGGCCACTGTGTGGGCGACCCAGTCGGTGTTGGTGCAGCTGGTGGCGGACTGGGCCGTGCTCAAGCCGGCGGTCGCCTGGGTGGCGTCCTCGACGCCGGTGGACGTCCCCGAACTAGGGATACCGGCGTACGTCACACTCCCCATGGTCGTGCACCTGCTGCCGTACAGCGAGACGACGCGGTCGTTGGCGAAGTTGGTCGTGACCTGGGGAGCGTTGAGCGTGGTGCCGCTGCCCGTATTTCCCTGGTTACCCGCGGAAACGTCGATCGGAAAGATCGGATCGACGCCCGTGTAGCGGACGACGACGGCCGAGGCCACCACGCCCACGGGAGAGCCTCCGCAGGCGCCGCTGCTGAAGGTGAAGGTGTAGGACTCGGCCGAGTTGCCGCTGCGGAAGCTCCAGAAGGTCGCGTGCGTGACCACACCGCCCGGGTCGGGCTGGGTGTCCTCGCGAACCAGGGTCCAGTCGCTGGGCGCACAGATTTTGCCCCCGCCCAGGTTGCGCGCGGTCACCGACGCGAGCAGGAAATCGCCGGCCGCCCGGTTGTTCGGCCGATTGATCGTGAGCGACCCGACGGCGGCCTTGAGCGCCACCGTGTGGGCGACCCATTCGGTGTTCATGCAGCTGGTTGCGAACTGGGGCGTGCTCAAGCCGGCGGCCGCCTGGGCGGCGTCCTCGACTCCGGTGGACGTCCCCGAACCGCTGAAGGGGTACGTCACACCGCCCATGGGCGTCCCGCACCTGCTGCCGTACAGCGAGACGACGCGGTCGTTGTCGAAATTGGTCGTGACCTGGGGAGCGTTGAGCGTGGTGCCGCTGCCCGTATTTCCCTGGTTGCCCGCGGAGACGTCGATCGGGGTGATCGGATCGACGCCCGTATAGCGGACGACGACCGCGGAGGCGGCAACGCTGACTGGAGAGCCGCCGCAGGAGCCGCTGCTGAAGGCGAAGGTGTACGACTCGGACGACGTCCCGCTTCGGAAGCTCCAGAAAGTCGCGTGCGTGACCGAGCTGCCCGCGGCGCCTTGCGTGTCCTGGCGGAGCAGCGTCCAGGAGCCGTCTGGCGCGCAGATGCTGCCCGCGTCGAGGTTCCGCGCGGTCACCGAGACGAGCAGGAAATCGCCGTCGGCGCGGTTACTCGGTCGGCTGATCGTGATCGAGGTCGCGATGGCGGGCTTGAGCGCCACCGTGTGGGCGACCCAGTCGGCGTTGGTGCAGCTGGTGGCGGACTGGGCCGTGCTCAGGCCGGGTGTCGCCTGGGTGACGTCCTCGAAGCCGGTGGACGTCCCCGAACTCGGGGTACCGGAGTACGTCACGCTGCCCATGGCCGTGCCGCACCTGCTGCCGTAGAGGGAGACGACGCGGTCGTTGGCGAAGTTGGTCGTGACCTGGGGAGCATTGAGCGTGGTGCCGCTGCCCGTATTTCCCTGGCTACCCGCTGAGACGTCGATCGGCGTGATCGGGTCGACGCCCGTGTAGCGGACGGCGATGGCAGAGGCGACAGTGCCTATGGGAGCGCCGCCGCAGGAGCCGCTGTCGAACGTGAATGTGTAGAACTCGGCGAAACTTCCGCTTCGGACGCTCCAGAAGGTGGCGTGGGTGACGGAGCTGCCAACGAGGCCCTGCGTGTCTTGGCGGAGCAGCGTCCAGGTGCCGTCGGCGGGCGCGCAGATGCTGCCTCCGTCGAGGTTGCGCGCCGTCACGGACACGAGCATGAGGTCGCCGGCGGCGCGGTTGCTCGGGCGGCCGATCGTGATCGACGAAGCGCCGGCGGCCTTGAGCGCGACGGTGTGCGCGGCCCAGGGCGCGCTGGTCGAGCCGGTATTGGCCGTCGCAGTGCCCGTCGGGCCGGCGGTGGCCTGGTTCAAGTCGCTGACGCCAGTGGCCGTGCCAGAGCCGCTCGAGCTGAAGCTTGTACCAGACGAGAAGGAGGTCGCTCCCGTCCCCCATAGCCGCACGACCCGATCGTCGTCGAGGGTGGTCGTGGCCGTGGGTGCGGTGGGCGCCGCGTCGGTGCCCTGGCCGCTGGCCGAGACATCGACCGGGGCCGTCGCGTCCACACCGGTGTAGCGGACAGCTACCGCGGACGCGGGAACGCTGACTGGGGATCCGGCGGAGCAGGAGCCGCTGCTGAAGGTGAAGGTGTAAGACTCGGCCGACGTGCCGCTCCGTACGCTCCAGAAGGTCGCGTGGGTGATGGCAGGGCTGCCGGTCATGGGTTGCCTGTCCTGCCGAACCTGCGTCCAAGTGCCGTCGTCGGGCGCGCAGATGTTGCCGTCGAGGTTCCGCGCCGTCACCGAAGCGAGCAGGAGATCGCCGTCCGCGCGGTTACTCGGTCGGTTCAGCGTGATCGAAGGGGCGCCGAGGCTCACCGGCTTGAGCGCGACGAGCTGTGCTGCCCAGTTGTTACTTGCGGTGGCGGTTGCGGTTTTGTTTCCGGTCGAGCCCGCAATCACCTGCGTGTAATCCGCCGCCTCAGTGGCCGGGCCGCTCGTGCTCGTGTTCGTCACGTCGTAGCGCTCGGTCAGACCGCTCGCCGGCGTGAACGAGCCGTTCGTGTCGAGGCCGTACAAACCGATGACGCGGTCGTTCGCAACCGTCGTCGTCACTGACGGCGCCTGCGGTTGGTTGTTGTTGTTCGTGGTCCCGTTGCTGACATCGACGGGATTCGTTGTGTCGACGCCGGTGTAGCGGAGGATGCCGCCAGAGGCGCGCAGCGTGCTGCTCCCGCTCAAGCCGAAGCTGTAGGAGGCGGGTTCCGAGCCGGCGCTTGTGACGACGTGGTAGTAGCTCGCAATGCCGACGTTGGTGCCGTTGTTCGTCCGGCGAATGAGCGTCCAGCCCGATGGCGCGGTGATCGTCGTGTTGCTGCCGCCGTTGACGGTGATCCCGGCCACGAGCACTTCGTCGTTCGCGATCGAACTCGGCTTGTTGATCACGATCGTGCTTGCCCCGGAAGAGCTGTTCACGCCGGGATTTTCCGAACCGAACGTGATCGAGCCGCCGCCGGAAGGGGTGGTGGCGCTGCTGCGGTCCGAGGAACCGCTGGCGCCACCTCCGATCGTCGACGCGTTGCTGGCGCCGCTGCGGTCCGAGGAGCCGCCTCCCGCGATCGTCGAGGCGTTGTTCGCGCCGTTGCGGTCCGACGAGCTGCTTGGGCCGGCCCCGATTGAGCCGTTGCTCGCCCCGTTGCGGTCGGAGGAGCTGCTGGGGCCGCCTCCGATTGAGGCGGGCCCGCTGCCGCTGGGATACGCGTGCCCTGGGCACTGGTACCACCAGACGGATTTCAGGAGGTTGGAGTCGCCGTTGATCGGCGACGAGGCGGAAGTGCGGAAGTCGCTCGAGAACGGGACGACGAGGTAGTCGTCGTACAGTGGGTCGTAAGTGACGTCGGATCCGATCGAGTTGCTGAGGTTGCCGGTGCAGTCGCGCTCGCGGTCCTTCCTCGTCGCGAGGTCGAGGCTGCTGCAAGGCGAGCCCGAGGCGGTGCAGAGCGCCGGGAAGACCATCAAGCCAATCTTGTCGACGGGGTTGGGCACGTTCCCGGTGGAATCGGGGGTGCCGCAACTGGACAGACCCTGCTGGCAGGGCCACATCGAGCCGAGGAACGCCCTGATCCCTTCCTTCGCACAGTCGAGGCCTGTGGGCGTGAAACCGAGGTCGCTGATGCCGGCGACAGTCGAGCTGCAGTTGTTGTTCATCGACCCAGTCGTGTCGGTCACGATCATGACGTCGAGCGGGTGCGGCACGCCGCCCTTGAAGAGTGCAGTCGCTTTCGCCGACACCCCGATCGAGGACAAGGTGTCGATACCGAGGAACTTGCCAAAAAACAGCGAGATGTTCCCCTTTTCCGAAACGGAGATTCCATTGTTCACCTCGCCTACCTCGCAGTCTCCGTCGGAAGGGAGCTTGAAGTACACGGTCCCATCCGGGCGCACGCACCGCAGCTTGACAATGGTCACGACGCCCGGCAGATCGGCCTTGTAATTCTTGTGCGGGGACGGGTCGTCGCCTGCGCTGTATTCGATCGCCTTGTTCCTCGCGGCGAGGTAACTGTTCGTAGGATCGGGATACTGCGCTGCCGCCAGCACCGCGGCATCGGCGGCGGCCTGAAGATGCCGGTACGCGACGTACGCCCGCGCAACATCGATCACAAAGCCGGCCATGATGAAAAAGACGACCATGGCAAGGGCAACAAGAATCAGGGACTGGCCGCTTTCGTCACGAAAGCGAGCGCCGCTACGACTCACTCGATCCGCTCCGTCGTCTTCGACGACAAGGCGCAGCTTCCGAATGCGAAGTCCATTCCGAGGATAACGAGATCGCAGGGGTAAGTCACCGTCAGAGTCACGTCGTCGCCAGCAATCAGTGGCGGCACGAGAGGTCCGGCTCCGTCGGGATCCGTGCAGCTGCTGGCGCCGGCAAAGGACACGGTCGGGTTGAGCTTCGCCGGGTCGAGATCCGAGGCCGATTTTTCGACTCTGGTCTTAGCGGTGCCGCACGGGTCGGTCGACCCGCGGCCGATCGCGAGCGTCCGCGCTCCTGTCCTGACTGAGTTGGTGAGGACGACGTAGTTGTTGATCGCGATCCCGAACTTGATGATCGCGAGCAAGATGAGCATCAGGAGCGGGAGCACGAGCGCGAACTCGACCATTGCCTGGCCGCGTTCTTCCCGGGCACGTGCACGCCGAAGGCCGGTCCAGCACGCGGTCGCGCGGCCCAAAGGACCGAGACGTTGCCGCCCGTGTCTACAGACCCGCCGCGGGGTCGACATGCCGCATTCCCTCTCTCTCCCGTGAAACGTTCCCCGCAGCGAACCATAGGAGACTTACGGAGGAAAATCTAGTCATGAATCTCCAAAAGGCTGGTGCGAGCAAGCCTTTCGTGGGTGTCCCCCAGGCTGTATGGGGTGCTTAGATCGCCGAACTGCGGCGGATTACCTGTCGTCACTGACTCGGGGAAGAGGAGGGCACATGCTTTTTGCCAAGATCCAGGCTCGGCTCGGGCGCGAAGAGGGTCAGGCGCTCGTCGAGTACGCACTGATCGTCTCTCTGATCGCGATCGTCGCGATCGGCGCGCTGACCTTCACCGGCACGAAC
>WNFU01018681.1_pt1 | contig 12998 bp, 12 predicted proteins | sample 5400121 | NCBI WGS metagenome assembly WNFU01 (sample SAMN13153360, study PRJNA577476) | soil metagenome | isolation source: 100 cm soil or saprolite under grassland replicate 1 | place: USA:California | collected 2016-06-15 | reverse complement strand
AGCACAGGGACGCTGGCTCGCGAGCGTAGTGCGAGGTCATCTCGCCTACTACGCCGTGCCCGGCAACATCCACCAAGTGGAGGCCTTCCGTGGCGAGGTCGTGCGACTCTGGTACGGGGCGCTCCGGCGCCGCGGCCAGCGACACCGCCTCAACTGGCAGCGGATGCGCCGCCACGCGGAGCGATGGCTCCCTCCCGCCCGCATCACACATCCCTGGCCCGATCAGCGATTCGACGCTCGCACCCAAGTCAGGAGCCCAGTGCGTTAGCAGCGCACGCTGGGATCTGCGCGGGGGGCCGCCCGCAAGGGCGGTCCCTACCGCGATAGTAGGCGACGTACTCGCGCAGAACCGTCTCGAGCTGCCGGCGGGAGACGATCAGGATGCGGTCGAGACATTCACGCCGGACGCTGCCGACCCAACGCTCCGCGTGCGCCTTCGCCCGTGGCGCAGCGATCGGCGCCTTGATCACCCTGACTCCCTCCGAACGGAAGACCTCGTCGAAGGCGGCCGTGAATTTGCTGTCGCGGTCGCGGATCAGGAACCGATGCCTCTGCTTCTGGTCGGCTAGGGTCATCGTCAGGTTGCGCGCCTGCTGCATGACCCAGGCGCCGTCGGGAGTGGCGGTGATGCCGGCGAGATACACGCGACGCCGCGCCAGCTCGATGAAGAAGAGCACGTAGAACCGGCGCAGCCAGAGGGTCTCAACCGTGAAGAAGTCACACTCGACCATCGCAGCCGCCTGCTGGCGCAGGAACTCCCGCCAGCTGACGCTCGCTCGCCTCGATGCGGGGTCGATGCCGTGGCGGTGGAGAACGTTCCAAACACTGCTCGCAGACAGCGGCATCCCGAGCGTGACCAGCTCGCCCTGGATGCGCTTGTATCCCCAGCTCGGGTTCTCCGCCGCCAGACGCAGAATCAGCTCCCGCATCTGCGAGGCAAGTGGCGGCCGGCCCTGCCGACGCCGAGCGTATGTCCAGCGGCGACGGACGAGGTCACGATGCCAGCGCAGCAGTGTCGCCAGCTGGACCAAAAACGACCGCCTCCGTTTGCGTGGCAACAGCTGGCTGAGCGCCGCCAGCAACACACGATCTGCAGGGCGCAGGCGCGGACGCCCAACCTGGCGCCGCAGCACCTGCAGCTCATGCCGCAGCACCAGGATCTCAAGCTCCTTCGCCCGCTCCGAACGACCAAAGAGAATCAGCAACTCAAAGAGACGGCGAATGACCCAGTAAGCGAAGGACAGCCCCTCAAACAGCAGACGTCGAGTGCACATCTGCCGACGCTACCCGCTTGAACCTACCCCGACTTCCCCCTCTCCATCACGCAAGCCCCGCAGAAAGCGCGGAACGAGTTTCTGGGACCCACACGGTCTTGGCGCTTGCGGGCTGAGCGGGGATAGCCGGGGATTCCCGCCGTGAGCAGGGTCTCTCGACGCTGGCGTTGCGGGGATTCGCGGGTGCGGGCGGGAGCTTCCGGCGACCTCGTGCGGGATGAGCGCGGGATAGGCGTTGTCTTCACAGCGAACGGCGGCGGCCTCGCACTGCCGTCGCGGTCATTCCCCGTTCGCGTCGGTGTCGCGGATGCCCGCGGCTGATCGCGACGATGAACCCGTGCTCGTTCGTTGTGCGGTGGGCTCGGCGGTCGAGGGGTACGTAGACCTAGCTAAAGCGGGCTCGAGGCGGTGCGTGGTCTGAGCCGCGACGGAGGGGAGGAGGCCGCCGCACCCCCCGGTGCGATCTCGGCCACCGTTAGGAGAGCTCCCCGGAGACAAGCAGCGTGGAGATCGAGTGTGCGGGGCTTTCGAGTTTGGCGACGTCTTCTTGGACACGGAGGTCGAAGGAGATGGTGTTGTCGGAGCGGTTGAGCGTGACGATCGTGAGGCCGCCTCGCTCGCTGTCGAACGCGGTTGCCTCGAGGCAGTCGAGTGAGGAGCTGCAGAGCACCCGGTGGGAGCCCGGACGGATGTAGCGGGCGAATTGCCCGATCGCGGCGTAGGAGCTCTCGTAGTGCAGCAGCCCGATCTCGCGGTCGGCGATGATTGGCGCGCTGCAGTAGTTGCCTGCGTGGTTGGGGCCGCCGGTCTCGTCGAGGAGCAGGTTCCAGTCGATCCAGCCCACGGCCCAGTGGTTGAGGTCGTTGACGATCGCTCGGGCGTAACGTTCAGCGAGCTCCCACGAGCCATGATGCGTGCCGTCCTCCTGGCATGCCTCGGTGAGTAGGAGCTTCTTGTCCGGGAAGGCTTCGTGCACGAGGGCGACGTTCTCGAAGTTGTCACCGTCGTACCAATGGAAGCCGGTTCCCCAGACAAAGCGGGCGGCCTCTGGATCGTTCAAGACGATGCTTGCGCGCTCGACGATCCGGTCGCGGTTGTGATCCCAGATAACGATTGCGACGTGCCCGAGCCCTTCCCGCTGTAGCGTTGGCCCAAGATGGTCGCGGACAAAGTCGCGTTCCGCTTCGGCGGTATACAGACACGACTCCCAGCGTTGGGTGGCCTCTGGCTCGTTCTGGACCGAAACGCCCCAGATCCGGATCCCGTCTCGTTCGTACTCGCGGATGTACCGGCAGTAGTAGGTCGCCCAAACGTCGCGCAATTCGGTTAGTACCTTGCCGCCTTGCCGCATCTGTCCGGTGGTCTTCATCCAGCCAGGCGGGCTCCAAGGTGACGCGAGCAGCCGAAGCTCGTCGCCGGCGACCCGATCGGCCGCCTGAATGAACGGGATGAGGAGCTGCCGGTCGTGTTCGACCGAGAAGCTCGCCAGCTCCAGGTCACCCGGTTCGGCGTATGCGTACTCCTCCGCTGAGAAATCGCAACTGTTGATGTGCGTTCGGCAGAAGCGGTAGCCGTGACCGCGTTCGGCGTCAAAGTAGGCGGTCAGCACTTCCTCTTGCTGTGCGCTCGGCAAGCCCGTAAAGGTGACCGCAGCCGCCTCGGTGAAGGCGCCTCCGAAGCCCTCGAAGGTCTGGAAGTGCTTGCCTGGATCAACGAAGACACTCGCGCGCGCTGGATCGGCGGAGTTGTCCAGGGCGAACGAGCCAATCTCCGCCAAGCGCTCGCCCGCCGAACTCGACCGCAGCACCCGCACTAGCCGAAGCGCACGACCATGGGCGCTGCCATCCCTGCTTGGCTGGGCCCGGTCAGACACGGGCACTGGGCCGCTGCCGGCACTTGACGTATATTCGTCCACGACTTAACCTAACATTTAGCAGAAGGTCGAGAAGAATGCGAGGAGTTGCCGACCGGATGATCACTCGCCGCCCTACGATTCGCGATGTCAGTCGGGGGAACCGGTCGCGCGTCCTGCGCGAGCTCTACTTCCGCGGCCCGACGAGCCGACCCCGTTTGAGCCGCGAGACGGGGCTGAGCGCGGCCACTGTTGCGAACATTGTGAACGAGCTCAGCGGCGAGGGGATCGTGCTCGAAGCAGGACTCGACGAGCCGCTGGTCGGGCGGCCGAGCGCAATCCTCAAAGTCAATCCTGCCTATGGCTTCTTCGTCGGGGTCGATCTCGGCGAGACGCAGGTGCAGGTCGAACTCTTCGACCTGACCCTGGCGAAGTTGGCGGCGGCCGTCTACCCCCTGCGAGCCGCGCAGAATGAGCCGGCCACCGTCGTCGGGCTCATCGTCCGCGGAGTCCGCCAGGTACTGGAGGCCGTGGGCGTCGCCGACGCGGATGTGCTCGGAATCGGCATCGGCGTGCCAGGCATCGTCGAACAGGCCGCGGAGGTCTCCGTGCATGTCCCGAGCTGGGGATGGCAGGAGGCGCCCTTGCTGGCGATGCTCGCCGAGCCGCTGACGATCCCGATCTTTGTCGACAACGGCGCCAACGCGATGGCGCAGGCCGAAGTGTGGTTCGGTGCCGGCCGCGGGTACCAGACCCTCGCCGTCCTTCTGGTCGGAACCGGCGTGGGGGCCGGCCTGTTTGCCGAGGGGAGCCTCTATCGCGGCTCGACGAACAGCGCCGGCGAATGGGGGCACACGATCATCGAACGCGGCGGGCGTCGGTGCCGGTGCGGGCGGACTGGCTGCCTCGAGGCGTATGTCGGCGCTCCGGCGATCATCCGGCGCTTTCGGGAAGTGGAGCCGGATTCGCCGCGTGTGGACTCCGATGACGACATGCAGACGATCGTGGCGCTCCTCGAGGCAGCGAAGGGAGGAGACCGTGTCGCCGACGCGGTTATTGCGGAGACGGCCGAGCTGCTCGGCGAAGGGATCGCCAATCTCGTGAACCTCTTCAATCCGGAGCTCGTCGTACTCGGCGGCTGGGTCGGAGTCCGACTCGGCGGATACATGCTCCCGACGATCAAACGCGTTGTCGAGTCTGGTGCGCTCCCGGCTTCGCTCCGAACCGCCCAAATCGCGCCCGGACAGCTGCAGGACGATGCCGTCGCGATGGGGGCCGCGACATTGGCGCTCGAGGTCTTCCTCGCGGACGCGGGTCGGCTCCCGACTCGAGCTGGGCGGTCGGCGGCCGCGGAGGCCTAGCCGTGATACCCGACCGGCGCACTCCCCATCTCTCAACCCGCTCAGGGTGGCTAGTAGCCACCCAGCATGATTTCTAGGGAGGAAGACGATGTCTCTTAGAGTTCACCTCTTGCGGCGCTGGCGCATGGTCGGCGTTCTTGTCGCGGTGGCGGCGGTTGCGGGCCTGGTGCTCGCCTCGATCTCGAACGCGGCGCGCCGCGACAGCGTGACGATCACGTTCCAGGAGCAATTCAACGACGCCGAGAGCGCCAAGATGGCGCAACTCGTCAAGCAGTTCGAGAGCACGAATCCGAACATCCAGGTACACCTCGTGCGCGACAACGACTCGAGCTACTACGACAAACTCGTGACGCAGATCATCGGCGGCGGCGGGCCGGACATCGCGCGCGTCGAACCGCCGAAGGCGGTGCAATACATCACCGCCGAGTACGCTGTTTCGCTTGACCAGTGGTTCCCAAAGAGCTTCAGGAATCAGTTCTTCCGCTCGACGATTGGGCCGCTGGTGCGGGGCGGCAAACTGTACGGCATCCCGCAAGATGTGGCGACCCTCGTGCTGTTCTATCGGACCGACCTCTTCAAGAGGGCCGGGATCAAGCACGCGCCGACGACCTGGAAGGAACTCTCCGCGGACGCGAAGAAGCTAACGAACGGCTCCGGCCGGTACGGCATCGGCCTGTTCGGCGGCTGGGGCGCGTTCGAGTTCTACCCCTGGCTGTGGGAAGCCGGCGCCCAGGTCCTCAAGCCGAACGGGAACAAGATGGCGGCCGCCTTCAACAGTCCGGCCGGCGTCCGAGCGCTCCAGTTCTGGACAAACCTCGAAAAGCGGAAGCTGATGCCTCCCGGTGCAGCGACGTTGACCGAAGACGACGTCAAAGGCCCCTTCATCGCCGGCAAGCTCGCGATGTTCACCTCTGGCCCTTGGTCGGTAGCCAGCCTGAAAGCCGCCGGCATCAGGGGAAAGTGGTCGGTGGCACCGCTGCCGAAGGACAAGACACGCGCGTCGGTTTTGGGTGGACTGGACGTGATCGTGCTCAAAAACTCCAAGCACAAGACCGAGGCTGCAAAATTCCTTGCCTGGCTCTTCAGTGACAAGGTGCAATCCGACTGGGATACCTCGCTGGGCTTCATTCCGGTGAAGAAGTCGCTCTATCAGAAGCCAGCCTTCAAGCGCGACCCGCTCGCGAAGCAGTTCTACGCCTCACTGCAGATCTCGCGCTCCCGCCCAGTCATCCCGCAGGCGGCGCAGGTGGACAACGCGCTCGGCGACGCGGTCCAGGCCGCGCTCTCGGGGGCGAAGTCGCCGAAGGCCGCGCTCGACGCCGCTGCCAAGACGGCCAACGATGCGCTAAGTCGCTAGATCAGAGATGAGCCCGCCGGGAGGAGGACTTGCAGCGCAGCCTCCCGGCGGGCCCGCCGCCCGCCGTCCGCTAGGTCCCCGGCTGCTGCCGTATGCGCTGCTCGCCCCGGCGCTGTTGGTGCTCGGCGGCATGCTCGTCTACCCGCTCGGCTACGTCGTGGTCGAGAGCTTCTTCGACGTGGCGCCGCTCCGACACCTCGGCTGGGGAGCAGCCGGGGTCGGCAACTTCAGGCGTCTCTTTCACGACGACCAAGTCGTCGCCTCGATCGTCCGCACCACCACCTGGACCGTGCTCTCCGTCCTCTTCCAGTTCCTGATCGGCCTCTCGGTCGCGCTCGCATTGCGCGGGCGCTTTCGCGGACGGCCGCTTGTCCGCATGCTCCTACTCGTCCCCTGGGCAACCCCGGCGGTCGTCGGCGCGCTCGCCTGGAAGTGGATCTACCACGGCCAGTACGGCTCCCATTCATCGCGGTGCTGCTGGGTGCCGCGCTCGCGAACCTGCCGGCGGAACTAAGTGAGGCGGCTGCAATTGACGGCGCGAGCCGCTGGCAGGAGTTGCGTTACGTCACCCTGCCGCAACTGCGTCCGGCAATCGTGCTCGCCACGCTGCTTTCGGGAGTCTGGACGTTCAACAACTTCAGCACCATCTACATTCTCACCGGGGGCGGTCCCGCCGGGCGGACTGACATCCTCGTCACCTTCGTCTACCGCAACGGTTTTCAGTACTTTGAGTTCGGCTACGCGGCGGCGCTCTCGGTCATGTTGTTCCTGATCGTGCTCGCGCCGTCGATCCTCTACGTCCGCCGGCTCGGCGAAGCGGTCAACTGAAGTTCGCCGCCGTAGCACACAGCGAGGGCGCCTCACCGATCCAGATCGTCTGGCGCGGACTGACACGCCGCCCACTCGGCTCGTGGCTCCTCCTCGCTGTCGCTACCGCGTTTGCCGTGCTTCCCGTGCTCTGGATCTTCGTGACCGCATTCAAGCCGGAAAGCGAAATCTACACGGCTCCTCCGACCTGGATCCCGCACGCGCCAACGCTCGGAAGCTTCCGCTACATCGCGGAGCGCGCCCCGTTCGCTGTCTACCTCCGTAACAGCGTCTTCGTCGCGCTCGGCACGACCGCGCTCGGCCTGATCTTCGGCGGTCTCGCCGGCTACGCCTTCTCCCGCTTCGACTTTGCCGGTAAGCGACCGATCCTGTTTGGAATCCTCGCCACACAGATGTTCCCCTCGGTGCTGCTGATCGTGCCGCTGTTTCAGCTGATCAGACGGCTGCAGCTGCTTGACACGCCCTACGCGCTGATCCTCTCCAACGTCACCTTCGCCTTGCCACTTGGCATCTGGCTACTGAAGGGATCGTTCGACCAGGTACCGCGAGAGCTCGACGAGGCGGCGATGGTCGATGGAGCCGGGCATCTCGGAGCCTTCTTTCGGGTCGTTGTCCCCGTCTCGCTCCCGGGCCTGGTTGCAACGGCGATCTTTCTCTTCATCGCCTCGTGGGACGAGTTCGTCTTCGCGCTCACCTTCACCAGCAGCGACAGCGCCCGCACACTGCCGGTCGGGCTGAGCCTATTGACGAGCTCCTACGAGGTGCAATGGGGTCACCTCGCCGCGATGTCGGTCATGGTCACCCTTCCGGTCCTGGTCCTGTTCATGGTCATTCAGCGTGGCCTGGTCGGCGGCGCCCTTTCCGGAGCCGTGAAGGGCTAGCGTGGCTGCGATTCGCGCCGAGCACGGGCTCTTACGGGTCGGCGCGAGGCGAATTCCGCTCCTCGCGGGTGAGGTGCAGTTCTGGCGCCTCGACCCGTCCGCCTGGGAAACGACTTTGCGGGCGGTCGCCTCGGAAGGGATCCCGATCGTCTCAACCTATCTGTCATGGCGCCGGCACGTCGCGGGCCCAGACGCTCCCTTCACTTGGCGCGGAGACGGGTGTCTGGACCTCCGAAGATTCCTCGCCCTATGCGCCGCGCACGGTTTGCTCGTCCAGCTGAAGCCCGGCCCATGGATCTGCGCCGAGGAGACCAACGGCGGCTATCCGGACTGGCTGCTCGCCGACCACGAGCTGCTCGCGCTCGATGCCCAGGACAGGCCGATCGTCGGTTACAACCCTCCCTTCCAGCATCCGGTTCCCTGCTACCTGCATAGGCGCTATCTCGCACACGCCCGGCGCTGGATCCACCTTGTTCACGAGCACGTCCACGACTTCATCCACCCGCGTGGGCCTGTGGCACTCATCCAGCTCGACAACGAGCCCAGCTACTGCTTCCGGGACGGGATGTACGAGGCCGATTACCATCCGGTCGCGCTCGCCGCCTTCGCACGCTGGACGCTGAGGCGGCACGGCTCACTCGAAGGCGTCAAGCGTGCCTGGCAGCTAGAGCCGCTAACCAAAGCCAGCATCGACCCCCCACGAGAACCAGTGGTGGGTGTGGAACCCGGGTCGGGTCGTTGGCACAGAGAGCACGACTGGATCTGCTTTCGCGAATGGCTGCTCGGCGAGCACCTGCGCCGCCTCCGGCATGCGCACGAAGACGCAGGGGCGAAGCAGACCGCGTTCACCGTCAATTACAACACCCACCCAATCGATGGCGTGCCTCAATCCCCGCACGCGATCCGCTCCGCAACAGACGCGATCGCGGGCGTGGACCATTACTACGAACCACCGCTCACCCGCAACGACCTGCTCGTCCTCGCCCGCACTACAGCTCTCGCGCGCGCCCGCGACGAGCCGCTCCCCTGGTCTCCCGAAATCCAATCGGGCATCTGGCGCGCACCAGGTGAAGACGTGGCGTACCCCGATCCCGTCCCTGCAGAGCAAGAGCTCTACTACCTCGCTGCACTCGCTTTCGGTCTCAAGGGGCTGAACTTCTACATGCTGGTCAACCGCGAGAACTGGCAGTTCGCGCCGCTCGAGCCGGGTGGACCCCCGACAGCAATGCTCGACGCCGTGCGCAAGGTCATCCAGCTCATCGCGCGACTACCCGTGTTCGGTTCACTGGAGCCGATCTCGCCAGTGGCTCTCGCCTGGCAGACGTCGTACGCTCGCGACGCGTACGCCGCTCCTGCGAACGATTCGGGCCGCAATCTGCCGTATGAGATGACGGTCGGCGCGTTCGCCGAGCTGGCCTATGCCGGCTACCTGCCACGCATCTGGAACACGGAGGAGGCGCCTCCTGCGGACGCAGCCGCGATCGTCACGCCAGCCGGGTCTTACATGGAGCGAGATCTGCAAGAGCAGCTCGCACGGAGCGGGAGGCAGGGACTGCCGATTGTCCTGGTCGGTAGTGCGCCTCGGCATGACGAAAACGGACAGCCCTGCGGTATTCTCGCTGCGGCGGTGGAGGCCGGCGATGTCGTATCTCTCTCGCGAGTCAAAGACGTCCCCCAGACGCTGTACGCCAGGAGCATCGAACCGCCCGTCTGCGCCGACAGCGACGACGGCTTTGCCATCCTTCACCAGTCGGCTAGTCGACAGCTTCTGTTTGTACTCAACGTTCATGCCGGACGCTCCACCTTCATGCTCCGGTTCGCGAACAGCGGAATCACAGCACTGAAACCCGAGCTGAGCGACGGCCCCGTCCTTCCGGTGCTCGATCGAACCGCTCGGGTCGAACTCGAACCACAAACAGGGCTCGTCTTCCACGCCCTAACGCGTAGGTGACGGCCGACAAACTCGGAGGGCGTGAGGGGTTCAAAAACCGGTTCATGCTCGGGAATGACCCGGTTTGCAAGTGGAACCGGAGTTTTGAAACCCCTCACCGCCGGCTCGTCGAGCGGCGCCGTCCGCTCATAGGCACCAGACGCTGCCCGTCAAACTGCGAAGCGAACAGTCGCTCGCGTGCCCATGCAGAAGGTCGTGGGTTCGAGTCCCATCATCCGCTCTGAAAACCCCTGCAAAACGGCAGGTGCTGTCACCTGAACAAACAACCTATCAAGCCTCGTGGCAAGGTTGAGGTTTGGATTGTTCCCACTTTTCTCGGACGTTTGCGGGCCCAACTTACGGGCAGCGACGCAGTTCGGCACGCGAGTGAGGCGAACGACTGCTTGGCGTCGTGCTATGCGGGGATAGTCTTCAGCGGGCCGTTGCGGGGTTCGAGGGCGGCGGCCATCCACTCGGCGTTGCTCGCGCGCGTCCTTCCGAACGGCCGCCGCTCTCGCGTGCCTGCGCCCGGCCGCCGGCTACATAGACTTCGAATTCCAAATCGCGACGAGGAGGACGATGATGGCCGGAAAGATCGAGATTCGAAGGAGCGGCGAGAAGTTCCGCTTCGTCGTGCTGAACAGGAGCGGCGACAAGCTGTTGCAGAGCGGACAGTTCGACGACAAGCCGAGCTCGAGGCGGGCCGCATCTTCGCTGGCGAAGGCCGTGAGCGGCGCGGAGATCGTCGACGCGACCAAGCCGGCCCTCGCTGCAGCGAAGAGCAGCGCGCGTCGCCCCGTCACGAAGCGCTAACCCGCGCGGGCCTGCGACGTCCCGCGGACTCGCCGCATAACCTGCGGCACGCGGTCGTCGAGCTCGCAGCCGGCTACTCGGTTCCCGATGTGAAGCGTGCGATTACTCGGTCGCGCTCTACGCGGCTGCCCGGCGCTCGATAAAGGATCCGCTAGCGCCCGAAGCGGTTGGGTGAGTCAGAGGCGCGTGATCGTTCCGACATGAACCTCATCTACGCCCTCGGCGAGGCCTGCACATTTGCAGCGACGGGCGAGTTCCTCGCGTGGCGCGTCACCGTCGATCTCCGACCTCGTCATCGACGCCGATCTCTTGCTGACGCGCGACCATCCAAAGCGCGCGCGACAACAAGATCGCACTAAAAGTTGCTCCGCTCACTGCAGCTCGCGACGATTTGAGGGGGTATCTGGCACTCGCTCAAGTAGCGGGTGCGAAGCCAGGAAGCTCCGGCCTTCGCTACTCGAGAGTCCGGGGAAGCAGCGACCGCGTTGTCAGGCGCGCTGGGCTGCTTCGAGGGCCGCGAGTCACGCCTCACTAAAGCTCTCGCCATCGAGATCGACGAGGACGCGCGTTCGGCGTCCCGAGGCGATCGCTGGCCGCCGTTCGGGTGCGATGACTTCTTGGTAGAGGCCCGCGATGCGGGTGGCGATCGCCGTCCAGCCGTAGTGGCGGCGGGCCTCGGTGGCGGCTTGCTGGCCGCGCCGGTGCCGCTCTTGCGCATCGGTGCCGGCCTCGATCAGCGCCGCCGTCAGCGCCTGCTCATCGTCGGGGGGTAGCAGCCAGCCGCTCTCGCCGTCGCGGACGATCTCCGCTGGCCCGTGCGCGGCGCAGGCGATCACGGGAAGGCCGCAGGCCATCGCCTCGACGAGCGCGAGCCCGAACGCTTCGGCGACCGATGGGAGGACGAGCACGTCGGCGGCGTTCAGCGCCTGCGGCAGCTGCTCGTGCGGACGCCAGCCGGCCAGGAAGACATGTCGCGCATCGAGCCGCCGGACGGTGGCGAGCGGGTGTTCGCCTTCCCACTCGCCGGGGTGGCCGCCGACGACGACGAGTGGGGCGGGACGCTCGAGGTGGGGCTGGGCGCGAGCGTGCGCGCGGATCAGAAGTGGCAGCCGCTTGACCGCGGTGAAGCGGCCGAGGTACAGGAAGACCGTTCCGGAGGCAAGCGGTGCGAGCTGAGTGTCGCGGTAGGCGACGCTTCCGGGCGGCGCGTGCTCGTCCCAGCCTTGGGGGTCCTCGAGCAGCCAGCGCCCCCAGAAGTCGCGTCGCTCCTGACCTGCGAGCGGTCGGGGCTGGAAGCGTTCGAGCTCGACCCCGCTGGGAAGCCCGACCAGCTTGCGGCGCTCGAGCCCGAGCAGTGCTGCGACCTCGCTCTCGGCGCCCGGGGGCACGATCAGCCGCTCGCAGGCGTCCGCCCAGCGGCGAAGCCGCCGGTCCCATTCCCGGGCGTGCCGCCAACCGCGCGGCGGTCCGCTCGCGAGCGCACGCAGGAAGGCGAGCTCGGTGCCGTGCAGTTGCCCGACGATCGGTAGCTTGGGGAACGCGCGCAGGGCGGCCTCGTTGGCAGGCGTCAGGTGGTGCAGGTGGAGGAGATCGGCCTCGCCGGCGCCCGCGCGGGCGAGCGCCTCCGCCCAGGCCGCCACCAACCGCTCGTAGGCGGCGTCGTCGACCGCGGCGAAGACGCGGTCGGGGCCGGCCGGTCCTCATACGAGGGCTGAAAAGGAACCGAGGCGGCGAGCGGGTCAGCAACACGCAGCGAGGGCGAATAATCGACCGCGGAGACGTCGATGCCCGAGAAGAAGCTGGCCGCGTTCGTCGCAGCGTCCGGCCCGCCGAGCGAGCCCGCGGCCAGGCGCACCTGCCAGCCACATTTGGCGAGGGCCCCTGTGAGCGCGCGCGCGACCTGCGCCGAGCCGCCGCCGGGGAAAGAAGAACAGTCCTGAGCAGACACGCCCAGCAACCGGCGCCGTCGGCCGGGCAGGCCGCGCCCCGTTTTCGCCCGCGCCGCGATCAGCCATCCTGCTTCGATTCGCAAGGGGAATAGGTGATTCCTGCCAGACGCGTAACGGCCGCGACAACCGGTGCGCCGGTCTCGCGTAAAGGCCCGAGGGGTTGGACGTGATTCGCTGGCGGCGAAGAGACCCTGCCGAGCCCCGGCCGGGTTACGCGCGGTTTGGGGCGCGTCTACCCTTGGCTGGTTATGGACGTCACGTTCGAGGTCTCCGGTGACTTGCTCACGCTTCACGAGGGTCAAGCGACGATCCTGGCGGAGAAGCTTCGCCTGTTCGCGGCCGGCCAGTTCCGCGATGACGTGCGCAAGCTCGAGGAGCTCGGGACGAGTCGAGACTGGCTTGCGGGCACTCGCGAGGCCGCCGACCTAATCGAGATAGCTCTTGTCGACGAGCGCAGCGGCCCGGTCCGGCTGCTGCGGGGCGACGTGGCCGATGCGGTCTCCCAGGTGTTGCACCTCAGCCATGTGGATGCCTCCGATCGCGAGAGAGCCGCCGGCCTGGTCGAGGCGCTCGCAGCGCTCGCTGAGCCGGCGGCTGAGGCCCGCCGCCGCGGCGCCGGCGCTCGTCGAGCTTCTCCAACACCTCGTCTCGGCGGTTAGCCGACTCGGGCTGTCGCGGAAGAGCCGAACGGCGACATGCAGGTACGTGTTCGCATGGTTGCCCAAGGTCGGAGGAGGCCTTTCAATGACCTGG
>WNFU01014279.1_pt1 | contig 13001 bp, 14 predicted proteins | sample 5400121 | NCBI WGS metagenome assembly WNFU01 (sample SAMN13153360, study PRJNA577476) | soil metagenome | isolation source: 100 cm soil or saprolite under grassland replicate 1 | place: USA:California | collected 2016-06-15 | reverse complement strand
CGAGCCTGGCCGGCCGGCAGCCCGGCCGGGGAGCGGACCAGCACCACGTCGACCGCGTCGAGGAGGGCGGCGACCACCGCCGGCCAGGCCCTGGCGCCTGGGGCCGGGACCAGCGCCAGGCGCTCCAGGTCGACGCCCACCTCGGCCGCCGCCACCATCCCGAGGTCGGGCAGCCCGACCGCCGCCACCCAGGAGCCGGCCGACGAGGCCCCTGCGACCAGGGCGAGGGCGAGGGCGGCGGAGCGGCTGACGGCCACCGTGCTCCCGCGGCGCAGCCCCCGGCCCGGCAGCAGCGGCTGGAGGGCGGGGACCACCGGCAGGAGCCGCTCCCCCGCCAAGGTCGTCCCCGGCTCCACCAGCCCCGCCCCGGCGAGCCGCCCCGGGTCGGCGGGCGCGCTCAGGCGGCCGGCATCGACCGGGAGGAGGCGCCCGCCGTCAGCGGCGGGCACCCATGGCCTCCGGCCGGCGCGAGGCCTGCGAACTGCCCAGAGTGGCAGAGAAACCACTTACAGTGGCCGGCATACTTGCTATGCTCGAACAAATGTTCGAAGCTGTCAAGGGCCCCCACGGCCACCCGACGCGCAGGGATGTGACTCGATCGCGAGCGCATCGCCACCGGCGGGTGGCGCTACGCGTCGCGCTCGAGCCGTTCCTTCAGGTTCCGGTAGCTCTTCGGCGCCCCTTTCGCCGCCATCCGGCGGATCACGTCCAGCGGGAGCAGCTTGCCGATCCCGTGCCCCTCGAAGTCCAGCGCGATCGTGACCCGCGACCGCGTGCCGTCGCCGAGCGGCTCGACGGTGATGCCCGCGCTTGGCCTGAACGGTCCGTCGACACCATGACAGGCCCAGCTCCTTGGGGGACTGCTCTCCGTGATCTCCTGCGTCGTCGTCTGCTCGACGCGGCCAATCCGGCGGGTTGTGGTGAACTTCGTGCCCATGCCGGGCGGGCGACCGCCCTCCATGCGCACACGCACGACGTCGTCCTGCCACTCGGGGAACCGTGACGGGTCGGTGACATACGAGTAGACCTCTTCCGGTGGACGGGCGATCTCGAAGCTGGACACGATCGGCTGCATCGTTCCCCTCCTTGTCGTCAAGTCGGCTCGGGTTCGTCCGTCACTGCCATGACGGATCGCGACCGATGGATGTGACCGGTGGATCAGGGCGAGCGGCTGGCGGAGCGGTTCAGCCCGCGCGCGGCCGACGCGGGATCCAGCGCGGGACCGTGCGCCGGTAGGTCTCGTACTGCTCGCCGAACTGGGTGCGCAGCTTCGGTTCCTCGTAGGCGATGACCAAGAGGTGGAATGCCACCGCGGCCACACCGGCATACAGCAGGAGAGCCGCCGAGAGGAACAGCCACGCCTCGCCGAGGACGATCAGCATCCCAGCGATGTAGATGGGGTTTCGGACCCAGCGGTAGGGCCCCACCGCGACGAACCGCCGCGGCGGGTCTCACGGTCCCGGTGTCCCTCTGCCGACGACCGCGAAGACCCCACAGGCAACACAGCAACAACAGGACACCGGCGGCGATGACGGCGACGGCGGGCCAGGCGACCGGTGTCGGCGACGCGCCGCCACGCGTCAGGATCAACCAGGGGACGTACACGCCCCCCGAACCTGGCACGACGACGGTGAACGGGAGGTTGCGCGGCGCAAGGCTCATCGGTAGCGGTTCCTCCTGGCGGGTCGGGCGCCAGCTCGCTCGCCGTGTACCCGCCTGCTTCGCGTCACTACTCTGACGAACCGCCACCAGGGGATGTGACGACAGACTTTATTTTATGGTCGGCCTCAACAGAAGCCGGTTGGCCAGCGACCTCGAGGAGAACGACAGGGGGCCCTTCACGTTCGACCGTTGTGAGGGCCGGAGCTCCCAGGTCGCCGTTGGCTGGGCTAGGTCGAAGGCCGCGTCGAGCTGAGTCAGATGACCGAGGATGCCCCGCGGGCCTGCTCGGCCTGGTACTCGCGATAGCTGTCCAAGACGGTGAGCAGTCCGCCGCTGAGCAACGTGAACGCCTCGCGGAACCGCTCCGCCAGGGCGACGATGTCGATGTGCTCCTGGGTCGGGCGCGCCGGATCGAACTTGCCCTTGCCGGCCTTGACCGTGCTGTAGCGGAACGTCTCCCCGTGGGGGTCAAGCTGGTGCAGAGAGTGGAGCACGTCGCGGGTGGTGGCGGGGAACTGCTCGAGGCGCAGTCGTTCGAGCAGCACCTCGAGCTTGTTGGCCAGCCGCTCAAGGGAATGCGGCTTGGTCTCGGCAAGCTCCTCGTCAAGTGTGGCTGGGTCGAGGGAAGCGTCGGTCGCGCTGTCAGCGCGCAGCCGCGCCGCAGCCTCGCGGACCGCGGCCTTCAACACGAGTTCCAAGGCATGGCGGTAGTTGTAGACGATCGGCACGAACAGCAGGTCGTTTGGCCCGCGGGTCGTCCAGTCAGCAACCCCAAGCTCGGCCACCTGGTGGAAGCCCAGCGCGAGCTGCGCGTCGTCCTCGAAGGGGCCGCCGACAACGGCGGTGTGCTCCCAGGGGTCGCCAGCCGGGACTGAGTCGAAGAGCTTGCTCATCGGCCCATCATGCCTGACCGGTCTTACCCCATCCAGCGCACTACGGCGAGTCCCGCCCGGCCAGCCTTGGTGCGCGGTCGCCGCCGTACCGCGCGTTAGTCAGCGCACCGGAGCCAGCGTGGACAACTGTGACTACCAGCGATAGGGGAAGTCAACCCTGGCAGCGGCCCGAGCCGATCGAGACGGTCACCCGCCGCGGCGTCCTCCACTCGGGGGTGGACACCTCCAGGGTGGCGCAGCGCGGCCCGTCGACCAGGAAGCCGCCGTTGAACTGCATGCCGTCGGCGCCGAACGGGGTCTGCTCGGGCGGGCAGGACTGGAACGTCACCGCCGTGTCGCCATCGGCGATCGGTACCGGTTGTTCTCCTTCCAGGCGGCCGGGTTGTAGAGCAGGGAGAGGTGGCGCCGCTCCCTGGCGGGCACCGTCAGCGTCACGGTCGCGCCCGCCTCCACCACGGCCAGCACCTTGAGGCCCTGGTAGCTGCCGCCCCGCCGACGGAAGTCGGCAGCCGGCTGCGTCGCCGCGTAGCGCAGGGCAACGAAGGCGAGCGGGCCGACGCCGGCGGGACTGGAAGGCGGCCGGGTGGACGCGACCGTGGTCGGCGCCGTCGGCGCCGCGGTGGAGCCGGCCGCCCGTCCTGCCGGCTCCTCGGCGGTGCAGGCGGCCAGCGCCGCCGCCAGGCCGACGGCGGCCAGCGTGGGCGACCAGCGACGGCGCGGGCGGGCGGTCATCGAGCCTCCTCCGGGGCAGCGGGCGTCACGGACACAGAAGGTACGGCCGAGCCGGTGGTTCGGTTCCGCTGAAGCGGGTCGGCACCCCCTACTCGGAGGCTCCGAGCAGCCGTCTGGTCAGCTCCCCGCCCCCGACGACCAGCTCGTGCAACGCCTGGTCGAGGTGGCGGTCCTCCACGACGATCTCCTCCCCGGGACCGACGGCCAGCAGCGCCGCCTTGCGCAGCAGCTCCCGGATGAAGGCCGGGCTCACGCCCTCGGTCTGCCCGACCAGCCGGTCGAGGCCGTCCACCCGCAGGACGAGGCCGCGTCCGTAGAGCTCGAACAGTCGCCGCCTGGCGGCAGGGTCGGGCAGGGGGATCTCGACCGCCAGGTCGACCCGGCCGGGCCGGGCCACCAGCGCCGGCTCGAGCAGCTCGGGGCGGTTGCTGGTGAGCAGGACGACGACGTCGGCGTCGCCGGGAAGGCCGTCCATCTCGTTCAGCAGCTCGAACAGCAGGGTCGTCTGGCCAGGTGACTGTTCGGTCCGCTCCTCGGCGATCAGGTCGACGTCCTCGAGCACCACCATCGAGGGGGCCAGCAGCCGCGCCAGCTCGCAGGAGCGCCGCAGCATCCCGACCTCCCGGCCGGTCACCAGCACGACCGTCCGGTCGTCCATCCGTCCGGCCAGGTAGGTCGCGGTGAGGGTCTTGCCGGTGCCCGGCCGGCCGTGCAGGAGGATGCCGCGGCGCAAGTGCCGGCCGGCGGCGAGCAGCCGCTCCCGGTGGCGGGAGAACCCGACCGTGTGGCGCTCCAGCCGCTCGAGCAGGCCATCCGGCAGCACGATGTCCTCCCTGACCACGACGGGGAGCTCGTGGAAGCGCACGCTGGGCGGGCCGTAGCGGTGTGCGAGCAGGGAGATCACCCGGCCGCGGTAGACGTTGCGCTCGGCCATCCCGGCGCGGAGCGCTGCCAGCAGGCGCCGCGCCCGCTCCCGGTCGGCGGCCATCACCTCGACCTGGACGTTGCGTTCCATGCCGTAGGCGGTCGGGCCGCGCACCAGGAGCACGAAACGGTCGTCGCCGTCGGTCACCAGCAGCAGGCCGAACTGCAGGCAGGTCACCGTCCGGTCGCCGTCCAGGCGCACGGTGACCCACTCGACCGGACCGACGGCCGGGCCAGCGCGGAGCAGCCCCCCGGCGGGCGCCAGGAGATCGCCCAGCCCCAGCCCGCCGATACGCTTGTACTCGGAGGCGACGCCGAGGGCCTCGAACGAGCGGCCCGAACCGCCAAGCCAGTCGTCCAGGGCGAGCTGGAGGTTGGGCTGGTCGGTGACCTCGTGGGTGTCGGAGACGGTCGGCAGGGTGGCGGGGTCGGCGCCGAGGTGCGCCCGGATCCGGGCGGCGAAGGCCGACTCGGTGGCCGGCGCCTCCCCGACCGACTGTTCGAGGAAGCTCTTGAAGGCGGCGCCGAACTCGCGCGCCGGCGGGGGTGACGACTGGTCGGCCATGGTTGTCGGGACGATCGGACCACCGCGGCGCGGTCGCGTCAATTGCCTGGGCAGATCGTGAGCTCCCCGACGAGGCCGCCGAACAGGACTCCGAACCGGTCACCTGGTACGACATCGTCGACCCGCCAGAGGTCCACCGGTCGTTGCGCCGCCTGCCGGGCCTCTGCCGTGCGGCGGTGCGGCTGGTGTGGGCGGCCGGCCGCCGCGAGCTGCTCGCCGCCCTGGCGATCAAGGCCGTCAACGGCGCCGGCCTGGCGGCCGTGCTGCTGCTCGGGCGCAACGTGATCGCCGCGGTCGGCGCCGCCGGCAGCAGCGGCGCCGGCGTCGGCGCGGTCCTGCCCGAGCTGCTGCTGCTGACCGCCGTCACGGCCGGGCTGGGCTTCCTGGCCGCCATCGGCCGGGTGATCAGCGAGATCCTCGCCGAGCTGACCTCCAGGCACGCCCAGGCCCAGATCATCGAGGTGGCCTGCGCGGTCGAGCTGGAGGCCTACGACACCTCGGCCTTCCACAACCGGCTGCTGCGGGCGTCGATGGGCGGCCAGTTCCGGCCGTGGCAGATCGTGGAGGGCCTGGTCGGGCTGGCCGGCGCGCTGGTCGCGGTCCTCGGCATCACCGGCGCCCTGCTGGCGCTGGAGCCCTGGCTGGTCCCGCTGGTGCTGGTGGCGGCCGTGCCGCTGCTGGTCGCCTCCGCCAGGTCCGGGGAGCTGCTGTTCCGCTTCCACCACCGCATGACCGAGGCGGAGCGCCGCCGCAACTACCTGTACATGCTGCTCAGCGGCAAGGACGCCGCCAAGGAGGTGCGCGCCTTCGGCCTTGCCGGCTTCCTCGGGGAGCGCTTCGACCGGCTCTACGACGAGCACCTCGTCGAGCTGCGGAAGGTCGCGCGCCGCCGCCTGCGCGTCTCCCTCGTCGGCAACCTGGCCGCCTCGACCGTGCTGGCCGGCACGGTCGCCGGCCTGCTGGCCCTCGCCCTCGGCGGCCGGATCGGCCTGGCCGAGGCCGGCACGGCGGCGGCCGCCGTGTTCCTGCTCGGCGAGCGGCTGACCAGCGCGGTCGGCAGCGCCGGCCAGCTCTACGAGTCGTCCCTGTTCATCGAGGACTTCACCTCGTTCGTCGCCCTGCGGCCGGAGGTCGAGGCCCGTCGCCGGCGCGATCCGGCGCCGTCGGGCTTCCGGCGCCTGATCGTGGAGGACGTGAGCTTCACCTACCCGAGCGCCGCCGACCCCGCCCTGGAAGGCGTGTCGCTGGAGATCGGCGCCGGCGAGATCGTCGCGCTGGTCGGCGAGAACGGCTCCGGCAAGACCACCCTGGCCAAGCTGCTCTGCCGGCTGTACCTGCCGCACGCCGGCCGCATCCTGTGGGACGAGGTCGACACCGCCACCGTCGACCCCGACGGGCTGCGCCGCTCGGTGGCCGTCATCTTCCAGGACTTCCTCCACTACGCCCTGCCGGCACGGGAGAACATCGGCATGGGCCGCCACCAGCGGCTCGACGACCTGGACGCAGTCGTGGCGGCGTCCACCCAGGCGGGCGCCCACGACACCCTGGCCAAGCTGCCGCAGGGGTACGACACGGTCCTCGGCCCAGAGTTCCACGGCGGCAAGGAGCTGTCGGTCGGCCAGTGGCAACGGGTGGCCCTGGCCAGGGCGTTCTTCCGCGACGCCCCGTTCATCATCCTGGACGAGCCGACCGCCGCGCTCGACGCCAGGGCCGAGCACGAGCTGTTCGAGGGGATCCGGACCCTCTGCCAGGGCCGGTCGGTGCTGCTGATCTCGCACCGGTTCTCGAGCGTGCGCTCGGCCGACCGCATCTACGTCCTGGAGGGCGGCAAGGTCGTCGAGTCGGGCAGCCACGACCAGCTCATGGCCCTTGGCGGCCTGTACGCCGACCTGTTCACCCTGCAGGCCGCCGCCTACCTGGCACCCGGCACCGCTTGAGTGCGCGGCAGCGGCTCGCGGACGTACTCCAGGAAGTCGCGGCCGTGGTAGTAGCGGGGCAGGCGGGCGACCTGGACGAAGCCGAGGCGCTCGTAGAAGCGGCGGTGGCGGTCGGTGTCGGGGCAGCGCAGGAAGCAGCGGGCGGCGCCCAGCTCGGCGGCGCGGGCGCAGAACAGCTCCACCAGGCGGCTGCCGAGGCCGCGCCCCTGGCGTGGCTCGACGACCAGCACGTCGTGCAGGCGGGCCATGCCGGCGACGGCCTCCCCCACCGCGACCCCGACGAGCTCGCGGCCGGCCAGGGCCTCGACCACCACCGGCCGGCTGGTCCAGTCCAGGTCCTCGCCGAACAGGCGCCGGTCGGCCAGCGGCCACTCCCTGGCCAGGAAGCGGCGCACCTCGGGGGTCTCCGTCGCCGCGACCCGGCAGGCGACCCCGGCCTGGATGCGCTGCATGGCACCTCCCCGGTCGAGCCTCGTTCTCCCATATGATCATCGCGCGCGGCCAGGAAGGCCGCGAGCGGACCAGGAAGGAGGCCGGTTGGACGTCCGCCTCACCAACGTCTACGTCGCCGACGCCAAGCTCGTCGCCGATGGGCTGGCCCAGCCGGAGGACGCGATGGCCGTGTTCGTCGGCCGAGCCGGCAAGGGCCGGGTCGCGCCGTTCGTGGTGCGGCGTTCCTACACGGGCGCGGGCGGCTGGTACCGCGAGGCGATGGCGCTGCTCGCGCCCAACGGCGACGTCGTCTGGCGCAGCGCCGAGCAGCCGATCACCCTGCGCGGCTCCAACAAGATCGACACCTTCACCGACGAGGTGCACGGTGTGGCCGTCGACTCCGACCAGGACCACGAGCTGGCCCTGCTGGTCGGAGGCGACGAGGTCGGCCGGGTCCCGCTGGCGGTCCTCGACGAGGACCCGCCGTACCCGACCGGGTCGGACGCCGCCGTGCTGGAAGAGGCGCTGAAGAAGAGCACGGTCGTCTGGATCGAGGTGCCCGGCGAGGGCGGGACGGGCGGACGGGCGGTGCCCGTCTGGTACGGCACCCTCGACAGGCACGTCTACGTCCTCACCGGCGGGTCCGAGCAGCACATCCCGGGGCTCGCCGAGGCCGATCGGGTGGTGCTGGTGGCCCGCTCCAAGGAGCTGCAGTCGCTGGTGGCCGAGGTAGAGGCCAGCGTCCGGGTGGTACCGTCTGCCGACCCGCTGTTCGCCCGCGTCACCCCGGTGCTGCTGCCTCGGCGGCTGAACCTCCGCGACGGCGAGCAGGCACCGGAGCGCTGGCGCAAGGAGTGCACCCTGGTCGAGCTCACCCCGTCGGCGATCCCGGCCGAGGTGTGAGGGACGCCCGGACGGGTAGGCAGACGGTGAAGCGACGCAACCGAACGAGACCACCGGCCGGAGGAGGCCACATGTTCTTCCGCAAGGGCAAGGCGAGACGCGCGAGGGACGCAGTCGCCGACCAGGTCGCCGACCGGACCGACGACCTGGCGACCGCGCTGGAGGCGGCGAGGGAGGCCATCGCCAAGGCCTCCACGGCCGCCGGCCGCAAGGGCGCCGAGCTCGGCAAGGAGGCCGCCGTCAAGGGCAGGCAGGCGCGCCGGCGCGGGGGCAAGGTCGCCCGCGAGGTCGCCGACGTGCTGCCGGAGCCCGAGCAGGTCGCCGAGCTGACCAAGCGGGCGGCCGACAAGCTGTTCCCCGAGCGGGCCAAGCAGCGCCGCCACGCCGGCCGCAAGCGCCGCCGGCGGCTGCTGTTCGGCGGGGCCGGGCTGCTCGGCGCCGGGGTCGTCGCCGGCTGGCTGACCGCTCCCAAGCGGGGCGCCGACACCAGGCAGGCGCTGAAGGAGCAGGCCGCCAAGGCCAGCGAGAAGGGCTGGGAGCGGGTGGCGGAGCCGTCGGAGGCGGCCGGCACGGTCCCGCCGGCCGGCGAGCAGGGCGCCGAGGTGACCCCACTCCACCACGGCGACGGCGTCGCCCCCAAGGCGAGCCGGACGCCGCCGAGCTAGTCCTGTCCTTCGCACATGCGGATGCGTGGGGCTGATCGGGCTGGGCTTGATCGAACCATGGCTGAGTTGTTGTGCTGGTGTGGCTTGGGATCTGCCAGAGTCCCGCGGTGCCTCGACAACGACCACGCCCACGCCCGCGGCGGCAGCGTGCCCGCTATGGCGCGCCCAGCGTGGAGAAGGCGCTGGGGGCGCTGCCGGTGGTGGCCAGCTTCTGCCAGCGCCTTGACCTTGCAGGGATCGTGGACCGGGCCTGCCCGGTCCGGGAGGTGGCCACCCTGACCCACGGGCAGGTCATCTGTGCGCTGGTGGCCAACCGGCTGACCTCCCCGACACCGCTGCGGCGGGTGGAGGACTGGGCGGCGACCTGGGCGGTCCAAGAGACGTTCGGCATCCCGGCCGAGGCGCTCAACGACGACCGCATCGGCCGCGCCCTGGACGCGATCGCGCCCAAGCTCCACCAGCTGGTCGGCTCGGTCGGCGCGCAGGCCATCGCCGCCTTCGGCGTGGCGGTGGCCCGGTTGCACTGGGACATGACCTCGATCTCGCTGTATGGGGCCTACGAGGGGCCCGAGGAGGGGTTCATCGCGCCCGGTTCGGCCATCCCAAGGACCGCCGCCCGGATCTGAAGCAGGTGCAGACCGGTCTGGCGGTGACCGGCGACGGCGGCGTGCCCGTCTTCCACCGCGCCTACGACGGTGGCGCCGGTGAGGTCGCCCAGGTCGCCGGGGCGATGCGCGCGCTGCGCAGGCTGGCCGGGCCGCGCCGGTTGCTGCTGGTGGGCGACTCCAAGCTGGTCTCCTACGCCAACCTGCGCGACATCATGGCCGCCGAGGTCGACTTCATCGCCCCCGCGTCCAAGACCTACGTGGGTGCCGCGGTGCTCGCCGGCCTGGACCCCCAGGCCGGCACCCCGGTCGACTACCTGGCCGAGCGCGACGCCGGCAAGCCACCAGCCCGGCGGGGCAGCTACCGCGTGGTCGAAGACACCATGACCATCACCGGCAAGCGCACCACCGATCCGGTGATCAGGGTTCGCCGGGTGTTTGTGTGGTCCAGTGCCCGCGCCGGTGCGGCGGCCACCGCCCGAGCCCGCAAGCTGGAGCGGGCCACCGGCGACCTGTAGCGGCTGGCCCGCGGGCTGGGCGGCCGCCACTACCCCGACCCCGGGGCGGTCCAGGCGCGCCTGGCGGCCATCGCCAAGGCCCGCCGGGTCACCGGCCTGCTGCACGCCGAGGTCGGCACCGATCCCGCCACCGGCAAGCCCACCCTGGCGTGGTGGTTTGACCAGGCGGCGCTGGCCACCGAGCAGGCCACCGACGGCTGGTATGGGTTGCTGACCAACCTGGACCCCGCCCAGGTCGACGCCGCCGGGGTACTGGTCCGCTACAAGGGCCAGGAGGTCGTGGAGCGCCGCTACGGGGCGTTCAAGGGCCCGCTGGCGGTCGCGCCCCTGTTTGTTGCAGTCCAACCGGCGCATCCAGGTGCTGGTCACCGTGATCTGCCTGGCCCTGCTCATCTTCTGCCTGGCCGAGCGGCAGGTCCGGCGCGCTATCGCCCCCGAGGTCCTCCTCCAGGACCTGTACGTCAGCCAGCCGGCCAAGCCCACCGGGCGGCTCATCTTCCAGGCCCTGGCCCGCCTGCGGCTCATCCCCGCCGCCGGCCGCGACCCACCCGTCATCCCCCAGCCCCCACCACTACAAGCCCGACTGCTGCACCTGCTGGACGTGGATCCCACCCAGTCCCCCTGACCCAACCCAGGAGGATCCGATCGCCCCAACGGCTTCAACCCCTACGGCTCCACATGTGCGAAGGACCCGGCTAGTGCCGTTGCCGGCAAGGTTCGCCCTATTCTCGGGTTCAGCTCACGCGGACGACACACTGGGACCTGAGCGGTAGGGCGACCTGCGGCTTGCCGCCTGTTTGTCCACAGCGGCGCGAACCGTCCTTGACGGGCAGCACGCGTGAGTCGAACATCAGTTCGCCATGACCGCTTCCGCTGCTCCGCGCTTGGTGCATCGCACCGCTCACATCCGGCTGCGCGTCACCCGCTGGCAGGCCCGCCGCTGCTATGGGTTGCTGCGGTCGGCCGGGGATGTGTGGGCGTGGCTGCTGGACAGCAACCGGCAGCGACGGCAGCAGGGTGAGCCCGCGATCAGTAACTACCAGGCGCTGTGTCGCGAGCTGGCCAAGTCCGACGGCTTCGGGGAGCTGTCGACGGTGGGGGCACGGTCGGTCCTCAAGCGCTACAGCGACGCCTGGTTCCAGGCCGCCACACGCCGCGGTCAAGCAGAGAAGGCCGGGTTCCCGCGCCGCAAGCGGGCCCTGGTCCCGGTCCGGTACTACCACGGGACATTTCTCCTGGATGGGACTCGGGTGCGGTTGCCGGTCGCCAAGGGTCAGCCCGAGTTGTGGGTGCGGCTGGCGCGCCCGCTGCCCTACCCGGATGCGGACGTGCGGGCGGTTACCTTGCTGGCCGAGGGTGGGCGGTTGTGGCTGGCGGTCACCGCCGCCGTCCCCATCCAGCCCCACAACCTGGACCCGGCCAGAGTCGCCGGAGTGGATCTCGGCATCATCCACCCTTACGCCGTGGTGACCCAGGACGCCGGCCTGCTGGTGTCGGGGCGGGCCATCCGTGCCGAGAGCTATCTGCACCGTTCGGATCAGCAGGCCCGCCAGACCAGGGCCGCACGCCGCGCCCCCAAGCGCGGGCAGCGCGGCTCGCGGCGTTGGCGCCGCCATCGGGCGCGGCTGCGCCGGGTGGAGGCGCGCCACCGTCGTCGTGTCCACCAGGCCCAGCATCAGGCCGCCAAGCAGGTCATCGCCTTCGCTGTCCAGCAGCGGGTCGGGACCTTGGTGGTCGGGGATCCCAAAGGCATTGCCGACCGGGACGTGGGCAGGGTGCAGAACTGGCGGCTGCGGCAGTGGCGCCGCACCCACCTGCTGCAGGCACTGAGCGACAAGGCCGAACTGGCGGGGATGGTGGTGCGGCTGGTGGATGAGCGGGGCACCTCCTCCACCTGCCCCGCCTGCCGCCAGCGCGTCTCCAAGCCCACGGGTCGCCGGTTCCAGTGCCGCCATTGTGGGCTGGCGGGGCATCGGGATCTGGTCGGTGCCCGCAACATCGCCGCCAAGGCTGGCGGCGGATCCACAAGCGTTGGGTTGCCGACGCTTGTCGAGCACCGTCGGGCCGGCATGGTGCCGGCACGGCGTGACCGACGCCGCCACCTGGATGACCGGCGGCGGCGGCGGTCCTGCCTGGCCTCGGGCCACCCACCCGACGATCCTGCGTTCGGTGGGTGTCGCTTGCCACGCGTCCCCGACCTGACGCCTGGCGAGGATCACGCAACGCCGCCCAACAGGGCAAACGTTGCCTGAAGGGGCACTAGTCGTTCGCGGCCCGGTACAGGCCGGTGCCGACCTTGACCGCGCGGCCCTCCTTGGCGAGGGCCGCGAGGGTCTTCACCACCACCCCGCGGACGTCCGGGGTGGTGAACGGGTCGACCAGGCGCCCAGTGAGCGCACGGTCCAGCACCACCGTCCAGTGGAGGGTCTCCGGCGCGGCGTCGGCGAGCACCTTCAGGCAGGCTTCCCGAGGGTCCATAGCGCGCCCAGCCTACCGGCGCTCAGCGCAGCACGGTGCCGTCGCCGTGGCGCAGCAGGTCGAGCTCCTCGCGGCTGGGGAGGCCCTCCCAGTCGCCGGAGACGGTGACCGCGAAGGCGCCGCAGGCCGCACCGGTCCGCAAGCAGTCGGCGGCGGCGCGGCCGTCGAGGACGCCGGCGAGGTAGCCGGCGACGAAGGCGTCGCCGGCGCCAACGGGGTCGACGGCGCGGACCTGCACGGCTGGCTGGCGGTGCAGCTCACCGTCGACGACGGCCAGGGCCCCCTTGGCGCCGAGCTTGAGGATCGCCTGGCGCGGGCCGAGCGCGGCCAGCGCCGCGGCGGCGCGCTCGGGGCCGCCGCGGTCGCCGACGAGCAGCTCGGCCTCGTCCTCGCCGGCGAACACCAGCTCGCATCCGCGGGCAAGGTCCCGCAGCTCCGCGCCGGCCCGCTCGGGTGACCACAGCGCGGCACGGTAGTTCACGTCCAGCGACACCGGCACGCCGGCGCCGCGGGCGGTCTCGGCGGCGGCGTGCACCGCGGCCCGGGCGGTCGCGCTGAGCGCCGGGGTGATGCCGGTCAGGTGCAGCACCCGCGCCGCGCGGATGCGCGCTTCGTCCAGGTCGCCGGGCTCCAGGCGGGAGCCGGCGCTGTCACGCCGGTAGTAGACGACCCGGGTGAGGTCGGCGG
>WNFU01007401.1_pt1 | contig 13001 bp, 13 predicted proteins | sample 5400121 | NCBI WGS metagenome assembly WNFU01 (sample SAMN13153360, study PRJNA577476) | soil metagenome | isolation source: 100 cm soil or saprolite under grassland replicate 1 | place: USA:California | collected 2016-06-15 | reverse complement strand
CGTCAACATGGCCAGCTATTGGTGTTACTTCCTGGGCGGCGTGGTGATGCTGGCCAGCTTTTTCATCCCGGGCGGCGCGGCCAAATCCGGTTGGACGTCGTACTCGCCGCTGGCCACACTGGCCGACACCGCTCACCACTGGGACGGACAAACTTTCTGGATCATCGGCATGGTTTTTCTGATCACGTCGTCCTTGTTGGGTGCGGTGAACTTCATCGCCACCATTATTCAACTTCGTACTTCGGGCATGACCTGGATGCGGATGCCGTTTTTCGTCTGGGCACAGTTCGTGACGGCATTCCTGTTGTTACTCGCCTTCCCGCCTTTGGAAGCCGCCGCGGTCATGCAATTAATGGACAACCTGTTCTCGACGAGCTTTTTCCTGCCAACGGGCCTGCAGCTGTCCGGTCAGCCGCTGGCAATCAGCGGTGGCGGCAGCCCGCTCTTGTGGCAGCACCTGTTCTGGTTCCTTGGCCATCCCGAGGTTTACGTGCTGATTCTTCCGGCCATGGGCATCGTCTGCGAAATCATCGCCAACAACACGCGCAAACCGATCTGGGGGTATAAGTCGCTGGTCTATTCCGTCCTCTGTATTGGTTTTCTCTCATTCATTGTCTGGGCTCACCACATGTACCTCACCGGTATGGGGACCAAGATCGCGACGTTCTTCCAGACAACGACCATGATCATCTCGATTCCGTCGGTGATCATTCTAACCTGCTTTTTCATCTCGCTTTGGGGCGGCTCGATCCGGTTCAACACGCCGATGCTTTTCGCGCTGGCTTTCCTGCCCATGTTCGGCATTGGCGGTTTGACCGGCCTCCCGCTTGGCTTTAATTACACCGACATCCATCTCCACGATACCTATTACGTCATCGCCCACTTCCACTACGTGGTGGCGCCGGGCACGATCTTTGGGCTGTTTGCAGGGATCTATTACTGGTATCCGAAGGTGACCGGTCGGTTCATGAACGAATTCTGGGGCAAGGTGCATTTCTGGACCTCGTTGCTCTTCATGAATCTCATCTTCCAGCCCATGTTCGCCCAAGGCATGGCGGGGCTGCATCGCCGGATGTTTGACGGCGGCGTCACCTATGCAGGCGCCAACGATCCGGCCCTCGGCCTGGTGGGCGTGCCGCAGAAATTTATCGACATGAATATTGGCATCTCGCACGCCGCCTGGATGCTGGGGGTGGCCCAGATTCCATTCATCATCAATTTCTTCGTCAGCATCAGGCGCGGACGGAAGGTGAACTCGGACAACCCTTGGGATGCCACGACGCTGGAGTGGCAGACCCCGACGCCCCCGCCGCACGGCAATTTCACCAAACCGATCGAGGTCCATCACGCGCCGTACGAGTACAGCGTGCCCGGCACGAGCAGCGACTTCACGCCCCAGAACGAGCCCGTGAGACACTAGCGCTTGCGCATGGACATTCCCTATACAGTACAACTTCGCGAGGACACGAATCTCTACAATGCCAAGGTTGGCATCTGGCTGTTTTTGGCGTCGGAAGTCATGCTGTTCGGGGCCCTGTTCTCATCGTACATTCTCCTGCGGGTCGGCGCGCCGCCGGGAACCTGGCCGCGCGGTCTGCTCAACATCCCGATCGGCACCTTCAACACAGCGGTTCTAATCACCTCTTCCATCACGGTGGTAATGGCCTGGGCGTCCCTGAAAATGGGGAATTTCGGCAAGTTCAAGTCCTTCCAGGCCATCACGCTGCTATGCGCGCTCAGCTTCCTGACCATCAAAACCTTCGAATACCGCGACAAGTTCACTCACTACGAGGTATGGAAGAATGATGAGGCGGGCACGCGGATGACGGGTCACCTGGAGGGCAACCCGTGGTTTTGGAGCACCGAAACCCTGACGGCCAAAAATCTCCCGAACATCTCGTTTCATCCGGATCCGCACCACTACGCGGAGCCGCGCCGACACGGGCCCGACGCGAAAGCCGAACACGGGAGCCACGGGGAGGCGCTGACGATACCGACGAAAGAAATCAAACGGCTCTCGGCGTTTGTTCCGGCACACAGCGCCTACTTTGCAATTTATTTCACGTTGACTGCCCTGCACGCCTTGCACGTGCTGGGCGGCGCGCTTGTCATCGGCTACCTGTGGGGTCCGGGCGCGAAGATGTGGAAAACGGAACCCGAGCGGTTTACCAACCGCATCGAGGTGTCCGGGCTGTTCTGGCACTTTGTTGATTTGGTCTGGATCTTCCTGTTCCCGGTATTGTACCTCCTGTAGCAGACTATGAGCGACCCGCATTCCGACCACGTCGCCAAGCACGTCCGGATCTACGTGACGGTGTTCGTTGCGTTGCTGGCCGGCACGATCATCACCGTGGGGATGTATTACGTCCATTTCGAGAGCATGACGCTGACGATTACCATCGCGCTCTTCATTGCCACCGTGAAGGCGTCTTTGGTGGCGGGCTTCTTCATGCACCTGGTTTCGGAAAAGAAATCCATCTACACGGTTCTCGCCGTCACGGCGTTTTTCTTCGCCGGCCTGATGGCGCTGACGGTGTGGGCGATGCATGACTTTCCGGAGAACACAGTCCAGACTCAGCAAGCAGTCCAGGCGCCGGCCGCTTCCGCGCCGCATGTCCCTTAAAGCGTTCCATATTGTCTTTGTCGCCGCCTCGATCCTTCTGGCGTTCGGGTTCGGGGCCTGGTCGTTCCTTAATTTTCGGGACGAAGGCCGGACGCTGGACCTCGTTTTCGGCATCAGTTCAGTGGCCGCAGGAATCGGCCTCATCATTTATGGCAAAGCCATCCTGCGAAAACTGAGAAACATCAGCTACCTGTGAAGCGCGTGAAAAACTCCGCCCGCCAGAGCTGCAATCAAGCTAGCGCAGAATTGCACTCGATCAGTATGCTCAAGCTGCCGGCCCTCGCCGCGGTTATGCTCGTCTCCGTACCGCAGTCAGCGCTGGCCTGCGCGACCTGCTACGGCGCGTCGGACTCGGACCTCGCCCGGGGAATGAACTGGGGAATTCTGAGTCTGCTCTTCGTCGTGATCGTCGTGCTCAGCGGGATCGGCTCGTTCTTTGTTTACGTGGCGAAGCGATCGGCTGCCGTCGGGGCGTCACGGCCGCTGGCTGACGGCCCCACTTCAGTCGAAGCCGACGCGGAACTGCTGGACACGTTGAAATAGAGTGGGGCCATGGAAGACTTCATCAAACACACGGTGCTCAACCTCCCGGTGCTGGCTTCGGAACACGGCCGACACGTTGATGATCTGATCGTGTACGTGCACGCACTGATGGCCGCGCTGTTTGTCGGCTGGTTTGCCTATTTCCTGTATGCTGTCTTCCGCTTCCGGAAGGCGAACAACCCAAAGGCGGACTACGTCGGAGTGAAGGGCCATTTCTCCAATTGGATGGAAGGAATCGTCGCCCTCGTCGAGGCGGTGCTGCTGCTTGGCTTTGCGGTGCCGCTTTGGGCCAAAGTGGTGACCCACCCGCCCGACGAAAGGAACTCGATCGTGATTAATGTGCTGGGCCGCCAGTTCAACTGGAACGGACACTACGCCGGGCCGGACGGAATCATGGGCCGGCAAAGCCAGGCGCTGACGTCGGGCAGCGACCCCTTCGGCGTTGACCGAAAGGGCGATACGAACGCAATCGATGACGTCGTGATTCAGGGCAGTTTGGTCGTGACGGTCAATAAAGACGTGATCGTGAATGTAACGTCCCAGGATGTGATTCACAGCTTCGCGGTTCGTTCGATGCGGGTTTGCCAGGATGCCATACCCGGCCTGCGCACTCCCACGTGGTTTAAACCGGTGAAGCAGGGGGAATACAAGATCACCTGCGCGCAGCTCTGCGGGAACTCCCATTTCGGCATGGCCGCCACGCTGAAAGTCGTGTCCCAGGCCGAATACGACAAATGGCTGGCCGAACAGGCGGCCAAGGCCAAAGGCGGTACCGTCAGTTACGAATAAGCGAAGCATTCGGCATATCGTCCGTCGGCATCGGGCGCATCTTGACGGTACCACCCTCTGGCGGCTGGAAAGCCGCCAGAACCCGCACGCTGGAAAGCGGGCGCACCTAGCGCAGCCTTTCCAGTTCCGCCAAAGGCGCCCACTTGCGTTGGACCTTGGTGGGAATATCAAGCATGCCGTCCGGCGGCGTCCGGGCGGGCGCATGCGTATTGCGGGCTGCTGCCTCAATGCAGTAATCTTCGGTTCCCGTGTGTCATGGACAAGCCAACGCGCTCAATACAGTGGATTGTTTGGAGCGGACTGGTGCTGGTCCTCGTTGCTATCTTCGGCTCGTTCATTCTCAGCCACCTCCACCAGCGACTTCCCTTGGGACGTCAAGAGCCACTACCGGTGATTGCGACCATCCCCGAATTCGTCCTGACCAATCAGGTCGGCCAGGCGGTGACTTCTGCCGATTTGCGCGGACAGGTCTGGCTGGCGGACATCCTCTTCACGCGTTGTCCCGGGCCGTGCGAGCAAATGACGCGGCAGATGGCCGAACTGCAGTATTGGCTGCCGCCTGGTCAACCGGTGAAACTCGTCTCGCTGACCACGGATCCAGAGTTCGACTCGCCCCCCGTTCTGAACCGATACGCGGAGCGGTTTGGAGCGCAGGCAAGACGGTGGTGGTTTCTGACGGGCGCCAAAGCGGAGCTCTTCCGTGTGGCAGTGGAGGGCCTGAAGCTAACCACCGTGGAAAAGAAACCGGAAGAGCGCGAAGGCCCGGCGGACTTATTTGTCCACAGCACGATTTTTGTGGTCGTGGACAAGCAAGGCCGGCTGCGCGGCGCTTTTGAAACACGGGAAGAAGAATTCGACGAAGCGGACCAGCCGCTTAGGGAAGCGGACCGGGCCGCAAATTGGACCCGGACGCGGAGACGCATTCTCAAGGCGGTCGAGCAACTCGGGAGGGAAAAGCAACCATGACCGTCAACGATTTGCCCACGCTCAACGCGACGCTGAATGGCCTCGCGACCGTTCTCCTGCTCTCCGGTTACATCTTCATCAAGCGCGGGAAAAAGTTCGCTCACCGCAACTGCATGATATCGGCGTTCGTGACTTCGTGCGTCTTCCTGGTGTCCTATGTCGTTCACAAGATCCTGGTCAAAGGAATGCACACGCCGTTTGGTGGCGTAGGATCTGTTCGAACGTTCTATTACGCGATGCTCATTTCCCACATCCTGTTGGCGATGACGATCGTGCCGCTGGCGCTGATCACCATGAACCGCGCACTGAAGGAACGCTACGAGCTTCATAAAAAGATCGCCCGCTGGACCTGGCCTATCTGGATGTACGTGTCGGTGACGGGCGTCCTGGTTTATTTCTTCCTCTACCACTTTTATCCGGGGCATTGATTCGGGTCGAAGCGCCGACTTTAGTGGTTATGGCGTGCAACTCGGCGCGACCCGTCGGGCGCGAAACACCCACGGAAGGCGGCAGCCCTCGAGGTCAGCAATTCAGCCGCCGTGTCACCGTGGCGGCGACGCTTCATGGCAACAACTTCGAAACGACTCCACTGATCGTCCTCCCATCGGCCCGCCCCGCGGCCTTGGCCTGGACTGATTTGATGACGGCGCCCATGTCCTTTTTGCTGGTGGCGCCAATTTCCTGGATGGTGGCGCGGATCAGTTGCTCCAGAGCTTCGGATGAGAGCGGCTGCGGGAGGAAGGATTCCAACACGGTAATTTCCCGCCTTTCTCTGCTGGCCAGCTCCGGACGCCCACCTTGCTCGTACTGTTCGGACGCCTCCCGGCGCTTCTTGACTTCCTTCTGGATGATGGCGACCAAATCAGCGTCGGATAGGTTGTCCATCCGGCGTTCAATCTGGACGTAGCCGATGGCGGATTTCAGCAGGCGGAGAGTGGCGAGCCGCTCGGCGTCTTTGGCCACCATGGCCGACTTGATCTCGTCCCGCAAGCGTTCCAGCAGCGACATCGAGGAGGGGCAAGCTAAGCTTCCAGGTCGCGCAGCCGGTCACGAACCTTGGCGGCCTTTTCGTAGTCTTCGCGCCGGACGGCGTCGTCCAGGGCGTGTTGCAGCCGCTCGCGTTCCGAGAGGGGACGCTTGGTCTGGACTTCCTGAAGCCAAGCCTCCAGCGAGTGGATCTCGCCGCTTTGCTCGAGCAGATCGGGCCGTGAATGCTGGCGATAAAAGTCGCGGAGTTCCTGGAGGCCGCACTCGATGGCATCGACGGCCGCATTGTATTCGCCCGCTTTGAGCGACAGGGCGCCCTTGGCCCGTATGAGCATCATCAACAACTGCGGACGGAACTGTTGAAGCGACCAGGATAGTTCGTCCGATTCGGCGTACTCTTCGACCAGGTCAAACACTTCCAGGTTGCGCTCGGCGTCCCGAATCACGGCCGCGTAGTCCTCGAGTTGGAACAGGCAGATGTAGCGGTGGTGGTATTGAATGGCTTCCTGTTGCAGCTTGGCGCAATCCTCAGGCTTGAGGGTGAATCCGTCGTCGCGGCCCTGGTGGCCGGAGCGATACCTTGTGAGCCTGGATTGATAATGCTCCAACAAGGAGAGGTGGCCGAAGGGGCGTTTACCATCCGGGCGACCATCGGCGTTCATCTGAAGAAGACCCAGGTCCACACGCAACTGAATCTTCTCGACACCGTCCCTGCCCTTGAACTTCCTCACCGAGACCTGTCCCGGCTGGTATTCCCATTGTTCCAAGAGATGGGAAATGTCGAAATTCATGTGCTGCAATATGGATGCCGAGGGCGCTCAAGTCAACGATACGTCGCGGCGCGGGCCGGGTGATTCTTGGCTTGACCGAGCATGCGGGTGAACTAGCTTTGCAACAGGCGGAACGGCCAACGCTCCGCCGCCAGTAAACCCGGAGAGTTGCCATGTCAGCGACCAAAGATACCAAACGAAAAGTCACCTTCTCATTCGAAGCTCCCCAGGCAAAAGATGTGCGCCTCGCGGGCGATTTCAGCAATTGGGACCAGAATCCCATTGCGATGAAGAAACTCAAGAACGGCCACTGGACGGCGACCGTAACGCTGGAGGCCGGCAAGCACGAATATCGATACCTTGTGGATGGAAGGTGGATCGACGACCCGAATTGTCCCACCAAAGTGTCGAACTCCTTCGGTTCGCAGAACTGCGTCTGCATGGTTTCGTAAGGCCATTTGCCCGGCCCGCTCGATTCTCTGCGTTCGCCCTCCGAACGGAAAGACTGCCTGGGGAGCGTGGCGCCTCAGCCGGGCGGACCGGAGTCTCGATCCAGCGGCGGATCGATGCACACGCCTGAGTGTCCGGTGTCGTCAGGCAACTACGCGCTCCGTCAGAGTCGGATGGGAGTATTCGAAGCTGCTGTAGAACGGATGCGGCGTCAGACGGCTGAGGTTTTTCTCGCCCCAATTGCGCAGCAGCGCTTCAACCAGCGGACGTGCCTCTCCCAGAGTGGTGGCAGCGAAACCATCCGCTTCGAATTCATTGCGTCCTCCTTCGCGAGAGCCATACACTTGCCGCATGGACTCCTCGGTGTTCCGCCTCCTACTGCTGGCGTTTTGCGTCTCCTTTCTGACGTTTGCCCGAGGCGAGGCAACCAACTCCGGGTTCCGAGCCGGCGTTGCCAGACGCGACATTACGCCGAAAGAACCGGTTCCCCTGTGGGGTTATGGCGCGCGTCACGACTCCCTCTCGACGGGCACCCTGGACCCGCTCTACGCGACCGCATTGGTACTTCAAGCCGGAGCCGCCAAATTGGCGCTGGTTGGACTCGACCTCGGTCGGTCGCCGTCGGAACGATCGCTCCGAATCATACGCGAGCAGATCAATGCCGGCGCGGGAATTGAACACGCGCTGATCGCCGGTTCACACACACATCATGGCCCGGTGTTGGAGTTGTCCGATCACGAGGGCAAGGGCCGGGGCCGATTCGACGCCGCGCTGCGGTACTAGCGGGAAATGGAGGAGCAGATTGTTGCCGCGATTCTGGAGGCCGACTCCAGGCTGGCCGCCGCGAAATTGGCCGTGGGCTCTGCGCAACTGGAAGGGTTCAATCGAAACCGACACACCAAAGTCGAGCCCAAACCGGTGGATCGCGAACTGGCAGTGATGCGCATCGACGATCCCGCCGGCGTGCCGCTGGCGCTCCTTGTGAATTTTGCCGGGCATCCCACTACGATCGAAGCCGCGGAGCGGAAATTCTCCGCTGACTATGTCGGCTCCATGCGCGAGATCGTGGAAAAGGAGCTGGGCGCGCCGGTCGTCTTCATGCAAGGGGCCGCCGGCGATTTATCCGTCAACCAGGGAACCAATCAGGGTCACCGTGCATTTGGCCGGGCACTGGGACGTGAGGTCGCGAAATTGGCTGCGAGCCTTGCGCCACACGAAGTCGAAAGGCCATCTCTGGTCGTAAGCGAAGAACGCTTCCAGTTTGCTTCGCGCATGGATCTCGCGAACCCGCTGACCCGCGCCGCCTACGCCGCGGCATTCTTTCCGGAGTTGGTGGCCAACTACGCGGACGAATACGCCGACGGCGTTCAACCGCGCCTCACCGTGGCCTTGTTGAACCGCGAGTTCGCAATCGTGGGCGTGTCCGGGGAGTTCTTTTGCCGACATTCACTCTGGTTGAAGGACCGGGCGCGCGTCAAGCAGCTTTTCTTTTTGGGTTATTGCAATGGCTATCATCAATATTTCCCGACGATTGAGGCCGTCGCCGAGGGCGGCTACGGCGCCGACGGCGCGGTGGCTCCGGCGGAGGTCGGCGCGGGAGAGAGAATGATGGACGCTACCCTGATTCGGCTGTATCAAATGCTCGGAAAGATGAAGTAGATTTCAGCCGGGTTACCACGACCTATGCATCGAGCCGCAGCCAGCTCGTTATTATTGGTCCTCCTTTTCGGGTTGGACGGGCGTTGCTCCGCCCAATCCAGCGCGGAGCCAATATTCGAAGCGGAACTGATCTTCCCGCTCGAATCGTGGCACAATCACGCCTCGTGCATCGTCGAAACGCCGCGGGGCGATCTGCTCGTCTGCTGGTTTCACGGTTCCGGCGAACGCACGGCCGACGACGTAAAAATCGAAGGCGCCCGGCGGCGCAAGGGATCGAAAGAATGGAGCCGGCGCTATGTTCTGGCGGACACGCCGGGCCATCCCGACACCAACTGCACGATGTTCATCGACCCTGCAGGAAGGCTCTGGCTTTTGTGGCCGACGATTCTGGCCAACGAATGGCCCACCGCGCTGATGAAGTATCGGATCTCAACGGATTACCACGGTGCCGGCGCCCCTAAATGGGAAGTCAGCGAGGTTCTGCACGTCATTCCGGCTGACGGATTCCAGGAAGCCATCAACCAGTTTCTCGATGATGTGCTAAAGCTGATCCAAAGCCGGCCCGAGTCGGACCCCGTGCGAAAACGATTGACGGATTACTGCGCCGCGGCACGGAGCCGGGCGGCGGACAAGCTTTTCTGTCGGCTCGGATGGATGACGCGGGCACATCCGTTGGTGCTGGACAAGGAGCGCTTAATCGTTCCGCTTTACTCGGACGGCTTCAATTGCTCCCTGATGGCCATCACCGATGATTGGGGCAAAAGTTGGCACACGAGCGCGCCGCTTATTGGGGCGGGGAATATTCAACCGAGCGTCGTCCGACGCAAGGATGGCTCGCTTTTGGCCTTGATGCGCGACAACGGTCCGCCACCGAAGCGGCTGCACCAAAGCGATTCGCGCGACCGCGGCGAAACGTGGAGTCCCGTTACGGACAGTGAACTGCCCAATCCCGGGTCGGGGGCGGAAGTCATTGCACTCGCGAACGGCCATTGGCTCCTGATCTGCAATGACACGGAGCGCGGCCGTCACCGGCTGGCGGTCTGGATCTCGGACGACGAGGGCAGGACCTGGAATTGGAAGCGCCATCTCGAGAGCGATGAGCCCGGTCCCGAAGCCGGCGCGTTCCATTATCCGAGCGTTATCCAATCGCGGGACGGAACGCTGCACGCCAGCTACAGTTACCATTTGAACCGTCCGAATCTTTCCAAAGGCGACGACGGCCAACCCCAGGCCAAATCCATCAAGCATGCCCACTTCAACGAGGCGTGGATCATGCAAGGCGATCGTTGATCGTGCACCAAGCCGGCCGCCCGGCCACAAACCTGCAGGATTTCAGCTCACGGAATCTCCACGCGCGCGCGAAATCGACCTTCGGAGTGGCGCGAAGGAGCCCTGCGTCTCCGGCTTTGGCACCGGTGGCTGACCAGAAAGACACCAATCATCGACGCCAGCTCGACAGGCGTCGCCTCTTGCAGGCGAGCGGGACGCCCTGTAACTTGTGCCAACCTCTTTCTGGATGCGACGCGTTGTTGTCCGTGGCCGGTGTTTGGTAGGGCTGCTCTGCCTGGCAGTCGCCGTGGCGAGTCACGCGCAGTTGCTCATCACTGAGTTCATGGCGCTTAATAACGCAACGCTCGTGGATCAGGATGGACAATTCTCGGACTGGATCGAACTGTACAATGCCGGGCCGGAAACGGTGAGCGTCGGAGGTTGGTATCTCACCGACGATGCGAACGCGCTGACCAAGTGGCGCTTCCCGGCGACCGAGGTTCCAGCGGGCGGCTACTTGGTCGTCTTTGCTTCCGGTAAGAACCGCGCGGTTGCCGGCGGCGAACTCCACACGAGTTTCAGCCTGAGCGGCAACGGTGAGTACCTCGGACTCGTGAGGCCCGACGGCGCGACGGTCGCGTTCGAGTACGCTCCGGAGTTTCCTCCCCAACGGGCGGATGTGTCCTACGGGATCGACGAGCAAACCGGCGCGAAGCTTTTCTTGTCGCCCCCCACTCCCGGTTGGAGCAATGACTTGAGCGCGGGTTTGGCTGCGCCGGCACGATTTTCCTTGGCGGGAGGCGTCTTTCGCGAGGCCTCGGTTTCGTTGCAGCTCTTCGCTGAATCGCCAACGGACGCGATCCATTATACCATGAATGGCGCGGACCCTTCCGAAGCCGACGCGGTTTATGCGGCGCCGATTGTTATCGCCAATTCCACCATGGTACGCGCGAAAGTATTTAATCCCGACAAGCTCCCGAGCGCGACGGTCTCCCAGACCTACGTGCTGCTCGGCAGCGACGTGCTTGGCTTCAACTCGAACCTGCCCTTGGTGATCATCACTACCTTCGGCCGAAGCATTCAGGAGGAAACGCCCGCCTCGGCCCGGTTCATTGACACGGTCGGCGGCCGCAGTTGGCTGACCGGCGCGGCCGACTTTGACGGGCGCGCGGCCATCTCCGTGCGCGGGTCCAGCTCGACGCAGTTTCCCAAGAAATCCTACAGCTTCGAGACACGGGACGAAACAGACGACGACTTGCGCGTGTCGCTGCTTGGGTTTCCGAAGGACTCGGACTGGGTCTTGTACGCGCCGTACACGGACAAGACCCTGATGCGCGACGTGCTGGCGTACGAGTTGCATGGTCAAATGGGACATTACTCCGTGCGCACGAAGTTCGTGGAGGTGTTTGTGGACAGCGGGGGCGGGCGACTGACGATGGGGGATTATCGAGGCGTGTACGTTCTCGAAGAAAAGATCAAACGCGGAAAGAACCGCGTGGACGTGGCCGCCTTGTCGTACACGGACAACAGCGAACCGGAGGTCACGGGCGGTTACATTATCAAGCGGGACCGACTCGATCCGGGCGACTCTGGTTTTGTCACCAGCCGCGGGATTCCGTTGGCCTACGTCGAACCAAAGGAGCAGGAGATCACGTTCGAGCAGAGCACGTGGCTCAGCGGCTTTCTGAACGAATTCGAATCGGTTTTGTACGGCCCGGGCTACCGTGATCCCACCAATGGTTACCGCAAATACATCGACGTGGACTCGTTCCTTGACCAGCATTGGATCGTCGAAATGTCCAAGAACATCGATGGATTCCGGTTGAGCAACTTCATGCACAAGGAGCGGCTGGGGAAGCTGAAGATGGATCCGATTTGGGACTGGAACCTGAGTTGGGGCAACGCGGACTACGCGAACGGCTGGCTGACCAACGGCTGGTATTCAACGGGCCTGGGCGATTCGGAGTACCCCTGGTTCCGCCAACTTTTCCGGGACCCGGACTTTACGCAGAGCTATATCGACCGCTGGGCGGAACTGCGCCAAGACGTCTTCGCCACATCGAACATTCTTGCGCGCGTGGACCAGTTGGCTGCCTTGTTGAATGAATCCCAGGTTCGAAATTATCAAAAGTGGCGCATCCTCGGCACCTACGTCTGGCCGAACTGGTACATCGGTCGGACGTATCAGGACGAGATCAACTGGATGAAACAATGGATGACGGGGCGTCTGGCCTGGATCGATCGGAATTATCTTCGGGCGCCGTGGCTGAGCAGCGGCGGTGGCGAGATGGGCGCGGGATTCCTGTTGAGTATGAGTAATGCCGTGGGGACGATTTATTACACCCTCGATGGGACGGACCCGCGAACCCGGGGCGGCGCGGTCAACAGCCGGGCGCAAGGATACAGTTCCCCGATCGTGCTGCCCAACAACGCGCGAGTGGTGGCGCGGGTGCGCCATACCAATGCGTGGAGCGCGCCGGCCACCGCAACGTTTGTGGTCCGACGGCTGCCGTTGGTGGTGACGGAGTTGATGTATCACCCTTCGGAACCGCCCTCGGGCAGTCCGTATGCAGCGGAGGATTTTCAGTTCGTCGAACTAAAGAACATTGGGACAAACACGTTGGATTTGTTGGGGGCGCGTTTCAGTGCCGGAATTGACTTTGTGTTTGCGGCCAGCGGAGTGAATCGAATGGCGCCGGGCGAGTTGGCGGTGTTGGTGAAGAACGCGGCGGCGTTTGTGTCGCGCTACGGCACCGGGCCACGGATGGCGGGAGAGTTTGCAGGAAGCCTCGATAACAGGGGAGAGCGACTCCGCCTGGAGGGCCCGATGGGGGAGGAAATCCTCGACTTCAGCTATCGGGACGACTGGCAGGCGACGACGGACGGGTGGGGCTTTTCACTGGTGATCGTGGACGAGCATGCGGCGCCGGGCAATTGGAGTTGGC
>WNFU01018465.1_pt1 | contig 13002 bp, 12 predicted proteins | sample 5400121 | NCBI WGS metagenome assembly WNFU01 (sample SAMN13153360, study PRJNA577476) | soil metagenome | isolation source: 100 cm soil or saprolite under grassland replicate 1 | place: USA:California | collected 2016-06-15 | reverse complement strand
CAGCAAAGATCCTTTGACGCGCTTTGATAAAATCGGTTCGTAGTCCCGCCTTTAGGCGGAAGCGTTCGGTATCACGGAATGGATTCGCTGCGGGCGCTTGCGGCCTAAAGGCGGGACTACGAACCGATTTTCCAAGGAGACTGAAGACATGAATGTCTTTGAAGGATTAAAGAGAAGTCGTACTTTCCTAAGAGAAGAAAACGCCCTCTGGTTTGAGAATGGCGCCCTGACCTACGAATCGCTCTACCATCAGGCATTACGCATTGCCCATGCGCTGAAAAAGGAAGGGGTCGGCCGCGGAGATAAAGTGTGCCTCTTCCTGCCAAACGTTCCGGAGTTTGTCATGAGCTACTATGCCGCCGCCGCCATCGGAGGGGTAGTGGTCTCGATCAATGTAATGAATAAGCGCGACGAGGTCTCGTATATCGTGAACGATTGCGACGCAAAGGCGCTTATAACTTCGGAGGAAATATTGGATCAGATCCCTGATAAAGGAGAGGCCGGGAAGCTACAAGTAATCTATTCGGTCGGGAAAAGTGATTTTCTGCCCTCCGGCGTCCGGCCCTTCGATAAGCTATTAGAGGACGATCTCACACTACCTTATTGGGAAAACATGGACTCCTCGGACCCACTTGCGATCCTTTATACGTCGGGCACTACAGGGAAGGCTAAGGGGGCGGTTTTAACCCACGGAAATGTGGTATCGAACGTTTATGCCACTAACCATCATACGAGGATGGCCCAAAGTGACGCTTTGATATGCTACTTGCCTCTTTTCCACTGCTTCGGACAAAACTTCATCATGAACTCCGCGATCAATGCCGGGGCGCGTCTGATTCTGCACCGCCGGTTCGATCCCGAGGAAATATTTTCGTCCCTGGCGGAGAATAAAGTGAGCATGTTTTTCGGGGCGCCGACAGTGTACAACCGGCTGCTGCAGATGAGAGACGTCGAGAGGCGCTTCGACGACACTCGTTATTTCTTCTCGGCCGCCGCTACGCTCAACGTCAAGATAGAGAATGATTGGCAAGACGCCTTAGGTAAGGTGATCCATCAAGGCTACGGCTTGACTGAATGCTCGCCTTTCGCCGCCTATAACCATGACTTCGCCCACAAGGTAGGAAGCGTCGGGACGCCCATTGAAAATGTCGAAATGGAGATCATCGGCGCCGACGGCGAGAAGATGAAACCCGGAGAGTTGGGAGAAATAGTAATCAAAGGGCCGAACGTTATGCAGGGCTATTACAATAAACCTGAAGAGACGGCGGAGACGATCCGGGACGGATGGTTACACAGCGGAGATATTGGCTATCTGGATGAGCAAGGATACTTCTTTATCGTGGATCGGGTAAAAGATATGATCAATGTGGCCGGTTTTAAAGTCTGGCCGCGCGAAGTCGAGGAGGTCCTTTGCCGTCACCCGAAGGTGCGTGAAGTGGCAGTCATCGGGGCGCCTGATGAGGATCGCGGGGAATCAGTTAAGGCAGTCATTGTTCCGCAGGAAGGAATCGATCTCGGCGAGGATGAGATCATAGCTTATTGCGCTGAGAAAATGGCTGCCTATAAGATTCCCAGGTCGGTGGAATTCATGACAAGCCTGCCGAAGAACGCGGCCGGGAAAATTTTGAAAAAGGACTTGAGGAAAATATGATCAACTTCGAGACCTCGCCCGCCGAGTATCGTCACTGGAAGCTGAACATTGACGGCGCGGTGGCGACGCTTGAAATGGACGTCAGGGAAGACGAGACGCTCGCGCCGGGTTACAAGCTGAAGCTCAATTCCTACGATTTGGGCGTTGACATCGAGCTGGCGGACGCCGTCACGCGACTGCGTTTCGAGCATCCCGAAGTCAGCGTCGTCGTCATCACCAGCCTCAAGCCGCGCATCTTCTGCGCCGGCGCGAACATTTACATGCTTGGCGCGTCGTCACATGCCCACAAAGTCAATTTCTGCAAGTTCACCAACGAGACGCGCTGCGCGATCGAGGACGCTTCGCGGCATTCAGGCCAACGCTATCTCGCCGCGCTCAACGGCACGGCGTCTGGAGGAGGTTACGAGCTGGCGATTGCGTGCGATGAAATCTACCTGGTGGACGACGGCTCGGCGGCGGTTTCGCTGCCGGAAGTCCCGCTGCTCGGAGTGCTGCCGGGCACGGGCGGGCTGACCCGCCTGGTTGACAAACGCAAGGTGCGCCGCGACCGCGCCGATGTTTTTTCGACCCTGCCCGAAGGCTTTAAGGCCGGGCGCGCCAAAGAGTGGGGATTGATTGACGATTACTTTCCGACCTCTCGATTCCAGGACGCGATCGCCGCCCGCGCGCGCGATCTGGCGGCGGCAAACACCAGGCGGAAAGAAGGTCCCGGAGTCAAGTTGAACCCGCTGCGGATTGAAGACGCCGCCGCCGCCCGTGAGTACGGTTATGTCAGCTTGCGGCTGAACCGCGAGAGGCGTTACGCCGACCTGACGGTGCGCGCTCCGCAGTCTGATCTGCCTTCGAACCCGGCGGAGATTCAGGCGGCAGGCGACGCTTACTGGCCGCTTCGGGCGTACCGAGAACTCGATGACGCGTTGCTGCACCTGCGCGTCAACGAGCCGGAGATCGGGCTGATTTGTTTGCGCGCCGAAGGCGATATTGAAAATGCGCTGACGGTTGATCGCGTCCTCAGCTCTCATCGTGATCATTGGTTGGCGCGTGAAATCATCTTGCACATGGCGCGAACGCTGAGGCGGCTCGATCTGACGGCGAAGAGCTTCTTCGCGATCATTGAGCCGGGCAGTTGTTTCGCCGGTAACCTGCTCGAACTTGCGTTGGCGGCGGACCGGATTTACATGCTTGACGACCCGGAGCGCCCGGCCGAAATCGCAGCCAGCGTGATGAATGACGGCGCGTTTCTGATGAGCAACGGCCTGACGCGATTGCAGTCGCGATTTTTGGCCGAGCCGGACAAAGTTGTCGAGGTTTTGAATCATGAGGGGCGCTTCAACGCCGGAGCGGCGGTCGCGGCGGGTCTGGTCACCTCGTCGCCGGATGAGCTGGACTGGGACGATGAGATCAGGCTGGCGATTGAAGAACGCGCTTCGTTATCGCCCGACGCGCTGACCGGAATGGAGGCGTCATTGCGTTTCGCCGGCCCGGAGACGACCGACACCAAAATTTTCGGACGATTGACGGCGTGGCAGAATTGGATCTTCCAGCGTCCCAACGCGGTCGGCGAACATGGCGCGCTCACCAATTACGGCCAGCCGTCGCAACCGAAGTTCGATTACAGACGAACCTAAAAACCAGAAGAGAAATATGAACCTATACGACCGCATTCCGAATAACGTCAATCTTGCTGATGATCAGCGCCTGCAGCGCGCGCTGGAAAAATGGCTGCCGAACTACCTGGACTGGTGGCGCGAGATGGGGCCTGCGGGGTTTCAGGAGAAAGACGTCTATTTGCGCACGGCCATCAGCGTCGAGCCGGACGGATGGGCGCATTACGACTACGTGAAGATGCCCGATTATCGCTGGGGCATCTTTCTGACGCCGCCCGCCCCGGACGCGAAGATTGGTTTCGGCGACAACTACGGCAAACCCGCGTATCAAGAAGTTCCCGGCGAATTTCGCAATCCGTTGCGGCGCATCGTCGTGACACAAGGCGACACCGAGCCGGCTTCGGTCGAACAACAACGACAGCTCGGACACACCTGCCCGTCGCTTTACGACCTGCGCAACCTGTTTCAGGTGAACGTCGAGGAGGGCCGCCATCTGTGGGCGATGGTCTATCTGCTGCACGGATATTTCGGACGCGACGGGCGCGAGGAGGCGGAAGAGTTGTTGCAGCGCCGCAGCGGCAATCCCGACAAGCCGCGCATCCTGCAGGCCTTCAATCAACCGTGTGACGACTGGTTGAACTTTTACGCCTTCACGATGTTCACCGACCGCGACGGCAAGTATCAGCTTTGCGCGCTGGCCGAATCGGGGTTCGAGCCTCTGGCCCGCACCTGCAAATTCATGCTGACCGAAGAGGCCTACCACATGTTCGTCGGCGAAGCCGGCGTCGGGCGCGTAGTCAGACGCGCCGCGCAGTTGATGAAGGAGAGTAAGAATGGCGACGCGCGCGAGCTTGGCGGAATCCCGCTCGACATCATCCAGAAGTACGTCAATTTTTGGTACAGCTATTCGCTCGATCTGTTCGGCGGCGAGATCAGCTCGAATGCGGCGGACTTCTTCGCGGCGGGTCTTAAAGGCCGTTACCGCGAGCAGGAGTTGTTCGAGGATCACGTTGCGGCCGACGGCGTCCTGAGCATCGAAGTGATCGAAGACAATCAGGTGAAGAGTCGCGAGGCGCCGTTGCGTAACGCGCTAAACGAAGTGTTGCGCGGCGAATACGCGAAGGATTGCGAGCGCGGGCTGGCGCGATGGAACAAAATCCTCGCCGAGGAAGGCGTCGAGGAAGGCGTCGCGGAAAGGCTCTATCTGCCGAGCCGCCGCTTCCACCGGCGCGTCGGTGAATATGCCAGCCACCATTTCGATATTCACGGCGCCCCGATTTCAGGGGACGAATTCGAGCGCCGCAAATCCGACTGGCTGCCGGCATTGAAGGATCGAGAATACGTCCGCAGTTTGATGACGCCTGTGACCGAGCCGGGCAAGATCGCCAATTGGATCGCGCCGCCCAAGACCGGCGTCAATCACCAGCCTTTTGAATTTGAATACGTGAGCCTGTAGGAGTGAGGCGGCGCCGATCCGTATTGGGGATTCTGGGACTGTCGGAGCGCCCGCCGCCATCGTCAATGCGGTAGTGGACTTGATTATGAAAAGACAGGTTATTGACGTCCTCCCGCCACTAAGTCGGAGGCCGACTATAGTGGGGGATTCCGGGAGAGCAACCTCTCCCATCCCTGAAGGGGCACGCCCGCCCCTTTGTTTGACAAAAATGGTTCTACAGCGTTCAAACTTTTACGTGGCGGACTTCCCGCCACAACGCGCTAGTTGGAGTTTCAAAGAACTGAGCGGACTTGTGCTTTTCACTTTAACGATTTGGAATCCGCCGAGACTCGTTCCGGAAGGAGAGCGCCTAGAAGTCGCGTTTCTTGTCGCGCTTTACCAGCGTCTGATAACGAATAACCAAGACAGAAATCCAAACACTTGACGGCAACGCCTTACAACCGTATAAGGCGAACTGACAAGCCCTATCGCTAGAGAGCCCAATCCTTTACATCAATCAAGCTCCTCATTACTATGTGCGAATGTGGATAAAGCTGATCACTTCCGCGATTCTGCCTGTTCTTATCACAGTTGTTTGGGCGCATTCGGCTATGGGCCAGGCAGTCCCCACTCCGGAATCGGTTCTCGGTCACAAACCAGGCGACGATTTTTACCTTGCCAACTACGACGAGTCCCGCAAGTACTTCCGCAAATTGGCCGCGAGTTCGAATCGGATCAATCTCTATTCTGTGGGCAAAACTACAAGAGGTCTGGATTGGGAGATCGCGTTAATCTCGTCCCCACAGAATCTTGCGCGGCTCGATAAATACAAAGAGATCGCCCGCCGTCTAGCTCTCGGCCGCAGACTGAGTTCGGCCGCAGACTGAGTGACGAAGACGCAAGAGTCCTAGCCCGCGAAGGGAAGGCCATCGTTCACCTGGACGGCGGCCTCCACTCGACTGAAGTGGCTGGCGCGCAACACACCATTCAACTGGCTTACAAGCTTGTCGCGACCGAGGGTGATCCCGAAATAGATTCCATTTTGAACAACGTCATTCTGATGCTATGGCCGACATTGAACCCCGATGGTCAGAACGAGGTCGTCGCGTGGTATCGAAAAAATCTCGGCACGCCCTACGAGGTCAGCCCATTGCCCGATCTCTATCAAGAATACGTCGGTCATGACAACAATCGCGACGGCTACATGAACAACATGCTCGAATCGCAGGAGGTGACGCGCGCCGAGCTGGAATGGAATCCGGTCGTCTTCTATTGTCATCATCAAACGGCGCCGTTTCCCGCTCGCATCTTCATCCCGCCCTTCATCGAGCCGATCTCGTCGAACATTCATCCGTTGATGGCGCGCTGGCTTAATGTGTACGGGATCAACATGGCGGCTTATCTGGATGAGCGCCAGATGCCCGGCGCCGTCCATCGCACAGGGTTCGACAACTGGTATCCGGGATTTCTCGACTATACTCATATCTTTCGCAACAGCATCGCGTTCTTCACCGAGACTGCCCTCTACCGCTATGCGACGCCGCACTTCTAGGCTGGGCGACGCGGTGCGTTACATGCTGGGCGCTTCGATGGCCGTGCTTGACACGACGGCGAAGTATCGCGAGTCGCTGCTCTACAACCGCTATCAGGCGGCGCGCGACAACATCGAGCGATTCAGGAAGGAGCCGCATCGCGCGTGATCCTGGAAGGCTTTGCCCCCAGGAACGATCCCAGGAGAGTACGCCGGCGGCTTAGGCGAAGCGGGAGCGGAAGCGTTGCGCGAGTTCGTGCATCGCGGAGGGACCTTGATTACATTCAACAACGCTTCACTGATGGCCATCGAATCGCTCGGCTTGCCGGTGACCAATGCCCTGGACGGTCTCAAGAACGATCAGTTCTTTTGCGCGGGATCGCTGCTTAAAGTAGAGCTTCGAGATTTGAATCATCCGGCGCTTTGGGGCATGCCGCGCGACCCGATCGTGATGTTCGAGCGCGGGCCCGCCTTCGAGCCGAAGAGCGGGTTTCAAGGGGCGGTTCTCGCTACATATCCCAGAGATCGCAATCCGTTGGCGAGCGGGTTCCTGCTTCACCCCGAACGCATTCAAGGGAAGGCCGCCGCAATGGAAGTCTTTTATGGCGGCGGGCGCGTTTATCTGTTTGGCTTCAGGCCGCAGTGGCGCGGGCAATCTCACGGCACGTACAAGCTGATTTTCAACGCGATCTACGACTCGCCGAGTCTGGCCAGGCCGACATCGCTCCAGAGGCCGTCTGAACAAAAATCATCCGATCTGGCGAGTTCGCAGCCGGAAAACTGGAGAGCCGTGACAAGGCAGATTCACACGGACCTGGCGTCGCTCTTGCGGCAGAATCAAACGTTCTTCGCTGCGCGCGGGCCTCAGGCTGTGGAGGAACGCAACAAGCTTTCCGCCGCGGCCGATCAGTTTGAGAAGGACAGGATTCAAGACGTCGAAGACGCGGCGATCGAATTGAATGAACCGGCCAGGAAAAAGGCAGGCGAGTACGTTCGGATACTGCGACGCATGGCGTCGGACCTAAAGACCAGGGAATTCGAGAGTTCATTGAATAATGACGGGCTGTTGGAACGCTACAGGCTTGCCGAGATCGAGCAGGAGATCTCAACAGTTTCGTCAAGGCCTAAGTAACGAACCGTCGGACACGCTATAACTGTCATTACAACCTATAAGGGGCACATCGTGACGGTCGGCAGCTGCTTTGGGTGGGTCGGGTTCCCAGGGAAGGCCGGGTACTGCGCCTCCAAGTTCGCGGTCCGGGGGTTCAGCGAGGCGCTGCGGGCCGAGTTACATCCTGAGGGCATCGGGGTTACCGTGGTGTACCCAGGCCCGGTGGACACCAACCTGGTCCGGGACGGCCGAGCGACCGATGACCGGGCCCGACAGGAAGAGGCCGAGTTCCTCGCCCGCCGCGGCCTGCCGACTGACCGAGTGGCCCGGCAGGTCATTCGGGCAGTTGAGAGGGATGCGGCCCGGGTGGTGGTGGGCCTGGACTACCGGGCCATAGACCTGCTCGTGCGGCTCGCGCCGTCGTGGACGCTGGCCCTGATCCGCCGGTTCGGCCGGCGGTTCCCAGGGGCCGGGGGTTCGGCCGAGTCGGCCGCTGCAGCTGACCCGGCCCACAGATAGGCTTTCCGGGACGCCAAGCTCCCGGGTGCGGGCGCGGTTGTACACTCATGATGGCAGCGGCCCAGCGTACACCTTCGTCATAGAGACGCATTTACCGTCTCTATCGAAAACGACGGCGCCCCGGAAGGCGTTCTCCCGAAACACGCTGCATGACCAGCCATTCTCGCTTCTGGTCACGGTGACTTCCTTAGCGGCGACGATCCCCGGGCCGACGCGGTCAGAGCCGTATAACGACAATATGGCGGCCGCGCAGATCCTGGCGTCATCGTCGGTTGTGACCCGCATCAATCCCTGATTGTAATCCTCCGCCTCATAAAGAGGTGTGATCCGTTCCTGTTCGTCAATTCTGATGGTTAGGGAGATGAACTGCTTCTGATACTTGTCCATCTTTTGTTGATGCTCTTTGAGGAGCTCCGGCAGGGGAGCGCCGGGAGGCAGCGGAGGACTAGAGTAAACGGAGTAAAACCGCGCCTTCTCGTACGCCTTGCGAATCTCCGCACTGTCCATGGGCGTCGGACCGGATTGCCATTTTTTCCCCGGCTTAACCTCCTCGATGTAGTTTCGAAATCTTGTGAGATCCGCTGCGGTTTGGGTTTGCTGATTTTCGGCGTTCTTGCCACCAGTGCGCGTGGCGATACCGCAGTTGAGCATGAGGGCTATTACGCATGCGGCGCCATATAAACCGAGTTGCATCATTGATCCCGCTCCTTTCTTTAGTTAAAGCAGTCAGGTGAATATTCTGACATAAAAGGCGATTACGCCTAGAAACTTTTCCTTTAGCGCTTCTGGCCCGCTGGCAGCGCATTCGCAGGAGTTGTTTTTGATGATTGCAGATCAGGCGGCAGTTGCGTGAGATTTTTGAGGTTTGTTATTGTCCACGCGCCGCGGCCCAGGGTGCCGGCCACCAACACGTCGTCCGCCACATCATAGACGAGATCCCATACCGGCACGTTGGGCAGACCGGTTCCCAACTTGTTCCAACTCGTGAAGCCGCTGGAACTGAGCGACACAAAAACCCCCGCATTCGTGCCGACCAGGAGCAATTTTCTAGGGGCGCCGGCGACGAACGCGTTCGTGTTGAAGTCTCCAGCCCCGAGTTCCGCCAGGTTGCCGGTAATGTCAGTCCAAGTGGCGCCGGCGTCGGTCGTCCGGAACACCTGGTTGCTGTCGATGACATATGCGCTCTTCCAGTCGTCCGGGTCGAGCACAACATCGCGGACAGTACCGGCGCCTGCCGGGAGCGCCGCCGTCTGCGCCAGAACGGCGCCGGGGCCGGCTGTGGTTCGCAAAAACACCGCGGAACCGGAGCCGACATACAGGACATCTTGGTTGCCTGCGCTGCCATAGGCCATCGCGTTCCGATTGGCGCCGGGGCCGTTGATCTGGGTAATCGTGTTCCCCTGGTCGAATGATTCATAGACATGGTTAGATCCACCGATGACCAGGCGCATCGGATTGATTGCGTTCAGCTCCAGTGGGGTAACGAACTGCGTCTGCAGTGGGTCTCCGCCACCCACAACGGTCCGAGGGAGGGGGACCGTGCTGATGAGATTGTTGTTCGCGTCGTAGGTCTGCCGGCGGAAGCCTAGCAGGTTCTGGGAACTTGAATAGCGGATGGACTGATTACTCCCTGCCTGGGTGATGTTATCGACCGCGACGTCGCCGCCGTCTCCCCCCGAGATGAGTCGCCAGGTTTTAGAGCCCATAGTGATCTGCACCGACGTCCCGTTGTCCTGGGCTCCGCCAAGGATGATGGTGTTTGAGATAGTGTCATACGCGACGTCGTGGAACTCGGTAGTTTGGATGTCGCCGTTTATTGAGAACCAGTCGCCGGTGTTGTTTCGCGGGCTGGTGCGCCGGTAGATGCCACCGTCATCTACCTCTATGAGGTCGCCGCCGGCATCGACAACCATCTCGCGCGAGTCCGCATGCGGCGAGCTACCGTGCGCCGTGCCGCCTCCCGGAATCTGCGGGATCGAATTCGAGTGCGTCAGGTGTTTCCACTGTGGGGACGGAACCGAGCCCTTAGGCGCGGTCGTATCACCGCGAAACAGCCTTCCCGAGAAATTATTCGCTCCGATGAAGTTGGGAAATGGATCGTCCTGACGATCGCCGGCCACATAGACTGTATTCGGATCGTTCCGATCGACCGCAATCGAAAGATGAATGGATCCCTGTCCGCCAGGGTGGAGTCCCTCGATTTCGCCATTAGTCTCCGGAGTCTGCGGTAGATCCATGGCGTTCCACGCGACGCCTGGAGCCGGGTTGTCTGTAAATCCGATGTATTGAGCCCGCCCGCTGACTACGACAACGACGTATAGCCGGCCGTTACTGGCGACCGCCATCTCAGCATTACCGCCATTGTTGGTTCCGGCCTGGGTGATAAACCCAGTCAGGATAGAATCACCGCTGGAGATATTGGTCCAGCTCGCTCCGCCGTTATCACTACGGAAAATGCCGGTACTCTGGACGGAAACGTAGAAGCGATTAAGATTACTCGGGTCGCCGACGAGATCAAAGGCGCCGCCGGCTGGTAAGCCGTTGCCGCCGGATACCATGACCCAGTTAATACCGCCATCAGCGCTACGAAAGACCCCGCCTCCGGTTGCCGAGGCCAGCAGTGTAGCTCCGCGGGCAGCGATACCTGAAATGTTCTGATTCATCAGAATCGAAGGGCTTATTCGCGCCCAATTATCGCCCCCATCGGTGGTACGAAGTATTCCTGTCAGGGGGCCTCCATTTCGGCTAAAACTGCTAAACCGGCCGATACCGGCAACGAGCGTCCGGCGGGTTGGGTCAGTGGGGTCGAACTCCAATGCGCCGATCGAGAGCGACGCAAAATTATCGGTCAATGGCGTCCAGGTAGGACTTGCGGCTGTCGCATTACCCGTCCTCCAGATACCACCGTTGACTGCCCCGACATAGAGGATGTTCGAGTCGGTCGGATGCGCCGCCACAGCGTGAATCGCTCCAACCACCTCGTTATTGGGGGTTACGTGTTCGACCTGCCCATTCTGGGTCGGACCAGGGCCCTGGGCAGTCCACTGCCCTCCAAAAACGCCAGTAACGGTAATCTGCGCCGGAGGATCCTGCACGTTTCCGCTGTTGTCGGTCGCGCGACTTCTGATCGTTACCTGTCCTGGCGTGGCGGGAGTCCAGTTAAAGCTCCATGCGGTCGTCCCCGTAGCCGCGCTAAAGGTAGCCCCGCCGTCCACCGACACTTCGACCTTGGCCACCGTCCCACCGCCGGCATCGCTCGCAGCGCCAGTGATGCTGACTGTGGTTCCGATTCCTACATTCGCTCCTGCTGTTGGGAATGTAATTGTCGAGGTCGGCCGCACGGTGTCGGGATCCTGCCTTGGAGTGTTGGGTCTGACCATGCCGCACCCAGAGGAGAGCAGAATCGAACCTGCAACAGCCACGCCTATGAAAACTCCTAAGACGTTGACATAACGTTTGGTGAAACTCTGAAATCCTTGTGTCATATATACCTCAATTCAGGCGCTGAACATCCATTGTGATGTTGTGGGAAGCGTTGGTCGTCGTTGAAAAAATGTAAAAGGCGATAAAAACGTCATATTTAGCGAGAATCACACCGTGTAAAATTGCAAGAAAGCAGCGGTAGAAGACCTCAGTCAAGTTGCGCCGCCAACCTGGGCAATATGTTTGCGCCCTTGTTGGCTTCAGGTTGGATTAACCAACTCCATGCTCAAACACCCTCTCCAACTACGAGTGCTAAAATTGGAACAGTATTTCATGACACAGAGGTCGCCAGAGGACACAATTCGATGAGGTTCTGGCTCTCGGATAGGGGCTGTGAAATTCCTTCGATTCGCCGGCGGCGATGATAGTCCAGGAAGCCGGCATTTTCCAGGGTTATTTCCGACCGGAGGATGATTTTGAATCCGTCCAAGGATGATTAAAAACTGGCGTTATGGAATCCGGATTATGGCTGTTTGCAAATGCGTTTACGGGACGGCAAGCGGTACGGTACGGGGAGCGTCAGCGACCTGAGCATCGATCAGAAGGCCTATTGATCGATGCTCAGGTCGCTGACGCTCCCCGTACCGTACCGGAGATCACGCCACCAATCACGATACCAGAAGGCGATAGGTCTACGAAGAATTTCGTTGACTTCTACGAAGACCTTCGTGTATAAGTCTCAGCCGACAAACATTCCTGAAAATTGAAATCCGAAAGGGGGCTGAAGGTGAGCAATCCTGGTCTATCACGACCGACTGATGCGGAGCTGGCAATTTTGCGAGTACTCTGGCGCCGCGGGCCGAGCACTGTCCGCCGGGTGCATGAGGCGCTCAGCCAGGGCCGCGAAACCGGTTACACCACCGTCCTCAAATTGATGCAGATCATGACCGAGAAGGGATTGGTCGAACGGGACGAAACCGAACGAACGCATGTCTATCGAACTAGGCTGACGCAGGAGCAGACCCAACAGCAGCTTGTGAATGATCTGCTTGAAAAGGCTTCCGGCATTACGGGACCAGTCTATTAGAAGAGAGGTGGCGGCAGGCTCTCCATCGGCTTTGCCGTCAACTGCGAGTGACGCGTCCGGTTCGTCTTTTGGAATCGGCTATGGTTAAAGTCCCGATGGTCGTCGGGTGGCTGCGCCCAGTCATTCTGCTGCCTGCCAGCGCGATGACCGGACTGACGGCTCAGCAATTGGAAGCGATCATCGCCCACGAATTGGCGCACATCCGCCGCCACGATTATCTGATCAATCTGCTGCAGGCTGTGGTCGAGACATTGCTCTTTTATCACCCGGCGGTTTGGTGGGTCTCGCGCCAGATTCGCCAGGAACGAGAACACTATTGTGATGATCTGGCCGTGGCGGTGTGCGGCGATGCGCTGGCATACGCGCGGGCCTTGCTTGAATTGGAACAACTTCGCGCCGCCGGGCCGCAACTGGCCATGGCGGCCAGCGGCGGCATAGCTTCACTCTGTCTTATTTGACAGAAAAATCTCCGTCCGGGACATAATTTAGCTTGACTTGTCACCCTCAGATAGATGTTAGGTGGCGTTCCGTGACTCGCCGCGACGGCCCGCCTGGCGCGCTACCTTACGCGTACCAGCTTGCAGACGAGGCGCCCGCCAGCTTGGCGGACCGCCTAAGCCGCCGCCTATCCTCGCACC
>WNFU01013717.1_pt1 | contig 13003 bp, 18 predicted proteins | sample 5400121 | NCBI WGS metagenome assembly WNFU01 (sample SAMN13153360, study PRJNA577476) | soil metagenome | isolation source: 100 cm soil or saprolite under grassland replicate 1 | place: USA:California | collected 2016-06-15 | reverse complement strand
TTCTGTTTTAACTTTGAGGATTGTAAGGAACAAGCCGTTACTGTCTCAGATCGGCTGTGATTTTCGGCTAATGGGAAAAGGCGGCTTCCAAGACTTTCAACAATCGAGCCGTGGGAACGGGAAAGATGGATGGTCAAGGTCGCGACGACTGAGCTTCGTGGGAACGAGCGAATCAATCGAGTTCGAGGGAACGGACGCTTGACGGATGTGGATAATCTCTGCTTCGATAATGTGATCACGATCTTATGCGCGGCGGCCGAATCACCAGCGAAGAAAAAACGGCCATCAGTATGTACGTCGGTCTCGGCATCGCGGTCGTGCTCATCGCCGGGGGCCTCTACTTCTTCTTTCTGGCGCAAAAAGAAAAAAAGGAGACCACAACTTTCGATCCGAACAGGCCAGTCCCGAGCGACGCTGTCTTGAAACAACGATTAAAGGCCGAGGAATATTTCGTCGTGCGCCAGGGTGGCACCCAAACGCCTTTTCAAAACGATTTTTGGAACAACGACCGGACTGGCATCTACGTCGATGTCATTACGAACGAACCACTCTTCACTTCGCTCGACAAATACGACGCCCAGATCGGAATGCCCTCATTTAGCAAACCCGTCTCGAAAGATCTCCTCGTCGAGAAGCCGGACACGTCGGGCGATATGCAGCGCACCGAAGTGCGCGCCAAGCGAAGTAATGCCCATCTTGGCCACGTCTTTCCCGACCCAAAATCGCCCAGCGGCCAATGTTACGCCATGAACTCGGCCGCCTTCCATTTCATTCCAATCGAACAAATGAAAGACAGAGGTTACGAAGCGTACCTGCCGCTTTTGGAGAAAAAATAGCTGTAGCCGCTGGGGTGACTGCGGCCTTGAACTGTAGCTGTAGCGGCTGATGAAGAGATATCTTGGCCTGACGAATCCAATGCGACTCATCGCGGTCGGAATAGTGGGATTCCTGGCCGCGCTTGCCAGTTTGGCCGCGAATGCCGCCGAGGAGGAAACGTTCGAAGTCTATACCACTCCGAAAGGGAACTATCGGCTCCTGACTCATGGCAACGACAACCCTCAGGTTGTTGTGACGATGAAGGGTTTGACTCAACTCCAGACATTGCCCGACGCAGAGTGGGAAGATCCGACTGAATGCACGGTGATTTATGCTGGATCACCGGATGAGAACTGGATTTTTCGCACCGAAGGCTGGCGACATCACGGGGTGCAAGGTCGCCAGCTCTATCATCACGAGAACGGCGCGAAGTTTGTTTATTATAAAGGCAAGGAATGGTTCGCGAAGACGATCGTGGCGTACGCGATTAAGGCGGGTGGATTTAGGAAGACGGATTTTTACGAGCAACGAGGAAAGGACGTTTTCGAGGACCATTTAAATGCGAATTTTCGCGACTGGAGCCCGGATTCGGCCCGGCTGCTTCTGAGCATCATGAGCGAATATTCTGAGACAGCGCCGCGCCGATGGTATGTTTATTTTAATACCCGCACGAATCGGTTCGAGCTGACGCCATATCTGCGCGCGCTCAATAAATCGAGGGCACAAGACGACACGGAGACCGAAACGCCGTGCGCCGAGCCGATCGATGCTTTGCCGTCGGAAGCGGAATTAAAAACGCGCGCCGAAAAGACAGATCAGGAACTGAAAGAGTGGTTCGCAAACCGGGAAGGGCATCCGAAACAGGAAAAGCGGCGACTGCAGTTTCTCGGAGACGTTGCTGCGGTCAGGCTTGCATATCTCGAAGCTGGCTGGGCGTTCTAAAAAGACGGGAGTTGCAGGCAGGAACCAATTGGCCGTACCCGCGTAGGCAATTGCCACGCCAAAGACGAGATTTCAGTCTTGCGTTCCTGCGCAGAATTCGGCATCAACCGATTCCTTATGAACGGTCGTCTCCTATTCTTCATCATGTCTGCAGCCCTCGCCTACGGTCTTTTCGCAAGTGATTCGCTTCCATTTCCGGTCAGCCTTGGCGGTCAGGCGGCAAAGGACGGCACGCCTTTCGCGAAGATCGGAAATCCGGTTGCGGCGGATGCGGAACTGGCGGTCGACTCGAAAAGCGACATGATCATTGTGAACGTGAATATGGTGAATGCGAAGAACGAACCGGTCCAAGGCTCAACGCCCGCGGTGATCTTGCTCCAGGGGAAAACCAAAACGAACCTCGACAAGACGATGGATGGAAAGGAGCTTCCGGCCGGAAATTACATCATGAGCGTGGTGAGCGAAGGCAAGACTGCCAGTATCCTCTTCACCATCAAGTAGCGTTTGCCCGCGCGAAACAATTTATTGTCCATCCAAATCTCACCAGAACTACGCATTTGCGGTTCCGCGCATAATCGAAGGCTCGACGCCGGGCCCTCAAAACTTTCCACCGCAACGGCGCGGTCTGATTTCGTCACTGTCATTGTACCGGCTGCCGGGCCTGGGAGTGCTTGCTGAACGTGACAGTCGCATCATCGATGTATATGCGCAGCACAATCGCGCGCGACTTGTTCGGGTTTGGCTCGATCTTGCGTAGTGTTCCCGTTATCGACCCCCATTCGCCAGCATGTGCGGCGAAGTCCACCGCCTGTTGCAGGTTCACGTATTCGAAGGCGTGAATCGTTGTACTGGTCTTGTTCGCTGCAACCACCATGAACGAGGTTGCGTGTGGATCGCTGATGCAGATGGCATTCATCCCGCCTGGACGCGCATCAGTGACAACAGGTCTGTGCGGAAGGGTCACGCTTTTACCGACAAAGCCTTTGAGTCGTTGGTCGAAAACGTCGAAGTCGAATACACCCGTTGAGACCGCGCCCGCTGTTGTATAGATGATGATGTAACGCAGGCGCGCTTGAAGATCTCCGGATGTGCCTACCTTCGCCAAATAGGAGACCGCCGCATCGGATGCCGCCTTCCAGTCTTCGTTTGAGATCAGTTGGACTATCCGATCATACTCGTTGCTCTGGCCCTGTGCGGCTGTTTCACCTCGGCAGAGTGTAACTGGAACAGAAAGCAGCAACGCGAGGGCTGAAAAACCACGTTCGAATCACCGTGCAGGTTGCTTAAGCAGCCCATCAAAATCGCCGCGATCAATCTCGCGCATGAGTGCTTGGAATGACTTGCGGCCAATCATACAACCTTGCACCGTCTCAACAGTGCTGTCGTGCTGAGAGTACGAATCAAACGCTCGTTTGTAGGCCGACCGATCGCGCATGCGCAAACCGACGAGGATGTAGAGGCGACCAGCGTCCTTCGCATGCGGCAGCATCTTCTCTAGCTGGATCGCCGCATCAGGCTCGTCGAGGATCGCCCGGAGTGCCCTCTCGCCGTTCGACATAGTCCCAGCCACGCCGATACCACCGAACGCAAACTTATCCGCATCCTGAACATCGGACCCGGGTGCGAGCGGGACCGTGCAAAGGCTGAGCGCGACAGCTGCAACGACCTTGAGCGAAATAAGACGCATGGATAGCGGCTTGATTGAGACAAAGCTCAGACATGGCTTCGATAGACGCAAGTCGAACCCTCTGCGGCTGTTAATCACGCTCAACCACTCATCGCAAGTAACTGTGTTGGTTTCAAGCGGAGTACGGGAGCGGTTTGAGGATTTGATTGAGGGCGAGGAGGAGTTTTCGCATCACTGCGGTGAGAGCCAGCTTGTGGGGTTTACCTTTGGCGCGCAGACGTTGGTAAAAGCTCGACAGGATCGGGTTGAAGCGAGCGGCCGAGAGTGCAGCCATGTAGAGGCCGCTACGCAAAGGCGGGCCGGCCACCGAAGATGGCGCGTTTGCCGCGGATTGCCGGCTGGGTCGCTCCAGTAACTGTTCGAGTTTTACTTAGCGCCAAGGGCAGGGCGTGGATCGAACTTACGAGCGGTCTTGATGGGCAATCATGACCTGCCGCTTTACCGGATCTCACGCCCACCCCTGTTCTACCACAAAGACGGCCATTCCAAGATACAAGCCGCTTACGATGCATGAGCTGAACAGCTGTAATGGCGGCAGTGCCACAGACGGCCAATATTTCGCCACATGAATCCCCGCCGCCACACTCACCATGATTACGAGCCACACGACGCGCAACGTACTCCGATCCTGCTTCGTTCCGGTGCGGCTGCGCGAGCGGCGCGTCACCGTCAGCAGCAATTCCGAGATCAGATAAACCAGTCCGAGCAGGAGTGAGACTGACATTGCGCTGAGCAGTCTCTTAGATCTAGCGACTGATCAATGGAGCTGATGGGATCAGCGACATAGAAGGTAAAGCGACAAGGGTAGGAGCGAGTGAGCGTGGGCAGCAAACGAGTTTCAAACCCTTTTTGCGACCTTTGCTTCGAGGCGGGTCTGGAACTGACATAGATGGGCAGGTCGAAATGCGCGGCGAGGGCGATGCAAGTTCTGGCAAATTTCATTTCGTTTCTGCGTCTACGTGCCGAGCTGAGTTGTTGATGCGCGAGATGCAGCGCATATTGGAAAGTTCATGAAGGATTCTGTTGTCAGAGGGCGCCTGCTGCAGCTTCTCTATGAACGTCGGAGCGAAGGTTCCATCCCCTTCGGTCGCCTCGAGCAGGCGGTCCCGCCGCCAGGAGGTATAAGTCGCCGCGACTGGCTCCGCGCCCTCAGAGTATGGCCTCATCGACTGGACCCCTCTTGAAGATAAGAGCGGAATGGGCCTGTTGTCCGGCTTTGCTAAAATAAACGACTTTGGAGTCAAAGTCCTCGAAACCGGTGTCGCGTCCCCGATCCAGATTTCTATCGACGAAAGTCGACGGACCACCGCCCGCCAGAAACAAGCGCCGATCGCAGCGAGCACTCCGCAACAGGAGCGGATCACGGACGCACTTGAGAAAGTGATCACCGCGATCAACAAAGCTGACGCGTCGGAGCAAGAGAAAAACGAATCGAAATCGTTATTGCGAAAACTGCTGAGTAGCAAAGCAGCGGCCAAAGTATTAGGCGCTGGCGCGCAATCACTGGCCGCGAAGTACTTCGCCGGATAGAGCAGCGATATCGTGCGCGGGTAGGGCGCGCGATTATGGCGAATATTAAGCTGAATCCGACCGCACGTTTCTGATCCCCGGATCAGTTATTGCTGCCTGGACGCCTGATCTAATTCCGGCGAGGCTCGAGCCCAATCGGAACGATGATAGACAAAACCGAATTAATTCTGATTTGTCTCGTAGCGGTCGCCTTACTGGCGATCGTTGCCCGGAAAATCCGAATGCCATATCCGATTCTGCTGACCATCGGTGGTGTCGTGCTCGCTCTGATTCCCGGGCTTCCTGCGATTCACCTCGATCCTGAACTGGTCTTTAATCTCTTTCTTCCGCCTCTGCTCTATCCCGCGGCCGTCTACACGTCGTGGAGAGATTTTCGGGCGAATCTTCGCTCAATTCTTCCACTAGCAATCGTTCTGGTTCTTTTGACGATGACGGTGACTGCCTATCTGTTCCACGCTCTGGTCGGATTACCTTTGGCGGTTGGTTTTGTCTTCGGCGCCATCATCTCGCCGCCGGACGCCGTGGCAGCGCTGGCGGTCACTCAAAATTTGCGGGTGCCCCGCAAGATTATTGTCATTCTTGAAGGAGAAAGCCTGATAAACGACGCCACGTCTTTTATCTCGTTTCGTTTCGCAGTGGCTGCCGTGATGACGGGCGCCTTTTCAATCGGACAAGCGAGCTTGCAATTTCTTTTTGTCGCCGCGGGCGGCATTTGTGTTGGGCTCGCCGTGGGTTGGCTGGCAACGCAATTGCAAAAGCGCTTGGACGATCCGCCAGTTCAAACAATGTTCTCGCTGCTTACTCCGTACGTTGCCTACTTCAGCGGTGAAAGACTGCATGTCTCGGGAATCCTCGCAGTCGTGATTGCGGGTATTTATTACGGGTGGCGCGCGCCGCGCATCTTAAGCGGGCGCATGCGACTCCAAGCGCTGCCTGTTTGGGAAATGGTCACGTTCATTCTGAACGGAGTTCTTTTCATGCTTATCGGGCTTCAACTGCCGCAGGTCGTCCAGGCGCTCGCCCCGGGTATGGTGACCCGCGTGGCTCAGCTGGCGATACTGTTTGTTTTGGTGATCGTGCTGGTGCGTTTCGTCTGGATGTTCGGCGCCACGTATTTGCCGCGTCTGTTGAGCCGAACTCTCCGCGATAAAAATCGCGCTCCGTGGCGAAACACTGCGTTGCTCGCATGGATCGGGATGCGCGGAACGGATTCGCTTGCTGGCGCGCTGGCGATTCCATTTTTCCTGCCCAATGGCCAACGATTCTCCGGACGCAATCTAATCCTGTTGCTGACGTTCTGCGTCATTTTCGCAACGCTTGTTCTGCAAGGACTCACCCTTACGCCTCTGGTCCGTTGGCTGAAAGTTGTGGACGATCGTGTCACGGAAAAAGAAGAGAGACTGGCGCGCCTGAAGGCTAACGAAGCAGCCCTGGCTCGTCTCGAGGAAATCGCATCGTCGAATCGGGCGAGGCCCAAAACCATTGAACGCCTTCGTTCGGAATACGAAGACCGTATCCGTCAGCTTCGCAGTGAAGCCCCGGATGAAGAAAGCGTTAGCAGATTGTTCTCGGAAGAATTTGAAGAATTGGCGCGCGAAGTGTTACAAACAGAACGCGACACCGTCATCGGACTGCGCAACGAAGAGGCCATCAACGATCAGGCCTTGCGCCGAATCCAACGTGATATTGATCTGGCCGAAGCCCGGCTTCAGCGACCAGCGCGACGAAGTCCCAAGCGAGTTTGATGAACGGAGAAGCTGAAGTCGCAGCGGTTATTTCGTTGGTTGCTTCTTCTTCGCGCTCGCCAGGCGCTCATTCTTCTTCCGGCGTTTGGCACGTTTCTTAGCGTTGTCTCTGCCTCTGTTGTGTCCCATAACCTGACCTTCGCCCGCCTCTCGAGCAAGAGCAAAGCAAGCGACCGGGATGAGCCGACATGGCCCGTCAAGCCGCGAAAGCCAAGGGTCGAACGTGGTGGAAGCCAGCAAAACCTGGCGGATTCTTTGCTGGCGCCAAGTTGTCTCAGTAATAGTGCTAATCACCTACGATCAAGAACGTTAGCACTTGCAGACGCTCGCTCCGGGACGGTCCTGAAAGCCAGTCGCAAGAGATATCCTGCCGGGATTCGGGTAACCTGTGTGATAGCAGTTCGATGAGAGACATTAGGAGAGCGTTCCAACGCAAACCATTTCACCTTTGGATCCCGGAGTCAGCAGTCGCCTGAGAGAAACGCCGCAGGCGGTTTCTGCGACTGCGGAAGGGTCGCCAGACCCAACGACTGGCCGAACAAGGTGGGATCCGCTGACGTTTGAGGGTTGCTGAGTGAGCCTTCAGTTAAATTCAACACTACCGAAGTTCTGAAGCTAAACGCCACCCCTACTTTCTTTCGGGCGAAACCGAGGCCGGCGTCTGCGTCCGCCTGAGGCGGACTGCGTTCGGTGATGTGATGTTTGCGCCGGTGCTTCGTGAACTTTGGTCACTCGCGCATCGCTCGGTCGCGACACTGGGCTAGTTGCCTGCCCGCCTGCCTGCGCGTGTCCTGCTTCGCGCGGGTTGATCATCTCGAACGTTCGAAACAGCGAAGCCAGATCGATCACTTCGTTCGCGGCAGATCTTAACATGTGCCCAAGATTAGCCGCGACTGATGCGACTTCCACCCGGATTCCGTGCCGGCGCAGCTTGATGGCGAGATAAGCGAAATCGGCGTCGCCGGTCACGAGGATCACGACATCGGGCCGCATCTCGATGGAAAGCTCCAGCGCGTCGATCGCCATCATCACGTCCACGTTCGCCTTGTAATGACCTTCTTCGGCGGGCGCTCCATCTTTGGTCACGACCATGAATCCGTTGGAGCGCAGCCAATGGACGAACTTGTTTTTCTTGTCCCGTTCCTCCTGCCACATCGGAATGGCGGGCGGCAATCCGGCATAAACCACCATCTCAATCAGATCACGTCCACTGTTTGGGCCGGCCAGAAAATCCCTGAGTTTTAACCAATCGAGCCCGCGTCCGGCGGTCCGCACAGAACTCCCAACATTGGATTCATCTACAAGGACCAAGACTTTCAAGCGCGGGGCTGGGATCGAATCTTTCTTTTGCATGGCGTGTTCAGTTCTCTCAATTCTCAACAATCAACTCTCAATCCTTTTCTGCATCGATTCATCCACCAGCACCAACACTCGGCAACGAACGTGAATATCTGAATTTTTCTTTCGCACTTGGATACAAATCAACTGCCGGCATCGGCAAACTTTCCTGACTGAAAGGTAATGCCTTAAAGAAACTGCATTAATTATTAGGTAATCCCAGTTGGGAGTGTATAGTCGACCTAATAGCGCAGCGTCAATCGATCGCGCAGGTGTGCGGGCCCTTCTCTCTGCACACCAAGCCGCATCATGAATGCTATCGCTGCTCATAAAGATGAGCTTAAAAAATTGCTCGTGGATTTGTCGAGCGACAGAGTGGTCTCAGGGATAACTTTCGTGGCGTTGGTGGACGCGTATATCACGCGCCTCGACACAAATTGCTCAGACATCAGCGTCCGCGTCAATCCGCCGCCAGCGCAAATAAACGGAGAATTAACATATGGAACCAACATTGACTCAAAACTGGGCGCTTTACTAAGCGCAACACAAAACTTCAAAACGACGCGCCGGCCTTTTCCAAAGATTTCGCGCTGCGGCCCGCAAGCAAGCGCCGGATGTTCACCTGCGGCTGCCGCACGGCGAACGTGCCAGGCGTCTAGCGCTTTCCCAGGACAACGGGCGCTGATCGATGTTGACCAGCGCGTAAACCCGAGGATGGAGTTAAAGAAATCAGTAGCAAGTTCTGAAGTAGAAGCTCGAAAGCAGAAAACGAAGCGCCCGCGACAACTCCAGGTCCAAACCTAAACCCTGTTCGGGGCACCGTGAAATGATCGTTTGTGCTTCCCTCGATCCGGGCGATAGTGGGCGCTTATTGGATTACTCTGTTTAACTTCACTGCACGGTAGATCGTCAGGTGAGCGTCGCTCATTGGTGGTTTGAAACCCGATTCCCGGGAACGGCTCTGTAGCTCGGTAGTTTTTCCAAATTCAAAACACAATGAAAATGTACGTAGGTAATCTCTCATTTGAGACCACCGAGAACGATCTTCAGGATTTGTTCGAACAACACGGCACCGTAAACGAGGTCCATCTGATGATGGACCGGTTCACTGCCAAATCGCGCGGCTTTGCGTTCGTTACCATGAACGATGGCGGACAAGCCAACGCCGCGATGAGCGCGCTTAACGGCCGAGAACTCAACGGTCGCACATTAACTGTAAACGAAGCGCGTCCGCGCGAAGAGCGCCCTCGTCCTCACGGCGGGAAGCGTTCCTTTGCCGGTAAGCGTTGGTAAGACCAAAGCAGCTCATAGTTGAGAGTTGATAGCTGATCTGCGGCAGCGTTCATACCTGGACAAAGAACGACGTTATCCGGGGCCGCCCTACGTCAACGAGCTGGTAATTTCTTCGAAAATTTTCTCGCCGTGATTTTCCGCATTCCGACGGACCGCATTAATTGGACGACCAGCTCGTTCCTGATCGGTACGTTTATTCTCACACTCACCGCAGTGCCGCTGTACCTATGGTATTTCGGTATTGATTGGTTCCAACTCGCCGTGTTCGCGGTGTTATTGGCTGCGACCGGCTTCAGCATCACGCTCGGTTATCACCGCTTATTTTCGCACATGACTTTCCGGGCCAAACTACCACTGCGCCTGTTCACGCTCATCTTCGGCGCCGCGGCGTTCGAGAATTCTGTCCTCTTGTGGGCGAGCGATCATCGACGCCATCATAAACATGTGGATCACGACGAAGATCCGTACGACATCACCAAAGGTTTTTTCCACGCCCATATTGGCTGGCTGTTGTTTAAGCTCTTGCCACAACCGCCGTTCGATAATGTTACCGATCTAAAGAAAGATCCGCTGGTCATGTGGCAACATCGCCATATTCATCTCCTCGCAGTCATGGTCAGCTTCATCCTGCCAACACTGGCCGGGTTGATGTGGCACGGCTGGGTTGGGGCGCTCGGTGGCTTTTTAATCGGTGGAGTCGCAAAAGTTGTAGTGCTCCAACATGGCACATTCCTGATTAACTCAGCCTGCCATACCATCGGTCGCCAGCCGTATTCGACACGATGCAGCGCGCGCGACTCGTTTTTGATGGCGCTGTTTACATTTGGCGAGGGCTACCACAATTATCATCACGAATTTCAGCACGACTATCGAAACGGCGTGAAGCCATGGCAATGGGATCCGACCAAATGGCTGATCTGGATTCTATCGAAGCTCGGATTAACGAGCGGTCTGCGTCGAGTGCCGCAGAAGACGATTTACTCCACCCAGACGCGCCTGCGAGATTTGCGACGCAAAGTGATGAGTTGAGTCCGAGCTGGACTGGCACAGTTGACGAATGCACTTGGATACGAATCAACTGCCAGCTTCGGCAAACTTCCCCGCCTGAGAGAGCCGATCAGCCGAATCAATTTCTGATTGGTTTGGCTGCGGCGTCGCTTATTTCCTGCTTTCCTGTCTTCCTGATTAGATTCTTTTGGGAATGTCGGAGTTTAGACGCGACCCCATTTTCTTCATACGATTGTCTTCATAGCTCGAAAACACCGCGATGCTAACTTCGTCAATATTCTCGCCCGCGGATTGCACAGCAGAGGCGTTAGCCGATTTTGAGAAGCTTGTCCTCGAAGGCGGCGCAGTCAATCCACAAGGCTTAACGCAACGGATCCGCAACGCCTTTCGCCTGTTGTTTCTTCGGACGTCAGATGGTCAACTCGTCGGAGTAGGCGCGCTAAAACACGCCCGGCCCAGCTACCGCAACAGGGTGTTCGCCAATGCGCAAGCAACCACCGCATCAGACGAATACCGTGTTGAATTGGGTTGGGTGGTCGTGGCCAAAACGCACCAAGGGCAAGGATTGTCGACTCGCATTGTCGGTGAATTACTCCCTTTCGCGAAGGACGAGAATGTTTTCGCGACCACCCGGGCCGATCAGCGAGTTATGCGTTATGCGTCTGACCATGGATTCGAAATCAACGGGAAACCCTACCCGAGTTGGCGCGGGTACGACCTTGTTCTCTATCTTCGGAAGTCGGCGCGATTTCCCGACGCGAAGTGACCTTTGCTGATTTCTCAGCAGTTCGAATGTTAAATGTCGAGACGTGGGCTTGCCCTGATTTCTCGGACAGTGAGGAAGGGATAATTTAGTTCAGTTTGGATTCAAAGTTGATAGGGCTCTGGTAGTCAAGACTGGAGTGAAGTCTGGTGCGGTTATAGAAGGTCTCGATGTAATCGAAGATGGCGGTGCGGGCCTGGGCGCGGGTGGCGAAGCGATGATGATAGACCAGTTCGTATTTGAGGCTGCTAAAGAAGGACTCGATGAAGGCGTTATCATAGCAGTTGGCTTTGCGACTCATGGAAGGGACTAGGCCGTGTTGGGCCAGGACTTGTCGGTAAGCGGCACTGGCGAACTGAGCACCGCGATCGGAGTGGAGGATAAGATTTCGCGTGGGAGGACGTTGGCCAAGCGCCATGCGCAATGCAGCAATGACCAGTGTGGCATCGAGGATTTGGCTCATGGCCCAACCGACTACTGGCCGGGTGAAGACATCAAGGACCGCGACTAGATACAGCCAACCCTGAGCGGTCAGCACTGCGGTGGCATCGCTGACCCAGACTTGATTGGAGCGTCGAACAGTGAGGTTGCGCAATCGGTTAGGCGCGATGGGTCCGCCGTGGCGGCTATCAGTGATGGCCGCTCGATACTTGGAGCGCTGTCGAGCGAAGATCCGCTCCAAGCGCATAAGGCGGGCAATGCGGTTGTGCCGTCCCGGACAACCCAGCGCATGAGCCAATCGTGGGCTGCCGTAAGTCTGGCGACTGCGATCAAATTCCTCTCGGATGCGCTCGCGCAAGCGGATGTTTTCCAGTTGGCGTGGTCCGGGTTGGCGGCGCCGCTCTTTCCAATCGTAGTAACCGCTGCGCGAGACCAGAAGAGCCTCGCATAACCAGGCTACCTTGTATTGGCCGCTCATCGGTTGGATTCGGGCATATCTCTCGGCGGCGCTTCGGAGAGGATGCCCAGTGATTTTTTTAGCACTTCACGCTGCTCCAAGAGCTTGGCGTTCTCCTGGCGCAAACGTCGGTTCTCCGCCTCCAGTTCCTCTAGGCTGCGCTTCGGCTTGCGTCCGGCTTTTGGTGCGTCAGGCACGCGTTCCGCGTGCGCCCAACGATAGAGCAGCGGCGGACGGATCCCCAGTTCGGCCGCTACCTTCGCTGCACTGCGTCCACTCGCACGCCACAACTCCAACGCCTCCTGTTTATATTGATCGGTGTATCTCGCCTTGCTGCGAGCCGGCTTCGATAACTGTGTCTTCATGTGGGCTTCCTTTCGGGTTTTGACCCTTAGCCCACTGTCCGTCAAATCAATGCAATCCTAACGCGACCCGATTTTCTCCCTAGGTGAAGACGCTATCCCATTTTCTTCCCCTCGGGTATTCCTCGCTATTAGGTCAATGTCTGCGATTGGTATCATATGCCACTGGAGCCTTGCCCCACCTGCGGCTCCGCGCTTTCCATCATCGATCATCATTGCCGTCATTGTGTTACCGCATCGCGGGCAATTCCGTCGCGGCCCTTTAATGCGAAACACCTGCAGCGAATGATTATGGTCGTGGTGGGGTTAAGCGTTCTCGTTTACTTGATCTTCTTTCGCTAACGAAAAGGCGTTGAGAGAACGAATCAGTCTTCGATCGGGGAGCGCAGCGAGCTTGTCCTGAGCTTGCGAATGGGCGCCCACCGCGTGTCGGCGAATAGCACCCCGCGATCGCGAACTTTCTATTCCTTCGCTGTCTTACGGAGATCGGTCGCGATTTCGGCGAATGGAGTGAATGGGATGAGCGACATAGAACACGTCGCGATCGGGAATCGCGCGGGTAGACGGCAACGCAGCTAGGGTAGCTGGCGCAAGCACGCGGGCAGTGCGAGTGATCAACGT
>WNFU01007395.1_pt1 | contig 13005 bp, 10 predicted proteins | sample 5400121 | NCBI WGS metagenome assembly WNFU01 (sample SAMN13153360, study PRJNA577476) | soil metagenome | isolation source: 100 cm soil or saprolite under grassland replicate 1 | place: USA:California | collected 2016-06-15 | reverse complement strand
GCCGTCGCCGCGCTGCGACACCGCGGCACTCAGTAAGCCATGCTTGTCGAGAACCCACGCCGCGACCTGTGTCCGCGAAGTGACACCGAGTTTGTCGAGCATGTGGCTCAGGTAGTTCTGGGTGGTGCCTTCGGCAATGACCAGGCGTTGCGCGATCGCGAGCACTCTGGTAGCCGCTATGGACCGCGGTGTCCCAACAGGCATTGTGCTGACGAGGGACAATGCCGACGGTCCGTATTTCGTGCCCGCTGCCTAACGGACTACCCCGTACCCCGCCGCGTCGCCTGCCATAGCAATCTCATAAGATGGCGCCCACGGCGGATCTCTCAGCGCACCGGGCGCGGGAAGGCTTGGCATTGGCGGCAGAGCGGAGCGACGGCGGCGGCGTGCGTGCATGGCAGGATCACCCGTGGGTCACCGAAGGCCGTGGGCGAATTCGGCTCGGCGTTGGTGTCACGACCCGCGCCGCCGAGGTGAGCGGAGCTTCGCGACTAGCGTTCGCCCAGGCGGTCGACGATCTCGGCTTTGACTCCATCTGGGTGCCGGACCACCCCTTCTTTATAACCGACTGTTGGGCCATGCTCGCCGCCTACGCCGCGGTGACTCGCCGCGTGCGCCTCGGGCCGCTCGTGAGTTGCAACCTCTACCGCAGCGCCGTGATGACCGCGCGCCTCGCAGCGGACGTCGATCGCCTGAGCGGCGGACGGGCGGTCGTCGGAATCGGCGCTGGGTGGCTCGAGCTGGAGTTCCGTCTGATGGGAATTGCGCTCCCCGAGCCGCGCGAGCAGATGGCCGCGCTGACGCGCACGCTCACTGACCTCCCGCGTTACTGGTATGGGCCCCGCATGCAAGTCGACTTCGCGACAGGTGAGACCGCTGGCGAGGCGCTCTGGTGGCCACCGGTGCAGCGTCCGCGCCTTCCGATCCTTGTCGGCGGCAGCGGCGAGCGCATCACGCTCAGACGGGTTGCGCAGCATGCGGACATGTGCAACTTCGAGGACCAACACGCCCAGACACCAGACGATGTGCGCCGCAAACTGGCGGCGCTGCGGGGCCACTGTGCGGCGGTGGGGCGCCCGTACGAATCGGTCATCAAGAGCTACTTCGTCAACGGCGTCGCGCTTGCTGCGACCACGCAAGGCGTCGCGGCGAAGATCGGCGCGTTGCCGCCCCTGATGACCGGCGCCTCACAGCGCTACATGTGCACCCCCGCCGAGTTCGTGGAGCGCGTCCATCCGATCCTGGCCGAGGGGATCGACTACGTCATCGTGAACCTGACCGGCTTTGAAGACATCGAGACGCTCGAACTGCTCGCGGCCCATGTACTGCCAGCCCTACAGGTGGCGGCGGCTGCCTGAGCCTGCAGCTAGCCGACCGATCCATCACGTGGACACACCCCATCCAGCAAGCAGTGCCCATCGGGATCGTCATCGGCGGCCACCAGTCGGCGGCCCTCGGCACAGTGCGCATCGAGCCGTTCAGGATCCGCACACGTGGCGAGATGCCACGATAGCGGTCGTGAAGGTCGGGATGGGTCCATTTTGCCCTTACCGTCAGTCCGCACCACGACCCGCCAGCGCAGTCGACTCGGCGCCGAAGGATCGCCCGGTGTGGTCATACTGGCGTGGGCGCCTGCGGCACGTTGCCGTTGACGCCACCGGATGTCGTATTCGCTGGTGGAAGGTTGAAGAAGCCTTGCAGCAGCTCGAGCGGCAGCGGGAACACGATCGTCGAGTTCTTTTCAGCGGCGATCTCGGTCAGCGTCTGCAGGTACCGCAGCTGCAGGGTCGCGGGCTGACTGCCGATGACCTGAGCGGCGTTGGCGAGCTGTTGGCTGGCACTGAACTCACCCTCGGCATGGATAACCTTGGCCCGCTTCTCGCGCTCGGCCTCGGCTTGACGAGCCATGGCGCGCTGCATCGATTGGGGCAGCTCGAGATCGCGGACCTCGACACTGGTGACCTTGACGCCCCAAGCGCTGGTCTGGGTGTCGATGACCTGCTGAAGCTCAGAATTGATCTTGTCCCGCTCGGACAGCAGGTGGTCGAGGTCCGATTGGCCAAGAATGCTTCTCAACGTGGTCTGGCCAATCAGGGACGTAGCGCGGATGTAGTCGAGGACCTTGACGACCGCGTCTTCGGGATCCACGACGCGGAAGTAGACCACCGCATTTACTTTGACCGTGACGTTGTCGCGGGTGATCGCCTCCTGAGCGGGAACTTCGAGGGTCACGATGCGCAGGTCTACTTTGCGCATACGCTCGACGCCTGGGATGAGAAAGAACAGGCCCGGCCCGCGTGCCCCGACGAGGCGGCCCAGGCGGAAGATGACCCCGCGCTCATACTCCTGAACGATTTTTATGGTCGAGCTCAGCACCAAGAACCCGAGCACCAGGATGGCGACTAGAACAATAGCGATGGTTGGCATATCGAGCACAATCCTCTTCTCCTGCGTGGAAACAAAAACCGGCCACAGCCGTCGCGGCCCAGCCGGTTTCGCAATTGACTCCACCCGACGTATGAGCGAGCCAGAGTGGCCGCGTCGGGCTTCACAGTGTCTGAGTTGCGCTCAGTGTGCCACGGTCAGCAGCGCGAGTCATGACATTTCGTCATCTCCGCGCCGACGCCGTTGCCACTTCGCTGAAGCGCCACGCGCCAGAACGTTGACGGTACTGTCCTCGATGCACAGCGCGTGTGCATACAGCGACCGGATCTCGCGGCGACGTGGCGGTAGGATCGTGTTCGCTCGATCGCCGCGGCGATCTGCTCGTCGAGGAGTTGCTGCACCTGGTGGAGCTGCGAACGCAACAGCGCGGCGGCCTCCCCAGATGTCGTGTGCACGCTCGCGCCGTCACGGGCATACCCGCCGACAGCTGGCATGCCTCCTCGTTGACCGCCGCAAGCCGGGTGTCATGATTTTTTGTCATCTCGCCAACGTTCTCGCGCTTGCCGGCTGAGGCGCTGCTCGTGTGATCGCCGCGGCGGGGTTCTGACAAACCAGCCCGACAGATTTATACTTTTGTAACGCGCTTCCATAGTCAGCAGATCTTACGCACGGCATGAAAGCTCGGGCGACACATTGGCCACCCCGCGGCCCGGCCAGGGTGCTCGTGGTGCTCGACAGGCCGGTGATTCTCGAGCTGATCAAGATGACGCTCAACCACGGCGTGTATGTGATTCGAGCGGCCACGACTGCCAGCGAGGTTGCCACTGCTCTTGCCGACTGGCAGCCGCACCTCGCGATGGTCGACATGGATCTGGACGGCGCACAGATCATGGGATTGCTACAGGCGAAACCCGTGGGCGGTATCCGCCTGCCCACGATCGCTCTTACACGGCGTGGTGATCTGAAAACCAAGCTTGCTGCTTTTGAGGCAGGCGTGGACGATATCTTGACCGTGCCCTTTGCTCCCGAGGAGCTACTCGCGCGGGTGATCGCGCTCGTGCGACGCGCCTATCGGGATGCAGTGACCTTTACGCCGGTCATCAAGCTCGGCGAGCTCGAGATCGACATCCTCAACCGCGCCGTGCGGGCGGGTAGCTCACAGCTGCACCTGACGTCACTGGAGCAGAGCTTGCTGTATCTGCTAGCGGCCAATGCTGGCCGAGTTGTCACCCGCGAGGAGATCCTGGACACGCTGTGGGGCGTGGATTACGTGGCAGAGAGCAACGTGGTTGATCGCCAGATTCGCAACCTGCGAGCGCGCCTGCAGAACGATTGGCGGCAGCCGCGGTTCATCGCCACGGTGCCCGGCCGCGGCTATCGGTTCCTGCCCACGTTCAGCGAGAGTGGAACGGTGGGCCAATCGTCCTGACCAGGACGGACCGCGCTTCTGATCAGCCTAGCCGCGCTGCTCCCACACGACGCTCGGAAAGCCGACCGCCATCGGGCCAGGTGGGGTGGTCCGCGTGGCGCCCCCCGGCGATTCGAACCCGAGAATGCGCCGTGCCAGCTGCCCGCCAGCATTGAGCTGCTCGAGGGCAGCCTCGATATGCGGGCCGGTCACCGCTGGCGGTGGTCCACCAGCCGCCAAAGCGGCGATCGATGCGGCCTTCGAACGCGGGGAGATCGATCGGGCCGAGTGGCATCGCCGCATCGGCGCGATCATTGGGCCGGCGTACCTCGCAGCTTCGGCCTCGAGTACGTCCCGCCGTCGGCGAGGTCGCGGTTTGTGCGCCACCTGCTCGAGTTCACCGTAGCCCCTGGCGGGCGGTTGATCGTGGGTCCACATAGCGAGCCCGCAGTCCCGCACAGCTCGAAGCGCTGGTCGCGTCGTGGGGTTTTCCGATCGCGGGTCGCATCGAGGTGCCGCACACGGAGGACAACGCGTCGTGCGCCGCGCCCTCTGGATTGATAACCCCGCTGCCTAGCAACCCTCACGCTCCCGCACGTGCGGTCTGTGCATGAGGCGTCAACGCGCCTTGTTATCCTTCTCGTGGCAGCCGTCGTGGGAGGTGAGGCCGAATGACCGCCTCGTTGAGTCGCCCCAGCATGGGTACCGTCAGCCCACGGAAACTCGCGTATCTGGACGAGCATATCCAGCGGCACATCGCGTCCGGCAGGCCGACGGGAGCGCTCGCCGTCGTCTACCACAAGGAGCAGATTGTCCACTGGAGCGCGCAGGGCCTCAGGGATCGCGAACGCGCCAAGCCCATCACCGACGACACGATCTTCCGTATCTACTCGATGACGAAGCCGATCGCCTCGGTGGCGCTGATGCAGCTCTACGAGCGCGGCCTGGTCCAGCTCGACGACCCGGTCCACCGCTACATCCCCTCGTGGGAGCGGCTGCGGGTCTACCAGTCCGGCAGCTTCCCGGAACTCCAGACGACGCCGTGCGAGCGCCCGATGACGGTGCGCGATCTCCTGTCCCACCAGTCTGGCCTGACATACGGCTACGCACCGGTTCCAGGCCCGCAACCTGGGCACTCGCGGGGAACGACCGCCGTGGCAGAAGCGTACCGACGGGTGGGGATCGCCCGGATGGACAAGTCCCTCCAACACATGATCGATGCCCTCGGGGAGCTACCCCTGGAGTTCTCACCCGGAGCAGCCTGGAACTACTCGGTCTCGACGGACGTCGTCGGCTACCTCGTGGAGGTCATCTCCGGTCAGCGGTTCGACCGCTATCTCCAGGAACGGATCTTCGAGCCGCTCGGGATGCACGATACCGGCTTCTGGGTGCGCCCAGACCAGGCCGATCGGCTGGCGACCAACTACGCCTCCTCGGCGACTGGCGACATCGAGGTCTTCGACGACGCGGCCACCAGCCAGTTCCTGCGGGAGCCGACGTTCCTCTCGGGCGGCGGCGGGCTCGTCTCGACGGCAGGCGACTTCCTGCGGTTCGCTCGGATGCTGCTCGGCAACGGTCGGCTTGACGGCGAGCGGATCATCGGGCGCAAGACCCTGGAGCTGATGACGAAGAACCACCTCGCGGGGAACCGCTCCATGGCTGAGGCCGTAGCCTTCGGCCCGCCCGATCCGGCGTACGCCGGCAGCGGGTTCGGACTCGGGTTCGCGGTCAGGCTGGACACCGCAGACAGCCAGGTCTCCGGTACTCCCGGTCACTACTATTGGTCTGGCGCCGCGGGCACGTGCTTCTGGATCGACCCTGTCGAGGAGCTGGCCGTGGTCTTCATGACGCAGTACCTGGCGTGGTCGCCGGGGCCGCGCTTCAACATCGCCCGCGAGCTGCGAGCGATCGTCTACGGCGCGCTGGAGTAGGTGCCTGGCGTGCTCGTCGGGCGAGTGGGGTACCCGTGCCTCTGGCACACATTTCCGACACTTATGACGACGTCGAGCAAGGTCTTCGGATGCTGCTCAACCACTCTCAGGAGTGCAATGGCGAAGCGGCTCGGTTCGCAAACGCGTAAGCCATGGTCGCGCCACCTGCTACCCGGCTCCTGGCACACCTGAGGTCCGGCAGCCTGGACCCGAGCCGGACCATCCGAACCCGGTCAGTTGCGAATCGAAAAGCCCAGGCTCCGCAGCCCGCGCACGCCGGCCTCAGTCATGTCCCAGGTCTCGCATTCGGGATAAGCGCCATCGGGCCACAGGCCCTGTACCAATGACTGCATCGCCGCATCCGAGCGGGCCCACAACCACCAGCAATCCTGTTCTGCGCGTCCTGCGTCGTGCCAGATCGCGACGCGCTGCTCCCCTACACCGCGATCGAAGCGGTATGTAACAGGAGCACTGCCGCCATACGTGGTGGGCAGCATCATGAACATGGTCTGATAGCGAACAACCTGCTCTTGGCGCAGAGCGCCGAAGACCTGCAGCCACGGTCCCGTATGCGGCTGCCATGTCCACACTTGCGTGAACACGAGCGCGGAAAAGGACCGCGTGTACGGCTGCCAGCGCTGCTCGACCTCACGCGGGCTTCTGTCCAGCACATAGACTGGCGGATCGGCTCGCAAAGTGCGGTCAATTGCGACGCCCCAGTAATAGACTGCCTGGTTCTCGATCAGGACAACTAGCACCTGTGGAGGGGCTGCCGATTGGTCCACTCCTTGGAGCAGCGGACCCGCGGGCGGTTTTTACGAACGCGACGGAGACGGGTCCAGGAGCGGCGGGCTTCGAAACCCGCTGGACGATAACCAATCTGCTTCGGCCCAATTGCCAGATCTCGATGTCCTGGGGTGGACCTGGCCGGTCTCGAACCGACCGCCTCCGCGTTGCAAATGCGGTGCTCTCCCGTACTGAGCTACAGGCCCATGTCGCCTCACACTGGAGGCGGCTATTCAATTTCGCCTGAGACAGGCGTCAACTCGTCCCAAGCGGCCGTTGCGGTCCTTCTTCCGACTGAGAAAAAACTCCATCTCCGAAACAAAGAAAAAGGACCCGCGACGGGCCCCAGCAGATCGAGTCGAACGAATCCAGTCCGTGTCTCAGGAGCTCCGACATTGAGCACAACGACGAAGCCAGCGTCCCACCGCTGCGTGCTGGGGTTGAATCACAGGAGATGGAGGCGCGGGTCGATACTGGCGACGCTGACCCGCCCTGCGTCTCTGCACTACTGTGTCGTTGTTCAGGAACAGAGCGCCGGGTTGGCGCTCGGTGATGGGTGAAGGATTCGAACCCTCGCGTGTCCCCTGGATCCCACCGGAAATACCTGTCCATGTGGTCGGAGTACTCACGGCATCCGTCGCGCTCGCGAGCCTCGATAGCGATTCGCCGCCAAAGGGCATGGCTCCACCTCGCCGACCGCGATAGCTATGCAATTGGGCTAGCGAACGGAGTCTCATCAAATCGGTTCCCCTGTGAAATTGGGACGAAAAAGCGCCCACGACGAATACACGTCGGGACGCCTGACGCATTTATAGCATCAAGTCCTGAGCCGCGCAAGCCCCTGCAAAAGTTAGCCGGGTAGCCAGCCTTCGGCGTTGACGCTCTATGCTGCGCGCGAGCCGGAATGCCCCAGGCCAGCCGTCGCGGACGCGTAGCCGACATGAGCGTGCGGCCCGCGGATCGCCTTAGGAAACTCAGCCCCACCCGGTTCGCTCAGCCATTCCTCGTCTCTAACGAGACCTTCAAGAGACGTCGAGCCATCCTGGTGCTCCACCAATGCCCAGCACCGCAGCGGCTCGGAGCGCAGGTGCCGGCCGGCAACGAATGGCTCAGGCGCGTTTGCCAGAAGTGTGGTATGGCAGCGCTCCCGCGGCTGCCAGTGAAGTGCGGGGGTACGACTTCGCGGAGCTGGGCACGCACAACGAGGTGTATCGCGGCACTGATGGCCATCTGCACGCCCTGTTTTTCTCTGGCAATGGCCCCATCGGCTGGGACGATCTGACCTGGGCCGCCACTGGCGCGCCGCAACCGTCAGGCGATCCGAGTGCCACTTCTTTGCGCAGAACGGCACCCACCACGTGCTGTACCGCACGTCGAACGGCCACTTGCACGGTCTCGCCCTGGGCGTGCACGCGGTTAGCGGCAAGCGATTCGCCCTCCGAAAGAGGGATCCGCTTCGATTCGCAGCCTGCGCCTCGAGTTGCAGCCATGCCGGCAGGCCGGCCTACGCAGGGATGGCGGCTTAGCCGGCCGTCTGCACGCTGTTGCCCAATTCGTGGGCGCCTTGCTCGACCAGGTCTTCGCGCCGTTGCCTGCGCAGCTCGACTCTCGATTGCCCGCAGGCCGGCAGTGGCAGTGATCCCCGGCTGCCTCACCCCAGACGATCTCGAAGCGTGCCTGCGTCGCATCAGGTTGCGCGGCCAGACTGGAGCCATCGCGGCTGACTCCCGCGGCAGGATAGGCCAACTGCGTCCAGCTTCACCGTGTGCTTGCCAACCCAGTACTCGTCGCCGTCGATCTTGAGGAACGGGATCGTCTTTGCCGACGCGGGTGAACGTCTGGCGTTGCCCGATTGTGGAGTCAAACTGCTTTGTGCCGCTCTATTGTCGAACACATCAGCCTCGACGATGAACATGCCCATGCCCGTCAGGATGCCGATGTTCTGCTCAGGAACGTAGGCGCGCTGCACGTGGCTGTGGCTGTGAGGCGGCGCGTAGCGGCGCGCGCGGATCGCGCCAACCGCGTGGTTACCCCGCTGCGCGCTGCAGCGCCAGGAAGGTCGTTGGCGTCAGCGGCCGCGAGTCCAGCGTTCTCGGGTCGGCGTCGGCGATCGGAACTGCGCCAATCGGAGCAACGTCGCTTGGAGCGGCAACAGCCGGCCGCACCCGCGGCGCCGTTCGATGCAGCCCGCATGCGTGTGCCGAGGTCCAGCAACTGGCATGTCGTCCCCCGTAGACTGCGTCGGCCAGCGTAGCGCACCGCGTGGCCAGATGGGATAACCACCTCGCGGGTGCTGCAAAGGTTGGTCGGCGTAGCCCCGTCGTCCGGGCAGCTACGATGGGCCGCACCAACGATGAACTGGACAGCAGATTTCGAATTCGGGCCGATGGCGCGCGTCGTGTTCGGCATCGGTCGCGCCAAAGATGCCGGTCGTATCGCACGCGAGATGAACGGCACCGTGGCGCTGCTCATGACCGACCCGACGCTGTATCGCATCGGCCTGACCGAGCCCATCGAGACGGCATTGAAGTCCGCGGACCTGCGTGTCGAGTTGTTCACCGATGTCGCCACCGAGCCAATGCTTGCGCCCGTCGAGGCGGCCGTCGACCTGGCTCGGGAACGTGGCTGTGACCTGATCGTCGCGGTCGGCGGTGGCAGCTCGATGGACAGCGCCAAGGCGGTGTCGCTGTTGCTTGGCAATGGCGGCGCGTTTCAAGACTACGCGGAGCGTCGAGTCGGAACCGAGTGGAAACGCGGTCGCACCGTCGACAAGAAGGGTCCTCCAATCATGACCATGCCGACCACGGCCGGCACCGGGGCCGATGTCACCGCGGGCTGTGGAGTGTTCGATCCGGACAGCGGTATCAAACTGTGGGCTGGTGGACCGAACGTACGGCCAAGTGTGTCGTTGTGCGATCCACTCCTGACGACGTCCATGCCTCCGCATGTCACCGCAGACACGGGCTTTGACGCCTTGTCACAGGCAATCGAAGCCATTATTACGCTACGCGTCAACCCGTATGCGGATGCGCTGCTGCTCGAGGCGGTTGAAACGATTGGCCGCTATCTGCCCAAGGCGTATGCCAACGGCAACAACCTCGAAGCTCGCGCGGCAATGCTCGGCGCTGCCACGATGGTCGGGACCGCCTTTCCATTCGGCGGCTTGACGCACGTGCATACCTACGCCGAAGTGCTCGGCGACCTGACGCACATGGCGCACGGTCGACTGATCGGGCTGATGTTGCCACACGTGCTCGAATGGAGTGCGATCGGTTGTCCCGAGAAACTCGGTGTGATCGCTCGCGCGCTCGGCGAGCGCGTCGACGGTCTCTCCGCACGTGACGCCGCACAACGCGCGCTGCAGGCAGTGCGGCGCCTGTGCGCGGAGGTAGAGATGACCGAGTCGTTGCGCTCGCACAAGGTGACAAAGGATACGTTGCGCGTGTGTGCTGAGCGGGTCTTTGCGCAACACACACCGCGCTCATCGGGTGGTCCGCGCGCGTTCCGGAGTGTGGACGAGGTGCTGTCCATTCTGAACAACGCGTACTAGCAATTCCACGTGCCAAGAGTTCGGACATAAGGCCGCATGCAAGAGCGCGGCCGCCATTCGGCGCTCGAATTCTACAACGTACGCTACTTCGTCACCGGTCAGGCGCTCTCGAATATCGGCACGTTTTCACAGATCGTCGCGCTCTCGCTACTGGTGTTGTCGTTGACCGACAGCGGTGTTGCGCTCGGGGCCGTGATGGCGGTCCAGGCAGTGCCGATGATTCTGGTCGGATTCTGGGCGGGTCCGCGGCTCGATCGTCTGGAGTTGCGGCGCGTCCTGGTAGTGACCTCTGTGGCCGGCGCCGCTCAGGCGGCGTTCCTGGCCGGTTTGGCCGTGACCGGCACGATCAGTCTGCCGTGGATCTTCGCCCTGTCATTCGGTTTGGGGTGCGTGCAGGCCTTCGATCGTCCCGCGGCGCAGGCATTCATCGCCGAGCTTGTGCCTCGGGAGGCTATTCCGAGCGCGGTCGGCCTGGCCAGCACAGCACAGTCGATTGGCAGATTGGGCGGGCCAGCGCTGGCGGCGGTGCTGTATGCATGGAGCGGCTCCGGCAGCGTCTTCGCGGTGAATGCACTCTCGTATACGGCGGTGCTCGGCTCACTGTTGTTGTTGCGTGGTGACGAGCTTGTGCCACGCCCACTCCAGACGGGTAAGCACACCGATATGTCCGCTGCGCTTGCGCTCGCGTGGCGCTCGCCGGCGGTGCGGGCAGTCCTGCTGGCGAACGTTGTCATCGGTCTGTTCACGTTCAATTTTGCGACGTTTTTCGCCTCCATCTCGAGCCTCACGTTCGGGCAGCCGAGCTTGTTTGGTATCGCGGAGAGCGTGAACGCGGTGACCAGCCTGATCGCGGGCTTCATCTTCGCGCGCTATCTTCGGCATCCGACGACGCGGCTAGTAGGACTGGCCAGCATCGGCCTGGGTAGCTCGCTGGCGTGGGCGGCGCTGGCGCCGACACCGGCCTGGTTCATCGCCAGCATGCCGTACTTTGGCTTCGCCGTGGTCTGGTACGTGACGTCGTCGCAGGCGCTCGTGCAGCAACGGACACCACCCGAAATCGGCGGTCGCATGATGAGTCTGTACACACTTGGAACGATGGGCACGACACCCGTGGGTGCCCTGATTGTCGGAAGCGTAGTCGACTACGTTTCGCCTCGCGCGGCGATTGGATTGGGCGCTGCGAGTGCCATGCTGGTGGGATTGGCGCTCGTGCTCACGACACTCTGGCAGCGACACCGAGCGTGATCTGGGCGTGGCTGCGTGCACTGCCAACATGCTCGGTAGCGCGCGCGCTCGACACGCAGTCGATCTGACCCTGGTTACACTACGCCCGTACGTCTGAGGACCGTTTCGCGCGAGGTGCAGCCCCATGGTCAGGTATGCGTTTATCCTTCTCGACTCGTTCGCTATCACCGTCGAGCCGTTCGTCGTGCTGGACTCGAACACGGGCAACGAGCACGGCGCGCGCATCCAGGTCCGCCGCGTCCAGGCCGCGGCAGAACCTGGTACGCAACTCGCCGAGCCAATCTGGCGCGGCGATCTGTTCAGGCTGACGGAGGGTCCGACCGACAATTGGGACCGCGCCCATTACCATCCGCGGTTTGAGGGGCTGCAAGCGGGCAATCGGGTCACCGATCCTCACCTCACGCAGGACCCGATCACCTGGGCGCTCGCCCAACTCAGCGACCTGCACAGCCTGGCTACCAACGCGGCTGCTGCGGACCTGGCCGAGGTTTCCGGCGAATTGCAGCCGCAGGTCGATGGCCTGCGCGACGAGATTCGCGTGGCGCTCGAGAAGTCTGCCGCGGTGTCACCCATCTGACTTCCCCGCCACGTCGAAACTATGGGTGGCATGAGTGTCGATAACGTTGAGCGAGCAGAGGACAAGCCCACGACGCCGAAGAATCTCCTCGAGACGCCGTGGTGCGCGAGTTCACGTTGGGTGAGGCGAGCTGCTTTGACGGCGGATCGATAGAACCCCGGCCGTGCCCTTGAGCGCTGCCACCTGATCCTCAAGCTCCCAGCGTCCATTCGCCACTGGATCGCCGGTCCGTCAGGCTTTCATCTATGCTGAGGCGCCTTGCTCGACCAGGTGTACGCGCCGATGCTCGCGCAGCTCGACTCTCGCTTGCCCTCAGGTCAGCATTGGCGATACGAGCCCAAGCTTGATGGCTTCCGCGGATTGCTCTGGCACAGGTCGACAGGCCAAGCGCAACTCCTGAGTCGCAACACCCGCGGCCTTGGCCAGTGGTTCCCCGAGCTCATGCGAGCAGCTCGGACACTTCCGCCGGACACCCTCGTCGACGGCGAGATCGTGATCTGCGACGACTCGGGTTGGGTTGACTTCGGCGCTTCAGACCCGTCTCGGGCAGCGGATCGCACGCACTGCTGCCAGTCGGCTCGCCGGCTGCTGGCGCTGTGTCGCGCCATCCACGACTTCGTGGTCGGAGCGGCCCGCGTAAGGCGCAGATAACTCGCGGTGCCCGACACGCCTGGTAAGCCAGCCTCGCAGCGATAAGCCCACTCGAACGCATCCGGATTTTCGAGCAGTTGGGCGCCATCGCTTCGCGCATGCACCGACTCTGAGTTCAAGGCGTGGCTCAGTTAGAACCACGTCGCGACGGTTGGGCAGCCAAGTGGGCAGTCATGGACCGAATACAACAGGACTGCTTTAGAGCACCAGATTAGCCGACTACCGCCGGACACAGTTCCGCCCCACGTGCTCGTCGTGCTCCGTCGGCGGTTAGAGGCGACCCGAACGATGCTTGATGCCGCCGTGCCACCGGGCGCGCCTACGAGCGAGCTGGTCCATGGCGATTTCCGACTGGAGAATATGTTCCTCGTGCGCGACGCAGGAGCTTGAGTACAGATCAGTGCCGTGCTCGACTCTGAGATGGTCCTGGCTGATGATGGGAGCAGTTGACCTTGCCTGGATGTATTACCAG
>WNFU01007392.1_pt1 | contig 13007 bp, 11 predicted proteins | sample 5400121 | NCBI WGS metagenome assembly WNFU01 (sample SAMN13153360, study PRJNA577476) | soil metagenome | isolation source: 100 cm soil or saprolite under grassland replicate 1 | place: USA:California | collected 2016-06-15 | reverse complement strand
GAGCCGGGGTGGGAGCCGAAGTTGAGCTCGATCACGCGGCCGCGCGTGTCGAGCAGGACGTTCATCGTCGCGTCGAGCCGTGCCATCGTGGCGACCTCGTCGATGTCCGAGCGCATCGGCCCCGCGAGCGCGCCGTAGTGCGTCTGCGGGGAGGGGACGAAGTTGCAGTGGTTCGATTCGATCGTCTCGTCCGCAGAGACGCCGGGCATGATCAGCTTGCCGCCGCCGCCGTACCCCCAGTGGTTCGCCTGCGCCTGGCCGATCGCGATCTTCACGTCACGGCGGGCCACCTCCTCGTGGATCCAGACGGGCGTGCCGCGCGAGGTGACGCCGAGGTACGTGTAGGCCTCCGCTTTGCGCGGCTCGTTCTGGAACAGCGGAATGCCGAGCCGCTCCATCCGGTCGAGGTTCTCGCGCCCGACCTTCTGCTCGATGTCCGACTCCGAGAGCGGAAAGACCTTGCCGTTGGCGGTGATCACGCAGGCGTCGACGCCGGCAGCCTCGATCGCGTCCAGGACGGGCGGTAGGAGCTTCGACGCCGGGGTGGGGCGGAACTGGTTGTCGATGATGACCGCGACGCTGCCGGCGCCGCTCAGGAGCTCCGAGAACCGGGGGCCGCCGACGGGCGACTCGAGCGCCTCGCGTGCCGCGTCGGTCGCGTTCGGCACCGGCTCCGGCTCGTCCGGGTAGATCGCGGCCAGGAGGTTCCGCTCCGGGATCTCGAGCTCGAGCTCCTCCCGGTAGATCTTCGATTCGTCGTCCGACGCGCCGATCGTCAGCGGGTCGAGCGACTCGAACGGGATCCGGTACGCGGCCATCACTCCCCTTCCTGTCGGCGATGCGGTTACGGTAACGGCGGGAACCCGCCGGTGCGAGCGACGCGCTTCAACCACGTCAGCATCCATGCCGTCGACATGGAGGAGTCGCTGCGCTTCTACACCGAGATCTTCGGGATGGAGCGGCTCCCGAGCCCCGACTTCTCGGGACACGTCGAGTGGCTCCGCCTCGGCGACCAGCAGCTCCACCTCTTCCTGGACGACGCGCCCGCGCCGGAGCGCCACCACGTCGCGCTGGACGTCGACGACTTTGAGGCCGCGTTCCTGAAGGCAAAGGAGCTCGGCGTGCTCGAGGAGCGAACCTTCGGTGCGTCCGTCCGCGAGCTCAACGACGGCGCGGTGCAGATGTACCTGCGCGATCCCGCCAGGAACCTCGTCGAGGTCGACTGGCCGGACGTGACGACGCTCGACCGCTCCGTCGTCGACCCGATCCACCGGCTCGCCGACGAACGCCCGCAGTCGGACGAGGCAGCCCGCGCCTCGCTTTACTTCACCGCCGACTGATCCCGTTTTAGACTCAGCACCTTGGCGTCCCGCGTCAGAGCGCAACTCGGGTCGGCGCGGCTGACTCGGAGGCTCCCCACGGCCATCGTCGCGGGCGCCGTGATCTTCGCGGTCCTCTACGTCCTCGTGATCGCTCGGATCCCGCCGGCGTCGGGCGCGGGGAGCTGGCGGACGACGACCTTCGGGTCGGCAATTAACGATCCGGGCTCGTTCCTCAGGGTCGTGCTGGACTCGATCACGTTCGCCGGCGCCCTCTTCATCGTCGCCAGCGGCTTCGCCCTCGTCTTCGGACTCATGCGCGTCGTCAACATGGCCCACGGCTCGTTCTATCTCCTCGGCGGCTACATCGCCTACGAGATCCAGCAGGGGATGACGGGCCAGGGATTCTCGATCGCGAGCACCGAGGTCAACACCTGGGAGTGGCTCGTGCCGCTCGCGGTGGCCGCGCCGTGCATCGCCGTCGTCGGCTTCGTCACCCAGCAGGCGTTGCTGCGCTGGAACCAGGGGCAGGAGCTGCGGCAGGCACTGATCACGATCGCGATCTCGGTGATCGTCGCCGACCAGATCATCGCCCACTTCCCGCGCAACGTCTCGACCGGTGCGCAACGCTTCGGCGGCAACGCGGTCGACCTGACCTGGCCGGGCTGGACCGACCGGCTCGTCGATGTCCACGTCTGGAACGTCCAGTACTCGCTCGCGCGCTTACTCGTGCTCGGGCTGGGCGTCGCGGTGGGGATCGGGCTGTGGGTCTGGCTCTACCGGACGAAGACGGGCATGGTGATCCGAGCCGGCGTCGACGACCAGCGGATGGCCTCGGCGCTCGGGATCAACATTCAGCGGACGTTCGCAATCGCGTTCGTCGTCGGCTCGGCGCTCGCCGCCGTCGGGGCGGTCGTGTGGGCGTCGCAGTCGAACATCGCCTCCGGCCAGGACGCGCAGTGGCTGCTGAACTCGCTCGTCGTCGTGATCGTCGGCGGGATGGGGTCGATCTTCGGCGCCGCGGCCGGCGCGATCCTCTACGCCTTCGTCCTCGACTTCAGCGGCTCGTACCTCCCGACCGCTGGAGCGGACTGCTGCACTCAGTACTCGCCGATCTTCACGTTCGTGCTGATCGCGCTCGTGCTCGCGTTCCGGCCCCGAGGCCTGTTCGGGAGGGGCGCGTGAACCCGCTTGCGTGGGACACGAAGCAGCAGCTGGAGCGCGCCCTCGCACTCGCCGCGCTCGTCCTCGTCGCCCTGTGGCCCGCGCTCGGGCTGAGCCCCTACTGGTCGCATCAGATCCTGCTGCAGACGTTCCTCTTCGGCGTCGCAGGGGCGAGCCTGATCTTCCTCTCGGCGTACGGCGGCATGGTCTCGCTCGCCCAGACGGCGCTGTTCGGGATCGCCGGCGTCATCATCGGCAACCTCGCGACGAAGGGCGGCGCGGGTGGGACCTCCAAGGGACTCCACCTCGGCTGGGATCCGACGCTCGCGCTCGTCGTCGCGGTCGCGATGACGACCGTGATCGGCCTGCTGTTCGGCGCCGTGGCCGCGCGCAGTGCCGGGATCTACTTCCTGATGATCACGCTGACGTTCTCGGTGATCGCCACGTACACGCTCGGGCAGGTGACGAAGATCTCCGGCTTCTCGGGGATCGGGGGCATCAACGGCTACACGCCCGGCTGGATCGGCGACATCCAGGGGCATCCCGATCGCCTCTACTACATCGCGCTCGGCACGGCGGTCGTCGTCTACCTCCTGATTCGGTACGTCGTCCGCACCCCGTTCGGTGTCGCGCTGCAAGGCGTTCGCGACGAGCCGGTGCGGATGGCCTCGCTCGGCTACAACGTCGCACTCCACCGCACGGTCGCCTTCGGCTTCGCCGCGTTCATCGCGTCGCTCGGCGGGATCCTCTACGTCTGGTGGAGCGGGCAGATCGCGCCCGGGAACGTCGATCTGCCGGAGACGATCAACCTCCTGGTCATGGCCGTGATCGGAGGGTTGCTGCGGATCGAGGGGGCATGGCTCGGCGCCTTCGCGTTCATCGTCATCCAGAACTACGTGCGCGACTTCAAGGTGCCCGGCCTGAGCTTCGGCGGCACGCTGTTCGGCGGGACGTTCAACACCGTCGTCGGGATCATCTTCCTGGTGATCGTGCTCGTCTCGCCCGGCGGGCTGATGGGCATCTGGGACCGCGCATTCGAGCAGCGCGGCCGCCGCCGTATCGATCCGCGCACGCCCGACGAGGTCGTTACGAGCGCGGGAACGTGAGCGGGCGGGGTCGAGCGTATGACTTGAGGTGGAGCGGCGAAACGGAGAGAATCGCTCGATTACAGGGGCCGGGGACCGACTAGGGCAAACGAAGAGGGAGGATGATTGAGGCTATGAGCAAACCCAGCTTGCGGAGCTGGAGGGTTGCAGTGCCGCTCGTCGTGCTCGCACTCGGGCTGACGGTCGCCGCCTCGTCCTCGTTCGCGAGCGGCAAGGCAGGTGTCGTCCGGGTCGCGATCATGACGGACTGCAAGGGCGCCTTCGGCTTCGGCTACGACTACGACAGCGGGGGTGCGCAGGCCGCCTTCGCGCAGTACGCCCACGGGAAGGTGAAGAACAAGAACAAGCCGACTGCGGGCATGACGGGCATCACCGTCGCAGGCAAGCAGATCAAGATCGTCGGCTACGGCTGCGGCAACGACACCGTGCCGACGGCGGTCACCGAGACCAAGCGGCTGATGGAGCAGCTGAAGGCGGACGTGATGGTCGGTCCGCTCTCGGGTGACGAGGCCGTGTACGTCGCCAACTACGCGAAAGCGCACCCGAAGAAGACGTTCATCATCGGTACGGCGGGCTCGCAGGATCCGACGCTGCAGATCGCGCCGAAGAACATGTTCCGCTACCACGGCGACGGCGCCATGTGGAATGCGGGCTCGGGTGAGATCGCCTACAAGAAGCTGAAGTGGCGAAAGGCCGCAATCATCATGGACGACTACAGCTTCGGCTGGACGTCCGCCGCGGGCTTCATCGCGGACTTCTGCGCGAGCGGCGGCCAGATCACGAAGCGCGTGTTCCCGCCGCTCAACACGACCGACTACGCGCCGTTCGCCCGGCAGCTTCCGCCACCCAACCAGGTCGACGGCTACTTCTGGGTGGTCGGCGGCACGGGCACCGCGGCGTCGCTGAAGGCGTTCGAGCAGGCGTACGGCAAGCTCGATCCGAAGAAGTTCATCGGGAACCTGTTCTTCGCGTTCCTCGGGGCGGACAAGGTGGTCGCGCCGAAGGTCGTGGGCGCCTACGTCGGCGGCTTCGGAACCGCCCCGGGCCTGAAGACGAAGGCGGCGAACGCCTACCGGGCGATCATGAAGAAGTACTACCCGAAGCTCCCGGCGGACGATGGGTTCGTCTACAACTACTACAACGCCGCCTGGGCACTGGTGCAGGGGCTCCAGAAGTCGGGCGGCCAGGTAGGCTCGAAGCTCCAGTTGTCGATGCCGCGGACCCTCAGGGCGGCGTTCCAGGTCTCGAACGGCGGCGTCCTGCATCTCGACAGCCGCCGCCAGGGGATCCAGGACCAGTACCCGCTGCAGCTGGTGAAGAAGGGTGGAGCGGTGACGACGCAGGTCGTCGGCTTCGTCCCCAACGTCGACCAGAGCTTCCACGGCGTCTTCAAGCCGTCCAGCCCGCCGCCGGGCCGCACGCAGCCGAAGTGCGTCAAGGCGAAGCTGCCGTGGCAGGGCAAGATCAAGGTCGTCAAGAACGGTGTCATCACGAAGCAGATCCTGAAGTAGCTGCTTTGAGCGAAGCGCCGCTCGCAACGCCGAGCGCCGAGCCGGTCCTCCGCCTCAGGAGGGTCGGCCGGCGCTTCGGCGGCCTTCATGCGGTGCGCGAGGTCGACCTCGACGTCGCTCCGGGCGAACGTCGAGCGATCCTCGGCCCGAACGGCGCCGGCAAGACGACGCTCTTCAACGTGATCGCGGGTGACCTCCCCGCCTCCTCCGGACGCGTCGAGCTCTTCGGCGACGACGTCACGGCGAGCCCGGCGCGGCACCGGGCGCGGCTCGGGCTCGCCCGCACGTACCAGCAGTCGCGTCTCTTCGTCGGGCTCACCGTCGAGGAGAGCATCTACCTCGCCATCCTCGGCGTCCGCAACGGGCATCTCCGGCCGGTGGTCCTGCCGCGGCGCGACGCCGAGCTCCGGAAGCGGGCGGCCGCCGCCGCGGGTCGCGTCGCGATCTCGCACAAGCTCCACGAGCCCGTCGGCTCGCTCTCGCACGGGGAACACCGCCAGGTGGCGCTCGCGATGGCGCTGGCCTCGGAGCCGAAGATCATGATGCTCGACGAGCCCGCGTCGGGCCTCTCCCGAGGCGAGCGGACGCTGCTGACGGATCTCCTGCTGGCGCTCGATCGCGAGATCACGCTCGTCCTGATCGAGCACGACATGGACGTTGCCCTGCGCGTCGCGGAGCGCGTGACGATGATGCACGAGGGACGCGTGATCGTCGAAGGCACTCCGGACGAGATCAGGGGGAACGAGCTCGTCCACAGCCTCTATCTCGGTACGGGCTACCGCAATGAGTGAGCCGCTGCTCGAGGTCGAGGACCTGCACGCGTTCTACGGCCCGGCGCACGTCCTCCACGGAGTGTCGTTCACGATCGGCGACGAGCCGATCGCGATTGTCGGGCGAAACGGCATGGGGAAGACGACGCTCTGCGCCGCAATCATGGGGATGACGCCGCCCCGGGCCACCGGGTCGGTGCGCGTCCGGGGCTCGGAGCTCCTCGGCAAGCCGTCGTACAAGGTCGCCAGGGCTGGAATCGGCTACGTCCCGCAGGGCCGGCGGCTGTTCCCGTCCTTGTCGGTCGATGAGCACCTGCGCATGGTCGAGGGCCGTCGCAACGGCGCCGACCGGTGGAACATCGGCCGCGTCTACGAGCTCTTTCCGCGACTGGCCGAGCGGAAGCGGAACGGCGGCGCTCAGCTCTCGGGAGGGGAGCAGCAGATGCTCGCGATCGGGCGCGCACTGCTCACGAATCCCGAACTGCTGATCATGGACGAGCCGTCCGAAGGGCTCGCGCCGACGGTGATCGAGCTGCTGATCGAGACGTTCCGGAAGCTCGAGCAGGAGGGACTGCGCATCCTGCTGATCGAGCAGAACCTCGCCGTTGCGACGTCGCTCGCCCAGCGGCAGCTGGTGATGATGTCCGGAGAGATCGCGGCCGAGACGACGGCGGACGAGCTGGCGGGGAGTCCCGAGCTCCAGCGACGGTACCTCGGCGTCGAGCCGGTCGACCACGAGTAGAACTCCACGGTGGTCCCCGTGCGCCGTCTCGCCATGCTTCTGCCTGTGCTGGTCGCGTTCGCCGGCTGCGGATCGTCCGGCCCGCCGCCGCCGTCCACGCTGCTCTTCGTCTCCAGCCGCGACGGGGACTACGCGATCTTCGGCCTCAGCGCGGGCGGCGACGAGCACCGCCTCACGAAGGAGAAAGGCGACCCGTCCAGCCCGGCAGGCCTGTTTTTCGAGACCGAGCCGGCCTGGTCTCCCGACGGCACCAGGATCGCGTTCGTCAGCAGGCGCGACGGCCGCTCCCACATCTACGTCATGCGCGCGGACGGAACCGGTGCGCGCCGGCTGACCGACTCTGCCGACGGCGACGAGGGGCCGACCTGGTCCCCGGACGGCCGCAGGATCGCGTTCGCGCGAGGGGGTGCGCTGTATGCGGTGCCGTCCCGGGGCGGGCCGGCGCGACGCATCAGCCACGGAGTCGGCGGCGAGGCCCTGGACCCCGCGTGGTCGCCGAACGGGACGCTGATCGCGTACGACTACCGCCTGTCCGGCTACTCGATCCGGGAGATCTGGGTCGTCGGCGTTGACGGGAGGCGGGCTCGGCAGGTGACCAGGCTGCGGGAGGTCAGCACCCGGCCGGCGTGGTCTCCCGACGGGCGGCGCATCGCCTTCCAGAGCAATGCCGCCGGCGGGCACGTCGAGATCTACTCGATCGGGCTCGACCGGAGCAGGCTGCGGCGCGAGACGCGGTCTACGGTCGACACCTTCGACCCGGACTGGTCGCCGAACGGCCGGCAGATCGCGTTCTCCAGCAACGGCGCGATCTGGGCGATCCACCGCTCGGGGCACGAGCGTAAGCTCAGCTCCGGCAAGAACGACGCCGCTCCCGTTTGGCGGCCGAAGGCGGATTAGACTCGGCTGCCCATGCGTGAAACCCGCGCGTTCCTGGAGTCGATCGGCCTCCCGCCCGGCGACCTGCACGGGCTGCCCGACTCCGAGAAGCGGTTCCCCGACGGCGCGCAGTACCGAGTCGAGATCCCGAGCGTCGAGGGGCCCGAGTGCCTGGAGGCCGTGCTCGAGGAGGCGGAGCGGCTCGACGTGCGCGTCCACCGCGTCTCGCAGGGAAGCGGCGTCTTCCTCCAGACGGACGACGAGCTGGACCGGATGGCGCGCGTCGGCGCGGAGTCGAGCGTGGAGATCAGCCTCTTCGCGCGCCCCAACGCCGCCTGGGACACCTCGGCGATGGCCAGGGCTCCCGCCGGTGCAGTCGTCGCACCGACCTCGCGCGGCCAGGAGCAAATCGTCCAGGGGATCGAGGACGTGAAGCGCGCGGCGGCGCACGGGATCCGCAGCGTCCTCATCGCCGACCTCGGGCTGCTCTCCGTCTTCGGGGCGATGCGGACGGCCGGCGAGCTGCCCGGGGACATGCAGGCGAAGATCTCGGTGATGCTCCCGGCGGCGAACCCGGCCGCCGCGCGAGTGCTCGCCGACCTCGGGGCGAACACGCTCAACCTCCCGACCGATCTCACGCTGCCGCAGATCGCGGCGATCCGTACCGCGGTCGACCTGCCGCTGGACGTCTACGTCGAGGCACCGGACAACATCGGCGGGTTCGTCCGGTTGCACGAGATTCCCGAGATCATCCGCGTGGCCGCGCCGGTCTACGTCAAGTTCGGCCTCCGGAACGCGCCCGACGTCTATCCCGCCGGGACGCACCTGGAGGCGACGACTGTGGCGCTGTCGCGGGAGCGCGTGCGGCGTGCGCGCCTCGGGCTCGAGCTGCTCGGCCGCTCGGGCTACGAGCCCACGACGTCCGAGCTCGGCGCGGCCGGGCTCGCCGTTCCCGTGCTCGAGACAGTCTCCTGATGCCACGCCCCGTCACGCTGTTCACCGGCCAGTGGGCCGACCTGCCGCTCGAGGACTTGGCCGCCAAGGCCGGCGGCTGGGGATTCGACGGACTCGAACTCGCCTGCTGGGGCGATCATTTCGAGGTCGACAGGGCGCTCGCCGAGCCCGGGTATGTCGACTCCCGCCACGAGATTCTCCAGCGGCACAGGCTGAAGGTGTTCGCGATCGGCGCGCACCTCGTCGGCCAGTGCGTCTGCGATCCGATCGATGAACGGCATCGCGCGATCGTGCCGCCGGAGGTGTGGGGGGACGGCGACCCCGAGAGTGTGCGGCAACGCGCGGCCGAGCGGATGAAGGAGACAGCGCGGGCGGCCGCGCAGGTGGGCGTCGAGCAGGTCAACGGGTTCACCGGCTCGAGCGTGTGGCACCTCCTCTACTCCTTTCCGCCCAACGACTTCGACGAGATCGAGCGCGGGTACGAGGACTTCGCCGAGCGCTGGGGGCCGATCCTGGACGTGTTCGCGCAGGAGGGCGTCCGGTTCGGGCTGGAGGTGCACCCGACCGAGATCGCCTATGACTTCGTCACGACGCGTAAGGCGCTGGCCGCGGTCGGCCGCCGGGCCGAGTTCGGGATCAACTTCGACCCGAGCCACTTCGCCCACCAGTTCCTCGACTCGGCCGCCTTCGTCGAGGAGTTCGCGGACCGCATCTACCACGTCCACGTCAAGGACTCGCGCAAGACACTCGACGGTCGCAAGAGCATCCTCGGCGGCCACCTCAACTTCGGCGAGGCCGAGCGCGGGTGGGACTTCGTCTCGCCCGGTCACGGCGACGTCGACTTCGAGTCGCTCTTCCGGGCGCTGAACAGGATCGGGTACTCCGGGCCGCTCTCGATCGAGTGGGAGGACTCGGGCATGGACCGGGAGTGGGGCGCACCGGACGCGCTCGCCTTCGTCCGCCGAACCGATTTCGCGCCGTCCGAGATCGCATTCGACGCGGCGATGCAACGCTCCGGCCGATGAGCTCCGGCGACGCACGCGAGATCGGCGTCGGCATGCTCGGGTACGCGTTCATGGGCAAGGCGCACTCGAACGCGTTCCGCAAGATCCCGTACATGACCTGGCCGCCGCCGCTCGTGCCGCGGCTCGTCGCGGTGGCCGGCCGGAACGAGCAGGCCGTCGCCGAGGCGGCGGCCCGATACGGCTACGAACGCTGGACGACGGACTGGCGGGAGATCGTCGCCGACGAGGCGATCGGCCTTTTCGACAACGGCGGCCCGAACTCGCTCCACGCGGAGCCGACGATCGCCGCCGCCGAGGCCGGCAAGCACGTCCTCTGCGAGAAGCCGCTGGGCCGCACGGCCGACGAGAGCCACGAGATGTGGCGGCGGGTCGAGGCCGCCGGCGTGAAGCACATGTGCGCGTTCAACTACCGGTTCGTGCCGGCGGTGCGGCTCGCCCGCGACCTCCTGGAGGCAGGCGAGATCGGCGAGGTGCTCCACTTCCGCGGCCGCTACCTGCAGGACTGGGGCGCCGATCCCGCGCTCGACACCTGGCGCTTCCACTCCGACGAGGCGGGGTCGGGCGCGCTCGGCGACCTCGGTGCGCACGTCGTCGACCTGGCCCGCTTCCTCGTGGGGGAGTTCACGTCGGTCTCGGCAGTCGCTCGCACGTTCGTGCCGGGGCGCCAGGTCGACGACGCGATCGAAGCAGCTGTCGAGTTCGAGGGCCAGGCGGTAGGCACGATCGAGGCGACGCGGCTGGCGCTTGGTCGGCGGAACTCGCTCCAGTGGGAGCTGAACGGGACGAAGGGGTCGCTCGCGTTCGACCTGGAACGCCTTAACGAGCTGCAGGTCTTCCGCGCCGACGACCGCGTCCGCGGCTTCACGACCGTGCTCGTCTCCGAGGCGGCGCACCCCTTCTGGGAGTGGTGGTGGCCGCCGGGTCACATCATCGGCTGGGAGCACACGTTCGTGCACGAGATCCATCACCTCCTGCGCGCGATCGCCGACGACTGCAACGTCGCTCCCCACGGAGCGACGTTCGAGGACGGGTACCGCGCCGCCGAGGTTTGCGACGCGATCGTCCGGTCGGCCGAGAGCGGTCGCCGGGAGGAGATCTCGTATCGCTGAGCCGCCGCTCGCCGGAGTGCGGGTGGTCGACCTCTCGCGCGTGCTCGCCGGCCCGTACGCGACGATGACGCTGGCCGATCTCGGGGCCGACATCGTCAAGGTCGAGCATCCGATCGGCGGGGACGAGGCACGCTCCTGGGGCCCGCCGTACGTCGGCGGCGAGTCGGCTTACTTCCTCTCCGTCAACCGCAGCAAGCGCAGCGTGGCTCTCGACCTGAAGGACCCGGAGGGACGGGAGCTCGCGCTCGATCTTTGCGCCGGCGCCGACGTCGTGATCGAGAACTTCCGGCCCGGAGGTGCGGCTCGCCTGGGTCTCGACTACGAGACGGTTCGAATGCGCCGGCCCGACGTCGTCTATTGCACGATCAGCGGCTTCGGGCGGCGCGAGCCGCACGACCGGCCGGGGTACGACTTCATCGTCCAGGCGGAGAGCGGCCTGATGTCGATCACGGGCGACCCCGAGGGCGTGCCGACGAAGGTCGGCGTCGCGCTCGTGGACGTCCTCACCGGGCTCAACGCGGCGACCGCGATCCTCGCGGCCCTTCACCGCCGTGACCGGACCGGCGAGGGCGAGCTGATCGAGATCTCGCTCCTCGACAGCACCTTCGCCGCGCTCGTCAACGTGGCCGAGAACGCGCTCGTGACGGACGAGGAGCCGGAGCGCTACGGCAACGCCCACCCGAGCATCGTCCCCTACCAGCCGTTCCGCGCTTCCGACGGATGGATCGCGGTGGCCGCGGCCAACGACGGGCTCTACAAACGGCTCTGCAGTGCGATCGGGCGCCCCGACCTGGCGGCGGACGAGCGGTACGCCACCAACGAGGCCCGGGTCCGGAACCGAGCCGCGCTCGTCACCGAGCTCGAGTCCGTCTTCGCGGCCCGCTCGACGGAGGAGTGGGTCGAGCTGCTGCTGGCGGCTGGTGTCCCTGCGGGGAAGATCCGGGGCGTCGGCGAGGCGCTGCGAGCCGCCGAGACGGCGACGACGAGCGTGTCTCACCCGACCGCCGGCAGGCTCGAGCTCGTCGCGGCTCCCTTCTTGCTCCTCCGAGCCGGGGTCAACCCGCCCTCGCCGCCGCCGCTCCTCGGCGAGCACACTGCGGAGGTGCTGGCCGACCTTGGTGTGGGTGAAGAGCGGCTGGCCGAGCTCGAGGAGCGGGGCGTGATCGGGCGAGCAGGCGCCGCGTACAATCGCCCGTCGTGACGCAGACAGCGGCGCAGCCAAAGCTCCGGCTTCTCCTCGACAGGGCATACGTCGGCGGGCAATGGATCGAGGCCGAGGCTGGCGAGACTTTCCCCGTGGTGGATCCCGCCACTGGCGAGGAGCTCGCACGAGTGCCGCGGATGGGCGCTGCCGAGGCCCGCGCCGCGATCGCCGCGGCCCAGAACGCCTACCCCGCGTGGCGCGCGACCGTGGCGAAGGAGCGTGCCCGGATCATGCGCCGCTGGGCCGACCTGATGCTCGAGCACCTAGACGACCTAGCGCTCCTGCTGACCGCCGAGCAGGGGAAGCCGCTCGCCGAGGCGCGAACCGAGATCGCCTACGCCGCCTCCTTCCTCGAGTGGTTCGGGGAGGAGGCCAAGCGCGTCTACGGGGACACGATCCCGACGTACATGAGCGACCGCCGGATCGTCGTCACGAAGGAGCCGGTCGGCGTCACCGCGGGGATCACGCCCTGGAACTTCCCCGCGGCGATGATCACGCGCAAGGCCGCGCCCGCGATCGCGGCAGGCTGCACGATGGTGCTGAAGCCGGCGGAGCAGACGCCGCTGTCCGCCCTTGCCGTAGCAAAGCTTGCGGAGGAGGCGGGCCTGCCGGGCGGCGTCTTCAACGTGGTCACCGGCGACGCCGAGGACGCGCCGGCGATCGGCGGGGAGATGACCTCGAACCCGGTCGTGCGCAAGCTCGGCTTCACCGGCTCGACCGAGGTGGGGAAGCTCCTGATGGAGCAGTGCGCTCGCCAGGTCAAGAAGGTCTCGCTCGAGCTCGGCGGGAATGCTCCGTTCGTCGTCTTCGACGATGCCGACCTCGACGAGGCGGTCGCCGGCGCCCTGATCTGCAAGTACCGGAACTCCGGCCAGACCTGCATCTCGGCGAACCGGATCCTCGTCCAGGACTCGGTCCACGACGCGTTCCTCCGCCGCCTGACGGAAGCCGTGACGGCGCTCAAGGTCGGCGCAGGAACGGAGCCGGACGTCAGCGTGGGCCCGCTGATCGACGACCAGGCTCTGGAGAAGGTCGAGCGCCACGTCGCGGACGCGCTCGCGGCCGGCGCGGAGCTGATTGCAGGCGGTGAGCGGCACGAGCGCGGGCACACCTTCTTCCGGCCGACCGTCCTCTCCGGCGTCACCGCCACGATGGCGATGAGCTGCGAGGAGACCTTCGGTCCAGTCGCCGGCGTCGGCCGCTTCGCGACCGAGGAGGAGGCGATTC
>WNFU01007390.1_pt1 | contig 13008 bp, 5 predicted proteins | sample 5400121 | NCBI WGS metagenome assembly WNFU01 (sample SAMN13153360, study PRJNA577476) | soil metagenome | isolation source: 100 cm soil or saprolite under grassland replicate 1 | place: USA:California | collected 2016-06-15 | reverse complement strand
TGCATGCCGGTCCCGATTACTTCGTGGGTGAAGGCGGCGGCTTTTCGGCCGACGATCTCCAGCTGATCCGGGCCAAGGTGCGTTACCTGGCGCTGGGCCACATTCACAAGCCGATGCTCCACGGCGGCTGGGCCTGCAACCCGGGCTCGCCTGAGAACTGCGAATTGCGCGAGACGCTCTACGATCGCGACACCGCGGGCAACGCGGTCCAACGCGGTTATGCCTGCGTCGAGTTGGACCCGACAGACCGGACCAGACCGCCGATTATCGCGGTCCGCAGCAACCCGCGCAGGCCCTGCTTCCAAATCGACCTCGACTGCTCCCCCTTCGGCAACAAACTCAAAGACGGCGCTGCGGCGCTGGAAAAGGCCGCTGCCCGGCTCATCGCCGCCAGCCAGGTTCCGATGCCCGGTGCCGTCGAACTGCGCCTCACCGGCAGAATCAACCTCAACCGCATCGCGCTCGACTCCGAGACGCTCGGCCGTAACCTCGAGCAGGCCGCCGGCATCGCTGCCGTTTCCGTCAATCCGTCCGCCATCAACCTCGACGCTTTGGCGGAGGCCGACGCCGGCGATGGCGGGACGATCTCGCGCGAAAACCTCGAACGCGCCGCCCTGCGCCATCTCGTCAATGAGGAACATCTCTGGGGCCTCGACGGCGAACAGGAGGCGATTGCGAATCTTTTTTACGACCTCAAGGAAGCGATCCACACCGGCCGCTCGACGCAGGAACTCGCGGAGACGATTCGCTCCAGCCCCCTCGTCGAAAAGATTCGCGTCGCGCTGACAACGCCGCCGGCAGCGAGGGCCGCGGCTGCTGCGCCCGTCGAGGAAGGACCGCCTGCCGCATGATTATTCGCTCGATCCGCCTTAAGAACATCAAATCCTACGGTGAAGGCCCCGATGGCAACGGCGTCACCGTGAATTTCGAACCCGGCATCAACCGCATCGCCGGCAGAAACGGCCACGGCAAAAGCAGCCTGATCGAGGCCCTCGGCTACGCGCTCTTCCTCACCAAGCCGTTGTTCGAGGAGAACTTCGACGCGGCCACGTATCTGCTCCGCTCGGGAAAAAAGGCCGGCGAAATCGACGTCACGTTCGAGCACCGGGGCGAGACCTGCCGGGTCGAGCGCGGCATCGGCAGCCAGAACAAGCGCCGGGCGAAAGTCGTCCATCTCAGCGACGGCAGCGTCGCCGCTGAAACCGACGAAGGCGTCGCGGATTTCCTCTGCCGGCTCTTCGGTTTCGCGGATGCCGCGCGCCTGGTCGAGCTGTTCTCGAAGCTCGTGGGTGTAAAGCAGGGCCGTCTCACCTGGCCCTTCGACTCGAAAAAAACCGGGGCGCGGGAGCACTTCGAACCGCTGCTCGAGGTGGAGATTTTCCGGCAGTGCTTCGACCGGTTGAAGCCCGTGGTGGATGAGTTCGAGGAGTTGCAGCGTGGCCAGGAGACCAAGCTCGCCGCAGTGAAGGAACGCATCCGTGAGCGGCAGGACAGCCCCGAGCAGATCAAAGCACGCCAGTCCCAGGTGGATGGCTTGCAACACCAACTCGACACTGCGAAAGCCGCGCTGAATGCGGCTGAACTGAAAAAACATGAGCACGAATCCAGGGAGAAAGCAGCGCTCGACGCCCGGCAGAAACGCGACGCAGCAAACCACGCGTTCGCCGTGGCTGCCGAACAGCGAAAGAACGCCGCGCAACGCGTGAAGGAATCCCTCGAAGCCGCCGTGGTGCTCACAATGAAGGCAGTCGATTTCGAAGCGTTCAATCGTGCCGAAACCGCGCTCGGCGGGCTCCAGGAGCGCCACACGGAAAAGGCGCGCCTCGAAAAGGAGTGCTCTGAAGCGAGCAATCGCCGCACTGATTTCGAAGGCAAATCAACCGCCGCGACCCAGCAAGCACAAACGTTCCTCGAACAGCGGCAGGCGAAGGCCGCCTCGCTCAATCAGCTCGAGGAAGCCGCGAGCCGGCTGAAGTTCGCTCTCGCCGATGGCAAACCGCGCTTCGACCAGCTCGCGGCGTCCGTGGCGCAGGCGCGCGCAGACGAGGCAACCGTTCGGCACTGGCTCGGCAGCCTCGCCAGGCGTCTCTCCGCCAATGCCCCCCGCGCTGTGGAGATCGAGGGCCTGGGCAAGACGCTCGCTGACTGGAATCCCCAGCTCCTTGATGACGCAAAGGAAGCCGAGCGGCACGCGGCTGAGAAGCTCGAAACGCTCCTCGGCCAACTCACCGCCGCGCGCGAGAGCCATAAGACCCTCAAGACACAGCTCGACGAAATCAACGGCGGTGTCTGCCCGTTCTTGAAAGAACGCTGCCGGCAGTTCGATCCGGACAAAGTCGGGGCCGATCTCCACGACAAGGAGGCCGCGATCCAGGCGCTCGAAAAACAGCTCCCTGACGCACGCGAGGCCCACCGCCGGGCCAAGACGCGACTCGACACGCTCACCGGGCAGGAGACACAGCTCGGCCAGATCCGCAAGAACCTCGAGAAGCGGCTCGGCGAGTTCCTCGATGAGCACAATGCCCTTCTCTCAGACGCTGAGCGCGAGGCAGCCACCCGCCTGGCGCAATTCCTCAATGGTTCGACGCCGCCGGCGAAACCCGCGCCGGTCTTTCGCGAGGCATGTTTTCGGAACGACCACACGACCTGGCGCGCCGGTGCCGCCCAGGAAATCTCCGCGACGGCGAGCGCATTCGCCGCCGGCGCCCGCGAATGGTTCGATGGCATCGCGCCAGCGTTGAAGTCGCATTTCCACGCCTTCGATATGGAGCGCGACCAGCGCCTGGCACAGGAACGCGACCTGGTAAATCACGAGCGGCAAATCAAAGAGCTGAAGGTCGAGACCGAATCGCTCGCCGACAAGGCCGGCGGGAAGACGAATGAGGCCGGGCAACTCCGGGCGAGGGCACAGGCCGAGGCGAACATCGTGCGCGACCTTGAAGAGAAACTGAAGGCCTTCGCCACGCTCGACCAACAGGTGCGCGAGCAACAGCGGCTGAAGACCCGGCACGCCGAAGGGCACGGGCGTTACATCGCGGCCCGGCCAATCGCCGAGCAGCTCGCGGACCGTCAGCAAGCGCTCGATGAGTTGCTGAAAGCCGAGAGCGGGGCCGCCGATCAGCTCCGGCTCAGGGAGGAGGCGCTCAAACAAGCGCAGGATGCGTTCGATCCCCGGGCGCTCGACGACGCGCGCCAAGCCTTTCAAGACGCCAACACTGTCGCCGCGACGCTCGCCGCCAACCTCGCCAACGCGAAAACCGAACTCGAGCGCGAACAGAAACGCCTCGGCGAATACCAGGCGGCGCTCAAAGACGAAGCCGTTCTCGACCTGGAGATCGCCCGCCTCAACGCCGCGATCGCGCTGAGCGAAAAAGCGCGCGGCGTCCTCAAGAACGCCGCCCCTTACGTCGCCCAGCACCTCTGCCGGCGCATCGCCGGCCGCGCCCAGAAGATATTCAACCAGATCAACCACGAACCCATGGAATTGGACTGGAACTCCGAGCGCTACAGCCTGCGCATACATCCCGGCGACCGCCGCTTCGCCATGCTCTCCGGCGGCGAACAGACCAAGCTCGCCCTCGCCATGACGCTCGCGATGATCAAGGAGTTTAGCGGCTTGAAATTCTGCGTCTTCGACGAGCCCACCTACGGCGTGGATGCCGACAGCCGTCAAAAACTCGCCGACGCCATCGTCGAGGCTCACCATGCCGCCGCCTTCGACCAACTCCTGGTCGTCTCCCACGACGATGCCTTCGACGGAAAAATCGAGCACGTGGTCCAGCTTCAAAAAAAGGCGGATGGAACGGAGCCCCAGTGGATATGATCGGGTGAGCTTTACGCGCGAATGGTGAACCCGGACAAAGGCCTCAAACTGCGCGAAGCGTTCGGGAAAATCGGCGAGTGAACTATTGTTGCAATAATGGGTCCCGAGGTTGCAATTTGAGTCTTACCTGACATGCCATTGCTGATGATTTGTGCCGCCCGCGAACGACCACTGGGAATGACCGTCTGTCGATCACCTCGAAATTCCCCTGACAACCTTTTGTTGCATATGCAACAAAAGGTTGTCAGGGGAAACTTTGTGCAACGTTAGGGTGAACAATTCCAAGCCTTCTTTGAATAGCGGAGCCGATCGGCGTATCCAATCCTCATGTTTCTCCTGATTCGAAATCTGCCGGCCATTTTGTTTCTTGCCGGTCCGCCGTTGTTCGCCGTGGAGAGCGGGTTTCCCGTCGATCCCGATCAACCCACGGAACGCACCTGCTTTCAGACCGGCCAGGCCTGGAGCGCGTCGGGGAACCTGCGTTCGGACGTGGCCATCGTTTACGGCATCGACACCGGCCTGCCGCAACGCATCCAGAGCTGGCGCGATCGCGGTTATCGCATCCACGTGATGACCGGCGTCTCCTGGGGGCGTTACCAGGATTATCTCTACGGCCGGTTCGACGGCGTGAATCACGAGGACGAGGCGCAGACCGATCGGAACGGCAGCAAAATCAGTCACGGCGGCGATGTTTATTACATGTGTCCCGGCACGAATTATGGGAAATTTCTCTGCCTGGGCGTCCAGCGCGCGCTCGACGCCGGCGCGGAGGCGATCCACCTCGAGGAACCGGAGTTCTGGGTCCGCGGCGGTTACTCGGAGGGTTTCAAACGCGAGTGGCGAAATCACTACGGCGAAGACTGGCAGCCGCCGCACAGCTCGGTGGACGCCCAGTGGCGGGCGTCGAAGCTCAAGTATTTCCTCTACCGCCGGGCGTTGCAGCAGGTGTTTGACTGCGTGCGGAACTACAACCAACGCGCCGGGCGTCACGTTCGTTGTTACGTGCCCACGCACAGTCTGCTCAACTACGCGCACTGGCGCATCGTCAGCCCGGAATCGAGTCTGGCGCGGCTCGACGGTTGCGACGGTTACATTGCGCAGGTCTGGACCGGGACCTCGCGCACGCCGAACGTGTATCGTGGCCGGCTTCGCGAACGCACCTTCGAGACCGCGTTTCTCGAATATGGCGCGATGCAAAACCTCGTCCGCGCCACCGGCCGCACCGTCTGGTATTTGAACGACCCGATCGAGGACAACCCGAACCATGACTGGAACGACTACCGCGCCAACTGGGAGTCCACAATGGTCGCCTCGCTTTTCCAACCCGAGGTCTGGCGATACGAAGTGGCGCCCTGGCCCGAACGGGTCTTCGGCGGACGCTATCCGAGGAGAAGCGCGGACCGAAAGCCGATACCGCCGGCTTACGCCACGGAATTGCAAACCGTGATCAACGCGCTCAACGACATGAACCAGCGGCGCGTCGAATGGGACTGCGGCACCACGGGAATCGGCGTGCTGGTGAGCGATTCGTTGATGTTCGAGCGCGGCGAGCCGACTCCGAGCGATGAGCATATGAGTCATGTTTACGGCCTGGCGCTGCCGCTGCTCAAACGCGGCATGCCGGTCACGCCGGTGCAGCTTGAGAACGTGGCCGTGCCGCATTACCTCGACGGGTTTCGAGTGCTTCTGTTGACGTATCACGGGATGAAGCCGCTTGAGCCGGAGGTGCACGCGCCGCTGGCCGACTGGGTCAAAGGGGGCGGCGTCCTGGTCGTCTGCGACGACGATGCCGATCCCTACAACCAAGTCCGTGAATGGTGGAACAGCAACGGACATCATTACGCCACACCGCGCGAACATCTGTTTGAAACGCTGGGAATCAGCCGCAGCGCCGCGTCAAAACCCACCCCGGACCCCTCGCCGGAGGGGAACTCGCCTCCCGCTTCCCTGCGCCAGCTCCCTTCCGATGAGAGATCGGGAGCGGGTTTGTCCGCTTCTCTGTTCACAAATTCGTGGTCCATCGGCAAAGGCGGCGTGATCTGGTTGCACGAGAACCCGGCCAAACTCGCCGCCCACGCGGAAGGCGACGCGCGCCTGGCTCAAACCGTGCAGCAGGCGGCGTCGCGCGCAAAATTGAAGTGGCGCGAGACGAACTACCTGTTGCTCCGTCGCGGGCCGTACCTGGTCGCCTCCGGCCTCGACGAATCGGTAGCCGCCGAACCGAAGGAGCTTCGTGGCCGGTTCGTGAATCTGTTCGATCCCGAACTCCGCGTCCGGAACCAGGTCACCCTCGCTCCCGGCTCGCGTTTCCTGCTCCTCGACCTGGACGCGGGCCGGCGTGACCCGCCGCAAACGCTGGCCTCCGCCTGCAAAACCCTGCCGGTGAAACGCGACGCGAAAACATTTTCGTTCGCGGTCGAAGGCGTTGCCGATACGCCGGCGATTGTTCTGCTTCCCGCGCCACATTCACCGCGCTCCGTCACGCTCGACGGTCAATCGCTGGAGAGCTTCGAATATTCCGCCGCCGGGTTGCTTTGGATCCGTTTTGGCAACGAGGCCCGGCCTCGTGAATTGTCAGTGCGTTTTTAAAGCCGGTTATCTCGCATGAAGGGACTCGTCTCGAATTCCGATCTTGCAGTCTCGGGAATCAACGGGCGGGCTCGACCGAACCACGCGGAAGCAGTTGCTGCGTCAGGGCATCCAGGGTGCGGCGAGCGCCCGGGCTTTTCAAAGTGGCCGGGGCCTGTTGGTCGTGGCTCAAACGGGGCAACACGATAACGCATCCCGGCGCGACGAATTCCGCCAACAACTTCGGATTGGAGCGACTGGCGGCATCGGCACGGGGCGGGGACATCAGCGCCACCGGGGCGGCAGCCGCGACCCCGGCCGGGAGCGCGGTCAGGACGAGCAGGGCCTGGTTCACCGCGCCCAAACGGTTGAGACAAACGATCACAGGCCTGGCGCGCAACGCCGCGATGAGGTCGCGCGCGTTGAAGTCCTCGCCCAGCGGGCTGAGCAGACCGCCCGCGCCTTCGACGAGCACCAGGTCGAAGTTGCGTTGAACCTTCCGCACATGCGCGAGCACGTCGGCGCGTCTGACGCTCCTGCCTTCCCGCCGCGCGGCGAGCAACGGCGCCAGCGGCGCGCGGAAGTGCCACGGATTGATTTCGTCCAGCGTCAACGCGCCATCGAGAGCCGACTGAATGGCCCGCGCGTCGGCCCGTCCTCCGGAACAAATCGGTTTGAGAGCCGCCACGGCAAAATGGCGGCTCCGCCAATGGCGCGCCAGCAGCGTCATCAGCATCGTTTTGCCGACACCGGTGTCCGTGCTGGTGACGAAGATAATTTGCTTTTGCATGATCAACTGTGTCCTGGCAGGGCCGTCGTGAACAACGTCAACCCAGTACGTCATTTCACAAGTCCGCTTACAAACCCTTTCTTAATCTTAACTCATCTCATAAACGGCGAAGGGAGCGCGGCGTTCACGCCGCTTCAACTTTCACTTGCCGAATACCGGCTAGAAATCACCGGGCTCGCCTCTGTTGAAGCGGACTGAAGCCCGAGCCCCGGTACCTGGGCAACCTCACGAAAGGGAGTAACAAGAATCCACCAATGTTCAGGACTGCTTGGGGACAGTCTGCTTTCGTTTTTCCGCATGCATTGGGACCCTGAACCGCGGAGGAAGGTGCGTCGGTCGCGATAGCGTCTTGGACTGCGGCAGTCCTCTGCCGCTTTTGCGCCCCCAGACCAGATCGAAAAGCGCCAGAGGACTGGCGCAGTCCAAAACCTGGCGGCCCTTGGGTCGGTTCATGGGAAGGCTCAAGCCGGCCGCAAATCCAGGGCGGCCGACGCGGTTTCCAACCAGTCGGGTTCTCGCGCCGGAGCGAAGTCGAACTCATTTTCGACGCACCAGCGAGGCTGGCGCGCCGGCATCAGGCCTTCGACCGTCGCCGTGCAAGGGGCCGGCCGGCCGGCGTCGGCCCGCGATATGATGTGGATGTAAACTCCTTGCGCGTGCCGTTCGTTGCACCGGGTGAGCACCATGTATTCCCGAATGAGCGCCTCTTCTTCCATGAAACGAATCACTTCCGGCATACACTCGCAGGAACGGACCGGAGTCACTACGCGATTCTTGCCATTCACTTGTCATCCCTTGCCCGCGAAAAGCCGGTAATCCTGCCGCTTCAAATTCTTGGATTCCTCCGTCACACCCGCGGTTTGGGCAGGAGACGGGCAAGGATCACGAGTAATGCCGCCACCACCACGGCTAGCACGACCCAAAACGCCCAGCCCGCCGCGCCCGCAAAACCTCCACTACGCGCGCCCGGCCCGAGCGACTCCGGCGCGCCGAGGGTGACAGTGATTTTTTCCGCGGCAAGAAGCCGTGGCACGATCAGTTCGAGATCATATTGCGGGGTGTGGGCCTCGGGGTTGCCATAGTAGAAGAACGTGTCGGCGTCGGGGGCGGACTTGAACAGCACGCGCGTGACCGGATACCACGCCTCGAATTTCTCGAGTTCCAGAGGCGGGTTGTCGCCGTTGTCGATTTCGAGGATGAGTTTGTCCGTTTGGGGCGCGCCGCCCATTGGCAGGGCGATTGGCGCGGGCTTCTGTCCCAGCGTGCGGACGCAAACGACCGAGGCGAGCGAAACGGTGTAGCTTTCGCCGCGTTCGTCCCGCCGTTCCTCCAGCAGGCGCATCTCCCGTTTGAAGTAAGGCGCAGTCGTCGCGCAAGTCAGCCGGGTGATCGGGAGCGCGCGATGGGGCAACGCGACTAGCCATCGGCTGACCGCGGGGCGCCGGGGGTCGTCGGCCCGATTGACGGTGGGCGTGTAGCTCCGGCTCTGCGAGGTGCGTTCCAGAATGCAGGGAATCTGTTTGCCTTCACGCACGAGGCGCAGATCACTGAGCGAACCATTGACCTCGGCCAGCGTGGCCAAATCCAGTTCGAGCTGCTGCACGCCGTCCTGCTTCAACTGAACGCGCCGGCGAAATCTCCAGGCGGAGATGTCCAGCGCGGTTCCCAGCGCCGGAACCGCCGCCAACGGATCGGTGGGGCGATAGGCGGCGTTGGCGGTCAGCGGTCCGGGCGCGAGCGAGCGCGGCGTTGCACCGGCCAGATCGGCCTCGAGCGACGTCAGTTCGTAGCGTGGCGCCGGGCACTGGGTGTTGCCGCTCAACAAGTGATACGGGCCGGACTGCGGGGCAAGGAACGTCAGATAAACCGGATGCCGACGCGCGGTCACGCCGGTGATCTGGAGCGGCGGATTGTCGTCGTTCTGGACGGTGACGACGAGTTCGCGCGTGTGTACCGGCGTGTCCACGGCGAAGGTCAGGTTGGAAACCGTCGGCTGTCCTTCCACCGCCACGCGATAAATGCTGCTGCGCGCGAGGATGGACTCGCGGATTTCGTTCTCGACGTACGCCGACTGTGACAGGGCCACCGGGCGGGTGAAAAGCGCTTCGGGTGTCGCCACGTTCAATCCCGCCAGCGTGAAATTGGCTCCCGCCAGGCGCAAGGTCAGTCGCGTCTGCCCGGGTTCTTCGCTGCGTCCGATGATGTTCGCCTCGACCGGCTCGGCGGGCGCCGGCAGGCCACTCTCGGCATGGACTTGCGCGCCCGTGATCGGGATCGGTGCCGAACGACGGTCGTCCAGAGTGAGCCGCAGAAACGGCCACACGCCGGACGGGAGAGACATATGCAGTTTGTTGGCGCCGCCGGGCTGATAAAAGCAAAGCTGGCCCCGATCAAGCGTTTGCCAGGCCGACGGGTTGGACGATCCTTCGATCTGCACGGCTTTGAGGAAGTCCCTCGCCGGAGTTTGCAGCGTGAGACCGGAAATGGGTTGAGTGAAGCCGGTATCGACCGTGACAACCGTGCTGGCGGCGTTGACCGCGACCTGAAATTTTTTGGCACCGCGCGTGACCGGCTCGGCCTGCGCGGGCCGCTCGATCAAGTAAGGTATTTCGCGCCCGGCGTTGTCGTAGAGGCGCAGGTCTTCGAGTCCCGGTCGCGCCGACGTGAGGGAGTCCAGCGGGACGGAGATTTTCACAAGACCGGTTTGCGAGAGGGGCAAGGTCTGAACGTACTTCCAGTCCGCAGGAAAGTCCGCGGCAATCGCGTTCCACATGAAACACACCCCGGGAACGATAAGCGACACCCGGAGACTCGCCCTGCCAAATCGGCAATTCGCAGTCCGCCATCGGCAATTCATTCGACCTCCCCGGCTCTCTCGGCGCTTTTTCTCGCCGGGTCCGACGACAGGAACCGTTGATAAATAAGCGACACCACGATCAACACCACCGCCAGGCCGATCAGCGAACCCACCCGGTAAAGGCCGCCCAGCCGCCACAGATCGTGCAGGAACAGCTTCAGCAACGTCCCGATCAGCAGGCCCATGCCGGCGTAACGGGTTGGAGCATTTCGGGTCTTGAAGCCGCCGACGAGCAGTCCAAATGCGTACAGACCCCAGGCCAGCGAGTAGGTCATGTCCTTCTGGACGTTGGTCGAGAAATTGAAGGTCAAACGTTCGCGCGGACCACTGAAGGAGTCCGCGATCTCGACGTTCACCAGCAGGAATCCCAGCACCGCGCCGAGACTGTAGAGAACGGCCGAGGCGTTGACCGGCCCGATCTTCTGCCGTGGCGGCGCCAGCAATCGGCCGCCCAGCAACAACGCCGCGGTCGCCAGGCCATAGGCGTAGAGATACCAATTCAGGATCGGCCGGCCACTGCGGCCATACTCGCTGATGACCCACGGGTTCAACGCCAGCCGGGCGAAACTCACCGCCAGCAGCGCCGCGCCCACCACGCGCAGTCCCGGATGCGGCAGCCGGTGAAACAACCAGAGCAATGCCGCGCCTTCCAGCGCCCAGCCGAGGGTGATCCATTGCCGCTCGAATTGGATCGGGAAAATCAGCGTGATGAAGAACAGCGTCGCACCCCCGAAAAAGGCCAGCACGGTGTTGCGCGTCGGGCGGTCTGCCGGCACGCGCCGGACCCGTTGCACCAGGCCCAGCAGACACGGCAGTGCCAACGCCGACGGCAACAGGCCGAAGTAACCAAAGGTCGGATGGGCCGCTCTGAGCGCCCGGTACACGATGGTGAAATGCAGCGGCAACGCCAGCGCCGCCGCGGCCCACGGCACGACGCGTTCCTCCAGCCGTTTTTGGAAAACAAAGGGGAACACCAGCAACGCCGCGCCGAAGCCCAGATACCAGCTCACGGCAACGCCCGCGTGTTCGGGTGTGAACCGGTGAAAATGCCAGGCGTATTCCACCAGCAAGACCGAGCCAAGACCGACCGCACTCAGCACATCCACTCCGTACAATCGCAACACCCCCAGCAGCAACGCCAGCAGCAGGGCCGCGAGGCCGAAGACCGCTGACGGGTCCGCCAGCGGCAGGCGCAGCACGACGAGGGTCAGCAAAAAAAACGGCAGCATCGCCGCCAGGGCCGCGAGTTCGGCGAACATCTGCGGGGTGAGCGGCGGCGACCCGATTGCGCCGGGCGCTGTTTCCGCCGGTCCGCCCCCTGCCGGCGCCAGGCCCGCGAACACCTTTCGCGCCGCCAGGATTGTCGCCGCGATGAAGAACACCGCGAAGCCTCCGATCACCAGCAGCATTCCGGGCGCTTCCGGCAATTCGGGCGGCAGTTGAAAAATCCACAGCGCGGTCGCGATCACCGTGAGCGCAAACACGGCGAAGATCGACACCAGCGAGGCCGTGAACACCGCCAGCGCGATGGCCAGCAGATCGATCAACAGGATCGCCGGCCAGAACAGGAACGACAGGGCCGTGGCGATCTTGAACAACGGCACCATGAGCAGCAGCAGCGCCAGCGGCGGATAGAGATGGATCCACCACAACGGCGTGGCCGCGGGCCGCAGCCGCTGCAACACCACCGGGAAAACCGAGTGGGCCACGGCGAACACGAGGTAGAAGCAGAGCGCCGCGTTCAGCCGTTCGGCGGTGAGGTGTTGCACCGTCCAGACGCTCAACAGAAAAAATACCGCCGCGCCGGCGCCGAGCTCCGCCAGCCGCAGATCATCGCGCAGCCATGACATCAGCAGAAAGGCCACGTCCACCAGGGCCACGAACGAGAACAACAAAACCACGCGTTGCGCCAGCTCCGGATACGGATGCCAGAGCACGTAGAGCGCAAAGGCCAGCGCCGCCGCGGGCAGGAGTATGGCGGACGCCGTGATCCATTTGTCCGCCTGCGCCAGGCGTTGCGCCACCACCAGCGCCGCCACGAACAGCACCGTGAAGGCGAGGTAGATCCCCATCGCGGTGTGGATTTTTTCGACCGCGAAGAATTTCATGACCCACCCCGTCTGCATGAGCACGGTCGCGACCCCCGCGAGTGTGACCAGGTGGTTCCAGCGCTGGCGCAGCGCGACAGCGAGCAGGCCGACGTCGAGCAGTCCAACGTAGCCGAAGAGTCCCAGCGGATGGTCCACGCCGGTGGACAACAGCGGCGGCGTGAGGAACCCGCCGAGGAGGCCGAGCACCGCCACCACCTGCGCCTCGAGACGGACGGCGAGGAAAAACGCGACGGCGGTTACCAGCGTCATCACGGCAAACGCCGGCGTGGCGCCGATGAGCTTGTAGTAGGCGTGCGAGGCGAAGATATTCGCGTAAAGGATGAGTGTGCCCGTGGCGCATAGCGTCTGCACCGTGACCATGTGCCGTTCGCGCGGCAGCCACAAGCCGCCGGCGAGCAGCCCTATGCCGACGACATACCCGATGGCCACGCGCATCGCGGGGCTGATGAGGTTGTGCTCGAAGGAATACGTTATGAAGAAAGCCACGCCCAGGAACAGGACCAACCCGCCAGCCCAGGCAAAGAGTTTCACGCCCAGGAAGATCTCCCAGTTGATCGCGGGCAAAGCGGGCGACGGCCTCAGTGGCGGCGGGCTTGCGCCCTGGGCGGCGGCGACGGGTTTCGGAGCGATCGGAACAAGCGGAGGTCGCAACGGTCCGGACGGCTGGGCGGCGCCGGTCTGCGCGGCCAATACAAGGGGCGGTTCGCCGACCGGCGGGACCATTGGGCGCGGGGCGGGTATTGGAAGGGTCACGGAAGCCGCACGCACCGGCGCGACGGTTTTTGCGTCCGCCTCCTCGCGCCGCAGCCGCCGCAGTTCATCTTCCAATCGATCGCAGCGCGCCGTGAGGTTCTCGATC